>Ga0316187_10000001_pt1 | contig 344461 bp, 332 predicted proteins | sample CroRivburrow1_MG_FD_204927 | JGI IMG/M metagenome (GOLD analysis project Ga0316187, IMG submission 204927) | Coastal sediment microbial communities from Maine, United States - Cross River worm burrow 1 | ecosystem: Environmental > Aquatic > Marine > Coastal > Sediment | place: USA: Maine...
AAACCTGCTTATCCATGTAGAAGCAGGAGCCGGGTTCATACATTGATCCCTCTGGAGCCGCGGCCAGCGTGACGATGGAACCGGGCATATCCTTGGCGAACAGGTTGGTTCCCTCAATCGGGTCAACTGCAATATCCACGCCGACGCCCTCGCCGGTGCCGACTTCTTCGCCGTCATACAGGGCTGGCGCTTCGTCCTTGGCGCCTTCACCAATGACGACCGTGCCGCGCATGGGCACCTCATTGATGCGCGCGCGCATGGCATCCACCGCCAGGCCGTCACCCTCGTCCTTTTGGCCGGAGCCGACAAACGGTGCGCAGGCTCGGGCGGCTGCTTCACAGACTTCCACCAGATCGATTTTTAGATCGCAGACACTAGGCATGCTTCCCTCCAGAGCAAGTTGATTCCCCTCCTCAACGGGGAGCGGCAGTATAGGGAATTTCCTTCAAAAAATCGAGTCCTTATTTGGGGCTGGCGGTGGAGAAAGACGGCTTACGGGCTTGTAAGCAATCCCAATAACTGCTCATGGATAGCGGGATTGGCCGCCGCGGCGATGGAACTGGCCAGCTTCCTGTCTTGAAATAAGGCTTTGCCCTGCATGTCGCTGACCACGCAGCCGGCTTCTTCGGCGATCAGGCAGCCGCCAGCGAAGTCCCATAACTTCTGGCCGCCATGCACGATGAACTGTCCACGGCCGGCTGCCAGCCAGGCCCATTCCAGGGCGCATGTGCCGATATTGCGCTGGCTGCGGTAGCGCTTGCCGCCGGCCAATCGGGCGGCCAGGCTGGCATCCAGGCGCTTGAAATCGATAAACCCCACCGCCTGATTCAGCTCGCTGATCTTCGAGGCATGAAGGGGCTGGCCATTGCACCAGACACCGCCGCCGCGCACGGCATAAAAGGATTCGCGTCGCACCGGGTCATGAATGGCGGTCAACGCCGGCCGGCCGTTTTCAATCAGAGCGAGCGACGTGGAAAATATCGGAAAGCCGGTGGCGAAGTTGGTGGTGCCGTCGAGCGGGTCGAGGCACCAGTATGTACCGCCGTTGTTCAGGCAATGGTTTTGTTCTTCATGCGCCATCTCCTCGCCCAGGAAAGAGACGGAGGCATCCAGGCCATACAGGCTGTTCTGGAGAAAATCCTGGCAGGAAAGGTCCACCTCGGTGAGCATCGATCCGTCGGCTTTAGTCTGCACCGATTCGAGGTTTTCCAAGGCTGGCATAATAATACGTCTGCCCGCCTCTTCGAGCAGGTTGACAATTTGTTGAATCTCCATGCATGAACTCCCTGCCAGCCAAGCTAGTTAATTTGGCGGAAAAAATCGAACGGATCGCAGATTACCCACGGCACGTTCGAGATGCCGAATAGCGGGATGCATTTGTTCGGCGTCGCTTTATACTGATGCAACTTTTGAATCTCGCTGGGGGGAAATCATGGCAAATCTGAAGGGAAATATGGTGATCGGCCAGTCAGGCGGGCCGACCGTGGTGATCAATCAATCGCTGGTAGGCGCGATCCTGGCGGCAAGGGAGAAGGGGGCCATTACCGGTATCCTGGGCGCGCGGCACGGCATTCAGGGCATCATGGATGAGAACTTCACCGATCTGACGACGCAAAGCGTCGAGCAACTCGAGTGTGTGGCTAATACGCCGGCGGCGGCGCTGGGATCGGTGCGGCTCAAGCCCGGCAAGGCCGAGTGCGAGCGCGTGTTTGATGTGTTCCGCAGAAATGATGTGCGCTATTTCTTTTATATCGGCGGCAACGATTCGGCTGAGACAGCCAACATCATCGCCGAGATGGCCAAGGACGCCAATTACGATTTCTGCACCGTGCATATTCCCAAGACAATCGATAACGATCTGAAGGTGACCGATCACTGCCCTGGCTTTGCCTCGGCAGCGAAATTCGTCGCTCTGGCTTTCATGGGTGATGGTCGCGACAACCGGGCGCTTTCCGGCATCAAGATCAATGTCGTCATGGGCCGCCACGCCGGCTTTCTCACCGCCGCCGCCGCCCTGGCTCGGCAGGGCGAGGGCGATGGCCCGCATCTGATCTATCTGCCCGAGCGCGTGTTTGACACCTCCCAGTTTCAGGCTGACGTGAAGGCCGCCGTGGCCAAGTATGGACGTTGCGTCGTGGCGGCCTCAGAAGGCATTCACGATGCCGACGGCAACCCAATCGTCACCAGCGGTGAGCGCGATTCCCATGGCAACATCCAGCTGTCCGGCACCGGCGCGCTGGGCGACGCCCTGGCCGGTCTGGTCAAGGAGGCCTATGCGGGAGAGAAGGTGCGCGTGCGTGCCGATACGTTTGGCTATTTGCAACGCAGCTATCCGACGATTGTCTCCGGGATCGATGCCAGTGAAGCGCGCGAGGTAGGTGAATTTGCCGTCAACCATGCCGTTTCCACCGGCGAGCCGGGCTCGGTGGCCATTCGCCGCATCAGCAACTCACCGTACCAAAGTGAGCTGTTTATCACGCCGCTTTCATCCGTGGCGCGCGAAGCCACCGAGATGAAAGACGAATACATCAATGCCGCCGGCAACGACGTCACCCAGGCCTGGCTTGATTACGTCCGCCCGCTGGTTGGTGATTTGCCGAAGATGGGGAATCTGTAGGACGGAAATGTGTTCGCGTGGGGTGTCAAAACCGCGCCCAAATGGTGACTGTTAGCAACAAATAGACCTGTCTGGTTTTGTAGTCGTTCATGATGCGGTTGTTCTGAGCTGCATCGTTCCGAACCAAATTTCTCTGCTGATCGCGTGTGGCCAGTTTGCGCAGCCCATGGAAGACGGCTATGGGTCCGCTTGGATAGCAGTGCACGCGCACCCTGGCCTTGACGTAATGGCAGCGGTATTCATCGGCGGGGATTACCTACTTGTTGCACTTTTGTGAAAATAGTGAGTCGTGCCATGCATCTCAGATCAGTTGATTGTAGGTGTTTGAAAATGCTTGGACCGTTGGCGAGGAAACATGCTTTCAGGTCAGCTAGATTTCCTTAAGGCGAAGCTCAGGCCTTCGCCCGGTTCATCGTCCAGGCAAAACACCGAATGCCAGACACAGGTTTCAAGGTCGTGCTGAGGGAGGAGGATGGCATCGCCAGGCTGTAACATATGAGCGTAGCCTTGTTCGACAAGCCTTGCGGTAAATTCGGGGCTATGGTCAATCAGGGCCTCGATCAACTCGTGGTCGAACTCCTCCAGGAAATCAGACAGCTTGTGACGGTTGCCCGCCAGAGTCTGCAAGGCGGCGCGGTCATCTGCTGACGGCAACACTTGCTCGACAGCTTCCGCATGAACTGAGTCGTTCACAAAGACAACGATTTCATCGATCAATGTCTGTTTATCCAAAGCCAGCCAGACGGTGTTGCCGCTCATTTGCGCATAGATCACGCCGGCATGGCCGCGTTCGACATCGTGGTGCAATTGCGCGCCGCCGTTTGGGGCATTGAAATAGACGATGCGCTCGACGAATGCGGGATTGCCGCCCAGCACGTCATGAAGAAGCTTCAGAATCGCCGGGTTGGCCGTGAGAGCCTGCGATTCGGGGAAAAGCGCATCGCACAGGCTTGCCGCCCAGCGCTGGCGCTCTGGCTGCGAGGCCACATCTTCATGGCCCTCCATGCCGAAGGAAAAGCGGAAGCGCAATGAGGCGTCCTCTTCGTGGTAGGACAGCCACGAGGCCTTGCACCATAAATCCTCAGCAATGGCGGTTCCTTTTTTTTCGACATCAAATAGCACTTTTTCGATTTCCTGCGGATCAGCCTCGTCATGGATGGCGCCCGCCGGCACGAATGCCGCCTCCGATTGGCCCAACTTCAACCATTCGGCATAGGGCGATGCTTCAAACACATCGGCAGGGGATTCACCATCTAGCACCTGCTCCATCAGCGTATGCGCCTGTTCGATGGCTGTCTGAAATGCACTCACGTTAATGATGGCTGGCAGATGTATTGCGCGATGATTGCACCAGGCTTCGACAATCGCGTCAGATTCAGGCGTGGACTGATCATTCTCACCCGCCACGAACCCGAGGTGCAGGCCCCGGCGCAATAAGGCCCGCCCGTTTGACATCGGCTTATCTGACCAGCGAATACCCGTCACGCACCCAGCCTCCGTGTCATGCTCTTATTCCTCCTTGCCGCGTGTTTTGGCAATTCGTAGCTTACGCGCTTTGACAAGGAGTGAATATGCGCGGTGCATTGAAATATGAGGGCAAGGGCAAGCAGCTTTACGAGAGCGACAAGCCGGGCGAGTTGATCCAGGTGTTCAAGGATGATGCCACGGCGTTTGATGGTATCAAGCATGATGTCATCGCTGGCAAGGGCGAGCTTAATTGCGCCATTTCTTCTTTCTTTTTTGAAAAGATGCACGAGGCGGGGATCGCCACCCACTATGTTCGCCGCGAGGGCCCTGTGGAGATGCGCGTGCGCGAGCTTGCCATGATGCCGGTGGAGGTGGTGGTTCGGAATGTGGCGGCGGGTTCCATCTGCAAGCGCCTGGGCCTCACCGAGGGCGTGGAACTCAAGTGGCCGCTGACGGAGCTGTTTTATAAGTCCGATGAACTGCACGACCCAATGATCGCGGTGGAGCATGCCGAGCTGTTCGGCTGGGCGATGCCGGATGACATTGATGAGATGCGCGCCACGGCGTTGAGAGTCAACGATGTGATGACTTCGTTGCTGGCCGATGTCGGCATCCGGCTGATCGATTATAAGCTGGAATATGGCAAGGCCGATGGAGCGATTTATCTGGGCGATGAGATCACGCCGGACGGCTGCCGTTTATGGGACGCGGAGACCGGGCAAAAGCTGGACAAGGATGTATTTCGCCGCGACCTGGGTGGGTTGAGCGAGGTTTATCATGAGGTGGCCAACCGCCTGGGGATCGAGCTCGCATTCGCCTGATCAGGAATGGTCGTTGGCTATACGGTCATAAATGGCGGCGTATTCCTGTGCCACCTGTTCCCACGGCCGCTGAAAACCAGGGAGTGAATTATTCTTCGCCAGCAGCGCTTGCGCGGCATCGATCCAGGCGCTTTCCGGCGCATCAATTTTCAATACAGTGCCATGCGCCTGGCTTACCTCACTGGCTGCGCCGCATGGGTCGGAAACCAGCACCGGCACCCTGGCCGCCATCGCTTCGGCGATGACCATGCCGTAGGGCTCGGCCCTGGCCGGGTGGATCAATAGATCGAATTCAGGATAGATATCACGACTATCGACTGCGCCAAGCAGCCGGTAGCCGCCTTGCCAGCCAGCGAACAGTTTTTCCACCTCATTTGGAGCGGGGCCGGCCACCCAGAGTTCTAGATTGGGTCGCGTGCGGCGCAATGCCCCGATGGTGGAAATAGCGATCTCCAGTCCCTTGCGTTTCCACTCCTTGCCGACGAACCCGATCACACCGCCATTTGTCGGCACAGCGCGATCAGGCCGGGCTGGGCCGGGGCTCACGCCTGGCGTAACAGGCTTGGTGAGGCGGTCGCCGATGCAGGGATAAAAGTGATTCAGCATGGCGCCAATCGTGTTTGCGTTGGGCACGATGGCACGAACCTGCGCGCCGCATACCTCACGCCGCTCAAGCCACAGATTAACCTGTGCACGCAGGCTGGTCCGCCGATTCCATGGTCGATCGCGCACGGTGGCGAAGGGCGGCCCATGAAAGGTGGTGACATGGTGGACAGCCGTGCGTTCATGGCTGTGAATGATGTGCCGCTGATCCTGGTTGTTGGCAATCCAAAGGCTGACGCGGCGGGAAAAGCGCAGGTGCGCCAGCCAGCGGGGCTTGGGAGCGGCTTCACCCAGCTGGATACAGCGCACCCCATTCGGTGGGGAGTCGGCATGTATCCGCTCGCACAGCACATCCACCTGATGTCCCATGGCAGCCAGTTGGCCGGTCAGCTCCCAGGCATAGCGCTCCATGCCGCCGATTGGGCCGAAGCGGCGCAAGATGTGCAGCAGTGGCCGGTTCACGTGTCCTTGGGAGGCTGATCCCAGCCGCGCTGCCTGGCGGCCAGTTTGGCGTAGCGGTAGAAGGTACCCTCGAAGTTGCCGAGGGCGATGATAAAGCCCGGCCAGCCGTCGAGAAAGCCGCGTTTGAGCACGTAGATACGCAAGAATGCACCCAGGCCATGCATCAGGGCGCTGACCATGCTGGCGCGCACGCCGCGCCGCGCCAGCTTGTCCGCACCCAGGCTGGAATAGCGGTTTCCCTTGTCGAGAAGCTGATTCAGATCGCGGAATGGGAATTGCCAGATCGCCTGCGACAGGTAAGCCACACGGCCCTTTACCTCGAAGCTCTCATGCACCTCGTCTTCTTCGTTGAACACCAGAGCTCCACGGCGGAATAGCTGCGGTTGGCGATAATCCGGATACCAGCCTGAGTGCTTGATCCAGCGGCCGAGGAAGTAGTTGCGCCGCGGTACGTAATAGGCGTCGGCCGCATCAGGCGAGGCGATGATAGCCAGGATTTCCGATTGCGCTTCGGGCGTGCAGCGCTCATCCGCATCCAGACTGAAGATCCATTCATGCCGGCAAGCGGCGATGGCATCGTTGCGTAACTTGCCGAAGGCGTGAAATGGCAGCTGTACGACTCGAGCGCCCAGGGACTCAGCAAATTCCGCCGTGCGATCCTGGCTTTGCGAATCGGCCACGACCACTTCATCGGCCCAGGAAACGCTGGAAATGGCCTCGGCGATTTTGGCCTCTTCATTATACGCGATGATATAGGCCGAGACCTTGCTCATGCGCCCTTCTGCTCCAGTTCGTCGATGCCTGTTTTTGCTCGCATGCGCCGCTCCTCGATGCAAACCTGTAGTATGGCATCATTTTCATCCAGCCGCGCGCGCGCATGCTCAGCATGCCACAGATGCAGAACTGGCGGAGCGGTAAGATCGCGGCGTTTGACTCCGGCGTGCAGCAAGCGCGCGACCAGATCGGAATCTTCCCGGCCCCAGCCCTCGAAACTCTCGTCAAAGCCATTAACGGCGCGTAGATCGTCAAGCCAGCAACCCAAATGGCAGCCTCGGATGCCGGCCAGGGTTTCATGCGGGGGGCCAAGCCGGATTGATGTCATGATGGGCAGGATACGGTTGATGCGCCCACGCAGGCGATGCCCCAGCCAGGTCATTGAAGATATGTCCGTCTTAAAGCTACCCTGCTGACGGAGGGACTCAGTCCATCTCCTGGATGCGAGCACGCGCCGGCCGCTGATGAAGTAGCCCTTGCCAGCTAGCCTGGCGTGCGCGTCCAGCAGTCCTGGCAGCGGCACGCAGTCGCCATCGGTCAGCAGCACATACGGTTCTTTCACGCGCCGTAGCGTGAGGTTGTGCATGCGCGCCTTACGAAACCCCGCATCCTCATGCCAAACATGCACTAGATCGGCGGGGTGATCATCGCGCACGGACTCAATCAGCGCCCTGGTGTCCTTCGTTGAGCCATCGTCAGCGATGTAAATGGTGAAGCCTGGCCCAGTTTGTTGGCGGTAACCATCTAATACCAGACGCAAGAGTTCAGGGCTGTTGTAAGTGGAGACAACGACAGCGATCTTAGCGCCCATCAGCGTGCCGGTTTACGCAAGGTCACCAGCATGTCGTGCCCTTTTCCCAGCCAGCGTGCTGGCAGTGCAAGCGCCTCGCGGCCCAATCTTGCCAAGGCGTAAGCAAAGGCCGACACGTCTCGCCTCTCGGCCAGATTGACACGCTTGGTCGAGATCTTTTCAATGTGAAAACCGCTCTGACTGGCCAATAATTGCATGCTGCGAGGGCTAAAAAAACTGATATGGCCGCCATGACTGGCTATGTCAAAATACTCCCACTTCGACTTGAGAAATTGCGCGGTCCACGAGTCGCCATTGCCCGTACCGATGAGCAAAAGCCCGCCGGGGCGGAGGATGCGGTGAATTTCCCTGACAACATCCAGCGGGTTGGTAAGGTGCTCGATGACTTCAAACATCGTGACCAGATCGAAACGGTTTGCCATGAACTCTGCCTCCTGCAACAGGCCGGGATATACATCAAAGCCTTCAGCACATGCCGTTGCCGCTGCTTTTTTTGCAGGCTCCACCCCGTTGACCTCATAATCCAGCTTGTGGGCCACCCGCAGCAGCGCTCCACTGGAGCATCCGACATCCAGCAGCCTGAGATATCTTGGACGGTTGCCCAGTGAGGTGGCTGCGCCTGTAAGAATCTTTCCCATTCGCTGTTGGTAGCGCTTTTCCGCCTTGCCTGAGGGAAGCGTGCCTTCCGTTGCATCAAACTCCTGCATCGAGTCGGCAAAACGGGTGGCGTCACAGGAGCTCAACAATTGACCGCAGCCTGGGCAGCGCCGCAACGCTCCCTCTGACAACACGATGCCGGATGTTTGCAGGGCCTGCCCACAACCCAGCGGGCAGGTCTCAAATATCGGATGATTCACTTGATCGGACCTGATTACGTTCGCATGAAGCGTCAGCTAGCGGATTGGTAGTCAGTCAGCCGCACGATAATGCGGCCGAATTTCAATTTGGCTGTCACTTCAAGCGGAATTCGCCGCTCATCATCGGTAATCCATATCTTCATCTTGCCCTTGCTGGTGAAGATGCCGGACGTTTTCAGGATGGGTTCGATTACCCAGCAATCAACTGGCTTTTTCCACGGCGCCCAGCGTTTTTCCTTCTTCAGAACGCGCACGACGACGTCATATTGTTTGCCATTGTCGAACACAGGCACGAGCAGTTCCTTGCCAAGCTCAAGGGGCAGGCCGCGCACGGAGTAGAATGCATCGATAATATCGAGAAACCCGGGCGGCAGGTCGAACTGCTTGCTATTGTCATTATGCAAGAAGGTGACCTTTTCATGCCGCCAGTCAAACTCCGTACGCTTTTTCGAGCGATATTTACCCTCGTGCTGATCCAGCGTCAATAGCTCGCTCTGCATGCGACCATTGACGCACAGGCCCTCCGAAATAATGGTGTCGCGCACCTTGCGAAACAGGTCGACCATCTTGTTGCTCTTGGCCGTGGTGGTGATACGGTAGCCACCCAGTTTTTTTGCGCTGGTTTCCATGGTCGCCGTGCCACCGTGGATGAATTCCCATCCCACCGAGAACACCATGCGCTCGCCGATATGGGGCATGCAAGCGCTGCTGCTACTGATTTCATCAGCTGCCTCAGCCGCTGGCAACCAAAGCGCCAGGCAGCAAAGCCATGCAAGCTGGCGTAGGTGCGTCACCAGCTTCCGCGCCACAGGCCGAAGGCGGCGAATATCGCTATAGCAGCGACCAGCCCCAGGATATTGTTGGCCTCCCGGTGCCTGCGCACCTGTTGCCAATCATGCCCGCCCTGGCGCGCCCTGGCGCTCCAGCGAGGCAAGATGCGCGTCGTCCCGGCCATGTAATCGCGGTAGGTCTGGCCAAATTTATCCGCCAGCGACTCTTCTTCCCGCTGCATGGTGGGAATGAATATGGCGAAGAACAGCGGCAGGACGGCGAATGCCAGCCAGACATTGTTGCCGGCCACGCAGAAGCCCGCCGTGACCAGTAAATGGCCGAGGTACAGGGGGTGACGGCACAGGGCGTAGGGCCCGGTGGTGGTGACCTCGACCATTTTATGGATATGGCCAGAAGCCCAGATGCGTACGGTCTCGCCCAGCAAAATCAGCGGCAGGGAAAGCAGCAGGCTTTCCTGGCTGGGTCGGATGAACCACAGGCAGCCAAGCGCCAGCGCGATACTCACGCTAATACGGTGTTGCAGAACGGCTGTGCGCCAGGGTGACACGGACGCTGGCTTGTCTTCAGGCATTCAATTTCTCCAGGACATCAGTGGCACGAATTCGCTCCATGCAGATAAAATTGTCGCAGCTGCGCTTGAAACAAGGTCCGCAGTCGGGGTTTGACTCGATCTGAAACTGGCGCGGCCCCAGCGGCGCCGAACGCCAGGAGGCCGACGGCCCCCAGAAGCTGATCGTCGGTGCGCCCAGCGCCGCGGCCAAATGAACCACGCCTGTATCAGCGCCGACGACAGCCTTGGCGGCGGCCAGCATGCCACACAGCGGCGTCATGTCCAGACGCCGGATCAGCGACAATGAACCTTTCACTTCGCTGGACAAGGTGGCGGCATGCTCCGCTTCGTCCAGACTTCCCCAACTGAATACGGGCTTCTGGCCCTGCTTCGCGACGCCTTTGGCAATGGCCCTCCAGCTCGTGTCCGGAAGCTGCTTGGTTTGCCAGCCACCGCCGAGGTGCATGATGACGAAGTTGCCAGCGCTCAGGCTCATACTCTTGCAGATATTTTCTCCCTCGCGCCGCATGGCTTCGCTAAGTGCGATGCTCGGAGCGGCATAGTTGATGGGCGAATCCGGTATGCGGGCGATGTCCGTGGCGAAGGGCGCTGTGGCCACGCGGCGGTATTGCTGCACCACATGCCTCTCGTCCGGATGGAGGCGCACCGGCCGGGTCAGCCAGCTGCTGGCCCGTTCGCGGCAATGGGCCGTATCGATGCCATATACGCGGGATCCGATCAGGCGGGCCAGCAGGCTGCTCTTGATCAGCCCCTGCATGTCGAGCACGGCGTCGAAGCGCTGTTTTCTGAGCGCCCGCACGCTGGCCATGATCGAGGCCAGCGGCCTGTCGCCCTTCATGTCGACGGCATGGACGCTCACCTGTCTGGGGAAGGCTTCCGTGACGAAAAGATAGCGGCTGTCCACCAGCCAGTGTACTTCTTCAACATCGGGGTGAGCGAGCAGATCATCCAGCGCAGGCAGGGCGTGGATGATATCGCCGAAGGCGCTTAATTTGACGATGAGAATTTTCATGCAGGCGCCAGCCCTGCCTCAGCCCAGTAATGACAGACAGGCATCGCGCACCGACTCAGGCCTGATGTTGGCCATGCACGGTTGACCCGCCACCGAGCACTCGCGCTGAAGGCAGGGACCGCAATCGGCCGGTTGATACAGCAGCCTGACACGTTCGCCGCTTGGAGCGGTGCGCGCCGGATCGGTGGCGCCAAAGATCGCGACCACGGGCAGGCCCATGCCAGCCGCTACGTGCATCAAACCCGAATCGTTGGAGACAAGCAGGCGGCTGGCGCAAAGGGTTTGCAGCGCCTGGCGCAGGCTGGTCTTGCCGGCGGCATTGTAATGCGCGCCAGTCACGCCGCGCAGACATTGCTCGCCAATGTCCTGTTCCTGCGGCGTGCCGAGAACAAGGGGTTGCCATCCCAGTTCCGTCAGCCAGGTAATGAGCTGAGCAAAGCCCGCCGCCGGATAGCGCTTGGCTCCGCCAAACTGGGAGCCGGGAGCCAGGCAAATGGTTTTGCCGGGATCAAGTCCGTATTCACTGATGAGCCTGCTCCCGGCCTGCCTTTCCTCTTCAGGCGCGCATAGGCGCACCTCGCGTTCGCTGATGCCTACGCCCATCTGCTCGGCCAGATCGAGGTAGTAGTCACGATGGTGTTCGCTATCCAGGCGGATGCGAGGCGGATAGGCGTCGGTCAACAGCAGCTTGCGCCATTGGCCGGCAAAACCAATGCGCCTGGCCGTACCGACGCGCCAGACTTCCCATGCGGCCCGAAAACTGTTGGGAAACAGCACGGCGGCGTCCGCGGCGCTGTCGGTTATTTGGTATGTGGCTCCGGGCAGGTTGAAAAAGGGCAGTAAATCAGCCAGCCATGCCTGGCCGGCCAGGCTCAGCTGCTCATGCTCCTGACCAAGGGCGATGGCCCGCATGGCAGGTTGGGCCATAATGGCGTCGCCCAGCCAGTTTGGTGCGCGCAACAATAAGTGTTTTATCGGCTTGCTCATGCAGCTTCAGGGATGCTCGAATCCTTGTGTTGGCAGAGAAACACATAGTCTTGCGGCTGGAACAGTGTCAATGGAGCACTATCGGCGGGCAGGGAGGATGCTTCGGTAATGGTGAAATGCCGTTCGAGCGTTTTACGCATGCCATCGAAGGAGTAGCAATACGGCCGCGCTTCCACACGCATATGGGGCAGGAATTTCTCAATATAGTAGCGGAATCTTGCCGCTATGCCGCGATATACGTGGATGCCAAGAACGAACACGCCGCCGGGCTTGAGCAGGCGCTCGATTTCATTAAGAACAAGTTCGGGATTGAGCATGTGGTCCAGTGCGTTTAATGAAAGGATCAGGTCATAATCGCCATCCGGCAAGCGAATATCCTCCGCCTGGCAGGTGATGAATTTACCTTTGGGAAGTCCGGCGGGATAAGCGCGGCGAAACTCATCGAGCAGAGGATCCACATAGGTTTTATTGCCTTGCTCGATGAAGCGCGCCGAGCACGTGGGTCCACAGCCAATATCGAGAATTTTCGCATCCTCGTCGAGGCCTTCAGCCGCGCGAGCAAGAATGGGCGCAAAGCGTTTTTCGATGCGGTCCAATTCATTTTGCAGCACCTGGGATCCATGCCAGTAATTGACCTCGGCCTTTTGCGACGCCATCCACCGGCTTTTGCTGATCAGTTCATGATGCGCCATGAACCACCTCGAAAGCGCGTGCATTATCGTCGAGAATTCGCCAGCGCCGGTGCATCCATAGCCAGAGCTCCGGCCGTTTGTTGATCACCAACGTGAAACTTTCGCATATGGTGCGCATATGGTTGAGCGTATCTTTTTCCATGTCATCGCTATGTGGCTGCGCAGGAATAGGCCAGAGCTGCAAGCGGAAACGAAACCCCCGGCCGATACGATGCAAAGCCACACCGAACACATGCGTGCCCAGCCTGCGGGCGAAAAGGGCCGGCAGGGTGGTCGTATTGGCTTCATGCCCCAAAAAAGGAATGGGGACGCCATTGGACAGATGCTGGTCGATCATAAGTCCGATGCTGGATCCATGTTTAAGGGCGCGGGAAAACCAGCGTATGCCATCCGAGCGGGCATGCAGCTTCGTTCCGAATCTTTCCCGGCAGTTTTTCAAGAACAGGTCCAGCGCCGGTTGGCGCAAGGGGCGGTACATTTGCGCCGAATCATAACCCAGCAGGGGAAACATCATGGCGCCGAACTCCCAGTTGCTGTGATGACAAGCGACGAGAAACGCGCCGTGTCCTTCGTTCATGGCTTGCTTAAACGCCTCCTCGCCCTCGACCTGTACGCGTGAGCGCAGAAAGGAACGGGAACGCAGAAACACATGGGGTATTTCAAAGATTGTACGCCCAAGTTCAGCAAATGATTCGCGTGCGATGCGGCTTCGCCAGGCCTGCTCTTTGTCGGGGTAAATGCGCGCCAGATTTTTCCGGGCGATATCGCGATGGCGTTGATCCATAAAATAACCCAGGCGGCCCAGACCTGCTCCGATGGCACCGGCCAGGCGCACCGGCATGCAGCGGAAGAACCAGAATAACAGCCGTATACCCACAGCTTGGATAAGGAACATTAGCTGGAAACGGGTTTGGCTTCGTCGATCAACATGACCGGGATGTCATCACGTATGGGGTATTCCAGCTTGCAGGCATCGCAAACAAGGCCATCTTTCGCCTTGTTATAGTGAATTTCCCCTTTGCATTGGGGGCAAGCCAGAATGTCCATCAGCGCTTTATCCAGCATGGTTAACTCCATTTGTTTTCTTTGTCTCAAGGATGGGGGCCAGAATGGTGTCGATCAAGCCTTGCGTGCCCTGACCCTCCTGCCGCAGCAACCACAATGGCTGCTCCTTGGGCCAGATTGGCCGCAATTTTACCGCATCCTTGCTGGTCACCGCCACATTCAGGCCAGTAGCTATAGCCTTTCGCGCATCCGTCTCGGTATATGCATGATGATCAGAAAAGCGAAGATGATCCGCCACGGTGTAACCCTCCGCCTCCAGGCATGAGAGAAAACGCTGCGGCCGAGCGATGGCCGACATGGCCAGCAGGCTTTTTGGCTGTGGGGCACGAGGCCCGGCGATTTGCTCAAGTCCACGGGTGACGGTCAGCCAGGGCCATTCCTGCTGATGACTTAGAGGTTCGCCGCTCCCTTCACCCGTGCGCACCACGACATGGGCGCGATCGAGCGCGGATACCGGTTCACGCAAGGGGCCGGCAGGCAATTCACAGCCGTTACCCACGCCCGCCGCTGGAACCAGCACGACCTCGCAATCACGCTTGAGCTGGCGGTACTGCATGCCGTCGTCAAGCACGATGATGTTTCCCAGCCCGGCGGCAATCCTGGCGCCCTTGACGCGATCCTTGCCAGCTACCACCGGGCAGGCGCAAGACTCAAACAGCAGTATGGCCTCGTCTCCGGCACTGGCGGCACTTTCCCTGGCGGATAATACGCGCGCATGCTTGGCTCTGCCGCCATCGCCTCTGCACAGCACCACCGGCTTCATTCCCCGCTCAATAAGCCTGGCCGCTAGCCAGATGACAAACGGCGTTTTGCCGCTGCCGCCGACGGTGATATTGCCGACTGAAATGACAGGTGCGTCCACCGAACGCATACGCGCCAGTCGTCGCGCCTGGTCTCGATTGCGCATGGAGGCGTATATGCGGCTTGCCGGAAGCAGCCATGCTGGCGGCGGCGTATCGCGCCACCATATGGATTCAAACCAGTTATGCAGGGATGCCCTCACGATGCCGGCGTCGAAAAATAGGGTTCGATGGCGGCAAGCAGACCGGGTAAAACCTGCGCCTGTTGCTGCATGAATGCCGCGGCTGAGGCATTGAGCGTTTGAGCCTCCTCGGGATGCTGGAGCAGGCGAGAGAGGCCGGCCTCCAGTTCGCGCTCGTCCTCAACGACGATAGCGGCTCCGGCCTGTTGCATGCGTTGCATGATGTCGCGGAAATTCTGTATGTGTGGGCCGGTAAGCGCACCCCGGCCGCACACTGCTGCCTCCAGTGGATTGTGGCCGCCTATCGCCGCCAGGCTGCCGCCGATAACGGCGATATCGGCCACGCTGTAAAGTCCAGCCAGCACGCCCATGGCATCGATGAGTACAACATCGGCATGTGCCCTTTCTCCAGCGCTCCAGCGCCCTAAGGTAAAGCCGTGTGAGATCACCAGCTCAGCCACGCCGTCAAAACGCCTGGGGTGGCGGGGCACCAATACCAGCAACAAATCGGGGCGAATCCGGCGCAACTTTTCCAACATGGCGAGGAGGATTGCCTCCTCGCCTTCGTGCGTGCTTGCGGCAAGCAAGATGGGGCGACTTTGGCTGCTATCGAGGCGCAGGCGAATGTCCATGGCATCGACCTTGGGGGCCGGCACGGCGAATTTCAGATTGCCTGTCACTCGAATGCGTCGGTGATCCACTCCAATGGCCCGCAGGCGTTCGCCGTCCAACTCGCTCTGGGCGAAACACATTTGCACACCGCGCAACCAGCGCCGCCACAGCCAGCGGCTGGCCCTATAGCGAGGGAATGAGCGGTCGGAAATGCGCGTGTTGATGCTCATGACGGGAACGTTGGTTCGACGGCAGGCGCGCAGCAGGCCGGGCCAGAATTCGGTCTCGGCAATCAGCAACAGGCGCGGAGCAAGCCTATTCGTCAACCGCCGCATCAGGCCGGGCAGATCCCATGGTAGATAGGAGACGGTGACGGCATTGCCAAATTGGCGCTGGGCGTGCGCCAGGCCGGTGTCGGTGACAACGGTGATATGCACGGGTAGCCGCCGTTCGACCAAGGCGCGCACCAGTGGTGCGATACTGGCCACCTCGCCAACGGAGCAGGCGTGCAGCCAGATGGGATGGTCGTCGGCCCGGGGAAGGTCGATGCCGAGATGTTGCCGCCAGCGCATGGCTTGCGTGGATCGGTTCGCTTGCATGAGGACGTATTGCAGCAGCAAACGGGCCTCGCTTCCAGTCCGCTTGATGGCGCCCCCGCGAACCGTGCCATAAAAAGGGCCGCGTGGAGCGGCCCTCAACAGTCTCATTGATGTTTCGCTTCTTCGCCGGACGTTACCAGGGCCTTTCCGATAAGGCATTGAAAACAATGCGTTCCGCCACTTTTCTGGCGGGGATATCATAGCCGCCGTTTTCCAGCAGTTGCCGTACCTTTTCGGTGACATCCAGTCGCACCTCAGGCATCTCGGCCAGACGCGACAAGGCCTGATCGCATAGTTTGTCCGGGTAGATAATTTTCCCGTGTTGGTCGATGAATGGTGCGGATCTTGCTCGTTTGCCGAGGCAATTCCATTTGCCTGACGATCCCTGCCCAGGTCCGTCGAATCCGCTGTTGCGTACCATAGATGTCTCCCTTGAAAAAAGGCGTTATACCAACTGACGCACTTATCATATCGGACTTAGAACGGATTCCTTAAACGGCTAAACAGGCAGCGCCCGAGAATAAGACGCTAAAATTTGGCAAAATAGTGGCGAGTGACGACCAGGCTTTGGTAGCCACGAGGGCTGTTTTACTTACCCTCGGGCACTGCCAGGTCAAGCAGTCCGCGCAGACGCAGCACCAGTTGGCTATGAATCTGTGAGATGCGCGACTCGGTCAGTTCGAATACCGCGGCTATTTCCTTCATGCTCAATTCCTCATAGTAATAGAGCGTTAACACAATACGCTCGCGCTGTGGCAACGCATCGACGGCGGTTGCCAGATAGTCGATAAACTCATTCATGGCAGTCTGGCATTCCGGCTCCTCCTGCGGGTTGCCGGCGATGGTTTCGAGCACGTCCAGGCAGCCATCATCGTTGCTGGCGGTAGGAAGATCATCGAAATAGAGGATGGACATGCCACGCACGTTTTGCAGCCGGTTTCGATAGGTTTGCAAGGGAATGCCTAGGGCTTCGGCCACTTCCGTTTCCTTGGCCGGGCGGCCATGTTGGCGCTCAAGTTGTTGCAGGGCCGCCTGAATTTCCTTGGCGGTGTCACGCAGTTTGCGCGGGAACCAGTCGGAGGCTCGCAGGTAGTCAATCATGGCACCGCGGACGCGGTAGGATACGAAGGTCTTGAACTGCACCTCGCGTTCCGGGTCAAAGCGGCTGGCGCTGTCGAGCAGTCCGAGCACGCCGGCATTGACCAGGTCGTCCCATTCGATGCAATCCGGCGTTCGCCGCATCAGTTGCTCGGCATGGTAGCGGATCAGTGGCAGATACGTTTCCAGGAGCTCGTCGGGGCTACCAAGGCTTGTCTGGTTTTGCTCTGCGTGGCTGGTGGCAACTTTCATGGTTGAATCTCCTTACGGTTGCATATGGGTTGTTGTGTTTCCGGTCGGAGCACCCCATCCAGCCAGGCGAGCAAGGCTGGCATCAGGGCGCCAAAGCCGGCGAGGACGGTGATGCGAAAAAATGAGTCGGCGAGCGCCATGTCGCGTAGCAGCGTCATGATGAACCCGAGAAGCAGGCCAATGAGGAGTCCGGTGAGAGAGGCATGCTGTACGCCCATCAGACGCCCGCCCCAGCCTGTGTGCCGACGGGGAGCGCGGCGGAAAGGTTGTGCTGCCAGAAAAACTGCAAATTGCCGTTGCCGTCAAGCGTGACGGGGCGGTCTAAAACGGTGTCAACAAGGCTGGTCAAATCGGCTATGGCCGGATCGTTTTCATTGCGCTCGAACAGGAGGCGCTGGCCCTGAATGCAGCGGCCGATATCGGGACTCGATGGAATGTGCCCGACGTAATCGAGATAGACGTGCAGGTAGTGATCGCACACCGATTGCAAGCGGTGAAAAGCGAACTCCGCCTCTTCGCGGTCGGCCTGGTTGATTGCGACCATGAAACGCCTGACATGTCGCTCGCGTGAGAGCACCTTGATCAGCGCATAGGTATTGGTCAGGGACGTGGGTTCGGCCGCCAGGGTCAGCAGTACCGATTGCGACGACGAAGTGAAATACAGCACGTTTTCACCAATGCCGGCGGCGGTGTCGATGAGCACCAGATCGTAGTGGTCGGCCAGGGTTTCCAGCTCGTCGAGGACGAGGCGCTGATGGTTGGCGTCGAGCACCGTTAGCTCTGACAGGCCGCAGCCGCCGGGGACGACATCGAAGCCATGGCGTGTGGAGGCGATGATGGATTCCATTTTGGCCGAGCCCTGGATGACATCATTGATCGTGGCCTGGGGTGTGACGCCAAGCATGACATCGACGTTGGCCAGACCGAGATTGGCATCGAGCAAAAGGGGTCTAAGCCCTTTTTCAGCCGCCCTTGCCGCCAGGTGAACGGATAGAAATGTTTTGCCAACACCGCCCTTGCCGCTGCTGACCGCGATCACGCGCGGGCCGCGGCTTTTATGCTGTTCATGTTGCGTTAAACTCATATCCGTCCTTTTCTCCGCACTTCCCTGTTTTTTAGCGCCGTGTTTTCCATGCCCCATGTGCAGGGGTCTGGCCGACACTCACTGCCTACTAGCAGCAATCGTGCCGATCTGGGGCGGTTGGCGGTTTGGGCATCAAATCAAAAGGGGGAGAGCCGGCCTGGATTACAGCCGCCAGAGTCAACTCCATGCCCAGGAAAGTGATGTTAATTCAAGGATTAATCGGATTTCAGGATATTGCATATCAAGCATGCGCGAATATTTTTCGCCCAGGTTCCGGCCTGCTTATTGACGCCAAAGTTCCTTTCTTACGGGCGGCTCATTCTGAAACGATGGCGTCAATTTTTCCGTCGGTCGCGGAGCTGGGCGTCAATGCCTCCGGCTTTTCTATGACCTGAGCAATTTTCTGGGAAAATCTGCTGAGGAAGGCGGCCAAATCGGTTACACTCGCGATTGGAGCAAAGGCGAGGATTGAGGAGGCAGGCGTGGCGGAAAATAAGCAGGAAATCCAGATTTCATTTCCCGATGACCTTAAAGGCGGCGTGTATGCCAACAATATGCTCGTCGCACATAGCAAAGAGGAATTTATCGTCGATTTCCTCATGGTGGCGCCGCCGACAGGGGCGGTCACCTCAAGGGTGATTCTCAGTCCCGGTCACATGAAACGCGTGCTTGCCGCGTTGGAGGAAAGCGTGGCCAAATATGAGAATATGCATGGCACTATCGAAGAGGCGGAAGCGCCCCAGGCCAACATCCACTAAAGGATTTCGCCAACGGCGCCGGGTAGGAACGCCGCCCGCTGCATGACCACGCGGGGCGGAGTATATCGAAACATACGGAAAGGGAGATGTTTGTGAGCGAGTTGAAGTTGGAGCATGGACTGACATTTGAAGATTTGTATGAGGGCGAGGGCCTGGCTCGGATCGATGCGTTTTTTTGCCAGCATCTTGGCGAGGCAGATGCAGCACTTGGCCAGCGTCTAGTCCGTGCCCGCCGCGACCATGAGCCCCTGGCCAAAAAGGAAGAATCACAACTGCTTCTCGACATTGCCCCTCATCTGGAGGATTTCATCTCTGGCCTGATTGGCATTCGGCGTGAAGCCGCGGCGCTTGCCGCCAGGCATGACGAGTTAGCGCCAATCTATGCCTGCAAGCGCCAGTTCGTGCAGAAGCGCTGCAAGAAAATTCCGGCCAGCGTTGCTGATGAGGTCGATGGCGAGGCGCTGGCTGCCGAGCTGGCGGCGCTGTTTGACGAGACGTTTACCGAAGCAGCGTTCGCACGCCATGTGCTTGCCTGGCTTGATGATGCCGGGATGCATGAATCCGGGCTGGAAAAGGCGTCGCATTATGCAGCCTGGGCCATGCGCCATGCCGGCGGCATTCTGTTCAGGCAGCCGGAAAGGACCGACCCCTATCATCTGGTGCCGGTTGAAACCATCGATATCAGCACCGCCACCGCGATGCGCCTGCCCGTTGAGCATCACCGCCATCGAGAGGGGTTTGCGCTCACTGACGCCGGCACGGACCTGGCCGGCGCGCTCGATCAGGCCAATTACTGCATCTGGTGCCATAATCAGGACCGCGATTCCTGCTCCACCGGTCTGAAAAACAAAAAGACGGGCTCGTTCCAGACAAGCGCATTCGACGTCACGCTTACCGGCTGTCCGCTGGAAGAGAAGATTTCGGAGATGAATCTACTTGCCACCGAGGGCCATACGGTGGGCGCGTTGGCCATGGCATGCGTGGACAACCCTTTGGTGGCGGCTACGGGCCACCGTATTTGCAACGAATGCATGAAGGCCTGCATCTACCAGAAGCAGGAGCCGGTCAATATCCCACAGATCGAAACGCGCATGCTCAAGGACGTGTTGCAGCTGCCCTGGGGTTTCGAGATATATGGCCTGCTGGCGCGCTGGAATCCGCTCAATCTGAAGCGCCCGATTCCGAAGCCCGATTCCGGTTACAAGGTGCTGATCGCCGGCCTTGGTCCGGCGGGCTTCACGCTCGCCCATCATCTGATGAACGACGGCTGCACGGTCGTTGGTGTGGACGGGCTGAAAATCGAGCCCTTGCCGGCTGACATCTCTGGGGTCGCGATGAGTGGTGAGCGCGTCGCATTCAGGCCTATACGCGACATCCGTGAGCTATACGAGGCGCTGGACGAGCGGGTGATGGCGGGATTCGGCGGCGTGACCGAATACGGTATTACCGTGCGCTGGGACAAGAATTTTCTCAAGGTGATCCGACTGCTGCTGGAGCGCAGGGCGCGCTTCAGCATGATTGGTGGTGTGCGCTTCGGGGGCACGTTTACGGTCGATGATGCTTATGACATGGGCTTCGACCATGTCGCCCTGTGCATGGGCGCGGGCGCGCCAACTGTTATATCCATTCCTAACGGCATGGCGCGCGGCGTACGCCAGGCGTCCGACTTCCTCATGGCGCTTCAACTGACGGGCGCGGCGCGGCGTGATTCGGTGGCCAATCTTCAGATCAGGCTGCCGGTGGTTGTCATCGGCGGCGGCCTGACAGCCATTGATACAGCCACCGAATCGCTGGCCTACTACCCGGTGCAGGTGGAGAAATTTCTTGGCCGCTTCGAGACGCTGGCCGCCGAACGCGGCGAAGAGGCTGTGCGTGCTTCCTGGGGTGAAGAGGAATCCGTGATTGCCGATGAGTTTCTGGCCCATGCCCGCGCCATTCGATTAGAGCGCGAACAGGCAAGGGCGGAAGGGCGCGAGCCGGATATTCTGGGCCTGTTAAACCAGTGGGGTGGCTCCACTATCGCCTACCGCCGCAGGCTCATCGACAGCCCGAGTTACACCCTCAACCATGAGGAAGTGCACAAAGCGCTGGAGGAGGGCATTCGCTTCGCCGAACTTCTCGGCCCTGCCGCCATTAATGTCGATCAATATGGCCATGCCGAGGCCATCCGTCTGATCAGGCGTGCGGTTGATGAGGGTGGCCGCATCGTCGATAGCGATGAGTCTCTCATATTGCCAGCGCGTTCCGTGCTCGTGGCCGCCGGCACCAAGCCGAACGTCGTGTTGAACCTGGAAGATCCAGCCAATCTCAAGCTTGACGGCAAGTATTTCCAGGCCGTGGATGAGAGTGGCGAGGCGGTCAAGCCCGAATGGGTGGCCAAACCGGGCGTTGCGCAGGTGCTGACCAATATCCGCCCAGATGGACGGAGCATGAGCTTTTTCGGCGATCTGCATCCATCTTTCGCCGGTAATGTGGTCAAGGCCATGGCCAGCGCGACGCAGGGTTATCCGGTCATCGGCCGTATGCTGGAGAAGTGTAAACCGACGAATGTCGGGGCCGATGCTCTGGTGTCGAAGCTCGCTGGTGAGCTGCATGCAACGGTGCACAGGATTGAGCGGCTGACGTCCAATATCGTCGAGGTGGTGGTGCACGCACCTAGGGCAGCGCGCGCATTTCAACCTGGCCAGTTCTACCGTCTGCAGAATTATGAAGCCAACGCGAAGCATGTGAACGGAACGCTGTTGGCCATGGAAGGGGTAGCTCTGACTGGCGCTTCCGTTGATCTGGAGAAGGGGCTGATTTCGCTGATTCTGCTGGAGATGGGCGGCTCCTCCGACCTGTGCGCGCACCTGAAGCCGGGTGAGCCGGTCGTATTGATGGGGCCGACGGGCCATCCCACCGAGATCACCAGCGGCGAGAACGTGTTGCTGATTGGCGGTGGGCTTGGCAACGCCGTGTTGTTCTCCATTGGTTCTGCATTTAAGGCGGCGGGATCGAAGGTGCTGTATTTCGCCGGCTATAAGAAGATCGTCGACCGTTACAAGGTGCCGGAAATCGAGGCGGCGGCCGATGAGATCGTTTGGTGCTGTGATGAAGCGCCCGGCTTTGAGCCGGGGAGGGCGCAGGACAAGGCATTTGTCGGCAACATGCTCGAAGCCCTTTTGGCCTATGGCAACGGCGATCTTGGCCAAGCGGATATGCCGCTGAATAAGATCGACCGCATCATCGTCATCGGCTCGGCCGGGCTGATGAGCGTGATTGCCGACGCCAGGCATGGCGTGCTCAAGGACTACCTGAAGCCGGATCACATCGGCATCGGTTCCATCAACTCGCCGATGCAGTGCATGATGAAGAAGATCTGCGCCCAGTGCCTGCAACCGCACAAGGATGCGAAAACCGGCAAGGAAAAAGGGGTAGTGTTCTCCTGCTTTAATCAGGACCAACTGCTGGATGAAGTGGATTTCCCCGCGCTCATGCAGCGGCTACAGCAGCAGTCGGTGCAGGAAAAGCTGACCAAGCAGTGGATTGACCACTGTCTGCACGAGCTAGGCGCGCGTTAGCCGGTCTTTTGCATCGTAATCCAGCTTGTCTTTATACTGTTCGATAATGGTCGTGACGCTTGAACTGAGCTGCTCATCAATCGTGACATAGTGAAAAGAATCCGGGTCGATGCGCAATGCGTGGCGCATGGCCCAGTCGTCCGAGCTTGGCCGAAGCAAGGGCATATCCTGCTTTTGGCACACCCTTGGACGGGCTGGCCTCCGCCAGCTGGCCAAAGGTGGTCAGCGTTTCACTGGAGTGGTTATTGCGCAGCTGCGCCCATCCGCGCTCTGCGGTGAAGTCGCTGCCCTGCTGATATGTGCGGGCCGTTGTGCTGTAGGCGTGGCGCTCTGGATAGTAGCGATTGGAATATCCGTAATAATGGTGCCCGCTGTAGTGCCCATAATTATAGCCATAGCTCCATGCCTGCCCTTCGGAAGGGGCTGCAAGGGCTAAGAACATCACAGCGCCGTAAAGGAACGACCTACTCGGGGAAACAACTTGATATCCATGACATGCCTCCTTCGGCATTCCAGCAAACAATGCCGTGCGCGGAAATGCCATATCGGGGTTCGGCCACAAAGCCTGTATCCATAGAACATGAAAAGCAGTGAAGCGGCCTGCACAATGTGAAGATGGGGGCAGAGCAAATAAGGAGGGGGATGGTCCCTTCTATCCGCGAGATTTCCCTCAGCTTTGATGTAGATCAAGGGCAAGTGCTTGCCCTTCTGGAGAATACATTCCGGCTAGTACCCATAATAGTATTAATGTTATATACTGATACGTCTGGTTCACTTACACCATGGAAGAGAGGTGACTTGGTATGACAATCGCGTGGCATAGGATGGTTTCATTTGGATTGCTTTTGGCAGGTTTATTCATTGCCACGGCAAGTATGGCTGGAAGCGACAAATGGATGATGTCCATTACCGAAGACAAGATGGATAAAATGGGATTGGTGCATGTTTCATTTGTCGATCAATCCGGGATCTTGCTCGATAGCGAGGCGTTAAAGAGCATGGAGATTCGCGCGGACGGATGCGATGGCAGCCAAGCCTATCAGGTGTCCCAAGACTATAAGTATGGCTATCGGCCTTTGGACAAGAAGATTGGCGTCTTCCTGTTGCCCGAGAGCTGGAAGAATCGTGATGTCTGCTTCAAGGTTCCGGGCGTGGGTCAGGTGAAATCCAGCTTCCCGGCTGCCACGGTGCGTAAAACCAGTATCTTATCTTTCTAGGCGGGTTAAGAGGGAGCAGCGGCGCCTTGTTCAAGTGAGCAAGGCGCCGCTTTTTTCAGCTCACGGCCGTGAAAGCCCGATAATTTTTCGAATATCGTAATCCCTGGAGCCGCCGGCCTGGCGCACGATTTCGGCCATATGCTCATCCAGCGTCGGTCTTTCCATTTTGTACAGCAGCCCCACGGGTTCATGTTCGCCTGATTTTCGCACCAGCCGCATGGCTGCATCCCAGTCGCTCACATCATGATTTTCTGGTGCCGCACGCACGATACCGCGCAAATATTCGACATCATTCTCGGCGTTAAACGTCGGGCACTGGGCCAGGATGTGCACGTAGGCAAAGCCTTTGTGCTCCAGTCCGTCCCTGATCAGCCGGGCGCACATCTTCGGATCGCCGGCGAATCCCTGGGCGACGAAGCTGGCATCATAGGCGAGCATGCAGGCCAGTGGCTTCATCGGCTCATCCTGGTTGCCGTAGGGGGTGCTTCGCGTCGTCATACCCTCATGTGAGGTGGGTGAGGCCTGCCCCTTGGTCAGGCCATAGACATGATTGTCGATCAGTACGTAGGTGATATTGACGTTGCGCCGCGCCAGATGCGGCATGTGGCCGCCGCCGATGGCAAAACCGTCGCCATCTCCGCCGGTGACCATCACCGTCAGGTCAGGGTTGGCCAGCTGCACGCCCGTGGCTACCGGGCCAGCCCGGCCGTGCAGGGTGTGCATCTTGTAGGACTCGATGAAATACGGCGTGCGCGCAGCACAGCCGATGCCGGAGACGTCCACCATCATATGGGGTTCGACATCAAGTTCGGCTAGGGCGTGGTATATGGCTGATAACGCTCCGAAATTGCCGCAGCCCGCGCACCATACCGGTCGGATGTCGGATTTGTAGTCGCCAGGGTTACGTTTCTGGCTCATATCAGCGCCCTCACTTTTTCGACGATCATGGCTGGCGTAAACGGCATGCCACAACAGATCGTATAAGAGATGGGCTCTATTGAGGTCTCGGCGCGTATGAAATGGGCGAGTTGCCCCTGATGGTTAACCTCGGCCACCAGCACCTTGCAGCAGCTTGCGGCGAAGTGCTCATAGGCGTCCACCTGCATTGGCCACATCAGACGAGGATAAAAGCCCTTGACCGTGATCCCCTCCTCGCGCAGGCGCTGGATGGCTTCGCGCACGGCTCCAGTTGTGCTGCCCCAGCAAATGACGCCGAGGTCCGCTGCCGTATCTGTATCACCGTCGATTTCCACGGGCGGGAAGTCCTTCGCGACAGCTTTCAGTTTGGCGAAGCGTTTGGCGGACATAGCCTCATGATTTTCCGGCGCATAGGAAGGATTGCCGCTTTCGTCATGTTCCAACCCCGTGGCGATATGCAAGCCATTCGGCGTGCCGGGGTCCGCGATGGCTGAAACACCATCAGCGCCCGAAGCATAGCGTCTGTACTCACCTTTGCCGTTCCAACATTTGCGCCTGGTGACGTCATACGCGTTCGGATCGGGGCAGTCGATAGTGTGGCTGGAAAGGCCGAGCAGGGCATCGGAAAGCATAATTACCGGGCACTGATAAGCTTCGGCAAGGTTGAACGCCTCGACGGTCATATCCAGACAATCGGCAATGCTGGCTGGCGCGAGCACGATGCGGGCGCCGTCGCCATGGCTGCCGTGCACGGCGGCAAACAGATCGGATTGCTCATGCTTGGTCGGAAGCCCGGTGGAAGGGCCGCCGCGCTGCACATTGACCACGACCATCGGCGTTTCGCTCATGAAGGCCATGCCCAGCATTTCGCTCATCAATGACAGGCCCGGTCCGGAGGTGGCTGTCATCGCCTTTGCCCCGGTCCAGGATGCCCCGAGCACCTGCGAAATCGAAGCGATTTCGTCCTCGGCCTGGATCAACGTGCCGCCGGTCTTGGGTAGATGCCGGGCCAGATAATGGGCGATGCCGCTGGCCGGGGTGATGGGGTAAGCAGCAAAGAAATCCAGGCCCGCAATCAGCGCACCCAGCCCCGCAGCCTCATTCCCGGTCTGCATGATCACATCGCGCTTAGCCATTGTGCGTGGCAGCCGCCATGGGTCGCTCTTCTCAAAACCACCAGCTAGTGCGCGGCCCTCATCAAATGCCGCAAGATTAATCTTGAGAATCGCCTCACCCTTGGCGGCGAACCTGGCGCTGAGTGCGTGCCGCACATACGATGGCGGTATGCTGAAAAGTTCCGAAAGAGCGCCCAGGGCAACCATGTTCTTAACCTGTCTGCTGCCGAGTTTTTTCGCGGCGTAGGTCATGGGCAGGGGATAGGTGTGAACGCCTTCGGGAAGGATGTCGGCGGGATTAAACTCCGCGTCGAAAATAACAGTTGCGCCGGGCTGCAGGTGCTGCCGGTTCTGTTCAAAGGCGTGCCTATTGAAGGCGCAGAGAATGTCGGGCCCATCGCCGTGATGGCACAGCCGTTGTCCGCTCACTCGGAGTTGGCTCATGGCGTAGCCGCCCCGCACCTCGGCCGGAAAGGTGTTGAAGGTGATCGCCTCCAGACCGGCTCGGGCGCAGGCGTGGGCGATGATATCGCCCGTGGAGATCACTCCCTCGCCGCTCTCGCCGGCAATGCGGAAAATCAGATCGGGTCTAGCCATGAAACCAGTCTTGGCCGTTGCCACAATTTATTCAATCCCTTGCACTGTCGAGGCGAGCTCGATTGGGCTACAATGCAAGGGCGCGATCAGGGACGAGCCAGCGTTGCGGTCTGGAGATGCCGCCTGGAGCGAATGTGAGAGAAGGCATGAGAAAGGCTGCGGTATTTCTGGCGATGGGCTGTGTTGTGCTTGCTCAGGCTGCATGCGCGCGGGCGGCTGAGAAGTCTGCTCTTGAGCGCGGCGAGCTGCCACTGGGGGACCCAGTCGAAGTTGAGATGGAGCTGAAGGAATACAAATTTATCCCGAATCATTTTGAGTTTGACATCGGCAAACTCTATAAACTGAAGATCCATAACGCCGGCAAGGTAAGGCATGAGGTTGATGCGCCGATCCTGGCGGTGAGCGTGGTGACGATCGGCGTGGATGTCCTCGACAAGCTGGGAAATGTGGTTGTGACATTCAGGGGCCGGCCGGCCGGGATAGAGCTGCTCCCGGATCAGACGGTGCACTGGTGGTTTATTCCGATCAAGGCCCAGCCCGCGCCCAGGGAGTTTATCTGCGACGAACCGGGCCATTTGAAAAAGGGTATGCGGGGCGTTTTCACCATTCGATAGATGCGCATGGGCGATGGCGTTCGGGTTTGAAGCGCTGCCGCTGCCGGGTTCTCCAACTGTGCCATACTGCTGGCTGCATCGGCTGCCGATCAAACATGGCGCCATGAGGAGAGCCTATGACAATCGCTGAGAAACAGTGCGTACCCTGCCGAGGTGGCATTCCCCCACTGACGCTGGAAGAGGCTGGACGCATGATGGAAAAGGTCGACGGCTGGGCGTTGATCGATGATGGCGCGAAGCTTTCCCGGACATACAGGTTTGGCGATTTTGTTGAAGCTCAGGCGTTTGCCAACAGGGTTGGCAAATTATCGGAAACGGAAAATCATCATCCCGTGATCAGCTACAGCTGGGGCTGGTGCACCGTCGTGTTCTATACACACAAGATAGGCGGCCTGCACGAAAACGATTTCATCATGGCGGCCAAGGTTAATGCGATGACGTAAGGATAAAAAACCCCGCCGGGTAGGCGGGGTTTTTACTCAGGCCTGCTTAGGCAGGCTCATATTTACTCCGGAAGAACGTTTTGAGCCTGGGGGCCTTTCTGGCCCTGGCCGACATCAAACGTGACCTTCTGGCCTTCATGCAGGGTTTTAAACCCATCACCCTGAATGGATGAAAAATGCACGAACACATCATTGCTGCCGTCGTCTGGCGAAATGAAACCAAATCCCTTGGATTCGTTAAACCACTTTACTGTACCTGTAGCCATAAAAAAAATACCTCTTCGATTAATTAAAATATTCGCTTGCATGTGGTGAAAGGAAACATACGGGACAATCGGCAAACATCAGTTCCGAAATCACTAGGAATCCATCAAAACAACGTGCAGCCGCGGCAGTGTAGGCGACCTTTGGCCGTAAAGCTAGCCACAGGTTCATGGTGAGGTTCAGAGCGGTGTTTGCGGTGCAACCCGTGGGTCAAGTGTTTAGGCTCATATAATGTGCTTTGATATACTCGTCAAACAATCCAAACTAGTTGTATAGGGAGCGCATTGTGCGGCTGGAACTACAAACATGGCGGGAAATCGAGTCATATCTGGATCGCTCCAGGGGTGTGATCATTCCCATTGGGTCAACGGAGCAGCATGGGCCGAATGGCCTGATTGGCACCGACGCGATTTGTCCCGAGCATATTGCCCGTGGCGTAGCTGAGAAAATCGATGTGCTTATCGCGCCGACGATTGCCTATGGCATGTCGCAGCATCATATGGCGTTTGCGGGCACCGTCAGCCTTAAGCCTTCCACGCTGATCGCAGTGGTTGTCGATGTGGTTGAATCATTGAGCCGTCATGGCTTCAGTCATTTCTATTTCCTCAATGGCCATGGCGGCAATATCGCGCCTGTCACCACGGCCTTTGATGAAATCCATGCCAGCAGGGCGTCCATGCGGGAGCAGGCGCAGCCCAGTCCGCGTTGCCGGTTGGCCAATTGGTGGGTCACCCGGCAAGTGAAGGCCCTGGCCGATGCAATGTTTGGCGAGGCGGAGGGGATGCACGCCACGGCGAGCGAGGTGTCACTCAGCTATTTCGCCTATCCGGATTCGGTCAAGCAGGCGAGCATGCATCCGGGTGCGGCGGCGAGTGGAGGGTTCTACGGCGCGGCTGATTTCCGCCGCAAGTTTCCCGATGGCCGCGTGGGCTCCGACCCATCATTGGCCAGCATCGAGGCTGGTGAGAAGCTGTATGAAATCGCCGTCAATGAGACAGCCGGCGATTACACGAGCTTCATTCACGCCGACTAGGGAGGCTTTTCAAGTCATTCCTAGGGCGCTCGCTGGCAAGCATCACATACATTACCGCTTCCATAACGTCTCGCAGCCATCACCCAGGGGCGTGGTTGTTCGCTCATTGCCGGAGGGCAGGGGAGTGTGTTGATCGCTAATCCAGGCGGCGACGTCATCGAGCACGATGTTCGCTTGCAGATCACGCGTGAGCATATGATAGCCCTCGGGATAGATGGCAAGACGCCATTGCCCGGTGGGCGGTTCCGGCAACGATTGCAGCATCTCGCAGGTGGGTTGTTTGGGGATGATTTCATCGCGCTTTCCATAGGCGATCAGCGCCGGCGTCGTGAGCCATCTGGCGGCGAGCAAGGCTTCGTCCATCAGATTTGCCAGGCCATAGATGGCGTCGATACGGGTTTCCTTGATAACCAGAGGGTCACGACCCAGCGCGCGCAGCATCTCGACATTGTCGGAAGGCGTGATATCCAGCCCCTTGGCGGTCACCGATGTCGCCGGAAATGTATGCACGCCGAGCCATAAGGCCAGGCGCTGGTACCAGGGCATCGTGCTCCGCCCCCACACCGCCGGCGCCACCAGCACGACACCATCGATGTCGGGCGGATGCGCGTCGGCGATGGCTGCCATCAGCACAGCGCTCCCCATACTCTCGCCTAGCGCAAACAACGGAATCTCGCCATGCCTTTTCCGCAATAAATGGATGATCGCCTTGGCGTCATTGGCCATGCGCGTTGCACCCGCCCACAGGCCGGCCTCTTGGGTTTCGCCGAAGCCGCGCTGATCATAGGCATAGGTGATGATGCCGCGCTCGGCAAGGCTTGGGCCGACTTCGGCGAAGGCCTGGCGGTAGTCATTGAATCCGTGCAGGGCCAGGACTACGGCCCTGATCTTTTCCTTGGGCTGCCAGACGGACAGGGGTAGCGCATAGCCGTCCGCCATGAGGAACTGGTTTTCGCCGAATTGCGGCCTGATGGATTCGGGTTGCGCCGGCTGTAGCTGCGGGGTGGCGCAGCCGGCAAGCAGCAGTATGAGCAAGGCCGCGCCCGATAGGTTCAGCCAGTTCGTTGGCCTTATTCCGAACCGCACCCTGTCTTCACCATGGGGACCATTTTCAGCGCCTGGCCAACTGCCTGAGCACGTAGTTGAGAATGCCGCCATGCTGGTAGTAGGCGATCTCCTGGGGCGTGTCCAGACGCACGATGGCCTGGAAACGGATTGGCTCGCCGGACGGCGATGAGGCCGTAACTGTGACTTGCTTGGCCCTGCCTTCATCCAGGCCCTCGATATCGAAGGTTTCATGGCCGCTCAGGCGCAGGGCGTCGATGCCTTCGCCTGGCTGGAATTGCAGCGGCAGGATGCCCATGCCCACCAGGTTGGATCGGTGGATGCGCTCATAGCTTTCGACGATTGCTGCCCGCACGCCCAGCAGCTTTGGCCCCTTGGCGGCCCAATCGCGCGACGAGCCCGAACCGTATTCCTTGCCCGCCAGCACGATTAGCGGCGCGCCTTCTTCGGCGTAGCGCATGGCGGCATCAAAGATGGACATGGTCTCGCCACTCGGGATGTAGCGTGTGTAGCCGCCCTCGGTGTCCGGCGCCAGGCGGTTGCGCAGACGTACGTTGGCGAATGTTCCGCGCATCATGATTTCATGGTTGCCACGCCGCGAGCCATAGGAGTTGAAGTCCTTGGGTTCGACGCCTTTGTCCCTCAGGTAGCGGCTGGCTGGAGAGTCGGGCGCGATGCTGCCGGCCGGCGAAATATGGTCGGTGGTAATGAAATCGCCCAATAGGGCCAGCACGCGCGCACCGCGAATATCGCCTACCGGATCGGGCTCCTTGCCCATCCCGGTAAAATAGGGCGGCTGCTTGACGTAGGTCGATTCCTCATCCCAGGCAAAACGCTTGCCGACTGGCGCTTCGATGGCCTGCCAGTGAGCATCGCCGCTGAACACATGGGCATAGCTTTTTCGGAACATGTCAGCGTCCACGCACGTCTCGATGACAGCGTGAACCTCGGCCGAGCTGGGCCAGATATCGCGCAGATAGATGGGGTTGCCGGCGGCATCGTTGGCAACCGGCTCGCTGGTCAGGTCGATGTCCATACGCCCTGCGATGGCGTAGGCCACAACCAGCGGCGGCGACGCCAGGTAATTCATTTTGATGGCTTGGTGAATGCGGCCCTCGAAATTGCGGTTGCCTGACAGCACCGACGCCACCATGAGGTCGCCCTTGGTGATGGCTTCGGCTACGGGCTGGGGAAGCGGTCCTGAGTTGCCAATGCAGGTCGTGCAGCCATAGCCGACAACATGAAAGCCCAATGCCTCCATATAGGGCATCAGCTTGGCTTTCTCCAGATAATCACTGACCACCTTGGAACCTGGCGCCAGACTGGTTTTCACCCATGGCTTGGTCGCGAGCCCCAGCTCTACGGCCTTTTTGGCTAGCAGCGCCGCTGCCACCATGACCGCCGGGTTTGAGGTGTTGGTGCAACTGGTGATGGCGGCGATAACAACCGCGCCATGTCCGAGCATGTGTGGTTTGCCGTTTAACTCCAGGCCGACCGATTGGCTGAGCATTTCGCTGTCATCGCCGCTTGGCAGGCCGCCCTCACTATCGAATTGGGCCAGAGCGCCCATGGTCGTAATGCTTTGTTTCTCAAACAGCGCGCCGGAGAGCACGCCCTTGCATGCTGCCTTGGCCTGTGACAGCGGCACCCGGTCATGCGGGCGTTTGGGTCCGGCGATGCTCGGTTCGATGCCGGCCAGATCTAGCTCGATGACATCCGAATACTTGGCCTCGGGCGCATCCGCCTCATGGAATATACCCTGCTCCCTGGCATAGGCCTCGATCAGTCGAACCCTGCTTTCATCGCGGCCAGTCATGGCCAGATACCTCAGCGTTTCACCATCAATCGGGAAAATGCCGCAGGTCGCACCGTATTCCGGCGCCATATTGGCGATAGTGGCGCGATCGGTCAGTGGTAGATGGCTTACCCCGTCGCCAAAGAACTCGACGAATTTACCCACCACGCCCTTGGCGCGCAGTATCTGGGTAATCGTTAACACTAAATCCGTGGCGGTGGCGCCCTCGGCCAACTTGCCGGTGAGTTTCATGCCGACCACCTGTGGAATCAGCATCGACAGCGGCTGGCCCAGCATGGCGGCTTCGGCTTCAATGCCGCCCGCCCCCCAGCCGAGCACGCCAAGGCCATTGATCATGGTGGTGTGCGAATCCGTGCCGATGACGGTGTCGGGAAAGGCGATCTGTCCGCCGTTGTTCTCTTCTTCCATCACCACGCGGGCGAGATATTCCAGGTTGACCTGATGCACGATGCCGGTGCCAGGCGGCACGACCTTGAAATTATCGAAGGCGTTTTGTCCCCAGCGCAGAAAGGCGTAGCGCTCGTGGTTTCTGGCAACTTCCAGCTCGGTATTGTGGTGCATCGCGCCCTTGCTGCCGAAATCATCCACCTGGATGGAGTGGTCGATGACGAGTTCAGCCGGCCTTAAGGGATTGATGCGGGCCGGGTCGCCGCCAAGATCGGCCATGGCGTCGCGCATGGCTCCAAGGTCCACCACCGCGGGTACGCCGGTGAAATCCTGCAACACCACGCGTGCGGGGGTGAAGGCGATTTCCCGTTCGGGCGCGGCGCTGGGGCTCCAGGCGGCCAGGGCCTCGATATCATCGCGGGTGACGCTGACGCCATCCTCATGGCGCAACAGGTTCTCCAGCAGGATTTTTAAGCAATAGGGCAGGCGCCCGGCATCGAGTTCGGCTGGCAGGGCGCTCAGGCGAAAGATGCCGTATTCGCGCCCATCCACATGAAACACGCCCCGGGCATTAAAACTGTTTTGCATGTCATCCCCTTATTTCTTTTTGAGGGAGGCCCCTATCAATCAGCGGCTCCCCAAAGTCGCCTTGGCTCCCGCTGCCGGCAATACGCTGTCTTAAATGATTGTGACGCGTTAAAGCAGATACGTCGAAGCGTTCACTAATCGCGCTCGATCTCGGCCTTGATGATGAAAATTTCCTTCTCGGGCACGTCGTTGAAGTTGCCCAGTCGGCTGGTGCTGACGCCCTCGATTTTCCTGACCACATCCAGGCCCCTGATTACCTTGCCAAATACCGCATAGCCCCATCCGTCTGGCGTGTTGGTCGGGTGGTCGAGAAATTTATTGTCAGCCGTGTTGATGAAAAACTGGGATGTGGCCGAATCAGGGCTTCTCGAGCGGGCCATGGCAATGGCGCCAGGGCGGTTTTTCAAAGTATTTTCGGCTTCATTACGGATGGGCTCATGCGTCTGCTTCCTCACCATGCCTGAGGTGAAGCCGCCGCCCTGGATCATGAAGCCTGGAATCACGCGGTGGAAGACGGTGTCATTATAAAAGCCCTCGCGTACGTAGCGCAGAAAGTTCTCAACGCTGACGGGTGCACGCTTGCGGTTCAGCTCGATGTCGATATCGCCTTCCGAGGTAATAAGACGGACGATGGGGCTGTCGGCATCCACCGCATGCGCGGCCGAAGCAACGCAGATTGTGACGGATAAGGTGCTCAGCAGGATCAGTTGTTTCAACGCAGCCATCACATCCTCCTCGACAATGAATGCATGCGGTTAAAGCCGCCAAATGAGTGCTCCCGAAGGTCAGTCAGCATGCCTGATGTCGACAAAATGTCCAGCCACGGCCGCCGCCGCCGCCATGGCCGGGCTGACCAGATGGGTGCGTCCTCCCTTGCCTTGGCGGCCCTCAAAATTCCGGTTGCTGGTGGCCGCGCATCGCTCGCCCGGTTCGAGCTGGTCGGCGTTCATGGCTAGGCACATCGAACAACCTGGTTGCCTCCACTCAAAACCTGCCTCGCTAAAGATGCGATCCAGGCCTTCGGCTTCCGCCTGCCCGGCAACCAGGCCGGAGCCGGGTACCACTATCGCCAGTTTAACGTTGTCCGCCACGCGCCGTCCGCGAATCATGCTGGCGGCGGCGCGCAAATCCTCGATCCTTCCATTGGTGCATGAGCCGATAAAGACTTTGTCGATGCTTATATCGGTGATCGGCGTGCCGGCGCTGAGCCCCATATAGGCAAGTGCTGCCTCCCAGCCCCTGGCCTGACCGTCGCTGGCGGCATCCTCGGGATCGGGTACGCGGCCATTCACTGGCGCGACCATTTCCGGGCTCGTGCCCCAGCTGACCTGTGGTTCGATGTCGGCGGCGGCAATCCGGATGTCGTGATCAAATACGGCGCCATCGTCGGAATGAAAATCGCGCCATGCGGAGGCTGCTTTTTCCCAGGCGTCGCCCTTGGGCGCGAAAGGTCGGCCGCGCACGTAATCGATGGTGGCGTCATCCACCGCCACCATGCCACAGCGCGCGCCTGCCTCAATGGTCATGTTGCACAGCGTCATTCTGGCTTCCATAGAAAGGGCCTCAACGGCCGGGCCGGCAAACTCGATGGCGCATCCGGTTCCGCCCGCCGTGCCGATCTGGCCGATGATATACAGGGCCATATCCTTGCTGGTCGCACCAGGCTCAAGCTGGCCGTCAACGTAGATGCGGATTTGCCGGGGCTTTTTCATCAGTAGGCACTGCGTGGCCAGGACATGCTCGACATCGGAGGTGCCGATGCCCATGCCAATGGCGCCGAAAGCGCCGTGCGTGGAGGTGTGTGAATCGCCGCAGACGACGGTCATGCCCGGCAAGGTCAGGCCCTGCTCGGGAGCGATGACATGCACGATGCCCTGACGCACGTCGTCCATGCCGAATTCCATGATGCCAAGGCTGCGGCAGTTTTCGTCCAGGGTTTCCACCTGCACGCGTGACACCGGATCGACGATGCCAAGATGGCGGTCGACGGTGGGTACGTTGTGGTCCGGCGTGGCGGCGATGCTGTCGATTCGCCAAGGCTTGCGCCCGGCCAGCCGCAAGCCTTCGAAGGCCTGCGGGCTGGTGACTTCATGCACCAGATGGCGGTCGATATACAGCAGCGAGCCGCCGCCCTCCTGCGCGCTTACCACATGCTGTTCCCATACCTTATCGAACAGGGTCTTGCCCATGCCGTCTCCTTGCCTTGATTGCTGCGGCAAGTGTAGCGGCAGCTTTGGAGCAGGGACAGCCGCTGCGATCTTTTGCCATTGCGCGCCGCATCGCTAGAGTCTCGCCTGCACATTTCAGCGGGAGGTCGGATGTCGATCAAATCAGATAAATGGATTCGCCGCATGGCGACCGAGCACGGCATGATCGAGCCGTTTGTTGACACTCAGGTGAAATCAGAAGGTGCCGACAAAGGTGTCGTGTCTTATGGTCTGTCGTCTTACGGGTATGATATTCGCTGTTCCAATGAGTTTAAGATTTTCACCAACATCAATTCGGCCATTGTTGACCCGAAAAACTTCTGCCCGACTTCCTTCGTCGATTTTGAAGGCGACGTGTGCATCATCCCGCCCAATTCCTTCGCCCTGGCGCGCACGGTGGAGTATTTCCGCATTCCACGCAGCGTGCTGACGGTGTGCCTGGGCAAATCGACCTACGCCCGCTGCGGCATTATCGTCAACGTCACGCCGTTTGAGCCCGAGTGGGAGGGGCATGTGACGCTGGAGTTTTCCAACACCACGCCGCTGCCGGCCAAGATTTACGCCAACGAGGGCATTGCCCAGGTGCTGTTCTTCGAATCCGACGAGGTGTGCGAAGTGTCGTATGCCGACAGGGCTGGCAAGTACCAGGGCCAGACCGGCGTCACCGTGCCGAAGCTCTAGTGCTCCTTCCGCAACATATCTTGCGCTTCAGTCTGACTGGCCGGGAACTTCGCCTAGGCGCGCGAGCGCAGGGCTGGCCGTGCCAATTCAAGCGAGTGCAACAACGGCGAAGGCCTGTCCAGACAGGCCCGGAGGGAGCGTCTCTCATAAGGCAGAGCTGCGTTGCCCCCCTTGGCCTGCCTTATGAGAGACACTCTGAAGCGAAAGATATGTTGCGGAAGGAGCACAGCGCATGAAGCTCTCCGAGATTCTGGCCAACGCCAACGAACCGCTGGTGTCCTGCGAGTTCTTCCCGCCCAAGACCGACAAGGGCGAGGAAAACCTCTGGCGCTGCCTGCACGAGTTGAAGGCTATGAACCCCGCCTATATCTCCGTCACCTACGGCGCGGGCGGCTCAACCCAGAATCGAACCAAACGCATCGTCGCCCGCATCAAGGCCGAGACTGACCTCGATCCCGTGGCGCATCTGACCTGTGTTGGCTCGACTCGGGAGCAATTGGGTGCATTGCTGGATGAATATCAGCAAGCCGGCATTGAAAACATCCTGGCGCTGCGCGGCGATCCGCCTGAGGGGATGGATCATTTCGAGGCTACGGCCGGCGGCTTCGCACACGCCACCGATCTGATCAGCTTCATCCGCGGGCGTGATGGTTTTTCCATCGGCTGCGCCACCTATCCCGAAGGGCATCCTGAGTCCAGAGGCGGTGTTGCTGACGATATCCGTTACCTGAAAATGAAGCAGGATCATGGCGCCGACTGCGCCATCACCCAGTATTTCTTCGATAATGAGGCCTTTTTTGCTTTTCGTGATGCGGCAGTCGCTGAGGGGGTCACGATTCCGATGATCCCCGGCATTATGCCAGTCACGAATTTCGATCAGATCGTGCGCTTCTCCGCCATGTGCGGCGCGAAGATTCCAGCATGGCTCAAGCAGAGAATGGAGCCGGTGTTTGAAGACCTCGATGCCGTCAAGGCACTTGGAATCGAACTCGCCGCTGAGCAATGCGCCGAGCTGTTGGTGCATGGCGCTCCAGGGTTGCATTTTTATACGTTGAACAAGTCCGAGGCGACGCTCGCCATTCATGCCACGCTAGGCTTGTGATACCCATTCCCGAGGCTGAGGCGCTGGTGGCGTCCGTGTGGCACAGATCCAGGGACGGCTTCGTGGCCGAGGCCGATGTGGTTGCCAGTCGTTCATGGGAGGGGGCGGACCCGGCCTCCATGCAAGCGATGGAAGAGTATTTCTGGGGCAGCGCCCGCCGCTTCGCCATGTTGATCTCGGTGCTGAGCGGACATCTTTCCGATGGCGCCAGCGTGCTCGATGCCGGTGCTGGCCATGGCGTCCTGGCAGGCGGGTTCAAGGCAGCCGGTTTTAACAGTCATGCCTCCGACCTGCACGATGGCCTGGCCATTTTTTCGTCCATGGGCATTCCGTACCAACGCTGGCACCTTGAGGCGCAGGATGCCCCTTTTCCCGACAGCGCCTTCGACGCCGTGGTGCTATCGCAGACCATTGAGCACTTCACCTATTCCCCGCTGCACCCGCTGCGCGAAATTCTGCGCATCACCAGGCCGGGCGGCTTGATTCTGATCGACGCGCCGAACATCGCCTGTTTTCGTAATGTCTGGAGGCTCATGCGCGGCAAGAGCATCCATTGGAACTATAAGCTTCATTATCTGGAGCAGGAGCCGGATATGGAGAATGGCATACCCTACTACGACCGGCACAACCATGAATGCAGCATGCAGGATTTGATGGATATCGCTGATTTCTTTGGCCTGGAGGTCGTGCAGGCGGGCTATTACTCATCCTACAATGAAAGAAAACGCGGCCATATGGCGGTGCTGGCCTCAAGGTTGCGCGACTGCGTGAAGCCGTGGCGCAAGGGCGTGTACGCCCTGTACCGTGTGCCCATGCAGCACGGGGCTGTAGGGTAGGGATGTGGGAACCATACTGAGCATGCGGGGCGGAGCAAAATGATACTGGTCATCGGCGACATTATCGTGGACGAATTCGTGTGGGGCGATGTGTCGCGCATATCGCCGGAGGCGCCGGTGCCGGTGGTGGTGGTCGAGAAGGTAGATCGCCGCTTGGGCGGTTCGGCCAATGTGGTGCGCAATCTGCACGGCCTGGGCCAGCGCTCCGCCATGGTTGGCGTGGTTGGCGATGACGAGCCGGGCGGCTGGGTGCGGCAGCGCCTGGGCGAGCTGGATTCGGATGCCAGTGGCGTGATGGTCAAGCGCAACCAGCGGCCCACCGCCATCAAGACGCGGGTCATCGCCCGCCATCAGCAGGTCGTGCGCTACGACCATGAGTGGGCGGAGGCGGTGCGGCCGGAAACCCGGGCGGAGTTGCTTGATGCCACGATCAAACGGCTGCCGGATGCCGATGCCGTGGTGATTTCGGATTACGGCAAGGGCGTGATCACGCCAGAGCTATTGGGCGAGCTGATTCCACGCCTGGGTGATATCGTCGTCGCCGTTGATCCCAAGCCGGAGCATACCGACGCCTATGCCGGCGCGACGGTGATCACGCCCAATCTGCAGGAAGCCGCGGCCATGTCTGGCATGAAACCGGAAAACACCGATGCGGCCGTCGAGGCCATGGCCGGGGCGCTGCATGGCAGGCTCGGACTTCGTTACGTGCTCATCACCCGTTCCGACAAGGGCATGAGCCTGTATGACGGCGTGAACATGCATCATATTCCCACGGCGGCGCTGGATGTGTTTGACGTGACCGGCGCCGGCGACACGGTCATTGCCATCTTGGCCACCTGTCTTGCGCGTGGCGATGACGCCCTGGCAGCCGCCAGGCTGGCCAATCGCGCCGCCGGCGTGGTGGTGGGCAAGGTGGGCACTGCCACCGCCAGCTGGGAGGAGATTGAGGCGCACCCTTGCGGGTAGTGATCGGCATACCGGCGCGTTATGCCTCAAGCCGGTTTCCCGGCAAGCCCTTGGCGCTACTGGCCGGCCGGCCGATGATCGCGCATGTGGTCGAAAAGGCGCTGGCCGCGAATGTGGGCCCTGTGGTGGTGGCCACCGATGATGAGCGCATAGCCACTGCCGTCGCGGATATGGGCGTGGAGATGCGTATGACCCGCGCCGGCCATGCCAGCGGCAGCGAACGCCTGGCCGAGGCCGTGCGCGATATCGATTGTGATGTGGTGGTCAATCTCCAGGGCGACGAGCCCCTGATCGATCCAAAGGCGATCAGGGCGGTGCTCGATCCGATGCTCCGGGACGAGACTTTGCCCATGGCCACCTTGGCCTGTCCGATCACGGACCAGAAGCATTTTCAAAGCCCGCATGTGGTCAAGGTGGTGTGCAATGGCAGTGGGCGTGCGATGTATTTCAGCCGTGCCGCCATTCCCTATCCGCGGCAGCCGGCCATTCAACCGCTACAGCACATTGGTCTGTACGCCTATCGTAAGGATTTCCTGATGCACTATCCGAAGCTTCTCCCTTGCCCGGCCGAGCAGGCCGAACAGCTTGAGCAATTGCGTGTATTGCATCATGGATATGAGATTGCCGTCAGCGTGGGTGATTTTGCCTGCCATGGTGTCGATACGCCCGATGATCTGGCTCACGCCGAGGCCTTGCTGAAAAGCATCTAAAGGCGGGGTTCCACCCCTGTTCGAAAAGTCTTTCACGCTGTCTGCGGATTGCAGTCCAATCCAGCACCCTGCAGCAATACAAATTCAACCGATCAATGTCTGCTTCCGGCCAAAAGCGGTCATTCAATAACTATTTGATATAATACGAATCTATGAGTGACAGCTGGGACGATTATGCACTTGGGTGGGATACAGACGAAGCAGCTGTTTCATTTGCTGACAAAGCATTCAATTCACTCAATTCGGCAGTGGATTTTGAGAGACCAATCATCTTTGATTTTGGTTGCGGAACCGGACTTCTGACAGAAAGGCTGTCTCCAGTTTCAAATAGGATTGTGGCGCTTGATTCATCTGAGAAAATGATTGCGGTGCTTAATGACAAGAAACTGCCCAACGTTTCTACACTGACTGTTCCCTTATCCATAGAGGCCATAAAAGAAAATCATGAGCTACATTTAAAGTTTGACCTTGTTATTGCTTCATCCGTGTGCGGCTTTCTTCCTGATTATGAATCGACGATAAAGCTTATTAAGTCGCTACTAGCAGAGAATGGAACCTTTGTTCAGTGGGACTGGTTAGCTTCTTCTGAAGATGCTGACTTTGGGCTTACTAGGTCGCGTGTTAAATCAGCACTGAATAATGCGCATTTTCGGAACGTTTCAATTAACCAGCCTTTTAGTATGGAAGGCCCAGAGGGCTCAATGGAAGTCCTGATGGCGGTCGCTATTTAAACTGAGAATGTCCGCTTTCGGCCAAAAGCGGTCATTCAACGCTTACTCTTACTTAGTTACTGATGCATTTAGGCTCGCATTCTTCTGTCTGACTATTCCATGAATTAACACAATGGTTTTGATAGTTGAACAGTCCACATCCCTCACCGACATTTGAGCATAGATGGCCGCTAGTACATTGAGCTCCCATAGGAGCAGGGTTTCCATTCTCATCAATTGTTCCGGGTGGCACTTGCGAACTACCTCCAGCGATTGGGAATTTAGTGCAGCAGCCACTTAGGATAAATAAACAGAGTAATGCTATCAGCACCACAGGCGATCGGTTACGGGCGCATTCCAGGCGTTGTAAGTTTCTCATTTTCTTTATCCTCCCCTAAAAAGAATCTTGCTTCGTAGCATATAGACCATACAAACAGTCACATCAAGAATAGTTCTTAATGAAGGACCGCTTTCGGCCAATAGCGGACATTCGAAATGCCGAAATGGTCGTGCATCCGACATCCCGAAACACAATGATGGGCAATCAGCCGCAAATGTCGGTGCCGAACAAGGCCTACTCCTGTGCTTTTACATAGACGTTTTCGCTATATGTGACATGCGGCTCATCATTCCATGTGGTGATGATTTTACCCAGAGGTCCAAAGGCGATGGACGGAGCACCGGGGAAGGTACGGTAATTAACCCTTTCCCCGTACTGTATCCACGTGAACCCGTCCCATTTCTTGACATAGATCGAATCGGCGGTCGCGAAGCCAAGAATGGGCAGATTATCCGATGAGTCGGCAAGAAGTGAGGCAGAGAAATCGTTGCCAGTGGGGTTCGGCGCCGTGATGCCACCGGTAAAATTGATACCGTCGTATTTCATGACAGTAACATTTTCTAGTGCCAGGGCTGTTTCGTGCCAAGCTGCGATGGGCAGGCTGTCCGAGCCAACGGCAAGGGCTGTTCCCTCGGGTGAGAAATCGGCTTCGAAGGTCATGTCCAGCAGAATCCAGGCCAACCCGTCCCATTTTTCGACAACCATGTCTCCGAAATAGGTCGTCGCCAGCGTACTTCCTTCGCTCCAAGCCAGAACCGGGTTTCCGTCACCAGGGTCGATAGCCAGGGCGGGATGCTTGTCGATATCATCATAATCCCGCTGAATTCCCAACTGGTTCCACGTCGCGCCATTCCACTTCTTGACGAAGATGTCGGATACGTTTCCGAACGCGTCCGGCGCGTATTCGCCCCATGCCACGACAGGATTTCCGTCCTGACCAATTGCAATGGAAGCCCTGATGAACGCATTATTGCTGACGTTCGCGTTCAACGCACCGCCAAGCGCCACCCATGCCGAACCGTTCCACTTCTTTACGTAAATCTTGCGCACACCGTCGTTTTCCAACCACGCAACAACCGGGTTATTATCGATCGGGTCAATAGCGACCACAGGCTCGTAAACATCGTTGGCAATGTTTGAATCGAGCGCATTGCCAAGCTGCGTCCAAGACGTGCCGTTCCACTTCTTGGCGTATACGTTTTCCATATTGGCCGCGATCGGATCGGATTCTTCCCATACCACAACTGGGTTGCCCAAAGCATCCGTGGCCACATTCGGATTCTGGGCGTCCTGTTCGTAATTGATGTCAAGTACGCCACCCATCCTTTTCCAGCCGGTTGTGGGACCCGAAGCCGTGATCGTTACAGTATCGGGCTGGCTGATGGTGACGCCGTCGCTTACTAGCAGCTGGATAACGTAAGAGCCGGCAACGTCCGGCTCGAATTCCGCCTTTGCCTGGACCACACCGTCAATTCGTGTTGTGCTGCTCGCCGGTCTAGACTGAATCGACCAGATGTAGATGAGCGGGTCGCCCTCTGGGTCACTAGATGTACTACCGTCAATGGTGTTAAGAAAACCTGTGTCCGTGCTCCAGCTTGCAGGGCCTGAAATCCTGGCTATGGGTCCGCCACCTCCGCCGCCGCCACCGCCACCACCGCTGTTATCTCCACATGAGGTGATAGATAGAGCAAACAATAAAGTAAACACAAAAGCCTGTAATTCTCTTGAACTCCCTTTCACAGTTTCCTCCTGAATAAACTCCCACTGTTGAAAAGCAGCTTTTCAAAAGCTGGATTTGCTGAATGGGCAAAAGCTAAAATAACAGTATCCCAACTTATAAATATATCGGCGAAAAGCTGAAACATTAAAGGTGCTACGAGAATCTGGGCCTGCTGTTAAAGGTGCAATAAGAATCCTCTGCAAACCCCCTCGATTTTCAGTAATGTGAAGGAAAATCTGAGGGGTGGAGTTTGCTATGCAAGGACGCCGTCTCAAACAGTTTGGTTTCGGTGATCATGCGCTAGTTAGGCGTGTTCCAGAGGAGAATTTTCTGGGGCCCGGATGGTCTGTAATTGTGGTCCACTATAGGCTGGCGGTCAGGCGAGGGAGGCTTAGCACCTCGGTTAAAGGGTCATAAGCAGTCATTCGCCCAGTGTCCGGTTTCGGCCAATAGTGGACATTCGCTGGTGAGCACTCTTAACGGCTGAGCTAACTGGCACACCGCTCTGTAACAGTCACCATCCATTGCCGATATCACAGAAAAAGTAGCGGGGCCATTTGGCCCCACCACTGTGGTCATGCTTAAGGTGTAATCGCCTCAATAGTCATGGAATTTTCACCCGTGAGCATCATCAGGGTGCCATCGAATGCCAACCCGCTTGGAAACCAACCACTATCAAAGTCGAAAGTTCCTAAACTTGCGACAACTCCGCCCGGGATGGTTACGGAAAAGACCTCTCCAACGCCGGGCGCTTCGGCTGCTACAAATAAACGCCCGCCTGCGCTATCGATAGCGATGCCATCTGCAGTCGCAATTGTGGCCAAAACGGCAAGCACGCCCGTATCTGAAACGGTAACGATATCACCACTATTGTTATCTACAGCGTATAACGTCCCGTCAGCAGCAAATTCCAAATCAGAGTAAAGAGCGCCAGCAGGGGCGACTATTACCGAGAAAGCTGGAGTTGTTTGATCGACGGCAATAATTGATCCATTTTGCGTAGACACAATCAATTGCCCTCCGAAGGCGCCGTAGCCGGCAGGGGCTACCACAAGGCCGGTTACATCACTGCCCCCCACATTAATGAGGAGCGTTGCAACGCCGGTAGTGGGATCAACTGAGTAAATGTTGCTTGTGCCTGTCGTCCCCACATAGAGCACCCCAGCACCTGGATCAACAATTGAGAGCAGATCTCCGACCTGGCCGGCAACAGTTAGTGCGGTCAGGCTTCCATCAGATCGTGCCACTGTTGTGATGTCTGCTGAGCTGCCCCCAACAACTTTTAAGTCGCCATTACTATCAAAGGCAGCATTCCCCCAGCCTGCAATAGTTCCCGGAACAGCAATTGGGAAAAATGCAGGGTCGAATGCCCCCAATAGTGCAGCAAGAATCGCATTATTATTGTTACAAGCTGCTAAGCCGCCAAAATTTAGCGCTAGCAGTGCTACTAACATAAATCTTCTCATAATTGATTTTATCATTCCGCTTCTCCCTCGTTCGTACGTGAATGGGAATCCCCACCAGTGCCAACTACTTATATAATTGGTCTACTTTACCTATGTAGTTGGCCTGCCTTGCTCCGTCAAGTTCAGCTAACGAAGTTTTCCTTACATTTTTGCAATTAATTGATTCGGTAGCATCCCAAAGGAGGTTCGAACTGAGGAGCAGAAAAGTACTATTTGCGAGGGTAACGAATATCCGCTTTGGGTCGGAAACGGACATTCACTCGATACTCAACAAGATTGCTGAAGGGTGCTGGATTCGTGCAATGTCCGGCCAAATTAATTGCGATCTGCTCTACCCACATATTCCCCCTTCCTTTCACTAGAAACGACCAATTCACATCGCCCTGTCACTGTGGGCTTATGCCTCAATCCCTAATTTATGACAAAAACCATGTTGACAAGGGTTGAATCGCGGGCATGATTGGTGCCTTGTGGGGAATTGTGGGTAAGCTCCCCAAGTCTGGGTGAGGAGGCCGGTGAGGCTCAGATGTTTCAGGGACAGTTCACTAAGAATATGGATGAGAAGGGGCGCATCAGCATCCCCGCGACATTCCGTGAAGCGCTCAAACATTATTATGATGATGAGCGTGTCATCATCACACGTGACGCCCAGGACACCTGCCTGCGCGGGTATCCCATGCAGGAATGGAACAAACTGCTACAGCGCTTTTCCAATCAGCCCGCCAGCAAACGGGAAATCAAGGCCTTTGCACGCGTTGTGATCAGCGCCGCCAGCGAGCATGCGCCCGACAGGCAGGGCCGCATCCTGGTTCCCCCGACCCTGCGTGATTATTCGAAACTCAATAAGGCCGCGATGTTTTCCGGCACCATGAAAACGTTTGAATTGTGGGACAAGTCTCTTTGGGACGCGGAAACCGAATCGTCGCTGGCCGTTTTGCGCGACGCCGACCTCGACTTCTGATGTGGGTGGCGTTCACCTCCCCGTTTTATGCCAGCCATTCATTGAGGCGTTGGTGCTCAACTCCGACGGCTACTACGTCGATGCCACTTTTGGCCGAGGCGGCCATGCGCGGGCCATGCTTGCCCGACTGTCCGCCAAGGGCCGCTTGCTGGCGCTCGATCGCGACCCTGAAGCGGTGGCAGCCGGCCAGCAGCTGGCTGAAAGCGATGTGCGTTTCAATATTATTCACGCGCCCTTCTCCCGCATGGCTGAGGCATTGGCGGCTAGGGGATGGGAACAGGTCGATGGTGTTGGCTTCGATCTCGGCGTTTCCTCGCCACAGCTGGATGAGCCGGGACGCGGCTTTTCCTTTCAGTTTGAGGGCCCTCTGGACATGCGCATGGATCCCAGCAGCGGCCAGCCGCTCAGCCAGCGCCTGCAACGGGTCTCGGAGCGGGAGCTGGCGCGCATTCTGCGCGAGTTTGGCGATGAGCGCTTTGCCGGGCGCATTGCCCGCTCGATCCTGCACGCCCTCGCCGAGGGCGTGCTAGTGGATACCACTGCACTCGAGAACGTCTGTTTTCATGCCGTTCCGCGCTCGGCACGGCATGGCCGCATCCATCCGGCGACGCGCACCTTTCAGGCCCTGCGCATGTGGGTGAATGATGAAATCGCCGAGATCGAACATGGCTTGGATGCGGCTGTAGAGTATCTCCGGCCCGGCGGCCGCATTGCGGCGATCTCCTTTCATTCCGGCGAGGACAGGCTGGTGCGTGATGTGATCGAACGCCAGGTCAACCCATGCACATGTCCGCCGGAATTTCCCATGTGCGCGTGCGGCAAGGTGCAAACGCTGAAATGGGTGCGCAAAAAGCCGCTGCGGGCAAGCGAAGAGGAAGTGGATGCCAATCCTCGTGCGCGCTCGGCCCGTATGCGGGTGGCGGAGCGCGTGACGTGAAGCGCATGCAATGGGTCGGAAAAAGGGGCTTGGGCCTCGGCATGTTTTTCCTGTTGCTGTTGGTTGCCGCAGGCCACGTCAGCCTGTCCTATTACCGCAATGGCCTAGCCCAATACAAGGCGGAGGTCATGCGGGCGCACCGTAGCTTGGCGGGCGAGGTTGACCAGTTGCACATTGAACTCGCCAGTCTGAGCCGGCCCGAACGATTGCGGAAACTGGCCAAAACGAAGTTGGGCATGGCCCCGCCGTCGCCGCTTCAGGTGTTGCGCCCGTGAGCAAGGAAGAGAAGGTGTTTATTCGCCGCCGCATCGAAGCGGTGGCCGGCGTGCTGGCGCTCGGATTTGTTCTGCTTGCCCTGAGGGCCGTGGACCTGCAGGTGTTGCAGGGGGATGAGCTCAGGGCCAAGGCCGAGAAGCAACGCCAACGCCTGATCAGCTTACAAGCGCCGCGTGGCAAGATTCAGGATGCCAAGGGGCGCATCCTGGCCGAAAGCCTGCAAGTGCCATCTGTGGCCGCGGTAGCCTCGGAGATTCCGCCGGAAGCGGTGCCCAGGCTGGCCCGCGCGCTGGACATGAAGGCCTCGGCCTTGCGCAAGAAGCTGGCGGGCCGGAGCGGCTTCGTCTGGCTGGCCAGGCAAATCAGTCCTGAAACGGCAGATGCGGCGTTGGCCCTCAAGATTCCCGGCGTGCGCCAGCAGATGGAATGGCGACGCTACTATCCATACGGACCGGAAACGGGCCATGTGCTGGGTTTCGTTGGCGTGGATGGGCGCGGCCTCGAAGGCCTTGAGGTGAGCCTGGACGAGCAGTTGCGCGGCAGCCCTGGGCATATGCAGATCAAGCGTGATGCCAGAGGTCAATTGCTGCCCGGCGGCGACATGTTGGAAGAGCCGCGCATGGGCGCGGATGCGCAGTTGTATCTCGATGCCAATATCCAAAGCATCGCCTACGCCGCCCTGGCTGATGGCGTCAAGCGTCACAATGCCAAGGGAGGATCGGTGGTGGTAATGCGGCCCGGTGATGGGGCGGTGCTTGGCATGGCCAGCTGGCCCGCGTACAACCCCAATAATTTCAGGCGATACAAGCCAGGGCAGTGGCGTAATCGTGCGATTACCGACGTGTTCGAGCCTGGATCGGTGCTCAAGCCGTTTACCGTAGCCGCCGCCTTGCAAACGGATCGCTGGCAGCCGGACTCGCTGATTCACTGTGAAAATGGCCATTTTAGCGTGGCCAATTACACCATCCATGATGAGCACCCCGAAGCCTGGCTGGATATGACTGGGCTATTGGCGCGCTCCAGTAATATCGGGGCATCCAAACTGGCGCTGGATATTGGCGCTGAACCGCTGAAAGGCACCTTGCAAGCGGTGGGCTTCGGCAGCCGGCCGGGCCTGGGGCTGGTTGGCGAATCGCCGGGTATCATGCCGCCCGAAGCGCGCTGGGGACCCGTTGAAGTAGCCACCATAGGCTTTGGCCAGGGAATAGCGGTGACGCCGTTGCAGTTGGCAACGGCGTTTACCGTTCTGGCCAACGAAGGCATGGCCGTGCCGCCCAGGTTAACCATGGGAGGTGAACCGCCAGCCAGCCGGCGGGTGATGCCACGCGACGTGGCGCGCAACGTCATGCGCATGCTGGAGAAAGCGACTGGCACCGAAGGAACCGGGTCTTCAGCCGTTCCCGCGGGTTATCGCGTGGCCGGTAAGACCGGTACGGCCCAGAAGCCAGACGGCGGAGGCTATGCCGAAGACCGCTATACGGCTGTGTTCGCGGGCGTCGTGCCGGCGGATCAGCCTGAGTTGGTGATCGTGGTGGTGATTGATGAGCCGCAAGATACGATCTATGGCGGTGCTGTCGCAGCACCCATATTCAGAACCATTGCCGCATCATCGCTTTCCTATCTTGGCGTCTATCCGGGCATGCCTGAGCCCGGACAGCCACGGGCCATCGCTATCGCAGCCAGCGAGGATGACGTTACCATCAATGCCGATGGCCAGACGCCGCGGCTATATGGTGCGACGCTGCGCGAAGTCAGGCGCGTGGCCATGCGCGGCGGATACCGATTACGTGTGCACGGCAGCGGCTGGCTGGTCAGACAACAGCCAGTGGCCTGGGCTGAGTTGCCGCCGGGCGGCCTGCTGGAGGTATGGCTCGATGACTGACTACGCCGAGACCATGCGCGAGCTGATGGCTCTAAGCCAGCGGCCGGCGGCCATGCTTTCAAGCCTGAATATCGAGGGCACGAAACTTACAGGCGACGCTGAAATTAACGACATTGTCGATGATTCGCGTGATGTGAAGCCTGGAAACGCCTTTCTATGCCTGCCGCGAGCCTGCGAATCGGCCGATGAATATATCGCCTCCGCCGCCAGTGCGGGGGCGAGCGCCATTATCTCGGTTTCATGCCTGATTGAAGATTCGCCCCTGCCGTTGCTGCATATGAAAAGCATTGATACGGCGGGAAAGGTGCTACGGAAATGGTTCGCCGCCGAACCCCTACCGCCGCTGATCGGCATTACCGGCACGGATGGCAAGACGAGCTGTGCGTGGATGCTACGCGAGGCCCTTGAGCGCTATGCTGGCAACGCCTGGTCCATTGGCACGCTGGGCTGGATGCGGAGCATGGATTCCATTCTGCCGCTGCCCAATACAACGCCGTCGCTTTTGCTGATGCACCGCCTGCTTGCCGCCGCCACGGCCAGTGGCGCGTCGGCTCTTATTTGTGAGGTGAGTTCGCATGGCATCAAGCAGGGCAGAGTCGCCGGCCTGCCATTTGACGCGGCGCTGTGGACCAATCTGGGCAATGACCACCTACAGGATTTCGGCGGTTTTGCCGGCTATGCTGATTGCAAGGCCGGCTTTGTCGCTGGCCTTGCCGCCGAAGGTAAAATCGCGGTCGCCAATGCCGATGATGCGGAAGTGGGCAGCCGCGTTCCGGCAAACACGCTGAGCTACGGGCACGGATTGGACCGAAGCGACGATGTCGATCTTGGCTGGCGGCAGAATGCCGCTGGCGAGCTGCTGTTGCGGCAGGCTGACGAGGAAATCCGTGTGCAGGACATTCCCTCTGGGGATTTTCATGCCGAAAACCTGGCGGCCGTGGCGCTGATGCTTTGCCGGGCGTTTCAGGCGTCCTGGGAGCGTTTGCCGCAATTGCTATCACATATGAGTACGCCGCCTGGGCGCATGCAGGCCGTGGCCGCGGGATCACGGCATGTGTTTATCGACTACGCCCATACACCCGAGGCGCTGGAGCGCTGTCTGAAGAGCGCCCGGTCCATGGCTTCCGAGAGACTGCTGCTGGTGTTTGGCTGCGGCGGAGAGCGCAGCCGCGAGAAGCGCCCGCTGATGGGGGAAGTGGCTGCATCTATGGCGGATATCGTTTGGGTGACATCGGACAATCCTCGCGGCGAAGAGCCGAGCGTGATCGCGGCGGAAATCGTGCATGGCATGCCAAGGCCGTGCCGGGCCAAGCTGCGCCTGCAGCTGGATCGTGGGAAAGCCATCGCCGAAGCGGTGGAAGAGCTTGGTTTTGGCGACGTGCTGATTATCGCCGGCAAGGGCCATGAGCGCGAAATGATCGTCAGTGGGAGGCATTTGCCGTGGAACGATTACGATGCTGCCGCCCGATTGCTGCATGAAAAAGACCATTCGGATACGCGGGCATGCGCATGAGCGGGATGGAAATGCAACGTGCCACACGTGGCCGCTGGCTTGGCGCGGTTGTCGATGAGGCGCGGGGGCTTTCCACCGACAGCCGCACGCTGCATGCCGGCGAGGCCTTCCTGGCCCTAAGCGGGCCTCACTTCGATGGCCATGACTGTCACGCCCAGGCCGTGGCTCGCGGCGCCTCGGCCCTGATCGGCGCTGAAGGGCGAATCGCCGGCTGGGATACGGCGGCCACACCGGTGCTGGCGGTGGACGATACGCTGGAAGCGCTCGGCGCGATCGCCGCCGCCTGGCGCAGCCACTTTGACGCCAAGGTGCTGGCAATCACCGGCGCTTATGGCAAAACCACGGTTCGCTCGATGATGCAACACGTGTTGACCGGCTTGGGCTGGCGCGTGGCGGCCACGAAAGCCAACAACAACAACCTGATCGGCGTGCCGCAAACGCTGCTCGCCGCAAGCGGCGACGAGGATATCATCATCGTCGAATGTGGCATCAGCGAGCCCGGCGAAATGGAACGTCTGGCGAGTATCTCCAAACCCGACATCAGCGTGCTCACCGGTCTGGCCCAGGCCCATACCCAGCAGCTGGGCGACGTGGAAGGCGTGGCGCGCGAAAAGGCCAGGCTGTTGCGCGCAACCGGCCAGTGGTGCGTCCTGGGCGAGAGGGTGGCGGATCAATTAGGAAAGTTCGGCCTGATGCCCGAGACTCCGTGCGTTTCCACGGACGGGCCGGATGCGGTCGGCTGGCGGCTTGATGGCAATCGCTTGCACCTGACGCTGGGCGATGCCCAGGCGGCGTGCGATCTGGCGCTGCCCGCGCGGCATTGGGCGGCCAATATGGCGCTGACGGCAACTGTCGTCTGCCGCTTGGATGGCGATATTGCGCTGGCGGACGTGGCCGATGCGCTGGATGGCTGGCGGCCGCCGGCGGGCCGTTTGTTGCCGCTTGCCGGGCCGAACGGCAGCCATATTTATGATGACGCCTATAACGCCAATCCGGCGTCTATGGCCGCCGCGCTCGACACCCTGAAGCGTCTTCCGGAACGACGCCTGGCCATCCTCGGCGATATGCTGGAGCTGGGCGCTGACGCCCGGCAGGCGCATGCCAGTCTGGACGTGTCGGGCCTGGACGGACTCATCTTGGTGGGTCCGCTCATGCAGGCGCTTGGCCGACAACACCATGAAGCCGTGTGCGTGGCCGATGTCAGTGAGGCGCTGGAAGCCGCTTCTGGCTGGCAGCTGGGGCGGGGAGACCATCTGCTGATCAAGGCCTCCAGGGGCATGCAACTTGACCTGATCGTGCGGGCGCTGACGGAGGGTAGTGATGCTCTATAACCTCCTGTTCCCGCTGGCGGATCAATTCTCCCTCTTTAATCTGTTCCAATACATTACATTTCGCAGCATTTATGCCCTGATCACCGCACTGGTGCTGAGCTGGATGCTGGGGCCCTTGTTCATCAGGCGCTTGAGCAGGGCTCAGTCCATCGGCCAGCCAATCCGCAGCGACGGGCCGGAAACGCATCTGGCCAAGCGGGGCACGCCGACCATGGGCGGCAGCCTCATCCTGTTCGCCCTGACCCTGTCCACCCTGCTGTGGGCCGATTTGACCAACGCCTTTATCTGGCTGGCGCTTGTGTTGACCCTGGGCTATGGCCTGATCGGCTGGTATGACGATCATCTGAAGATCATTCGCGGTGATCCCAAGGGCCTGGCCGGGCGCTGGAAGCTGGCCCTGCAAACCGGACTTGGCCTGGCCGTGGCGCTGGGCCTCGTGGCGTTGACCGAGCCCATTGTTGACGTTCCATTTTTCGGCATGCAATGGGACTTGGGCTGGTGGTATGCGCCCTTCGTGGTTTTCGTGCTGGTTGGAGCCTCCAATGCCGTGAACCTGACCGATGGCCTCGACGGGCTGGCGGTGACGCCAACGTTCATGGCCGTGGCCGCCTTGGGCGTGGTGGTCTATCTCGCCGGCCACGCCAAATTCGCTGAGTATCTGTTGATTCCCTATGTACCTGGCGCTGGCGAGCTGACGGTGTTCTGCGGCGCCATGATCGGCGCCTGCCTGGGCTTTTTGTGGTTCAACACCTATCCGGCGCAGGTGTTCATGGGCGACGTTGGCGCCTTGTCGTTGGGCGGCGCCCTGGGTTTTGTCGCCTCCAGCGTGCATCAGCAGTTTTTGCTGGCGATTGCCGGTGGCCTGTTCGTACTGGAGGTGGTGTCCGTCATGGTGCAGGTCGTTTCATTCAAGCTGACGGGCAAGCGGGTGTTCCGTATGGCCCCCATTCATCACCATTATGAATTGAAGGGCTGGGCCGAGCCTAAGGTGATCGTGCGCTTCTGGATCATCGCGCTGCTGCTTTCCCTCGTCGCCCTGTCGGCATTGAAGATACGATGATGTCTGGAGCCTGTGTGTCGATCGAGATGGAAAGCGATGCGATGGCGTATCTACAGTCATCGATTGCCATACTGGGTATGGGGCGCACCGGTTGCTCCGTGGCCCGCTTCCTGATGGCCAGGGGAATTCACTGCGTTGGCTTTGATGAAAGGGATATAGACCTGCCAGCCGATCTTGACATGCCCTTGCGCGTGGGCCCGTTGAAACACGCTGCCTTGGCTGATTTTGGCCGCCTGATCGTCAGCCCGGGTATTTCCTGGCAGCACCCGGCCCTTGTGGTGGCGCGCGAGGCTGGCACGCACCTTTGCGGTGACCTGGAATTATTTGATGAACATTTTCATGGTGAGCTTGCGGCTATCACCGGCACCAATGGCAAGACCACAACCGTCACCATGTTGACGACCATGCTCGAGGTGCTGCCCGGCGGCGCCGACAGCGCGGGCAATATCGGCACTCCCGTTCTCGATCTACTGGAGGGCGATGCCGAGCCGCGACGCGCGGTCATCGAGCTGTCCAGCTTCCAGCTCGAACGCAATGCCTGCATTCGGCCGCGCTGGGCGGCTTTGCTCAATGTCCAGGACGACCATGCCGACATGCATGCGGATGAAACATCCTACGCGGCGGCCAAGCTGCGATTGTTTGAACGCCAGGGCGATGGCGATACGGCCATGCTGCCCGCCGAGAAGCGCTGGGATGATGTGGCCGCCGATCTGGCGAGGCGAGGCGTCAGGGTCGAGCGCTTTGGCCTGGTCGACGAACCAGGGCAGGCAACCGCCGGCATTGCCGGGGCGGGCGGCGATGCCGTGTTTTTCTGGCATCAGTCGGGCAATCCGCAGAGCGTGCCGGTCGAGAGCATCCCGGCGCGCGGCGCGCACCAGCACCTGAATATGGCGGTGGCAGCGCAGGGTGCTGCTGATCTGGGCGTGCCGCGATCCATTATCCAAGAGGCCGTCACCTCCTTCTCTGGACTGCCACATCGGTTGCAAACCCTGGGTCAATATTTTGGCCGGGCTTGGTACAACGATTCCAAGGCCACCAATCCGGCTGCCGCCATGGCGGCGCTAAGCGGGTTTCCTCAGGCCCTGTGGATTTGCGGCGGGCTGCGCAAGGGGCTTGACCTGACATGCATGCGTGACGTGGTGGCCGAGCATGTCGCGCATGGCTTCGTCATCGGCGCCGACCCCGAGCCCTATGTTCAGTTGCTGGAACAGGCCGGCATTGCCTATTCCATCGTCGGCGGGGTGGAAAAAGCGGTTGCGCAGGCGGCCGCATATGCGCCTGCGCTGCCGGTGCTGCTATCGCCCGCCGCCGCCAGCCAGGATCAGTTCAAGAACTATGCCGAGCGTGGCGAGGCCTTTGTCCGCGCCGCTCGCTCGCTGGGGGCCAAATGAGCGCCCGCCTTGGACCTCCAGACGGCATCATGTTGGGCGGCGTGCTGTTGCTGGTCGGCCTGTCGGTGGTGATGGTGGCCAGCGCTAGTCTCGGCATCAGTGAGGTTCGCTACGGCGACCCGATGCATATCGTGCGGCGCTGGGCCGTCTACATGCCCATCGGTATCGTGCTGATGTGGGCGGTGTCGCGTATTGATGTTTCATGGTGGCAGGCTGCTGCGCTGCCCATGTTGGCAGTGATGGGCCTATTGATGATCCTGGTGTTTGTTCCCGACCTGGGGCGCGAGATCAACGGTGCGAGGCGCTGGTTTTCACTGTTTGGCATGACGGTGCAGCCGGTGGAAATTATGAAACCGGTCATCCTGATCTATATGGCGCATTACATGGCCAACTTCCCAGAGCGCCTCGCGCACTTTTCCTCTGGCCTGGCGCCGATGCTGGTTGTGTTGGGCGTGATGGATGTGTTGCTGCTCGTGCAACCGGATTTCGGAAGTGCCGTGCTGCTCTCGACCGTGTGCATGTGCATGTGGTTCGTCGGCGGCGTGCCCATGCGCCATCTTCTGGCGACAGCCGGTGTCGCCGTGCCGCTTGGCGCGGTTGTCATGGTAAGCGAGCCCTACCGCTGGCAGCGGCTGACCAGCTTCATCGATCCCTGGGCCGATCCACTGGGCTCGGGTTATCAGCTGATCCAGTCGATGATCGCCTATGGCAGTGGCGGGCTGTACGGGGCTGGCCTTGGGCAAGGTGTGCAAAAGCTGTTTTACTTGCCCGAGCCATTTACTGATTTCGTCTCAGCCGTGCTGGCGGAGGAGCTGGGCCTAGTTGGCGTGATGGGGTTGCTGGTCGTTTTTATGCTGCTCTTGTGGCGAGGCATGCGGCTGGCCTACCTCGCAGAACACAGTTTTTCCCGGTTGCTCAGTCTGGGCTGCGTGATGCTGCTAGGCCTGTCGTTCATCATCAATATGGGCGCGGCCATGGGCATGTTGCCGACCAAGGGCATGCCGATGCCCATCCTGTCGTATGGCGGAAGCGCTCTGATTGGCAGCTTTTTTCTGCTGGGATTGCTGTTCTCCATTCAGCGCCATCATCCGGTCAACCGACGGCATGGGGAACAGGCGTGAGCGCCGCCATCCATCTGTGCATTGCCGGCGGGGGCACCGGCGGCCATGTGATGCCGGCGCTGGCTCTAGCCCAGGCCGTGCGCCAGCGCTGGCCGGCGGTGAATATCAGCTTCGTTGGCGCCGAGCGCGGTCTTGAGGCGCGCCTGCTTCCTGAACGTGGCGAGCAAGTGCTATTGCTGCCCATGCATGCCTTTCAGGGGCAAGGGCGTTGGAAGAAGATCAAGGTGCTGGCTTGGGAGCTGCCGCGAGCCGTGTTGCGTCTGCGCCAGGCTTGGCGCGGTCAGCGGCCGCATCTTGTCGTTGGCGTCGGCGGCTATGCCAGCGTGGCGGGCATTCTCGCGGCTGCGGTAAGCCGAGTGCCGATTGTGCTGTATGAGCAGAATGCCATGCCGGGCATGGTAAACCGCTGGCTGGCCAGGTTTTCACGCGCGGTGATGCTGGGCTTTTCCGAGGCGGCCGAATTGTTGCCCAAATCCAAATGCCGGCATACCGGCAATGTGGTGGCCGAGGCGTTGCATGAGGTGCGCTGGAGACGCCCGGATAAGCATTGCCTACTGGTATTCGGCGGCTCGCAGGGAGCTGCATTTTTGAATGAGGTGCTTCCCGATGTGTGCCGGCTGTTGCGCGAGCAGGGTTTTCAATTGCGCGTGCGACATATTGCCGGCGAGCGCGGCGGTACTGCGGACGAACTAACTAGGCGCTACCGCGATGCCGGCGTAGAGGCCGAGGTGCTTGGTTTCTGCAACGATATGCCGGAGTTCTATGCCACGGGTGAGGTGCTGGTCGCCAGATCTGGTGCGATGACCGTCAGCGAGGCGGCCGTAGTCGGAATGCCGGCCGTGTTCATCCCGTTTCCTTGGGCGGCTGACGATCACCAGCGCCGTAATGCCGATGTGCTAGTCGGGCGTGGCGCGGCGGCGATCATGGATCAGAAAGCCGTAACGGCTGCTAACTTGGCTGAGTTGTTGGCCGCCTTGCTTGGCGATGCGGACAGGCTGGCGGCCATGAGTGCGATGGCGAAGCAAGCTATGCCGCAGGATGCGCGCCAGCGGCAGCTGGATGTGCTGGCGCCATGGCTGGCTGGCGCGGAGGCGGCATGAAGGGTCGAGTCCGGCATATTCACTTCACCGGTATTGGCGGCATCGGCATGAGTGGCATTGCCGAGGTGCTGCACTGGCAGGGCTTTACCGTGCAGGGCTCGGATGCCGCCGAGAGCGCGAATGTGCAGCGCCTGCGTAATCTGGGCATCGACATATTTATCGGCCACAAGGCTGAACACATCGGCAAGGCCCAGGTGGTGGTGTACTCCTCGGCCGTGGCCGCCTCCAACCCCGAGTTGCAGGAAGCCATGCTGCGTGGCATTCCGATTATCCCAAGGGCGGAAATGCTGGCCGAGTTGATGCGCATGAAGAAGGGTATCGCCGTAGCAGGTAGCCATGGCAAGACCACGATCACGTCGATGATCGCGCATGCCATGGGCGCGGCCGGCCTGGACCCCACCTATGTGATCGGCGGGCGGCTGAAGGCGACCGGCAGCAACGCGCATCTGGGTGAGAGCGATTACCTGCTGGCCGAGGCCGATGAGTCGGACGGTTCCTTTTTGCGGCTGACGCCCATCATCGCCGTGGTCAGCAATATCGACCCGGAACATCTCGACTATTATGGCGATTTCGACCATCTGCTGGCCGCGTTCCAGCAATTCGTCAATTTGGCGCCGTTTTATGGCCGCGTGGTTCTGAATCATGAACACCCGCATGTGGCAGCACTCAGGGAAGGGCTGCACCGGCCGGTGACGACCTATGGATGCAGTCCGCAGGCCGACCTGCACCTCGCCGGCGTTGAGGCCGAAGGCGTGGGCCAGCGCATTGCGGTGGCCAAGGCTGGCGGCGAAGCGCTCGGTGAATTCTTTCTACCCATGCCGGGACTGCACAACGCCGAGAACGCGCTGGCGGCCATTGCCGTACTGCGTGAGTTGGGACTCGGCTTTACGGCTATATGCGAAGCCTTCGCCAGTTTTTCCGGCATCGAGCGGCGCTTCCAGAGCGTCGAACTGGGCAACGGTTTTATCGTCGATGACTATGCCCATCATCCGCAGGAGATCAGGTGCACGCTGGCCGCAGCCAGGAGCATCTGGCCGGACCGCTCGATTGAGGCCATATTCCAGCCACATCGCTACACGCGTAGCCGTGACCTGATGGATGAATTCATGGGCGCGTTCGACGATGCCGATCGCGTTGATGTGCTACCCATTTACGCCGCCAGCGAGGAGCCTATTGAGGGCGTCAGCGCCGAGGCGATGGTGGCCAGCATGCGCGCCCGCGGCCACCGTTCGGTGCAGGCGTGCGCCGGCCTTGGGCAGGCGCGGAACCTGGCTATTGAGGCGGCCGGTAATGGCGCCGTGGTGCTGCTCATGGGGGCGGGTTCGATCGGCGGCCTCGCGGCCGATCTTCGCCAAGAGGTGGAGCACCAGCAGTCGGTCGCCGGAGTCGTGGCATGACCGTAACCGCGGCCTGGCAGGACGAGATCGCGGCTCTGGGAAGACTGCTTGCCGATGAGCCGATGGCGCGGCATACCACACTTGGCGTCGGCGGCTTGGCGCGGTGGTATTTCAGCCCGGCCGACGGCGACAGCCTGGCCATGGCCATGGCGGCGATTCCCCAAGAAGTTCCCATCCTGCCCTTGGGTCGGGGCAGTAACCTGCTCATTGCCGACGAAGGCTTTGACGGCATGGTGCTAGATCTGGGGCGCTTGAACCATCTGGATGGGCAAGACCGGTGTCTGCGCGCCGAAGCAGGCGTGCGCATGTCCAAACTAGCCTCATTTTGCGCGGCCCAAGGCTGGGCTGGCGCGGAGTTCATGGCCACGGTGCCTGGCGACGTCGGCGGCGGTGTGGCCATGAACGCCGGCGCTTTCGGCCAGCAGGTATCCGATACCTTGCGTTTGGTGGAGGTGGTGCATCGGGATGGGCGCACGCAATCGATCGACGCATCAACGCTCGACATGTCCTACCGTCAATGCCGGCTGCCGCACGGCAGTCTCGTCATGGCCGCCCATTTCGAACTGCGACAGGATGAGGCGGAGGACGTCCGCGGCCGCACGCGCGAGATACGCGAGAAACGCTCGGCCAGCCAGCCTCTGGCGCAGGCCAATTGTGGTTCGGTCTTCAAGAACCCTCCAGGGCAACATGCCGCCGCCCTGATCGAACGGGCGGGGCTGAAAGGCTTACGCCACGGCGGCGCGCGCATTTCTGACGTGCATGCCAACTTTATCGTCAATGATGGCAATGCCCGAGCCAGCGACGTTTTGGCGCTGATCCGTAGGTCGCAGGATGAAGTGGCTACGCGCTTTTCAGTGCGCCTGGAGCCGGAAGTGCGCATCATCGGAGGCAGCGCATGAGCGGCGCGGCGTTTGCAGGCGGCAGGGTCGGCGTGTTGATGGGCGGATGCTCGGCCGAGCGCGAGATATCGTTGAAATCCGGCGGGGCCATGTTGCAGGCGCTCCGCAATCGCGGCGTTGACGCCATGGACGTGGATTTGCGCGACGACTGGCCGCGACGGATTAAGGATGCGGCCATCGACGTGGCTATGATCGCCCTGCATGGCCGTTGGGGCGAGGACGGTTGCATCCAGGGCATGCTGGAGATTCTTGGCATCCCCTACACCGGGTCGGGCGTGCTGGCATCAAGCCTGTGCATGCACAAACGCAAGTGCAATGAAGTTCTAAAGGCGGCTGGCCTGAGCGTGCCGGTCGATATTCCGATCAGTGAGTCAGGACCATCACGCTATCCGGTGGTGCTCAAGCCGGTGTCGCAGGGTTCGAGCATTGGCCTTGCCTGGCTGCATGATCAATCTAACTGGCAGGCGCTCGGCATCAAGGATGTATCGATGTGGATGGCGGAGATGCCGGTGCATGGGGTGGAAGTCGCCGTCTCCGTGCTTGATGGAACAGCTCTGCCGCCGGTGGAGGTGGCGCCGAAAAGCGGCGTTTACGACTACGCTTCCAAATACACCGCTGGGGCCACCGAATACTTTTGTCCTGCCAGAATTCCTCCCGAAAGCCTGCGTCTGTGCATGCAGCGAGCCGAACAAGCGGTGGCGGTGCTCGGCTGCCGTGGCACGCCCAGGGTGGACATGATTTTATCGCAGGGCGGCGAGCCGGCCATTCTTGAGGTTAACACCATTCCCGGCATGACCGAAACCAGCCTGCTGCCCAAGGCGGCTTCGGCCTCCGGCATCGCCTTTGATGAGCTTTGCATGCGATTGCTGGCGAGCGCCGCGCTGGACGCGGCCGTTGAGGCCGGGCAATGAACCGTCGAGTGCGCCCTTTTGATTGGCCGAGGCCTGGCAGGCGCGCCAGGCGATGGGCGCTACGCGCGTGCGTGGCGGGGCTGGCATGTGGCGGAATATTCGGACTTGATACGGCGCTGGCCGTCAAGGACTGGCGCATCGAGGGCGTTGATGCGTCCATCCGGCAGCAGGCCGACGCCGTGTTGCATGACATGCGGCCGCTGGGTCTGTTCAGCATGACGCCGGCAAGGGTGTGCGCGCGATTACTGGCCGAGGCGTCCGATATCGCCGCCTGTCAGGGACGCCGCCAGTTGCCGGATCGTCTGCTGTTAACGCTTGAGCCGACGCATCCGGTGGCCATGTGGAAAAACGGCGACGCATTGATGTTGGTCGACGCCTCAGGACGGGCCTATCGCCAGATGGGCCAGACTGAAAGCCTGGATCTGCCGTTGTTGCGGGCGTCACGCGCGGATTTGCCGCTGGCGTCTGAGATTTTGCGCGCGTTGCGTCGAGCGGGCGATGCCTGGCTTCCTCAGCTCAGCGAATGCATAGCATCGGATACATCATGGAAATTGCTGTTTGGCGGGCAGCAGCGATGGTTGCTGCCGAAAGGCGGGGATGCGATCCGCAAGGTCGGGGAGCTTGCGTCCATGCTGGAACAGGGGCGTTGGCAGGCTGGCGCCTGGCTGGTGGATGCGCGCCTGGATCAGCGCTGGTTTATACGACAAACCCGGAGCGGGGGGGTGATTTAGGTGGCTAAGCAAGATCAATTGTTGGTCGGACTTGATATTGGTACCAGTAAGATTGCCTGCGTGGTGGCCGAGGCGGGACCGGACAAACGCCTGGACGTGATTGGCATTGGCACGCATCCCTCGCGAGGCTTGCGCAAAGGCGTGGTGGTCAATATCGAGAGCACGGTCGAATCCATTCGACTGGCGGTGGAAGAAGCGGAATTGATGGCCGGCTGCGAGATACGCTCGGTGTTTACAGGCATCGCCGGCAGCCATATCCGCGGTTTTAACAGCCATGGCGTGGTGGCAACAAAGAGCGGCGAAGCAACGGCGGAGGATGTCGGCCGGGTAATCGACGCGGCGCGAGCCATGAATATCCCCGCCGACCAGAAAATCCTGCACATCCTGCCGCAGGAATACATCATCGATGGCCAGGACGGCATCCGCGAGCCGGTGGGCATGAGCGGCGTGCGCCTGGAGGCCAAGGTGCATATCGTCACGGGCGCGGTGTCGTCGGCGCAGAATATCATCAAATGCTGCAACCGTTGCGGCCTCGATGTCTCCGACATGGTCATTGAACAGCTTGCTTCGAGCGAAGCAGTGCTGCAGCAGGACGAAAAGGATATCGGCGTGGCGTTGGTCGACATAGGCGGCGGCACCACCGATCTCGCGGTATTTATCGACGGCTCTTTGCGTCATACGGCGGTGATCCCCTTAGGCGGAGATCATCTGACCAACGATCTGGTGGTGGGGCTGAGAACGAGTGCGAAGGAAGCCGATACGCTCAAGCGTAAGTTCGGTGCCTGCATGGTGACCGATGTGGCTCCGGAAGACATGGTCGAGGTGCCGTCCGTCGGTGGCAGGCCGCCTAGGCCGATGCCCAGGCAGGTGATGGCCCAGATTCTCGAGCCGCGGGTAGAGGAAATATTTGAACTGGTGAAGGCCGAGCTGCACCGCTCCGGATTCCAGGAACTGGTGGCGGCGGGCATGGTGCTCACCGGAGGCTCCAGCCTGCTCGACGGCATGGTGGAGCTGGCCGAAGAGGTGTTCGCCATGCCGGTTCGAAGCGGGCGGCCCAAGGGCGTGGGCGGATTGGCGGATGTGGTTTCCAGCCCCGTCTATGCCACGGGCGTGGGCCTGGTGATGTATGGCCAGAGGTATCGCGGCGAGAGACCGTCGCGGCGCAAGAAGCAAAGTACGTTTTCACAGATTTGGCGAACCATGCGCAGCTGGTTCGGCGATTCGGTATAGGTAGAAAATATTGATAGACGCCAAAGGAGGTGTGAGATGACAATGTATATGTTAGAGGACACAGCAGGGCAAACCGCCAAGATCAAGGTGATCGGGGTTGGCGGCGGCGGCGGCAACGCAGTCAACAACATGATTGAGCACCATTTGCGTGGGGTGGAGTTCATCGCGGCGAACACCGATGCACAGGCGATCAATGACAGCCAGGCCACGCATCGCATTCAACTGGGAGCCGAGATTACCCGCGGCTTGGGCGCTGGCGCTGATCCCAAGGTAGGCCGCCTGGCGGCGGAAGCCGAAGAGGAACGACTGAGGGAGTTTCTATCGGACACCGATATGGTATTCATTACCGCCGGCATGGGCGGCGGTACCGGTACGGGCGCGGCGCCGATTATCGCCGAAATCGCTCGCGAGCGCGGCATCCTGACAGTGGCGGTGGTGACCAAGCCATTCAACTTTGAAGGCAACCGCCGCTTGCGCCAGGCTGAAGCTGGCATCGCTGAAATGCGAAAGCATGTGGATACGCTGATTATCATCCCCAACCAGAAGCTGATCGCCAATGTCGGCAAGAACACGCCGATGCTCGATGCCTTCCGGAAGGCAGACGATGTGCTGCTTCAGGCCGTGCGCGGCATTGCCGAGCTGATCACGCAAACCGGCTACATCAATGTCGACTTCGCCGACGTCAACGCCGTGATGCGTGAAACGCGCGGCATGGCCATGATGGGTTCAGGCGTGGGCAGTGGCGAGAGCCGGGCCTGTGAAGCTGCCGAGCGCGCGATTTCCTCCCCATTACTGGAGGATGTCGATATCCACGGCGCACGCGGCATCCTGGTGAACGTGACCGGCAGCGAGGATATGACGCTGGCCGAATACGACGAGGCGGTCAGCATCATCTACAACATGGCCGATGAAGACGCCAATATCATCTGTGGCATGGTCTACGACCAAGATGCGGGCGAGGAAATGCGCGTTACCGTCGTGGCAACCGGGCTTTCAGCCGAGAAAACACCGCAGCTGGAGAGTGTCAGGATGCCAGTGCAGGAAACGCTGCAACTGCCACCAGCAGGACGCATGTCGAACATGTCGGCGGCCGTGGCGGTCAAACCCATGGAAACGGCCGTGCCGGTTGTGACGGAGCATAGCGGGGTGATGCCGGTGCCGGGTTTCAGCGCCAAACAGGACTATGATGAGGCGACGCTTCAGGTGCCGACCTGGATCAGGCGTCAGGCCGATTAGAGGCCGAAAAGGGAGATTCATGCGAAGAAAGGCATTGCAATTCTGTGTTTCTCCCCACATTATGCGCGGCTTTATGGTGTAGCGTGCCCTATCGGACATACGTAGGGCGCTCTCATGATCTTGCACTGACGTGCACGGTTGTCGCGGTTCATGCGAGTGTCGCATGGATGCTCTGGCTTTTGAGAACATCCCTATGCGCCTGTTTGGCGCGATAAGGAGGGCGAGGATCATGATCCCGCAACGAACGTTATCGCACCCGATACGGTGCAGTGGCATTGGCCTGCATACCGGCCGCACGGTTGAATTGAGCCTGCGTCCGGCGCCTACGGATACCGGCATCATTTTTTGCCGTCCAGACCTTGGCAAGGATGCACTCATTCCCGCCAAGTCAACGAGCGTGGTCGATGGCCGCTTATGTACCACCATTGGTGTGGGCGAAGCCAGCGTGGCCACGATTGAACATTTGATGTCGGCTATGGCCGGTCTGGGTATTGATAACGCCTATGTCGATGTCAATGGACCGGAGGTGCCGATTATGGATGGTTCCTCGGCGCCGTTTGTCTTTCTGATTCAGTGCGCGGGCATCGAAGAGCAATCCAAGCCCAAGAAGGTGCTGCGCATTCTCAAAACCGTTTGCCTTGAGGATGGCGATAAACGTTGCTCGCTCGCGCCCGCCGCCGGCTTCAAGGTCAGCTATCATCTTGATTACTCACATCCGATGCTGCGCGACCGCAAGGTGAGCATCGATTTTTCCAGCCAGGCCTATACACGTGAAGTGAGCCGGGCCAGAACCTTTGGTTTTCTGCACGAGATCGAGGCGTTGCAGAATATGGGACTGGCGTTGGGCGGTTCGCTGGAAAATGCTATCGTTTTCGATACGCACCGGGTGGTCAATGAGGGCGGCCTGCGCTATGAAGATGAGTGCGCCCGCCACAAAATTCTTGATACCGTGGGCGACCTTTTTCTTGCCGGCTATCCCATCGTCGGATCCTTTGATGGCGTTCGTTCCGGCCATGAAATGAACCATGGGCTGGTGGATGCGCTGCTAGCCGACTCCAGCGCTTGGGTGGTGGAAGAACTACAGAAGGCTCGCGAGGCCGACTATGCCGGTCAAGCCGCTACCGTAAGCGTCTAAGCCACCAATCATGAAAACCCACCTATATCAGGCGGGTCTATAATAAGGGAACCGCTAATAGTTGACGTCCTGCCAACTATTAGTGCGGGAAGCCAAATTCGATTTCGACTTTCCTCACAAAATCAAACGCTTGCATTGCATGATTTTGGCGACACATCCATAGACTACACGAGCGGCCTCTATTATTAGGGGCGCCCAAAGCCATAAAGTCAGGAAAGCGCGGAGTCTAAGCGCTTATCAGGCGACGCGGGTGCGCTCCTCGTGCTCCTGGGCTGTCTTGCAGTCGAAGCACAGGGTGGTCACCGGGCGGGCTTGCAGGCGCTTCACGCCAATATCGCCGCCGCAGCTATCGCATTGGCCGAAGGTTTCATCCTTCACCCGATCCAGGGCCTGATCGATCTTTTTTAGTAGCTTGCGCTCGCGGTCGCGAATACGGATATCAAAATCGCGGTCAGTTTCCATGCTGGCCTGGTCGGTAGGATCGGGAAACGAGCCCGCCTCTTCATTCATGGACTGGAAAGACTGGCTCAGCCCACCTTCCAAATCCTTTCGCCAGGCGGCGAGTTGTTGTTCAAACTCAGCAAACTGCTTTTTGTTCAACGGCATTTTCTACCTCCGTGATCAGCTGGCAAGCATCGCGATATCCACACGCCCTGCTTGAAGGGCGCGAACCATAGCGGGTTGCCATGGGGCTGTAAATGATCAAGCGCACGCTCGCATTTAGGCATTCTTCAGTAGCATGTTCAATTGCGCATTCCACTTATCGGCGAGAACGGAAATTGGCTTAAATCGGGATACATGATCGGACAGGCTGGTAACCGGCAACGACAGCCCACACGGCTGGATAGCGGAAAACCATTGCGGCGCCACGTTCACATTCAAGGCCATGCCATGATAGGCCACGCCCTTGTGGATACGCAGGCCGATGGCGGCGATCTTGGCATCATCCAGCCATATTCCCGGTTGGCCGCAACGGCGCGATGATGCCAGACCCAACTCAGCCAGAAGGTCGATGCAGGACTGTTCGATCAAGTGCAGATAGGCTTTGGCGCCCATCCCGCGCCGGCGCAGATGCAGGATGGGATAGAGCATCAGTTGGCCTGGGCCATGAAAGGTTGTTTCACCGCCGCGGTCGGTGTGCACGAAGGGCGCTGGCAAAACTCCCAGACTGTTGTCGATACCGCGCTTGCCAGTCGTGTAAACAGGATCATGTTCGCAGCTCCAGACGGTCTCGTCGTGCAAGTCCTCTGCCACGGCTGCGGCCCGGTCCCGCAGTTGTCGCCACATCGGCTCATAGGCTCGGCGGCCAAGCCAGGCATATGTCGGATCTGTAATCGCATCTTTTCTGACCACCCAAGCCGGGTTCATGGACGGGGTGTCAGTATTTGCTGAGGCTGTCATCCACATCGTCGATCCAGCGCAGGATGCCGCCGGCCAGATTCTTGGCGCGTGTGTAGCCCTTGGACTTGAGAAACTCGACCGCCTGGGCCGAGCGCCCGCCCATCTTGCAGTGCACGACCACGTCCTGGTCCTTCGGCACTTCGGCGAAGCGGGCCGCGATCTGGCCCAGCGGTATCTCCCAGACGCCGGCGATGCGGCATATTTCCAGCTCAAAGGGTTCGCGTACGTCGAGCACGAACAGATTGGGATTGGCCTCCATCATGTCTTTCAGTTGCTCGGGCGTGACATCGTCTTTGCCCAGCATTTCTTCCTCCTCTTGAATTTCGGTGGGCGGCAGGCCACAGAATTGCTCGTACTCGAGCACCTCGTGAATACTGGGGTGTTCGCCGCAGGCCGGGCAGGCCGGGTCCCGGCGCAGCCTGACTTCGCGAAAGCGCATCTGCATGGCGTCGTAAAGCAACAGGCGACCGGCCAGGGTGTCACCCTCATCAAGAATAATCTTGATCGCCTCGGTGGCCTGGATGACGCCAATCACGCCCGGCAGCACGCCCAGCACGCCGCCTTCGGCGCAAGAGGGCACGAGACCCGGCGGAGGCGGCTCGGGATACAGGCAGCGGTAGCACGGCCCATCCTTGTGGTTGAAGACCGTCGCCTGTCCTTCGAACTGAAAGATGGAAGCGTAGATCAGCGGTTTGCCCTCAAGCACGCAGGCGTCGTTGACCAGATAGCGTGTGGGGAAGTTGTCGGTGCCGTCCACCACCAGGTCATAGTCCCTGACGATGTCGCGCACATTGTCGCGCCTGATGCCATCGCCGTGCAGCACGACGTTGAGGTGGGGATTGATGCCGATGAGCTTGTCGCGCGCGGACTCCACCTTGGGGCGGCCGACATCGCTTGTGGCATGGGCGATCTGGCGCTGAAGGTTGGATTCGTCGACTACGTCGAAATCCACCAGACCGATCGTGCCGACACCAGCGGCGGATAGATACAGCGAGATCGGGCTGCCCAGGCCGCCGGTGCCGATACACAGCACCCTGGCCTGTTTCAGCTTTTCCTGCCCCGCAAGACCCACCTGCGGCAGAATGATGTGGCGATTGAAACGCGCCAGCTCCTGGGCGCTGAGAATCTCAGACACGTGGACGGCCCCTTTACTCAATGTAGCTTACAGTAGAAAAGTTTATCGCAATTCGATTTTCATGACAGGCTAAAGTTTGGCCTATTGGTTTGGCTTCGAAGAAAGGCTTGAATATATATTATGGCTACGTGCCCAGGAATTGCCGCTACGCCGACTGTTTCACGCTGTCGCGACGGACAATTTCCACAGCCGTGACGCCCGGTATCTTCACGGCGATCTTGTTGATGGCGGTTTGCACGGCAGCACTTGCATCCGCGCCCATCAGTAGCTTTCCAGCGGCTTTGTATTTACTGTCCTGGAACTTGACTCTGGCGGCTGCTCTTACATTCTCGCCGCTAAGTGCATCCAGGCGCGCCCAGCCGACGCTGGTTTCCATTTCCATGTGCGACAGATCCGTGTCCACAGACAGCACTTCCACAAGGTCCACGGCAATGCTCAAGACGCCCTTCTCGAAGCTGCTGACATGCAGGTGTTGCGGGCGAACGCCGTAATACACAGTAATCGGAGCGCGCAGCCGCGCCTCGGTGCGGCCCCTGGGCAGCGACAGGTGCAGAATGTTGACGAAGGCGGTGTCGCTCCAACGCTGCTCGTGCATGGTTTGCACGTAACCGGCCTGGATGGCGGCGTCCGCGCCCATGCTCAGCAATTGGTCGGAAAACGCATGCTCGATTTGCCTGGCCTGCCATTGTGGCTGCAAGGCCACCATCGCGATGGCGACGAGCAACAGGGGTAATATCCATATGCGGCGCAACATGTGCAACATCCGCGCAGCCTATGCGTCCACAACGGCCAAGCATTGACGCGGCGCACAAGTTATGGACGGAATGATGAACGAAAATAAGCGAATGGTTTCGCTCATGACAAGTATTACAGGGTTGAAAAATTCGATATGGCTTTAATCTCTCTGCTGATCCGGTTTGCGCAAGCCGCTCAGCTTCCACAGCGACTGTAGCTCCTCCCGCAAGTCGGCGACGCTCTGTTCGAGTGCCGCGATACGCTCGTTGGCCCCAGGATCGGTGTCGGCGGCCCTGGCAGGGCTGGCCACATGGTCGATCTTCGGCTTGCCGCAAAGGAGATGGGTATAGCGATCTTCCCGCTGGCCAGGAACGCAAGGAAGTTTTACAGCAAGCGGCTCTTCCCGCTCGATCAGCGCATCAATGACGCCAAGCAGGGCCTCAGAGCTTTCAAAGTCCGCCATCCGATTGGTGCGAACGCGTATCTCGTTCAATGTCTGCGCGCCGCGCAGCAGCATCACGCAGATCACCGCCCGCTCCTGTATTGGCAGGCCGAGCTTCCTCGTCAGATGCTGTTCGAAGCGCTCCGCGCGTTCCATGCGCGCCGTTACAAGCCCTCTTCCACGCAGCGTTTTCACCACGGCGGCGACCTGCTGCGCATGAAGGTTCATGACCGGAGTACGGCTGCTCTTCTGATTGCATGCGGCGACCAGCGCATTAAGGGTGAGCGGATAGTAATCGGGCGTGGTCATCTGTTTTTCCATCAGGCAACCAAGTACGCGCGCTTCCAGCTCGCTCAGCATCGCTTCATGGTCATCGTCATCGCTTGGCAGCACCGTTTCATCCATGGAAGACACCCCCGGTTCAAGAAACCCCTTACGGACAGGCCAGATCAGCACGCTACCTCAGCCGCTGTCGGCTTTCACCAAGGATGCCGTCTGCCTCGGGGATAGGCACAATCAGGGCATGTGGCATTATGATGCGATTGTAGTCGGAGCAGGGGCGGCAGGGCTGATGTGCGCGGGTACGGCGGCTGGTTTTGGCAAATCGGTACTGATTCTCGAGCACGCCGATAAAGCAGGCAAGAAAATCCTTATTTCCGGCGGCGGCCGCTGCAATTTCACCAATCGTCTGACCACCACCGCCAACTTCATCTCCGCCAATCCTCATTTCTGCAAATCGGCCCTGGCGCGGTATTCCTCTGCTGATTTCATCCGTTGGGTAGAGCAATCAGGCATTGCCTACCATGAACGTCAGCACGGCCAGCTGTTTTGTGACGATTCGGCGAGAGACATACTCAATATGCTGCTGGCCCCCTGCCGGGATTTTGGGGTAACCATTCATTTGAATACGGAGGTTCAGTCGATTACGAAACCCGACTGCTTCCGGCTACAGACCCATCAAGGCCCGTACACCTGCGATTCTCTGGTAATTGCCAGCGGCGGGCTCTCCGTCCCGAAAATGGGCGCCAGCGCATTTGGTTTGAAAATCGCTGAATCTTTCGGGCTCAATATCATTAAGCCTGTTGCCGGCCTTGTCCCGTTTACCTTTACCGGCAAAGAGAAAGAGGAGATGAAGGCTCTGGCCGGCATATCGCTGGATGTCACCGTTTCCAATCGTGGTGTTTCATTCAGTGAAGCAATGCTGTTCACCCATCGCGGTCTCTCCGGCCCCGCCATGTTGCAGGTTTCATCCTACTTGCAACCGGGAGATATGCTTTCCATTAACCTGTTACCTAATATGAATGTCACGGCCTTTCTCGATTTAAAACGACAGCAGCGGCCCCAGGCCCAGCTGGCAACCGTGTTGTCCGAACTATTGCCAAGGCGACTGGTACAGCTGCTGACGAAAGGCAGCCTCGGAGAAATCCGGCTGAATCAACTCAGCGAAAAACAGCTTCAATATATCGAAACACTGCTGCACGGCTGGCAACTCAAACCAAACGGCACCGAAGGTTATCGCACCGCCGAAGTGACCGTCGGCGGTATCGATACAGGCGAACTTTCATCGAAAACGATGGAGAGTAAAAAAGTATCCGGTCTGTATTTCATCGGTGAGGTGGTGGATGTGACCGGTCACCTGGGTGGATTCAATTTTCAGTGGGCATGGTCATCCGGCTACGCCGCCGGCATGGCCATCGCAGAGACGCTATAAGCCGCACCGAAAAATTTTACTCAGCCTTAGAGCCCTAGAAGATATAAGATGGAGGTTCGGTTTCAAATTGTTCGTGGAGTTGTATGACCATTTGCCTTGCAAGTTCTTTAGCCCAACCAGGCTCTAGGGCGCCAAGCTCGTCTTGACTTGGTTCTGGTTTCACTGGTTCCTTGCCAGGTTCACTTACGAACCACCTACTAGCTTTAGCGTGAACAAGTCCGTCTCGAAAATACTTAAGTCTATCAAGAGATGAAACATCTATTTGGATTTCCTTTTCTGTGCTTTTCCTAGCACAAACCAATTTGGGCATTTCTATCCATTTATTTTTTAAGGAAGGTAAGAATACATTGCGATCATATTGTTCATCAAACGCGTTATGGCTCCCTAAAGTGACATATGCCCACTCAACTATGTAGGCCTCTAGAAAACAGTAAGTAAATAATATCTCACGCCTTCGGGCGCCGACATCTGCCTTTATTGATTCCCTTTTCACATCATCGAACCAATGTTTCGCAAGATTGCTACTTATGGCGACAGTGGGCGCATGAGTAGTTATCTTAATAGCATCACAGAGTTTTCGATCTATTATCCTGCTATCGCACATCTTTTCGTCATCCGTTTAGTAGCTCCACTGGGAGCAGATTACTCTTTGTCCATCAACTTAGACCGGCTCTACCGTTGCTTTAGGCGTCTTGGGTTTCGGGGTTTCGGGCTTGTCCTCGCCGAGCTTGGCGAGGAAGGGTTCGATCAGGTCCATCGGCAGCGGGAAAACGATGGTCGAGCTTCTCTCGCCAGCGATTTCGGTCAGCGTTTGCAGATAGCGCAACTGCAATGCCTGTTTCTGCTGGGATAGGACGCCCGCCGCCTCTTGCAATTTATACGAGGCCTGCAACTCGCCTTCGGCGTGGATCACCTTGGCGCGCCGTTCGCGCTCGGCTTCGGCCTGCTTGGCGATCGCGCGGATCATACTCTCGTCCAGATCGACGTGCTTTATCTCGACGTTGGCAACCTTGATGCCCCAGGCATCGGTCTGGGCGTCGAGGATCGCTTGTACGTCCGTGTTCAGCCTTTCCCTTTCGGCCAGCATCTCGTCCAGCTCATGCTGGCCAAGCACGCTTCGCAGCGTGGTCTGCGCCAGTTGGCTGGTGGCGTTATAGAAATCCTCCACGTTGATGATCGCTTTCTGCGAATCGACAACACGGAAATAGATGACGGCGTTGACCTTGACGGAGACGTTGTCGCGGCTGATGACATCCTGGCTGGGCACGTCCATGACAACGGTGCGCAAATCCACGCGCACCATCTGCTGGACAAGCGGGATGATGATGATCAGGCCCGGCCCCTTGACCTTATAGAAGCGCCCCAGCAGGAAGACGACGGCGCGCTCGTATTCACGCAACACCTTGAACATGGAAAATATGAAGCCGAGAACGGCGATGGCGATCACGATATAGGGAATCATTGTTTATCCTCCTTGGGCTCGGGGCTCACCAGTAAGATTAGACCATCGAGCGCGGTGACGCGCACATGCTCACCGGCCTTGACCGGGGCGTCGGTTTTCGCCTGCCAGATCTCGCCATGGATATGTACCTGGCCCTTGTCCTTGAAGGCCTTGACCGCCTCACCGATGGAGCCAACCATCTCCTCGGAACCTGTGACCGCCTTCTTGCTCCGCAGCCTGATCGCAGCGCCGACGACGAAGATGAAGAATGCGGCGGTGAGCAGGCTGACGGTGACGATCAGCGGCAGTGAGATGTCGTAGCCGGCCACGCCTGTATCGAGCAGGATGACCGAGCCAATGACGAAGGCGATAACGCCGCCGATGCCCAACGCTCCGAAGCTGGGCATGAAGGCCTCGCCGATCATGAAGGCCAGCCCCAGCAACATCAGTCCCAGGCCGGCGTAGTTGACCGGCAACACCTGAAAGGCGAACAGGGCCAGCAGCAGGCAGATGCCGCCGATCACACCCGGCAGGATAAAGCCCGGATTAGCCAACTCTAAGAAAAGGCCGTAGACGCCCAGCAACATCAGGATATAAGCGATATTCGGATCGGTGATGGTGGCGAGCAACTTGTTGCGCCAGTCCGGCTCGATGCGCTCGACCGCCATACCCTTGGTGTTCAGCGGGCGCTCGCCGGATTGCGTGGCGACCACACGGCCGTCGATTTGGGTCAGAAGATCGCTGATATCCGTGGCGATAAGGTCGATGACGTTTTGCTCCAGCGCTTCCTCGGCGGGCAGGCTTGCCGCATCGCGTACCGCCGATTCGGCCCATTCGGCATTGCGCCCGCGCATCGTTGCCAGGCCCTTGATATAGGCCACGGCATCGTTGATGGCCTTTTTCTCCAGCGCGGACTGGGGCTTTGTATCCTTTTTCTTTGCCTTGCTATCGTCGCCGGTTGGCTTAGCCGGTTGTTCCGGCGGCGATGGCATGGGCATGCCGCCGATTTGCACCGGCGTGGCAGCACCCAGATTGGTGGCCAGGGCCATGGCGGCGACGTGGGAAGCGTAGAGGATGTAGGTGCCGGCGCTGGCGGCCCGCGCTCCGCCGGGCGACACATAGGTCACGACGGGGACGGGCGAGGCGAGGATGTCCTTGATGATGTCGCGCATGGATATGTCCAGCCCGCCGGGCGTGTCCATGCGCAGGATCACCGCTTCGGCCCCTGTGAGCTGCGCCTGCTCAAGGCCGCGATGAATGTAGTCGCCCGTAGCCGGTCCAATCGCGCCCTCAACATTGAGCACAATGACCTTGCCGCCACCTTGCGTTGCAGCGATAAGCGGCCACAGCAGAAGAGCTGTGAAAATAAGCAGACGAAGCCTGACCATAGGCGCTAGGTTAACCTCCATAACAACCACCTCTTAGCATAGCCGCTATGGCGCGCGTATGCGAAAGCGCTGCTATGGTCGCCTGTCGCCTAGGTGTGGTTTGGGCTCTTGGCGCCGCCGGCGCTCCACTTTTGCCTTGCGCTGAGCGGGCGACATGCGCCGCCATCCGGCGCCCGGTTGCTACACGTGATAACTGAACCTGCCGTGCGCGGCCTTGGTCATCAGGTTCTGGAAGTGTTCACCGCTGACATGGATCAGATCAACATGGTCTCCGGCCTCAAAATAGATGTCGGATTCCTGTCCCAGGCTGTCATCAAGCACCACATCCAGGTTGTAGGCCTCGCCCAGTGGCGGTACGGCGCCCAACTCGCAGTCCTTGAACAGCTTGGCGAAATCACTTTCCTGCGCCAAGTCAAGGCTGCGGCCCAACTGCTCGCTGACGGCCTCAAGGTCCACATGGCGGGTGGCTGGCGCAACGGCCAGCATGTAGCCCGTATTGTCTTTCAGCACAACGGTTTTGGCCACGCGGTCGCCTGGCACATGCGCGGCTTCGGCGGTCTTCATGCTCGAGGCCGTACGTGGATGGGCGACAATGTCATATTTAACGCCGTGTTTTTCCAGATAATGTTTAATACTGCTGGCGATTGGCATAATCCACTCCTTATTCCCTGCTGTTCTTACCATTAATATAGATCAATTGAAGCATACTGGCGCAACGCCTTCTCACGAGACGCGCCTGACAATATGTTCGGAAATCGGCAGCGGTAAGCAAAATCCGTCACGATGCTGTATAATGACATTGCCTTTCTGCTGCCAGCAGTCCGGAGGTGCAAATGAATCTTTGTGTGAAAACGCTATGGGTGGCTCCGTTGCTCGTTCTAATCGCCGTCTGGGGGATTGTTCCGGCCTTAGCGGCAGGCCCTATTCATACCAACTGCACCACTTGCCATGCGACAGGAGGAGCTCCTGTCGCAACGAATCTCGTCCGGCCATTGTCAGGACTGTGCATGGATTGCCATGCCGAGCGGCATGGCAGCGGCGAGCATGTGGTGGATGTTCCGTCCACTTTCCCGCAAGTGGCGCTGCCATTGCAAGCTGGGATAATGACCTGCGTCACCTGCCATGATCCCCATGGCGTGGTTACTGCTTTGCTGCGGCTACCCAGCGAGCAGCTTTGCACAACGTGCCACGACAAGTAGAAAGCAGCCGTTTCTTTTACCGCCGCATAATTGTGAGTCAAATCCTATTTCGCCCATATTGAGTAATTCTATCTTGCTTGCCGGGTGGCTTGATCGCCCATGAAGGGAAGGGTTTCTTCCGCTAATGAGATGTTTGATGGAAATGCCGTAACACAAGGGAGTCGCTAACAGTGAATTTTGGCGTCATGGGCTATGCTTGCGCAGCGGTTTTCATGTTTGTGCTGGCGGCGCTTCTGCTCACTAGCTGGCGTGGGCGATTGCATGGCGGGCTGTTCGTCCTGGCTGTTTCCATAAGCCTTCTGTGGGCCATTCTGGCCACCGCTTATCAGGTCAGCGGCAATGCATTGCTTATTGGCATGGCCTACCAGGCGGCCGAGGTGCTTCGCAATGTAGCCTGGTTTGCTTTTTTGTTCCGTTTGCTCAGTCCACTAAGAAATAAGGATGAAGACAAATCGGCACCACTGCGAGTGGCTGAGGCCGTGCTTTATGTGCTTGCCCTTTCAGTTCTTGCGGGCGAAGTTCTTGCTTCTGATGTGATGATGCAAATCAGTCAGCTGGCCGGTTTGGACGTGCGAATTCTGGGGCATCTGCTGCTGGCGATTGCAGGCTTGGCGCTGGTAGAGCAGATATTGCGCAACACGGACAAGCAGCACCGCTGGGCTGTAAAATATCTGTTTCTCGGCATCGGCGCGATGTTTGCCTATGACTTCTTCATGTATGCGGACGCCATGCTGTTTAAGCATATCGACATCAATTACTGGCAGGCCAGGGGCTACATCCATGCCATGATCGTGCCGCTGCTGGGAGTCACTGCGGCGCGCAACCCGACCTGGTCGCTGGACGTGTCGGTGTCACAGCGGGCGGTGTTTCATACGGGGGCGCTGGTAGGCGCGGGCGCATATCTCATCATTATGTCGGCAACCGGTTTTTATATTCGCGAGTACGGTGGCAGCTGGGGTTCGGCGGCACAGATCGTGTTCGTGGCTTTCGCCATGATGCTATTGGCGGCTTTTTTGCTGTCGGGGCAAATCCGGGCCCGGGTCAGGATATTCTTCAGCAAGCACTTCTTCAGCTATCAATATGATTACCGCGATGAATGGCTCAGCCTCTCCAAGACGTTGACCGCCAAGGAGCAGGGGGACGACCTTCGTGAGCGTGCCATTCGCGCCCTGGCGGATATCGTTGACAGCACCGGCGGCATGCTCTGGACGCGCACGGAGGCAGGCTATTTTACCCATGCGGCGCACTGGAATATGCAAGAGCCCGGCATCGAGAACATCAGGGAGGACTCGCCCTTATGCCGTTTTCTGGCGGCGCGGCAGTGGATTATTGACCTGCATGAATTTCAGGCCACGCCTGAGGCCTATGACGGACTGGAAGCGCCTGACTGGCTTCTCGGCATCGAGCGCGCCTGGCTATTGGTGCCGCTGATCCAGCAGGATGAGCTGACGGGATTTGTCGTGATTGCCGATTCGCGGGCGCCGCGCCAGTTGAACTGGGAAGACCGTGACATCCTCAAGACGGTGGGCCTGCAGGTGGCAAGCCATGTGTCGCTGCTGGATGCCAGCGAGGCGCTAATGAACGCGCGCCAGTTTGAGGCATTTAATCGGTTGTCATCGTTTGTCGTGCACGACCTGAAAAACCTCAGCGCCCAACTGTCGCTGATTGTGGCCAATGCTGAAAAGCACAAGCATAATCCAGCATTTATCGATGATGTGATTAAAACCGTTGGCAATGCAGCCGATAAGATGAATAGAATGCAGGCTCAGTTGCGCAAGGGAGAGCGTGAGGAGGGGGATAAATCAATTGTGGATGTAAATGGCATCTTGCACGAAGCTGTCAGACTGCGGTTGGCCGATATGCCCAAACCCCAGTTTGAAGAATCCGAAGCCAGGATGCTGCTGCTCACACAACGGGATAATCTGGTGAACGTGCTGGCGCATCTTATTCACAATGCGCAGGAGGCCACGGATGCGAACGGCGCGGTGGGTGTGCGGACGTATCAAAGCGGAGACGATGCGGTGATCGAGATTCGCGATGATGGTTGCGGCATGGACGAGCGGTTTATCCGCGAACGCCTTTTCCAGCCATTTTCCACGACAAAGGGTAACGCTGGCATGGGCATAGGCGCTTATGAGGCCAGGGAGTTCGTATGGTCGCAGGGAGGGGATTTGGCCGTGGACAGCAAGCCTGGCGAAGGTTCCAAGTTCCGAGTCCGGTTGCCATTGTATCGCGACGCGCCGGCAAGGCAGGCAGCTGCGGTGAGGCCGCATTGACGGCTGATCAGAAAACATTGCTGGTGGTGGAAGATGACCCGGGGCTGCAAAGTCAGATGCGTTGGTGTTTTGAAGGTTATGATGTGGTGGTTGCCGGAGACAGGGAAAGTGCCCTGACTGAGCTCAGGTTGCGCAGGCCGGCCGTGGTCACGCTTGATTTGGGCTTGCCGCCTGATCCTGCCAATGCCAGTGAAGGGCTAGCGACCCTGGAAGAAATTCTCAAGGTCGCCCCGCACACCAAGGTCATCGTGGTGACGGGTAATGAAGATCGCGAAAATGCTTTGAAATCCATTTCCCTCGGGGCTTACGACTTTTATCAGAAGCCTATCGATAGCGATATTCTGGGGCATATCATTGGCAGGGCCCAGCGGCTTTATGAGTTGGAAGAGGAAAACCGCAAGCTGGCGGAACGGCCCGAAGAATCCATGCAAGGCATGATCGCGATTGGGCCGGAAATGACTCAGGTATGCCGCACGGTGGAGAAGGTAGCGCCAACGGATGCCACGACGCTGATCATCGGTGAAAGCGGCACGGGCAAGGAGTTGATCGCCCGCGCGCTGCATCGACTGAGCGGGCGGGCAAAGGGCAGCTTTGTTGCCATCAACTGCGCAGCGATTCCGGAGAACCTGCTTGAAAGTGAGCTGTTCGGATATGAAAAAGGGGCCTTCACCGGTGCTGCCAAGAAGACCCGGGGCAAGCTCGAATACGCCAACGGAGGCACGCTTTTCCTTGATGAAGTCGGTGATCTCCCCATGGCCTTGCAAGCCAAATTGCTGCGCTTTTTGCAGGAGCGGATCATTGAGCGAGTGGGCGGCAGGACGGAAATCCCCGTTGATGTACGCGTCGTATGCGCCACCCATCAGGATATCAATAAGCTTATTAAGGAAGGCGGGTTCAGGGAGGATTTGTTTTACCGCATCTGTGAAATTACCCTGAACGTCCCACCTTTGCGCGAGCGCCGTGGCGATGCCCTGGCCCTGGCCAGATTTTTTCTGAATAAATACGCCAAGGAGCAGGGGCGATCCTGCCGCCTGGCAGAGGCATCCGTGGCGGCCATCGAGGCGTACGAATGGCCGGGTAATGTGCGCGAGTTGGACAACCGCATCAAAAGAGCCGTGATCATGGCCGAGGGCGATCAAATTAGCGCCGCCGATCTGGAATTGGCCGCATCGACGCAACAGATCACGCCGCGCACCATCAAGCAGGTCAAGCATGACGCCGTTCGCGAAGCGCTCGTGTGGACGCTGAATTATGTCGATGGGAACCTGACGCATACGGCTGACCTGTTGGGCGTCACCCGCCCCACGCTGTATGCCCTGCTTGATAAGTATGGCTTAAGGAAATAATGGCTTATGCATGCCAACGGCTGGAGATGAAGATGACTTATCCGGTGAAGCGATTGCATCAATTGATTATGGTGGGAGGGATGATCCTTGCCTTTCTGGCCGGGCCGGCCATGGCGATAGCCGATGTGGGGCAGCAGCATGTTGTCGCCGCTCAGAACTACAAGGATGAAGGCAAGGTCAAGGCGGCCATGATTGAGCTGAAGAATGCCTTGCAGAAAAACCCTGATAATGCTGGTGCGCGCATCATGTTGGGCGGCATCTACCTCGAGCTGAATGACGGCCCGTCGGCCGAGAAGGAGATCGGGCGCGCCAGGGACCTTGGCCTGGATCGCAAAGACTGGGTGGTGCCGTTGGGTAAGGCTTTTCTGGCGCAGGGCAAGGCTGAGAAGGTGCTTGAACACGCGAAGGTCGATGATGCCGATGGCCAGTCCTTGCAAGCGGATATTCACGCCCTGCGCGGCCAGGCCAGGTTGAGCCTGGGCGAGTTGGACAAGGCTCGCGAGGAGATCAATCAGGCATTGAAGCTCTCGCCTGAGGGCGCGGATGGTTTATTGGCGGCTGTCGGCCTGGCCGTGAGTGAAAAGGCCTTTGACAAGGCTGGGCAGCATGTGAACCAGGCCCTGGCCGCCAACCCAAAGAGCGCCGACGCATGGGTGTTTAAGGGCGAGTTGCACAGGCTTGATGGCAAGCTGGATCAGGCGCTGGAAGCTTATTCCAGGGCGCTGGCATTGCAGCCTCATAACGTCAGGGCGCTGCTGGGGGCGGCGTCCATCGATGTCGGCCGCGGTGATCCCGAGGCCGCGAGCGCCGCCATTGAGGCGCTTGCCCAGTGGGCGCCCGATATGCTGATGCTGCACTATTTACGTGCGGTCGTTGCCTTTCAGAAGCGGGAAATGGAAAAAGCCGGAAGCATTCTTGAAAAGATCATACAGGTTGCCCCGGGCCATCTAGCAAGCCATCTGTTGCTGGGATCGATCAATTATACGCAAGGTCAGTTCGAGTCGGCTGAAACGCATTTATCCAAATATCTGAAACACGTGCCCAACCATCTGCCAGCAGCCAAGCTGCTGGCGGCCACGCGGCTCAAGCGCAAGGATTCAGCGGGCGCAATTGATGTGCTGGAACCGATGATGGAAAGCGCGGCCAATGATCCGCAGTTTCTGGCCATGCTCGGATCGGCGTATTTGGAAAAGATGGATTATGTGCGCGGCTCTGAGATGCTGGAGAGAGCTGCCGCTATCTCTCCTGACGCCGCCGCCATTCGCACGCAGTTGGGCCTGAGCCACTTCGCCCAGGGCAAAACCGAGTTGGCCGTATCAGAACTGGAATCAGCGGTGGAGCTGGATTCGGACCTTGCCCAAGCCGATGTCATGCTTGTGCTGGTGCATTTGCAGAGTAAACATTTCGACAAGGCCCTGACGGCGGCGGAAGCGCTGGCCAAAAAGCTGCCCGACAACCCGGTGCCCGTGAACCTGATCGCCGCCGCGCAGCTAGGGAAGGGAGAACGTGAGGCCGCGCGGAAAACTTACCAGCGGGCGCTGAAGATCGAGCCGAAGTTCGTGGTTGCGAATATCAACCTGGCGCGCATGGCCGAAGAAGAAAAGGATTTCGCCGCTGCCCGCGGGCAGTATGAAAAGGTGTTGCAGCAGGCTCCGGCAAATATGACGGCATTGTTATCCCTGGGCCGTCTGGCTGAGGTGGAGGGCGCGCCGGAAGAAGCCGTCAAATGGGTCAAAAAGGCGCGCGACGCCAATCCCAAGGCGACTGAGCCGAGAATGCTCCTAAGCCGATATTACCTGACACAGGGAGATCATCTGAAAGCCATGGAGGAGGCGCGCGCCATGGCGGAGGCCGATCCCAGGAACCCCTCGGTATTGCACATGTATGGGGCTACCCTGTTGGCCGCCGATAAGGTGGCAAGCGCGGTCAATGAGTATAAAAAACTGGTTGAGCTACAACCCAATTCGGCGGAGTCGCACTACGCCCTGGCGCAGGCTTATGCGCGGCAGGAGGACTATGCCGGAGCCAGGGCGAGCCTCCTTCAGGCGCTGGAGCTACAAAAAGACAACCTGCCGATTCTGGTGGCGCTGGCTGATCTTGAGCTCAGGGACGGGCGCCTGGATGAGGCGCTCAAACAGGCCAGGCATGTCCAGTCGGTTTATCCTGAAAAGTCCGAGGGCCACATTGCCGAGGGACAGATTCATTTGAAGTCCGAAGATTTTGATGACGCGTCCAAGGCCTTCAAGCGCGCCTATATGATCAATCCCAATGGCCAACTGGCCATGATGCAATACAGAGCCTTGCATCGTATCGGCAAAGCCGACGAGGGCGAGAGGGTCTTGCGGGATTGGCTGGAGCGTCAACCGGATGATCTAGGCGTGCGGTTTGTGCTGGCGGCCCGATACCAGACACAGGGCAAGTCCAGCGAGGCCATCAGCGAGTATGAGCGCATAATGGAGAAGCAGTCCGACAACATGGAAGTGCTCAACAATCTGGCGTGGCTATATCACGAGAGGGGCGATGCGCGCGGTCTTGAATATGCCGAAAAGGCCTACAAATTGTCTGACAAGCGGCCGGAAGTTGCCGACACGCTCGGCTGGATACTAGTGAATCGGGGCCAGGTGAAGCGTGGGTTGGCGCTGCTGCAGGACGCGGCCGTAAAGGCGCCGCACATTCCCGACATCCGCTATCATTTGGCAGTAGCGCTGCACAAGAGCGGTGACAAGGACGAAGCGCGCAAGGAGTTGGAACGCCTACTGCGCTCGGGCCAGGAATTCGCTGAAAAGGATGAGGCGAAGTCTTTGCTTGAATCGTTGCGTTGACCGTGTCTTTTATACAGTTAGGCAGGGCGTTGCCATAAGCAATATGGAGGGAGATATGTCTGAAGGCAAGATGCGGGGTGGTAAAACTGGTGTTTCATTGGGCGTAGCTGTCTGGTTCATGACGTGTATAGCTATTCTGGGTCTGAGCTCATGTGGTAACGTTGATTTGACCGATACGCAATACATCCAGCGGGCCAAGGATGCGCAGGATCAGGGCGATTTACGTACCAGTGTAATCGAGCTTAAAAACGCCCTGAAACAAAACCCCGATAATCCCGAGGCACGTTGGATTCTGGGGAAGATTTATGTGGAACTTGGAAATGGCCAGGCAGCAGAGAAGGAATTAGGCCGTGCCCGCGATCTGGGTGTTGATCCCATAGCTCTGGTCATCCCTTATGGCCAGTCCCAGCTTCTGCAAAACAAATTTTCCATCGTGCTTGATGAAGTCAAACCGCAGGCCTCGATGTCGGCTCATGATCAAGCCATTGTGCAGGTGCTGCGAGGCAACGCTTACCTGGGCGAGGGGGCGCTCGATGAGGCCGGCGAGGCGCTCAAGAAGGCCTTGAGCATTCAAGCCGATATGGCCGCGGCTTTTCTCGGGCAGGGTCGTTTGGCTATCGCGCAAGGTAATCTGGAGACTGCACGCGATAAGGTTCAGCAGGCGCTTGCAGCAGATCCCGACTCAGGTGAGAGCTGGAGCCTGATGGGTGATCTGGAGCGCTGGCAGGGCAATGGTGAAAAGGCTGAAGAGGCTTACGGCAAGGCCATTTCCCATCTGAATTTTGACGGTTCCGAGCGCTTCAAACGAGCCCTGGTGCGCATAGGGCTCGACGATAAGAAGGGTGCCGAGGAAGATATCCAGGAGTTGAAACGTTCCCTGCCTGGACTGCCTGCGGCGCATTACGCGCAAGGCCTGTTGCATTTCAAGGATAAGCAGTATGGCGAGGCGCGATCGTCTTTCGAGGCGGCGCTAAAAAAGGATCCCAATTATATGCCCGCCATATTTTACCTGGGGGCCACTAACTTTGTGCTGGCAAATTTTGAACAGGCGGAGCGCCATCTGGCTCAGTTCAATAGTATTTTTCCTCATAATGATCAGGCGGCAAGACTGCTGGGAATCATACGCTTACAAAACAGGGATTTTGGTGGTGCTCTGGCGCTGCTGGAAAAATTGCTCGCAACCAGCCCTGAAGATGTCCAGTTGCTGAATCTGGTGGGCAATGTCCATATCGGGATGGGAAAGACAGCCAAGGGGCTGCAATACCTCAACAAAGCCGTTGAATTACAGCCGGATAGCGCCACAACCCATGCCCAGATCGGTTTGAACCTGCTTATTGAGGGAGAACAAGAGCGGGGAGTCAGCGAGCTCAATGCGGCCATCGAACTCGACCCGCAATTACTGCAGGCCGATGTGATTCTGGTGATGAGCCATCTTTACAGCAAACAGTACCAGAAGGCGATTGACGCAGCCAAGCGTATGCGTGAAAAGTTACCGGAAAGCACCCTGCCATTGAATCTTTTGGCTGCTGTGCATATCCGTAAGGGCGATGTCGGCAAGGCGAAAGAACTGTTGCGCCGAGTTCTGGAAATGGAGCCGGGCGATCCGGCTGCCAGCAACAGCCTGGCGGAGCTGGCCTTGAAGGAAGATGATCGGGTTTCAGCACGTGCTTTGTATGAGGCGGCGCTGCATCAACATCCTGGAAATCTTTTAACCCTCATGCGGCTTGCTTCGCTGGAAGCGGATGAGGGAAAAACAGAGGAAGGCAAGCGGTGGCTGGAGCAGGCAATGGTGGCCAACCCCAATGCCTTACAACCGAGGGTATTACTGTCACGCTATTACGTTCGTTTTGGCGAGCCGGCCAAGGCCCTTGGCACTATCCAGGGGGTAAAGGATATCTATCCGAATAATCCTCTTCTTTTAATTGAAATGGGCACTGCGCAGCTGGGTATGCAGCAGGCGGAGAATGCCGCCGTTACCTTTCAGCGCCTGTTAAATCGTAGGCCAAATTCCGCCGGCACACATTATTACCTAGCTCAGGCTTATGGGCAGATGGGGGGCAGACAACGGGTGCGTGACCATCTGAGCCAGGCTCTAGCCATTGATAATAGCCACTGGCTTTCAAAGATTGCGCTGGCTCGTCTGGAGATGCATGACGGAGACCTTGAAAGGGCTGGCCATCTTGTAGAGGAACTGGAACTCGATCAACCCGGCGAAGCGGAAGTATTAGCATTAAAGGGCGAACTTTTCGTCCGCAACAATCGCTTGCCTGAAGCGGAGGAGGCATACGCTGAAGCCCTGAAGCAGATGCCCAGCAGTCACTGGACGATTCGGCTAGCTCAGCTTCGCTGGCAGGCAGGTGATTCCGAAGCAAGCAAGAACCTCCTGCGAACCTGGCTGGCGGAACATCCCGAAGACATGGGCGCCAGATATGCCCTGGCCGAGGCATATATGCTTCTGGACGATAAGAGGCCGGCAAGTGATGAATTTGGCAAGATCGTGGAATTATCGCCCAACCATGCCATGGCACTCAACAATCTGGCCTGGCTGATACGCAAGGATGATCCCGGTCAGGCCAGAAAATATGCCGAGCGGGCACTTAGCCAGGCGTCCAACGCCCCTGCGGTCAAGGATACACTGGGGATGATTCTGCTGGAGAGCGGTGAGGCCAAGCGCGGCCTGCGGCTGATTCAGGATGCCTCTACAGCCATGCCGGGGGATTTGGATATGCAATATCACTTCGCTCTGGCCCTGTCCAGGACAGGCGATCAACAGCAGGCGATCAAGGTGCTTGATGCTTTGCTGCAATCCAAGAAGGCGTTTGTTTCCAGGGCCGAAGCCGAAGCGCTACGCAAATCCATAGGCGGTTAACAAACAATAGCAGTCAGAGTGTTGCCGTGGACACCTGCAAGGCAGCGCTGGCTATCCGGCTTCCAGGACAGGCCCGGAATGACTATATCTCAGGCTTGGAGCAAGCACCCTTCGCGTCTGTCCAAGAAGAATGCCACCTGTCCTGCCCGGAGCCAGCACATCCTGCAACGCCGAGTGAAGCAGTCTCCGTTGATCTGGCAGAGTAATAAAGTATGTTGGCCATATTGCTTACGAGGCTCGGAAGACTGTGAACTTGAGCTATTACCGCGCAAGCCGGGATCCATGATTGTCAAAGTGACGGTTCCCTGCCACTTCATCGGGTAGGTTGAATTACACTCCGCGCCTTCCGCGACGGACCCCTCATTCATTCACCTGCATGAACGAGGCGGCGGCAAGGCCTGCCCCACGGATGCCAATCCGATCATTGCTACACTCATAATGAATCGCCTGGTTGCAGGCACCGGCGGTTTGAGCTACTTCAATGCAGGGTCGTGCCAACAAGCTTCGGATGAAAAGGGAAACTCCAATCATGGCGCGATGCCATATCGTCCGGGATAGCCCCCAAGGAAATTGTTACGAGCTATAAAAAAACACCCCCGGCGCATGGCCGGGGGTGATGAAAGCGCTTCGCGAATCAAGCCGCTAGGCTTGGCGCCGACGCCTCCTGGCGGCGGCACCGATACCCATCAGGCCGATGCCCATGAGCGCCATGGTAGCCGGCTCTGGGATGGGCGCAACCACGAAGTCGATGTTGTTGAATACATCGTAGTACGATGTGGAGCCCAGTGTGCCGAGCAACGATCCAGAACCGTTGACGTCGATCAGGCCATCGCCACCACATGGGGCCAGCGGACTAAACGGAACAGCACAGCCTGCGGTCACCTGGTTGAATAATAGGCCCGAATAGTTGCCGATCATGCTGAGCTGAACATTGAAAACCCCCAAAACGGTGCCTTGCGGAACGCTGGAGAAAATCGACGGCATATCAGGCGCGCCAAATGCACTCCATGCCTCATCGAGGTCAAGGCCGAAACCCAGCTCGAACAGCAGGCTTCCATTCACGGCACCGGCTTCAATGGCAGCCTTTGCTCCCTGCGTGCGGTCGTAGTCGGGTGTGGCGTCCTCGTACAAGGCAATCAGGGTGCCTGCCGACAGGCCGAATTCCGCAGCGAAAGGCGCGTAGGCCCCAAACGTGAAATCGAACAGGCCAGGCGTTGCGGTTGCCACCTTGGTCAGCACCTGGACCTCAAAGATGCCGGAAAGCTCATTGACGCCGCCGGCGCCCAGAGTGTTCGTGCCGCCACCGCCTGTCAGATCCTCGATGGTGCCAATCTGCAGGGTACCCCTCAGGGTGTCGCCCACATCAAGGAGGCCGTTGGGTCCACCGGCGGCGCTGCTGTCCACCCCAATGGACTCACCGCTGTTGTCGGACAGCTGATTAAGCTCGTCCGGAAAAAACTGCGACGTAACCGATGCCGCCTGGGCTGAGCCAATGGCCAGACCCAGTGCAATCGGAAGCGACGCCAGGATAGTTGTTAGTTTATTCATTGTCGTTTCTCCTACAAAATTTCTTCACGAAGCGCTTCTGCTCGTGAGATTACGACTTCCCTTACGCAGGAACCGTGCCAGCCAGAGAAATAATTCCATAACTATATATAAACAGTGTAAAAATAAATATTATCGCGGTGTATTGTTCTGCCGGAATAGAGGAATATATGGCCAACTGTAAAAAAACCTGACACTGCTTTTGGGCGAAAAATCCTGGTATTTTCACTCTCCGCATACGGTTTATGAGTAAAAAACACTATGATAATAATGAGTTAAGAAAACATGGCGCACTTTTCCCTGTCAGTTGCTGATGGCTAGAAGCGTGTTTTTTACTGTAAAAAAACCTGACAGTAATTTTCTTAACTATGTATTTTGACTGGAATAAATTAACCATACTTTTACTTTAGAGCTTGGAAACGCATTAGGAACCCAGAGAAAACGTGGTTAGAGCTCTCCGACCGCTGCGGGCAGGCGGATGAGCGGGGCGCTTGCCCATGCGAAGAAAAAGGACGCCATGGCCTGTGCCGATTATATCATCCAGACATGCCCTGATTTTCTTCAGCCTGGGCTGAAGACGCGGCTCAATGTCCGGGCCTCCCAGTGTTAATACGCCGGCAGCGGCCAGAGGCTGAACGGCAAGACCGTCAGCCTCGGCTTGCAGCCATACCCGCTGCATGGCTCTGCCCGCCGTGACGATGCTTTTGCGCTCGGTTCCGTCTACGCTCAGCAAGGCCAGGGCTGGGGCTAAAGCGGCCGGCAGCCTTGCCGCACGTATGCCAATGAGTTGCGCGCCGCCGATAACCCGCATGGTGCGCATAAGCGGCCATTGGCGCATGGCCTTGAATAGTGGCCACATGGGCGCTTCCACCGCCAGGCTGGCCGGGGCCAGGCCCTCATCGCATTCGCCCCTTCTCCCCGCCTCAAAGCGAATGCTGGAAAACAGCTCGCCGTGCAGACTTCGACTTGAGAAACGCAGGGCTTCGGCCATCCAAATGGCCTTTAGCGCGATTTCTCTCGCCTTGCCATCCATCCAGATCAAATCAGCGCCGGGATGTGTGGCCGCCTGCCTACTCAACCGCTGTTTGCAATCGTCCTCGACCGGCCCCCTCCACAACAGGCGTCTGTCGGTATGGCGGGTGGCGATGGCGGCGAGCATGGGCGATTCATGCGGCTCTGCGGCTTGCCAGCGCAGACGGGCGGCGAAGAGCGGCTCATCCTGCGCCTGCGGGAACAGCTCTGATTCTATCGAGAGGCCCAGAGCAAGTGACCGGATGGCCATATTTTCGATACAGGCGCCGATGGCAAGATCGCTGAGCATGTAGTGGGCGTCGGATACGTGCCCGGATCGCTCCCGGTCGATCCACAGCTCCAGGGCGTCCTCCGCCCAGCGATAGCGCCAGGGCTGTGAGTTGTCAGCTGACGGCGACATGCGGCCCGCCTCCAAGACCGCCTGTTTTACGTCTGGCGTCATTCGCGGGAGGATGAGCGCATCCGTCGTAATTGCCTTCGGGCGATCGACTGCGCGATGCGCTGCACGGGATTGCGATGGCCCCAGGGCCGCCACGTGTGCGTCAGTTTGTTGCGGTAGGCATCGAAGTGCATGCCGCTGGGCGCTGCCAATACCTTGCCACGGCCGAGAAGAATCTTGAGGGCCTGGGTTGCGGCGACGCCAGCGCAAAGCTCGCAGGCCATGGGCGTGGAAGGGCCGCGGCGGGCGGCGAAATCTACCGCCGACGGATCGACAAGATAGCCGCGTTGCAGCATGGCCGGCGACAGGCCGATCAAAAAGCGCAGAAGTTGCTCATCCTCAGGCTGGCCCTCGAGCCCGAAATAATCCTCGAAGCTCATGCTGCCAGGCAGGAAGTTAAGCAGCGCCACGCCCATGCCCAGAGGGGCTGCCGTAATCGCTGGCAACTCTAAATCCCTGCATGCGTGGAACACCAGCTGCCTTGATTCAAGCGCAAAAAAATCCAGGCCATCGACATAGAGGTCGACTCCATCGAGGAATGATGCGGCATTGTCAGCATTAACGCCCCGCGGAAAGACGCGGATGTCGATTCCCGGATTGATATCCTTGGCCATATCGTGCAGTACCTCGGCCTTGGGGTGATTCAGGGTGGACATCATCGCGCCCGCCTGACGGTTGAAATTAGGGAGTTCGAAGTCATCGAAATCACTGATGGAAAATGCACCGACGCCTAGCCGGGTGAGTGTCAGGAGGTGGCTGCCACCGACGCCGCCCAGTCCCGCAATAGCGATGCGTTTGCCGCGAAGAGCGGATTGCTCGCTTGCCGTTACCCAGCCGATATTGCGGCAAAATGCGGTATTGTAATCGAATGTGTTCGCCATCAGACGCGGATCCTTTCTTGCGGTGATGTCATCAAGATGCGGGGAAGCACGAGCGGAGTCAACGTTAGGGCTTTGCCTGCAATAGGTGTATTATTATCCCATACATTCTTCTTTGGTGGGGCGGATGATGGGTGCTACAAACATGGCAAGGCTCTCGTCCGGATTGGGTTTTTAAAACATATGACGAAATGGCCGATACAGTTCTTATATAGTGAATCCACTCCACCCATCCGATGGTGGGCCATCCATGGATAGCAAACGCCAAGAGCTTCATGAGAAGGCAGAGAGGGAGATGATCGTTTGGCCATTCGATTAAAGGTCGCGCGTACGCCAGAGGAGCTTGAGGATGCTTACCGTCTTCGCTATCGCGTATACGTGATGGAGGAGGGAAAGTTCGGCGAGCAGAGCTTTCCGGACGGCAGGATCGTCGACACCTTCGATGGCATGCCTTATGTCGCCAACATCATTGCCTATGCGGACAATGAGGCGGTTGGAACCTTGCGTATTAATCTGGATTCCGGCCAGGGTCTGCCGCCAGATGAGCACTACAACTTTGGCGATTTCCGCCATGGTGTCACCGAGAGTTGGAATAGTGATCACAACGCCTCGCCACGGATTGGCAGCGCCAGCATGCTGGCTGTTCAACGCTCGTGGCGGCACCGGCGCGACGTGATCAGAGCCATGTTCAAGCTTGGCGCCGGCATTGGCTACTCGTGGGACGGCTCGCATATCATTGCCGCGGTCAATGCCAAGACTGCGGGGATGTACGAAAGGATCGGTTTCGAAAGCCTTGATAGCGAACAGTGGATTGAGGGCATCGGCGACCATGTCGTGCCCATGGCGTGCAAGTTCTCCGCATTTCACAGCTGGGCGTTTGGCGATTTGATTGACAGCCTCAAGACGCTGGATTTCTTCTCCAACCGTTTTCAACGGCTTATTCTGGCTGCCGATGAGGTTGTGTTTAAGCAGGGAGACGGGCATGGCGAGGCCTATATCGTCGATATTGGCGCCATACGTATTTCCAAGGGTGGGGAATCTGGCGAGGAGCTAACGTTGGCTACCCTGGGCCACGGGCAATTGTTTGGTGAGTTGTCATTGATCGACACCCAGCCGCGCTCGGCCCAGGCCACAACATTGACCACGACCGAACTGATCGCCCTGGATCGCGAGGATTTCTTCAGTGAACTTGAAGCACAACCTCATCGAATTCGCGACATGCTGAAGATTTTTTCTGAGCGTCTGCGCCGCGCCGATGAACTGGCCTTTGTGTTGGCGCATGGCTCCACCAAGCAGCGTATTGAGCATGCGCTGACGGATATCCGCAAGCTAGCACTGCCGGATGACAAACGGCCTGGAACAAAGGTGGCCCGGATCGCACCTGCAGAACTAGCGCGTCAGGCCGGTGTGAGCGAAGTCGATGTGCAGGCGTACCTAGAGGTCAAGAAAGACGCCCGGAAACTGGAATTCAATGCCCGCCGCATCCGTTTCCTCAATGGCGGCTGAATTTGTGATATACATCCAAAAGTTCGAGCCGATCGGGTAGTAAGCTGGCATCCTGATCCAACAACAACCGGACAACATCAGATAGAGGGGAGAGGCAGAGACATGAAGCCTGAATTATCCACCGCAAGGCGGGAATGCAAGCCATGCTGAACGTCGAGAACACGAAAATTGCCGTGATCGGACTTGGCTATGTCGGCCTGCCGCTGGCCGTCGAATTTGGAAAGAAGTTTCCCACGGTCGGCTTTGATATCAACTCCAGGCGCATTGATGAGCTGAAACAGGGCCGTGATAACACCCTGGAAGTCGAGCCGCAGGAACTCGTCAAGGCCACGCAGCTAAGCTATGCCGACAATGCGGAAGCCCTTGGTGACAGCAATTTCTATATCGTTACCGTACCGACGCCCATCAACAGGCACAAACAACCCGACCTTTCCCTGGTTGAGTCTGCAAGCCACGCCGTAGGCCGTGTGTTGAAGGCGGGAGACGTGGTGGTATTTGAATCGACGGTCTATCCGGGCGTGACGGAGGATACCTGCGTGCCGATTTTGGAACGCGAATCCGGCCTGGCGTTTAACAAGGATTTTGTTGTCGGCTATAGCCCCGAACGTATCAACCCCGGCGACAAAGAGCATGGCGTCACCTCCATCCTGAAGGTGACCTCCGGCTCCACGCCCGAAGCGGCGGATTTCATCGATGCTATGTACCGGCAGGTCATTACCGCCGGTACGCACAAGGCCAGCAGTATCCGCGTGGCCGAAGCGGCCAAGGTGATCGAAAACACGCAGCGCGACCTCAATATCGCATTGATCAATGAGTTGGCCCTGATTTTCAACCGCCTGGGCATCGACACCAAGGAGGTGCTTGATGCAGCCGGCACGAAATGGAACTTCCTGCCGTTCCGGCCGGGCCTGGTGGGTGGGCACTGCATCGGCGTGGATCCCTATTACCTGACGTATAAGGCGGAGGAGGTCGGGTACCGCCCGGAGGTGATTCTTGCCGGCCGACGCATTAACGACGGCATGGGCGCGCATGTGGCCGAACGGGTGGTCAAGCTTATGACACAACGCCGTATGCATGTGGTTGGCTCCAATATTCTGGTGTTGGGCCTGACATTCAAGGAAGACTGCCCGGACATACGCAATACCCGCGTAGTGGACGTAATCGCCGAGTTCGAGAGCTATCATGCCAATGTGGACGTGTATGACCCTTGGGTGGATGCCGATGAGGCCGAGCATGAATATGGCATTAGACCCATCAATAAGCTGGAAAAGGGCCGCTATGATGCCATCATCCTTGCCGTGGCTCATGAAGAGTTCCGGCATATGGGTGTCGACGATATACGCGGTTTGGGTAAACGGGAAAGTGTGTTGTTCGATGTGAAACACCTGTTTCCCAGAAACACGGTGGACGACAGATTGTGATGATGCAGGATTGCTGCGTTTGTTGTGGCTGATGGTCTCGAAGAGTAGCGAGGAGCGTGGATGAAGGTATTGGTGACCGGGTCGGCGGGATTCATCGGCTCGGCATTGTCATTGCGGTTGCTGGCGCGCGGCGATGAAGTAATCGGCGTGGATAATCTGAACGATTATTATGACGTCCAACTGAAGCAGGCGCGGCTGGAGCGTAATATGGAGCAGCCAGGCTATGCGGACGTGCGCGTTAGCATTGAGGACCGGCCTGCCTTGCTGAAGGTGTTCGCTGATTTCAGGCCGGACCGCGTAGTCAATCTCGCGGCGCAGGCCGGGGTGCGGTATTCGCTGGAAAATCCATTCGCCTATATCGATTCCAATATCGTTGGCTTTATCAACGTGCTCGAGGGTTGCCGGCATCATGGCGTGGAGCATCTGGTGTATGCTTCTAGTAGTTCAGTGTATGGCGCCAACACCACGATGCCATTTTCCGTCCATCATAACGTCGATCATCCGATGAGCCTGTATGCCGCCACCAAAAAGGCCAACGAGCTGATGGCACACACCTACAGTAACCTGTATGGACTGCCTACCGTGGGCCTGAGATTTTTCACTGTTTATGGCCCATGGGGCCGGCCGGATATGGCGCTGTTTCTGTTTACCCGCAACATTCTGGCCGGCAAGCCGATCGACGTGTTCAACTACGGCAAACACAAACGCGATTTCACCTACATCGACGATATCGTTGAAGGCGTGATTCGCACGCTCGACAAGGTGGCCGAGCCCAATCCCGAATGGAGCGGCGATGCGCCGGATTCGGCTACCAGTCACGCACCCTACCGCTTGTATAACATCGGCAACCACAAGCAGGTGGATCTGCTGGACTATATCGAACTCATCGAGCAATGCGTGGGCAAGAAGGCTGAGAAGAATCTGCTGCCGCTGCAGCCGGGCGATGTTCCGGACACCTATGCCGATGTCGAGAATCTGGTGTGCGACACGGGCTACTGCCCCTCCACGCCCGTGGAAGAAGGCGTGGCGCGATTCGTCGAGTGGTACCGCTGGTATTACAAGGTATAGCGCCCAGAGCAGGTCAGCTTGTAGGTTACAGATTATCTTTGTGCCATGAATATGAGCAAGCATGCGCTTATTCATACCGCCCTTAGGCAGGCATGGACCCTGGCCTGTTATGAACAAACATGAAATAAGTATACAGTTTCATTCTTATTGAAAAATCGTTTCAGATGCTAATTCGGGATATCCCGGAAAGGTGGTCGTCGATGAGTGATGCACGAAAGGTTTTTGTTCTTGATACCAATGTTCTGATCCATGATCCGCAGGCAATCATTCAGTTTGCCGATAACGATGTGGTGCTTCCCATCGTGGTGTTGGAGGAGATGGACAAGGTCAAAAGGGGTTTTGATGAACTTGCCCGCAATGTTCGTGAAACCTCGCGAATGCTGGATGAACTAACTCAGGGGATGACAGATCTGGCTGCAGGTTGCCCGCTGCCAGGTGGCGGAATGTTGTATTTCGAACTGGGCCGGGACGGTGAGGTGGAACTGCCTCCGGCTCTTGATCTCAGCAGTAATGATAATCGCATTATTGCGCTGACCATGGCGTTGCAGCGCGAACATATCGAGAGATCGGTAGTTATCGTTTCCAAGGATATTAACCTGCGAATCAAGGCGCGCGCACTGGGGTTGGTTTCTGAGGACTATCATAGTGATCAGGTGGTCAAGGATGACGCGGTGCTGCCATCCGGGTATATGTCGCTGCCGGAAGATGAATGGCTATCGCTGGGTCAGGACATGTCGATTAAGCATGGGGAATTTTATCGCATCCAATGGCCTGAGAGCTTGCAAAGGCCAGGTATAAATGACTTTATCATGCTTCCGGATGGGCAGCTGTTGCGATGTATGAGCATCGAAGATAATACCGTCGAATTACAAACCACGCATGGTTACGGCAGCCAGCGCAATGCCATCTGGGGAATCCAGGCTAAAAACCCGGGTCAGAACATGGCCATGAGTCTTTTACTGGATGACACACTGGACATGGTGACAATGCTGGGCCAGGCCGGCACGGGGAAAACGCTTCTGGCGCTGGCTTGCGGCTTGCACCAGTGTATGGAGGAGAGTCGATACGAAAAGATACTCGTGACGCGCGCCACCGTTCCACTGGGTCAGGATATTGGCTATCTCCCGGGTACCGAAAAGGAAAAAATGGAGCCCTGGATGGGAGCCATCTCAGACAATCTTTCCATGCTTCTTGGCAATGAATTTCTCGGTATTAACAACCTGCAACAATTCCGTATAGAAATTGCTGCATTGTCTTTTGCGCGAGGACGCACCTTCAACAAAACCTGGTTGATCGTTGATGAAGCTCAAAACCTGACCCCGCACCAGATGAAATCGATCATTACACGGATGGGCGAGGGGTCGAAAATCGTCATTCTCGGAAATAATGCCCAGATTGATACGCCCTACCTGACAAAGTTCAGCAACGGACTTTCGATGGCCATCATGAGTTTCAGGAATTGGCCTTTCGCCGGCCACGTCACCCTTGAGTCCAGCGAGAGATCACGGCTTGCCGCGTATGCCGTTGAGGTCTTATAGAAGGGCCTCAGCCTTAAACTAAGCTTGACCTGCAAAGAGCTGTTCTGATGAGCCAGAAGAAAAATGACGAACCTGAGCTTGCCTGCCTTGAAGGCCGTTGGGCTCGATGGGTCTATATCGGCTTGATTCTTCTTGCTTATGGCCTTTTGTTGTTCGAAATCATCGTAGGCATTCTGCCTGTGTTGGCCTGCCTGGCAATTTTGCCTTTCGCACTGAATCTAGCCGCTTCCCTGCAATTGAATAAGTATCATGCGCAGCCATCACGATTAAGGCCCGCTATCAAGATGACGATTGCCTCAACCATGAGCCATGGACTTATATTGGCGTTCGTGTTGTTTGTTGTTCGGGTCTAAGTTTCGGCCTTATGCAGTGGACAGTCAGCAAGTCAGTCGAAATCAAGGCATTACCAGCCGAGGTCTTCGATGTAATAAGCGATGTTGAGCATTATTCCAGTTATTCCTCTGTCATCAGGGAGGTTAGGAAAGCAGGGGATGGCAGCTATCGCTGGGTTGGGAGCCTGGCAGGCATACGGGTGACGTGGGACGGCATTGTCGCGAGGTCGGACAATCCTAGGTATTTTGCCTGGCGTGCTATTCGGGGGTTGCAAAATAGCGGATCATTTTCACTGGCGGCGACCAACCGTGGCACTATGGTCAAGCTCAACATGTGTTTCCGCCTGCCGGTCGGCCTTGGGCTACTTAAACCGATCATGTTCCCGATCATCGAAAAGGTCGGGGACGATATTCTGCGGTCTGTTAAGAATGCTCTGGAGAATTCGGAGCGTCCGCGTGGCGCATAGGTCTTGGTTCCCCGGCGTTTTTCAGTAGCGTTGCGACCGGCAGCAAGTCAGGAGCAGTAATGGGTAAACAATTGCGCAATATTCGCGGCGTGCACGATGGCCTGCCTGTGGACGTATCGCATTGGCGGATGATCGAGGATGCCGCCCGGCGAATTTTTGACCGTTATGGCTATAGCGAGGTGCGCCTGCCGGTGCTGGAGCCGACCGAGCTGTTTGTGCGCTCCATCGGCGTGGAGACAGATATCGTTTCCAAGGAAATGTACCGCTTCGAGGATCGCGGCGGCGATGATCTGTGCCTGCGTCCGGAAGGCACGGCTGGCGCGGTGCGTGCCTATCTGCAAGCCGGCCTGACGCGTGCCGGCACACAGCGCTGGTACTATATGGGCCCAATGTTCCGGCGCGAGCGGCCGCAGAAGGGCAGGTTGCGTCAATTTCAGCAGATCGGCGTCGAATTGTTTGGACCGGCTGGCCCGGTGGAGGATGCCGAGGCGCTGGCCATGGCCCGCGATCTGCTTCAGGCATTGGGCATCGGCGACCTGAGCTTTGAAATCAACAGCCTTGGCTGTCCGGTTTGCCGACCGGGCTATCGTTACACGCTGGTTGAGTTTTTGCGCAGCAAGGCGGATCGGCTGTGCGAGACCTGTCGGCAGCGCATCGACAGCAACCCCATGCGTGTGATGGACTGCAAGGTGGAATCCTGTCAGGCCGAATTGACCGACGCACCAGAGATGCTGGCGCACTTATGCCAGGGCTGCGACGTGCATTTTGCCGGCCTGAAACAAGGACTGCGCGCCATGGATGTGGCCTTCTATGTGAATCCCCGCATCGTGCGCGGTCTTGATTACTATACGCGCACGGCTTTTGAGATCACCACCGATCGTCTGGGCTCACAGTCCACCGTGATTGCTGGCGGGCGCTATGACTCCCTGGTGCGGGAACTGGGAGGGCCTGACACGCCCGCCATCGGTTTTGCCCTGGGGCTTGAGCGGCTGGCCATGCTATTGGATGACGCTGGGCCAAGGCGACCCGATGCGGCATTGGTGGCCTTGGGCAATGATGTTAGCGCCTATGCCCTGGGCGTGGCGGCCCAAATGCGCGCGGCGGACATTTCGCTGGTTCACTGCGGTAACGGCTCGGCCAAAAACCTGTTCAAGCGTGCTCATCGGGAGGAGGTGGCGCATGTTCTGGTGGTGGGCGAAGATGAGATGCAGGCCGGTGAGGTGACGGTGAAGGCCATGGACGATGGAAGCCAGCAGCGTCTTAGCGTCGAAAAGGCAATTGCCGCCCTGCAAGCACATAAAAACGGTTAGCCTCATCACATGGCGGGAGGATTGAAGGAAGGGTTCAAGCCGCTGCTTAACGCGGCGCGTGATCTGGCGCCCATTATTGCCGTCATCGCTTTTTTTCAGCTTGCCGTGTTGCGGCAGCCATTGCCTGACCTGGGCAATATCTTGTCCGGCATTGTGCTCGTACTCATTGGCCTTGCCCTGTTTGTGCGTGGCCTGGAAATGGGCCTGTTCCCTCTTGGCGAGAGCATGGCCCACGCCTTTGCCCGTAAGGGAAATCTGTTTTGGCTATTTTTGTTTGCTTTTTTGCTCGGTTTTGGAACAACGGTGGCCGAGCCCGCACTTATCGCCATTGCCGGCAAGGCAGCGGAGGTGGCGGCGGCTAGCAGTGTAATCGATCACTCTGCAGAATCGATGCAGTCGTATGCGATGGGATTGAGACTTACCGTGGCGCTGGCGGTTGGTTGTGCCATTCTGCTTGGCGTGTTGCGCATTCTACTCGGATGGTCGCTGCCCATATGCATTATCAGCGGCTATGTGCTGGTCGTCATCATGACCTATATTGCACCCCATGACATCATCGGCATTGCCTATGATTCTGGCGGCGTGACAACGTCAACTATTACCGTACCTCTGGTGACCGCATTGGGCGTTGGCCTGGCATCATCGCTCAAGGGTCGCAATGTCATGCTGGATGGATTCGGCCTGATCGCTTTTGCGTCCCTCTTGCCCGTGTTGTTTGTCATGGTCTTCGGAATGGTGGTGCACTGACCTTGAGTGAACTTTTCGGTTTATTGGCGACTGCCATGTCCAGCACCTTGCGAGATGTGTTGCCCATCGCAGCCGTATTGCTGGGTTTCCAGCTGCTGGTGCTGCGTCGGCCCCTTGCTAATTTGAAGCATATCATCGTGGGTTTTGTTTATGTGCTCATCGGCCTGTGCCTGTTCCTGGTGGGCCTAGAAGAAGCCATCTTTCCACTTGGCGAGGTTATGGCCAGGCAGCTCACCGATCCTCAGTTTCTATACCAGTCTGCGCAGGCCCTGACCGGGGCAGTCGACTGGCGCGCATATGGCTGGGTGTACGTATTTGCTTTCGCTATCGGTTTTGCCACAACGGTGGCGGAGCCCGCCCTCATCGCCGTGGGCATCAAGGCCGAGCGTGTATCCGGCGGCGCCATATCGGCATTCGGCCTGCGCATTGCCGTAGCCATTGGCGTGGCCGTGGGCGTGACTATCGGCTGCTACCGTATTGTTAGCGGGACGGATTTATGGATGTACATCATGGCGGCATACATGGTTGTAATCGTTCAGACCATGTTCGCGCCCAAAATGATCATTCCATTGTCGTATGATTCAGGCGGCGTCACCACATCCACTGTGACCGTGCCCCTGCTTGCGGCTTTGGGCCTGGGGTTGGCCAGCACCATCCCAGGAAGAAGCCCGATGATCGACGGCTTTGGCCTGATCGCCTTTGCCAGCGTATTTCCTATCATAGCGGTGATGGGCTATGCGCAGATTACTCGGGCCGTTCAAAAGCGGAATCAGGCCAGACAAGGAGGAAAATGATGCATTTCAAGCTCATTATCGCACTGGTAGAGGATACCAAGACAGAGAAAATCATGAATGCGGCACGCCAGGCCGGCGCCACGGGCGCCACAGTGATCGGTGACGCGCGCGGCGAAGGTCTAAAACCACAGAAGACCTTTTTCGGTCTCACCCTCGAGACACAGCGCGATATGCTCATGTTCATTGTGGAGGAGCATTTATGCCGCCAGATTCTCGAACGCGTTGCTGAAGTGGGGGAATTCGAGGCCCATCCTGGCAGCGGCGTGGCGTTTCAGATTGATGTGGAGGATACGATCGGATTAAAGGGCCAGATCGCAACCATCCTAAGTGAAGTGGAGGATGAACTATGAACACACGCAATGTTATCCGTGTGAAGGACGTGATGAAGACCAAGTTCGACATGATCGAAGGCCTGGCTACCGTGCGTCAGGCGCTTGATGCTATGAAACATGCACACACCAAAACCCTGATCATCAACAAACGGCATGATGATGATGAGTACGGTATCGTGGTGATTCCCGATATTGCTAAAGAGGTGCTGGCCAAGGACCGGTCGCCTGATCGCGTCAGCGTTTATGAAATCATGACCAAGCCAGCCGTGACCGTCGATCCGGAGATGGATATCCGCTATGCCAGCCGCCTGTTTGCCCGCTTTGGCCTTTCGCGCACTCCCGTAGTGGATTGCGGCAAGGTCGTGGGTATTGTCAGCTACAGTGATATGGTGCTCAAGGGCCTGATGAAGTTTGTCTGAGCTGCCTGGATGCCTTGATTTCATCTCGGAGCGTTCTGGATTGAGTTCTATGGGCCGACTGGTAGGTTCCCGGCGTGATGAGCACAAAGGATGAAAAGCGTTCGCTGGATGCATTGAGGGCGGCTATCGATGGCGTTGATGATGAACTATTCGCGCTGATCAGGAAGCGGGCGGGGTTGGCCTCTGAGGTCGGGGCGCACAAGGCCAATCAGGGCTTGGCTCCATTCTACGTACCCAGCCGCGAGGCTGAAATTATCCGCCGCCTGCTCGATGGCAACGACAGCAATATCCCGGACCCCGCCCTGCATGGTATTTTCCGCGAGATTATTGGCGCTTGCCTGGCGCTGGAACATCCGCTGACGGTCGCTTACCTGGGCCCTGAGGGTACATTCACGCATACCGCCGCGAGCCGTCAATTCGGCTCATCGGCCCAATATATCGCCTGCCCTAATTTTGATGAAGTGTTCGACGAGGTGGAGGCCGGGCGCGCCACCTACGGCGTGGTGCCGGTGGAAAATGCCTTCGAGGGTGCGGTGACGCACACCCTGGACCTGTTCGTCGACCGTGACGTGTCCATCTGCGCCGAGGTGCTGCTGGCCATTCATGAGCATCTGCTTGGCCATGCCGAGCAGCTCGAGAATATCAAGCGCCTGGCTTCGCATCCCCAGCCATTGGGCCAATGCAGGAAATGGCTGCAAGCCCATCTGCCCTGGGCGGAAATCGTCGAAACATCATCCACCGCCAAGGCGGCCGAACTTGCCGCGACTGATACTGAGCTTGCCGCCATCGCTTCCGAAGCCGTGGCTGAACGACTCGGCCTGCCGATTCTGCATCGCAATATCGAGGATTATCATGAAAACACGACGCGCTTCCTGGTCATCGGCCAGCATGACTCACCGCCCTCGGGTGAGGACAAGACGGCGGTTATCATGTCGGTCAAGGATCGTCCCGGGGCTTTGCATGCCCTGCTCAAGCCATTTGCGGCGCGGGGTATTGGTCTGAGCCGTATCGAGTCCCGCCCGTCGAAGAAAAAGATGTGGGAATATGTGTTTTTCGTTGATGCGCAGGGGCATAAGAGCGATGCCATGGTGGCAGACGCCCTGGCTGAACTTGAAGGGCTTCCCGGCGCTTATCTCAAGGTGCTGGGCTCATACCCGGTTTCCCGGCAGCTATAGGTGCTGCACCCCCAGGTGGACTGGACGGCGCAGGCCGTGCGGCCGGCCGGCCTGCTGCAACCCTACGTGCCCGGCAAGCCGGTCGCGCAGTTGTTGCGCGAGCAAGGCCTGAGCGAAGCGGTTAAGCTGGCATCCAACGAAAACCCTTTCGGACCGCCGCCGGCCGCCATCGAAGCGATAAGGCAGGCCGCCAGCCAGATTCACCGCTACCCCGACGGCGATGGCAGCGAGCTCAAGCAGCGCCTGGCAAGCAAGCATGATGTGGATCCGGCGCGGATACTGCTGGGCAACGGTTCCAATGAAGTGCTGGAGCTGGCCATCCGAACCTTTGCCGGACTTGGAGATGGCGTGGTGTTTTCCGAGCACGCTTTTATCGTCTACGCCCTCGCGGCCACGGCGGCAGGCGCCGATGGTATAGCCGTGCCCGAGTCCGACGGATTAAGTCACGATCTTGACGCCATGCTGGCGGCGGTGGATGCGCGGACGAAGATCGTGTGCATCGCCAATCCGAACAATCCCACCGGCAGTCTGCACGAGCTTGATGCGATCCAGGCCTTTCTTGATGAGCTGCCCGCGCATGTGCTGGTAATTCTCGACGAGGCCTATTACGAATACGTGGCCGATGAGATTGGCGACAGCCTGAAACAGCTGCATCATCCAGGCCTGCTCATATGCCGCACGTTTTCCAAGGCCTATGGACTGGCCGGATGCCGCATCGGCTATGGCGTCGCCGATCCAACCATCATCGGGCTCATCAATCGTTTTCGTGAGCCCTTCAATGTCAATCAGCTGGCCATGAGTGCAGCGCTTGCCGCCCTGGATGAAGATGCCTGGGTGAAGGAGAAGATAGCGGCCACTTTGCATGAGCGTGGCCGCCTGGAACAATTCCTGCGATCACGCGGCTGCCTGGCGGTCGCCAGCCACGGCAATTTTGTTTTATTGCGCCATGCCAGCGCGAATACGCTTTTGCTGAATCTGGAAAGCCGCGGCATGATTCCGAGGCCGCTGGCAGCATACGGCATGCCCGATTGCCTGCGCATCAGCGTAGGCCTCAGAGAGGAAAATGACCTGTTGATGACCATGCTTTCGGATTCCCTGGATGAGCTGAATGACTGATCCACCGCTGATCGGACATCTGGCCGTGATCGGCGTCGGCCTGATCGGCGGCTCGGCGGCGCGAGCCCTGAAGAAGGCGAATGCGGTGGACCGTATTACCGGCGTTGGCCGCAGCCAGCCGCGTCTGGCCAAGGCGCTGGAGCTGGGCGTGGTGGATGATATAAGCTCGGACATGGCCGCCGCCGTACGCGATGCCGATGTGGTGCTGATCGCCGTGCCCATGGGAGTCTATGCGGCCGTATTTGAAGCCATAGCCGGGGCGCTTCCCGCCCATGCCATCATCACAGACGCAGGCAGCACCAAGCAGCACGCCATACGCGAGGCGCGCCGTTACCTGTCCGACCCAAGCCGTTTCGTGCCCGCCCATCCGATTGCCGGGGCCGAGCATTCCGGAGTGGAGGCGTCCAACGCCGAGCTGTTCCGCGATCATTTGTGCCTGCTTACGCCGGATGAGGATGTCGACCCCGAGGCTGTGGCCAAGATAGATGCCATGTGGGCAGCCTGTGGCTGCCGCGTGGAGAAGATGTGCGCCGACGAGCATGATGATTTTCTCGCCGCCGTGAGCCATCTGCCGCATGTCGTGGCCTATGCGCTTGTCAACGCCATCAACAAGGAGGGCAATGAGCGCCAAGATCCATTCCGGTTTGCCGCTGGAGGCTTTCGTGACTTCACCAGGATTGCCTCATCTTCGCCGGCGATGTGGCGCGATATCGTGCTGAACAACCGGCGGTCAATTCTGTCCAAGCTTGATGGGCTCGAAGCGGAATTGGGCGCGCTGCGTCAGGCTATCAACGATGGCGACGGGGAACGCGTTGTTGACATGTTTACATCGGCCAAGCAGGCGCGCGACGCCTGGATGCAGCGCCGTGGGAAGGGCTTATGAATCGTAGCACGCTCATTGCCGGACCAAGCGCGGCGCCGCTTAGCGGAACCCTCAAACCGCCAGGCGACAAGTCCATTTCGCATCGCATCGTCATTTTGGCGTCGCTGGCCGATGGCGTGACCAAGGTCGACGGCTTTTTGCCCGGCGAAGACAATCTGGCTACAGCCGTCATGTTTGAGGCCATGGGGGTTCCCATTACCTGGTTGAGTGAGGACAAAACCCGCCTGCGCATCGAGGGCTGCGGCCTGCATGGCTTGCGGCAGCCGGACGGCGTGCTCGATGCCGGCAACAGTGGCACGTGCGCGCGTCTGATGGCGGGCGTGCTGGCTGGGCAGAGCTTTGCAACCACGCTGACCGGAGACGCCTCTTTGCGCCGCAGGCCAATGATGCGGGTGGTCGAGCCGCTGCGACGCATGGGTGCACGCATCGATGGCCTCGACGACGGCGCTTTGCTTCCCCTCACCATCCGTGGCGGCGAGCTGGCCGCGATCCACCATGTTTCTGAAGTCGCCAGCGCCCAGGTGAAGTCCTGCCTGTTGCTTGCTGGTTTATATGCTCATGGCGAGACAAGCGTTAGTGAGCCTAGCCCCAGCCGTGACCATACCGAGAAAATGCTGGCTTCCTTTGGCCAGCCGGTGGAGATGCGGGAAGACGCCATGGTGCTCAGGCCATGTAAAAGCCTGCGGCCGCCGGAGGGCGTTTTCCGGGTGCCCGCCGATCCTTCCTCGGCCTGTTTCTTTGCCGTTGCCGCAAGCTTGCTGCCTGGTTCGTGTGTTCGCCTTGCCGGCATTGGCGTCAATCCCCGGCGCGACGGTTGGCGGCGGATTCTCATGCAAATGGGTGCGCGGCTGATGTTGGAGGACGAGCGGACGGTGGGGCTGGAACCCGTCGCTGATGTGGTGGCGCAGGATGCGCAACTCAGAGGTATACACGTCGAGCGTGTGGACGTGGCTGATGCTATTGATGAATTTCCCGCGCTGTTTGTGGCCGCGGCCCTTTCAGAGGGGGAATTCGTGTTGGGGGATGCTGCTGAACTGCGCACCAAGGAGAGCGATCGTATTTGTATCATGGCCAAGGCCTTGACCGCTTGTGGCGTGGAATTGCAAGAGTTTCCGGATGGCATCCGCATTCAAGGCCGGGAGACGCTGCGCGGCAATGTGCGCGTCGATGCCGCCGACGATCACCGCATCGCCATGGCCATGGCCATGGCGGCGCAGCGGGCTGATGATGATATCCTTATTGAGCATGCCGAGGCGATTGCCACCTCCTTCCCTGATTTCGTGCCCATGGCGCAGTCCGTGGGCATGAATGTGCGTTGGGCCGATGACTAACCATCGCTGGCAAGCAATCAATGGCTTGATGGTGGCAGTGGATGGACCGGCGGGATCAGGCAAGGGCACGGTGGCGGCTAGGCTGGCGGATGAGATCGGGCTGCCGGTGATCGATTCCGGGCTGCTGTATCGCTTCGTGGCGCATGCCGCCAGCCTGGAGGGGATTGGCGCTGATGATGGCGCCGAGGTGTTGAATAGGCTGGCGGCATATCTGGATAAGCTGGAATGGCGGCAGGCAGGGATTTTCGTTGGCGGTGAGGATTGGACGTCACAGCTCAGAAGTGAGGAGGTGGGGGCCCATGCTTCCAGGTTTGCATCTCTGTCTGAGGTGCGCGACGGCCTGCTTGCCACCCAACAGCGCTTGGCTGCTGGCGGCTGTGTGATGGACGGGCGCGATATCGGTACCGTTGTACTGCCTGATGCGCAGGCTAAATTCTTCCTCACTGCATCGGTGCGGGAACGGGCCAGAAGGCGCTGGCGCCAGTTGCAGGGACAGGACGCCGAAGTTAGCTTGAACGCCGTCGCCGCGGATGTTGAAGCGCGGGACAAGCGGGACCAGGAACGTCAGCATGCTCCGTTGCGCAAAGCTTCAGATGCTATATCGATCGACTCGACCACGCTCAGCATTGATGATGTGGTGGATCGAATGTTGGCCATCCTTGAGCGTCGCAAGCTGATTCGGGCCCGTAAGGACGGACGAGGACCAAATGAATAAGATTGAGGCGGCACACATGACCACTTCCAGCATCGACAATGCTTCCGCGCCAGGCCATGAGGAAGCCAGGGATATCCCTGAAACCACTGCCGATGAGGAGGCTGTCCAGACGCCAGTTGAGGCACCTGTTGAAAAGGCCGTAGTCGAGGCGCCTGAGCAGACTGAACAGCCGTCTTCCAACAGTTCGGAGGAGGACGGTGAGTCGTTTGCCGACCTGTTTGAGTCCAGCCTGAAGGAGCAACCGGTTGTCAGTCGCGGTCAGGTAGTCGTAGGCACCGTCGTGGCCAAGGATGCCGATCATGTGGTCATCGATGTCGGATCAAAGGCCGAGGGCACGGTGCCCCTGGCCGAGTTCGCTCACACGCCCAAGCCTGAAGGCCCCGCCACGGGAGACAAGATCGAGGTCATGGTGGTTTCCGCCGGTGGGCCGGGCGGCATACGCCTGTCGGTCAGCGAGGCGCGCCGCCGTATTGGCTGGCAGAAGCTGCGCGAGGCGCAGGAGGCTGGCAGCCCGATCAACGTGAAGGTCGTTGCCGAGGTCAAGGGCGGCTATCGTATTGAGTTTGAAGGTCTGCATGGTTTCATGCCCCGCTCCGAGGCGGACATCGATCCGCGCCATCAGGCGGAACTTCTGCTGGGCAAGGAATTTGCCGCCGAAATCCTGCGCGTAGATCGCAAGCAGGAAAATGTCGTAGTCTCGCGCAAAAGCCTGTTGCACGGTGAACTGGAAGAAAAACGCCAGGCATTTTTCAGCCGCGCCAAACTGGGCGATCGTGTCAGCGGAACCGTGCGGCGGCTGACGGATTTTGGCGCCTTTGTTGATATCGATGGCATCGACGCCTTGTTGCACGTATCGGATATATCCTGGCGTCACTTGCGCCACCCATCCGAGATGCTGAGCGTCGGCCAGAGCATTACGGCTGAGATTACGCGCTTAAGCACTGAGAAAGCCAAGATTTCATTGAGTATGCGCGCCTTGCAGGCGGATCCTTGGCAGGATGCGGGGGAGAAATACGAGCTCGGAATGCGCGTGACCGGTACAGTCCGCCGCCTGCTGGATTATGGCGCCATGATCGAGCTTGAGCCAGGCGTGGAGGGCATGATTCACCGCTCCGAGCTGAATTGGTTGCGGCCAGACATCAAGCCCAGCGAGGTGTTGACCGAGGGCGAGGTCGTCGATGTAGCGGTGCTGGAAATCAAGCCGGAGAAGCGCCGCATTGCCCTGAGTCTTAAGGCCGTTTCGGACAATCCCTGGCAGGGATGGTTGGCTGAGCATCCAGCCGGTTCGCGCGTCACGGGCAAGATTCGCAACATTACCGATTTTGGCCTGTTTGTCGGGCAGGAGGATGGTCTCGACGGGCTGGTGCACATGGGCAACCTGTCGTGGACCGGCTCTGGCAAGGAAGCGCTTGCCAACTACAAGGTGGGCCAGGAAATCGAGTGTGTCGTCCTGGGCGCGGATGTAGAGCGGCAGCGCATTTCCTTGGGTCTTAAGCAGCTCGATGAAGATCCGTTCGAGGTGTTTCTGGCAGGCGCTGGCCGTGGCGCCAAGGTGTCTGGCAAGGTGACGGCCGTGGAGAAGGGGGCGGTTAGGGTTGAAATTGCGCCTGGGATTGAGGCCGTCTTGCCGCTCAGGGAGGTTCCGCGTGAGCAGGAGCTCAAGGATGACGATGAGGTGGAAGCAAAAATTATTGAAGTGGATCGTCGCAGGAGAAAGGTTGTTGTGTCCGTCCGGCAATTGCACCGGGAGGAGGAACGCGATGCGATTCGCGCTTACGCCAATGGCGCCACGCAGGGTGAGCCGGCGCCCTCGGCCCTAGCGCTTGAGTTGCAGCGCAAGGGTTTGGTCGGCAAGAAGAAGGCATCCAAGTCTTCCAAGGCCAAGTAGCGGCAGGGCGGATGGCGGCTTCTTGCGTGCTGTCGATGATTACGTAGAGGTGAGGGAACATTATGACAAAGTCTGAATTGATCGAAGTAATTGCTGAATCACAAGGGCAAATTACCAGGCGCGAAGCTGAGGTTGTGGTGAATACGATTTTCGCGGCCATATCCGATGCCCTTGTCGATGGTGACCGGGTGGAGTTGCGTGGCTTTGGTAGCTTCTCCATCAAGAAGCGCAATTCGCGTATTGGCCGAAACCCCAAGACGGGGGACACGGTTTCCGTACCGGCCAAGGTGGTTCCGTATTTCAAACCCGGCAAGGAATTACGCGAGCGCGTGGATCGTCAATAGACATCACGGCCTGAGCCATCCGGCCAACGGTGAAGGTAGTTCTTATGATTGGCAAGCATACGGATTGAAGGGGGCAGGGTGAATTGGATCAACGTATTGGTCGTCCTGGTGTTGACGACATTGGCCACCATGTTTGCCTTATCGAATAGCGATCCCGTGCAATTGCGTTTTGGCGACGGACCTACCCTCGGTGTTCCACTGTTCGTACCCATTTTTGTCGCTTTTCTGATCGGTTTCCTTGGCGGCATGCTTTCCCTGAGTTTCTCCCGCCGCAAACACAAGCAGGACATTCGCCAACTGGAGCAGGACAACCGCAACCTGCATCAGGAACTCGACAACCTGCGAACCCTTCCCCTGCAAGATGACACATGACCAACGCCACCTTGTTTATCCTCACCCTTGCATCCTGGTTGTTGCTGGGGTGGCTGTGGTGGGACCGCCGGCAAGCCGGCGATAGCGCTGCTGGCGAAAAGGAGGAAGATAAACGCATCACGCCGCTTTTGCGCGGCGTCAATTACCTGCTATCCGACAAGCCGGACCACGCCCTGCGTGAGCTTGTCGAAGTCGCCAAGCTGCATACCGAAACAGCGGAGGTTTACCTGGCCCTGGGCGGAATGTTCCGGGCCAAGGGCGAGATTGGCCGCGCCGTGCGCATCCATCAAAACATCCTGGCCAGGCCAGGGCTGCCGCCCGAGATGCACATCCAGGCTTGCATGGCTCTAGGCAAGGACTACCAGGCGGGAGGGTTCCGGACACGAGCCTTGCAACAATACGCCAGGGTGTTGGACATGCAGTCCGACCATGTGCCGGCCCTGGAGGCATGCCTGCGCATGCGCGAGCAGGCGCACGAATGGCAGCTTGCCGAGGAGCTGTTGTCGCGGCTGGATAGGGTTCAAAGCGCCAAATCAAGCTTGCACCGGGCCTATCTGGTGGCGGAAATGGCCAGCGAAAGTATGCAGCAGGGTGACGAAAAAAAGGCGATTGCGTTGGGTGAGAGGGCCATTGCCATCGATGAGGCCTGCGCATCAGCGCATGTACTACTGACCGACATCCATTTGCGTCGGGACGAACACGACAAAACCAAAGAGTGCCTAGAACGCCTGGCGGCCATTTCCCCCGAGCACCTTCCCCTGCTGGCGGCGAAGGTCGTCGGATCCGAAGGGTTCTATCGCCAATACGGCTGGGATTTTCTTTATGGCCGCTGGCAGGAGCGTCATGAAGAATCTCTGGCGCTGGCCTGGTTTGAGGCGGTCAAGGACAAGCATGGAGCGGCGGCCCTGGATGCGCTGCTGCCGGATGTGGATCTCCAGGCCAGCACCCTGCGAGTTGGTTTACGGGTGCTGGCCCTGAGGCAGGGTTCGACATTGCCGGGCGTGCACGAGCAGGCCAGCCAGTGGCGCCGGAAGGCGCGCAACTTCTCCTGCCGGGAATGTGGCGTGGAGGTGGTGGAAATGCGCTGGCAGTGTCCGCAATGCCATCACTGGGGAAGCATGCACCCCATTGAAAGCGATCCTTTCGATGCGTGACAGGCTCATGGTGGCGCTGGATGTGCCCAGAGCGGATGAAGGCCTGGCGATGCGCGATAAACTGGGCGACAGCGTCGGCTGGTTGAAGATAGGGCTGCGCCTGTTCGTCGCCAGCGGCCCCGCGCTTGTTCATGCGCTAGGCGAACGGCATAAGGTTTTTCTTGATCTGAAATTCCACGATATTCCCAACACGGTGGCCGAGGCGGTGGCTAGCGCCGGAGGCCTTGGCGTGCAAATGCTCAATGTCCATGCCGGCGGCGGATTGGAGATGATGCAGGCGGCCAGCCGGGCGGCGGAAGCCTTTCCCGACATGCGCCTGATCGCCGTCACAGTGCTGACGAGCGATAAGATGGATGTCAGGGCAGCGGCGAAGCTTGCCATCGAGCGAGCGCTGCTGGCCAGGCAGTCCGGATTGCATGGCGTGGTGTGCAGCGTGCATGAAGCGGCTGCCATCAAGCAGGCGTGTGGAGCTGACTTTCTCACCGTAACACCCGGCATTCGACTTGCCGGAGGCGATCAGGATGACCAAGTGCGTGTTGCCACCCCAGGCTTGGCCATCTCGCAGGGAGCGGATCATCTGGTTGTTGGCCGGCCCATCCTGCGCGCCGCCGATCCGCGCGCCGTGGCGCTGGACATATTGCGCCTTATGCAGCAGGGGGCATAAGCCCGGTGTCATGTGCGTATGAACAGGCAATGGCCGCTTATGCCTGCACCTCCGGCCAAAGTCGGGGCAGGCGTTACGATGAGGAAGAATCGCCCTACCGCAATGCCTTTCAGCGTGACCGCGACCGGATTATTCATTCCAACGCCTTTCGCCGCCTGGAGTACAAAACGCAGGTATTCGTCAATCATGAGGGCGACCACTACCGCACGCGCCTGACCCATTCGATCGAAGTGGCGCAAATCGCCAGATCGATTTGCCGCGCCATGCGGCTGCACGAAGACCTGGCTGAGGCCGTGGCACTGGCGCACGATCTGGGCCATACGCCTTTCGGTCACTCGGGGCAGGATGCTTTGAACAAGCTGATGCGTCCATTTGGCGGTTTCGAGCATAATCGTCAGTCCTTGCGCGTGGTGGAAAAGTTGGAGTTGCGCTATGCCGCGTTTCCCGGCTTGAACCTGAGCTATGAGGCGCGCGAGGGCATCGTCAAGCACCGCTCGCTGCATGACAGGAGCAAAAGCGGCGACCTGGCCGAATACGCCTTGCACGAGCAGCCGACGCTGGAGGCGCAGGTCGCCAATCTTGCCGATGAAATAGCCTACAATAATCACGATGTGGATGACGGTATCCGGGCGGGCATCCTTGATTTTGAATCCTTGCGGGATGTCGAGCTGTTCCGCGCCAGTTACGAGGAAGTAGAAAGCCAGTATCCCGATATCAACCTCAGCCTCACCGTGCATGAGACCGTGCGCCGCATGATCAACGCCCTGATTTTAGATGTTGTGGAGGAAAGCGGCCGGCGACTACGGCAGGCGGGCGTCGCCAGCCTCAATGATGTAAGGGGGGCTTCGTCACCCCTGATCGGTTTTTCAGCCGAAATGCGCCGCCATAATATCCAGCTAAAGAGGCATCTGTATCGCAACATGTATAAGCATTACCGCGTGGTGCGCATGGCGGCCAAGGCGGAGAAGGTGATCGGCGAATTGTTTGAAGCGATGATGCAACGACCGGCCATGTTGCCGCCAAGGCAAAAACAGTTGCATGATGTGGCCGAACACGATGCGATGAAAGCCAGGGTGATCGCCGACTACATCGCTGGCATGACCGATCGCTATGCCTTGGAGGAATACGACCGGATGTTTAGCGTCAGCGCCCGTACATGATCACCCGCTAAGTGCCGGCTTGCTCAGCCGTCCTACTCGGCGCGGGCTTCTTCCTTGAGGAAAAATTCCATTTTGGTGTTGCCGATCTCGATGATGTCGCCGCCATTAAGGTAACGCGGCTCCTGGCCCACGGCTTCGCCATTGACCTTCGGCTTGGTGAATCCCTCAAGGTAGGTGATGTGGTAGCCATTGGGCCGCCGGGTAAGAACAGCAGCCTGCCGTCCGACGAACCAACCCTTGACCTGAATCTTGCAGCTATCCGCCTTGCCAATGCTGGTAAGCGACGATCCGAGCTCAAACATTCTGCCGTGCGTGGGACCAGAAATGATCTGCACGCCAGCCAGTGGCATCGCCGGAGCCGTCCCCGATTTCTTTTCCTCGCCCTGCTGCTGTTGACCGTTGGTGAGGAGCGCTTCCTTATCCCGCCTGGGAATGACCATGGTTTTGTCCATATCCGCGGATTGGCCTTCAGGCGCATTGGCCACTTCCTCATCAGGGACTTCGACATAAATCAGGGTGTGCTTGCCGAGCAGCACCTGATCACCATGGTTTAAGACATGCTTGGTGACCTTGGCTCCGTTGATGAAGGTGCCATTGGTGCTACCCAGATCTTCCAGGATGGCTTTCTTGCCGATGTTGAGGATACGCGCATGATGTCCGCTGACGGCCAGATTATCGATGTGGATGTCATTGGCCTCTTTGCGGCCGATGGTGGTTTCCTCGCCACTGATCGGAATTTCCGAAATGACATTTTCCTTAAACTTCAGGATAAGTCTGGCTGCCATGCTGTTTCCTCCACTCGCTATCCCCAGCGTTTTAAATCATCTTGATCGTCATCATAGCTGAATCAACCAAACAAGCGCGACATCAGACTTTGCTTACGACGATAGTTCTTGCCAGCGCGGATCAGAATCACGGAAATGTTGTCCGGCCCGCCGGCGTCGTTGGCCAGCTGGATCAGATGCGATGCCGCCGCCCTCATATCCTTGCCATGTTGGCGCAGTGTCAGCCGGATCGCCTCGTCCGGCACTACATCGGTCAGCCCGTCTGAACACATCAGATACAAGTCATTGGGCTGCACGATGTCCTCGACAATATCTGGCTCCACTTCCGGGTCGACTCCCATGGCGCGCGTCACCAGGTTCTTAATGGCCGAATTGCGCGCGTCATCCGCGGTCAGCAAACCTCTGCGCACTTGCTCCTGGATCAACGAATGGTCTTCAGTGATGTAGGTCAAGTAATCCCCACGCAACCGGTACATGCGCGAGTCGCCGACATGCACGGCGGTCAGGCGGTCGTCATACAGAACCGCAACCACGATGGTGGTACCCATGCCGGCGCATTCCGGCCGCTCGCCGGATGTTTTGTAGATCGTTTCATTGGCCAGGATTACGGCCTTGCGGGCGAGAATCGACTCCAGCGTGAAGCCGGTTTCCGGGTCGTGTTCCGCCATGGGGATCTTGGACAGGCTCTCCTTGAGGCTGCGCATGGTGATATCAACCGCCATGACGCTGGCCACTTCGCCGGCATTATGTCCGCCCATGCCATCGGCCAACACCGCGAAGCCATGCGATGGCGCAATGCCGACATAGTCTTCGTTGTGGTTGCGCTTTACGCCAACGTCGCTGAGCGCGAACATTTCCAGATCGCTCATGCGGTCTTCTCCTTGGCAGTCAGGTCTCGCAGGCAGCCGATGATGGCTTGCACCATCTCCGCTCCTGAGGGGTATCGTTCATCCATGTCCTTGGCCAGCGACAGATCCATGAGTTTGCTAATACTTTCCGGCAATTCCGGGCGGTGATCGCGGATATCCGCATGCGGCTCATTGGCGATCTGGAACATCAATGTGGCCATCGAATCGCCGGAAAAAGGCCTAGTGCCAGCAAGCATTTCATACATGGTCACGGCCAGCGAAAATAAATCAGAGCGGCCATCGATATGCTTACCAGATAACTGTTCGGGCGACATGTAGGACGGCGTGCCCAGCACCACTCCGGTCTTGGTCCTAGTCGTGGCCGTAAGTCGGGCGATACCGAAATCCGTCACCTTGATGCTGCGATCCTTGAGCAACATGATGTTGCCGGGCTTGATATCGCGGTGAACCACCTTCATGCCATGCGCGTAGTTCAACGCCTCCGCCACCTTGCCGCATATCTTCAGCACGGCCGACGGCGCCATCAGTTTGGCCGGTTTGGTGAACGGTGTCAGGTCCGATCCGGTCAGGAACTCCATGGCGATATAGGCGAGATCGTGCTCTTCGCCAGCATCGTAAATGGTGACGATATTGGGATGTCGAAGACGGCCAGCAGTTTCCGCTTCCCGGAAAAAACGATCCTTCACGTCTTCGAGCTCTCCAGCGTCAAACTCTTGCGACAGGGCCATGGTTTTGATGGCCACCTCGCGGTTAATCTTGGGGTCGCGGCCAAGATAGACGGTGCCCATCGCGCCCTTGCCAAGCTCCTTGATGATTTCATAGCGACCGAGCATGGGTTTGTTGTCGCCGCTTACGAGCAGGGCGGAAACGCCCTGGGTCTTGGCCCCGAAGATCATGGTGTCACCAGCCACCTTGGCGCGCTCCACTCGCGCCTGAATGTCCTTGTAATTGGCATCCGCCGTGGCGATATGTTCATACACCGAAATCGCCTTGTTGAACTGGCGTTTGTTTTCGAAGTCTATGGCCAGGCTGTAGATAATGCCCAGCATCTCCTCATCCAGATTGCATCTGCGATACTTGTCGAAGGCCATGTCCAGCATGCCCTGGCTCTGGAAGGACAAACCTAGCATCTTGTTGGTGTGATGTGGGTCCACCTCGCCGGCGCGATTGCGCCCGGCCAGATTCGTCGCCGCCCATGCCCTGGCGGAAAAGGCGATGTGTCCGACGAGCAACATGCAGGCTGGCGTCATGGTGTGCACCCAGGCGGCGCTGCTGCTGATCAGTACGAAGCCCAGCACCGCAAGCGCGCCAATCGAGGCAAGGGAAATCACGAGGGCGGGAGCCGCCGCAAGGCGCGGCAGCACCATGGCCAGGTAGAGGGCCGCGAGTAGCAGCAGAACGAACTCGGCTACGGCGGCCCAGGATGGGCGCGAGTAAACATCTTCCTTCAAGACGGCATTGAGCACATGGGCGGTGAGTTCCAGGCGCGACATTTCCGAATTGACCGGCGTGGCAACGGTTTCACCGATTGCCGCCGCCGTAGTACCGATGAGCACGGTCTTGCCCTTAAATTTGTCAGCGCTAATCCGGCCAGTGAATACGTCGAGGAAGGGGTAAGAAATGAAGGCAGGGGCATGCCCCTCGGCCAGGTAGTAGGCGGGATATATGTTCATATGCTCATCGATCTGGATGTCCAGGCTGCCCAATTCGATATCCTTGCCCAGGGTGATGCGGATGTCATCCATGCTGAGGTTCTGGCGCATGGCGGCCAGTGCCAGTGCCAGAGATGGAAGATAATTATCGCCGCTCTGAATGATCAGGGGCGTGGCGCGCACCACGCCGGGCTTATCGTCCGTATAGGTATGATAACCAAGGCCGGCCGCGGCACTTCCCAGGGCGGGGAAGGGAAAACTTAGCCAGCCCGCCCGCAAGATGCTGGTCTTTTCCTTCTCGCCATGATCAACGTTGTAGGGTGCGATACGCTTGATGAATTCCGGCAGGGCAGGGCTGTCGCCCGATCTGCCGCCAGCGACCTCAAACTGGAAAGGCAGAACGACATTGCCCGCCATGGCCACGGCCTCTGCAAACACCTGGTCTACATCCAAGGTCTTCCTGGCTTCGGCCAGTATTTTTTGCGATTCCTCGTCCTGCGTATCCTTGTTGAGCAGTTGCGACAGCGCTCTTAACGCTTCCAGGTTTGGATCGGCCCGCGATCCTTCAAACAGGATGTCGACGCCAATCAGTCGGGCTCCAGCGGTTGAAACCTTCTGGATCAGGTCGGAGATGACCTTGTGCGACCAGGGCCATGGGCCGATGCGATGAATGCTCTCGTCATCAATGGTAACCAGCACGATCTGGTCGTCAGCGGGTTCGGCATTGGCGGCGACGGCCGCATCATAGAGTTTGTTTTCCAGGTTTTGCAAAGGAGAAATTTGCAGTGCGTAGGCGGCGAAAAACAACACGGCCACGATAAGGCCGACGGACCAGTCAGATTTCCAAAAGTCGCTGTTTTTCAATCACCTACTCCAGTCTTGCGCGCAACACAGAGGTGGTGCGGCCGCGTAGCTACCATAGCATTTGGCTTTGCGCAACTTGGCGCATCACACATCAGCAAACCCGCCCTCCATGATTTACGCGCATGATTCGTTCTCTCTATCGGCCGATGACGCTGAAGCAATGAGTTCACTCACCATCGTTGGCAGCATGAAACACCCGGCGTGAAGGCGTTCGTTGTAGTATTTCGTCGCAAAGCCGCGCTTTGCCGCATCTTCTCGCCTGAAATCGCAAGCCGGGTCGAGCGCCTTGCTTCCTAATGTGAAGCTCCACCATCCAGAGGGATAGCTTACGCAATGCGCCTGGTTGCTGCGAGTTATTTCAAACCCCGCCGTTGCCAGGGCGGCATGTACATCGCGGATAAGATGCGGCATGTACAGGGGCGACTCGGTCTGCTGACAGAGGATGCCGTCGGCGCCCAGAACGCGTAGACATTGGCGGTAAAACGGCAGCTGAAACAGCCCTTCGGCCGGACCCACGGGATCGGTGCAGTCGATCAGGATCACGTCGAACGCGCCATCGGCGGCGTTTTGCACATAGCTGATACCATCCTCGAACAGGATTTCGGCCCTGGCGTCGTCCAAGCCGGAAGCCAGCGTCGGTAAAAACCGGCGCGACGCTTCCACCACCGCTCTATCGATTTCCACCATCACGCAGCGCGCAACCCTAGGATGCCTGAGCACCTCGCGCAGCGTGCCGCCGTCACCGCCGCCGATGATCAACATCTGCTTGGGATCGGGATGCGAAAACAGCGGCACATGCGCCATCATTTCGTGGTAGATGAATTCGTCCCGCTCGGTGGCCATCACCAGCCCGTCGAGGGTCATCATGCGGCCGTGGGCGTAGGTGTCATAGATATCGATGCGCTGAAGCGGCGACTGCTCGCTATGGAGGTGCCGACGAATGCGCACGGAAAACCCCACATTCTGTTCGAGGTCGCGTTCAGTGAACCATAATTCTGGCGTGTTCGGCGGGCTGGAAGGCGTGCTCACAAGACCCCTCCTCGGCATTGTCTTGATATGGCAGACGCTACGGCTGCACGGGCGTCATGCAAGCATTATGGTGTTAGCCTTATGGTTGACATGGGTTAAGCGCCTTCGTAACTTACGCGCCGCTTTATTCCCCGGTAGCTCAGTTGGTAGAGCAGGTGACTGTTAATCACCTTGTCGCAAGTTCGAGTCTTGCCCGGGGAGCCATTCCGGCCCAAATAAGGGCGCTTCATCCGAAGCGCCCTTATTCTTTTTTCAGCACTTGCGATGTGCTTAGTTTCCTAGGAGGCAATCCAATAATATTTACCTATCCCTGAGCTCAAGGGTTTCGATAGTTGGACCAAATATGGGGCGGCTTCAGGCATTTACCATGCGGCGGGAGGAGGGGACATCCACCTTCTCTTCGGCGCGGAGGCCGAGTTTGGCGAACAATGCCTGATCGTTATCGGCATCTTTATTGCCTGCGGTAAGCAACTTCTCGCCATAGAAGATCGAATTGGCCCCGGCGAGGAAGCACAGCGCCTGCATCTGCTCGCTCATTTCCTCGCGCCCAGCGGAGAGTCGGACATGCGAGCCCGGCATGGTGATACGTGAAACGGCGATGGTGCGGATGAACTCGAAGGGATCGAGGTCGTCGAGGCCTTCCATCGGCGTGCCCTCGATCTTGATCAGCATGTTGATCGGCACCGACTCCGGATGCGGATTCATACGCGCAAGTTGCGCGACAAGCCCGGCCCGATGCCGCCGGCTCTCACCCATGCCGACAATGCCACCGCAGCAGACGCTCATGCCTTCGGCGCGGACGTTTTTCAGCGTGTCCAGACGATCCTCATATGTGCGCGTGGAGATGATCTCCTTGTAGTACTCGGGGTCGGTATCGAGGTTGTGGTTGTAGTAATCCAGGCCTGCTTCCTTGAGCTTCGCCGCCTGATCCGTGCTCAACATGCCCAATGTGGCGCAGGTTTCCATGCCCATGTCGCGGACTTCGCGAATCATGTCGAGCACGATGTCAAAGGCACGGCCCTTCGGTTCACGCCAGGCCGCGCCCATGCAGAAGCGTGAGGCACCCTTTTCCTTGGCGATACGGGCGGCTGCCATGACCTTTTCCTTGGCCATCAGTAGTTCGGATTCGACATCGGTATTGTAGTGCGCCGACTGCGGGCAGTATTTGCAGTCCTCAGGGCAGCCGCCCGTTTTGATCGAAAGCAGGGTAGAAAGCTGCACTTCGTTGGCATCGAAATGCGCCCGGTGCGTCTGCTGGGCGCGGAACATCAGATCATTGAATGGCAGTTCAAACAACACCTCGATTTCATCCACTGTCCAGTCGTAACGCATGGCTTGCTCCTGTCGTCAACCTTCAGGGCACATAGGGTAAACGACTCGCAAAGCGATGCACAGCCCATGAGTGCCAAGCTGGGCGAAATCAGCGCTAACGCAGGCGGGTGACGTTTTGCCGGGCGCTTTCTGGGCGGTAATGCAGGCCTGAGAGGTGTTTTCTCACTTCCAGGATGCGGCTGGCGCTCATGGACAGGCCATCAAAACCCATGTTGAGCAGGGTTTCGGTCCAGGTTGAATCGCCCGCCATCTCTCCGCACATGGCGATGGGAATATCCGCCTTTTTGGCGGCGCTGACACTTAGCCGCAGGAGCGTGAGGACAGCTTCATGCCCAGGGTTGTTCAGTTCGGCGATTTGCTCGTCTCCGCGATCTGCGGCCAAGGTGTACTGGATCAGATCGTTGGTACCGACGGAGAAGAAATCGCTGACCTTGGCCAGTTGATCAGCGATCAAGGCGGCCGCGGGCACCTCGATCATGGTGCCCAGCGGCACCTTCTTGTCGCTGCCGAGTTCCTCCTGGCATTGGTCGATTAATTCGCGCACGCGCACAACCTCGCTCACCTGGCTGACCATGGGCAGCAGGATGTTAACCGGACCCACCTCAGCGGCGCGCAGCAGGGCTCTGAGTTGCGTGCGCAGGATACTCTCGCAACGCAGCATCAAGCGGATGCCGCGCAGTCCCATGGCCGGATTGTCGCCGCCCCAGCGCTGGCCCGCGATGCGTTGGAAAACCGTTTCCTTATCACCGCCGATATCGAGCGTGCGGAAGGTCACCATCTGACCCTGCATGCCCTGCACGATCTGGCGGTAGTGATCGAGCTGCTCCTCCTCATCCGGCAGATCATCGCGGTTGAGAAACAGAAACTCGGTGCGGTACAGGCCCATGCCTTCGGCACCGACATCCAGAGCCAGCGGCAATTCCTCAATGAATTCCATATTGACCATGAGCGGCAGATGGTGGCCATCCGCCGTCGTCGACGGCCTTTCGGCGTAAGGGCGCAGCTCTTGTTGTAGGCTGCCGCTTTGCTCGGCGGTGTGTTTATAGCGGGCCAGTACATCGGGCGGAGGATTGATCAGCCACTTACCCTGATTGCCGTCGATAATGATGGTGTCTCCATCATGGGCGGCATCCATGATATGGGTGGCGCCAACCAGAGCGGGCAGGCCAACACCGCGCGCCACGATGATGGTATGGGAGTTTGTCCCGCCCTGCTCGCTGACAAAGCCGGTGATCTTCTGTTGCCACATTTGTACGGCCTGGCTGGGTGTGAACTCCTGGCTGACGAGCACCACGTCCTTGCCGCGTTCGCTGGTATGGAAGTTGTTGTTGCCGGTCAGGTTTTCCAGCACGCGCTGGCCCACCTGCTCGACATCGTCTTTTTTGCTGCGCAGGTATTCATCCTCGATGCTGTCGAACATGGCCTCGATCTCATCCAGCCGTTGCCGGATCGCCCATTCGGCGTTGATATGCCTGTCACGGATCAATTCTTCGGCCTCGCCGGTCAACTGTGGGTCAAGCAGCAGCATGCTGTGCGCGTCGAGGATGTGAACCGGGTCCTTGCTTTCCATCCCCAAAAGGCTGGCGCGCTGCGCCTTCAGCTGCGCTAGCGAGGAGCCGACGGCGATGCGCAGACGCTCGATTTCCTTATCCACCTGATTGGGCGAGAGGTTATATTCGGGGATCGGCGCGCGGCCGGATGCCAGCTTCTGTACGCGGCTGATGGCGATGCCGGGGCTGGCCGCCACGGCCTTACCGCTGAGATGGCTCTTTTCGCTCATTCGTCTTCGCCAAAGCGGTCGTTTACCAGCGTTTCAAGCGCATCCAGCATGTCTTCCGCATCCGTTCCCTCGGCGCGGACGCAAATTTCCGTGCCCTTGCCCGCCGCCAGCATCATGATGCCCATGATGCTTTTGCCGTTGACCTCAACCCCGTCCTTGATGAGATAGACATTCGAGCTGAAAGCATTGGCCGTGGTGACGAAGCGCGCCGAGGCGCGGGCATGCAGGCCCAGCTTGTTACGAATCATCACCAGGCGCTCGCTCACGCTTAGGCCTTATCTTCATCGGCCAGCAGTTCCGAAGCCATGTGCATGTGGTAACGCCCGGCTTCGCGCGCTCGCTCTGCCAATTCCTTCAGGCCGGTGGCCGATTTACGCAGGGTTGCCGCCTTGATAAGCATCGGCAGGTTGAAGCCCGATACCACTTCGACATTGGGGCAGCCCGCCGCCGACATGCAGGCCAGGGCAATATTGCAGGGCGTGCCGCCAAACATGTCCGCGAACATCAGCACGCCATCGCCGCTGTCGCATGACGCCACCAGGCTTTGCAGGCGCTCCCTAACGTGATCAATGTCGCTGTCCGCCTCCACCGAAAGGCTGGCGCTGAGCACCTGCGTGCCAGCCACGTGCTCCACCGCGCGCAGCATCTCGACGCCGATGCCGCCATGCGCCACGATCACCATACCGATCATGCCGGCAATTCCCGGTGCCGAATCCAGGGATCGGGCATGCCCTGTTCCCGCATCCAGCTTGCCAGAGACTCGACCAGATAAACCGAGCGGTGGCGGCCGCCACTGCACCCCAGCGCCAGGGTGAAGTACTGCTTTCTTTCCTGATGTAATCTGGGTAGCAAAAAGCGCAACCAGTCTTGCAGCCGAATCGCGGTTTCCTCAACGTCTTGCTGCGCGCGGAGGAATGACTTTACGGCCTCATCCAGGCCCGTTAGCGCCCTGAGTTCGGGCTGGTAATGTGGGTTGGTCAGGTAGCGCACGTCAATCACCATGTCGGCATCCTGAGGCAGGCCGTGCTGATAGCTGAATGACACCAGTGAAACGGTCAGATCGCTGGCATCTCCGCCGCGTGATTTCAGCCAGAAATCCTCCATCAGCGAGGCTAGCTCATAAGGATTCAGGTGCGTGGTATCAAGGACAAAATTGGCAGCTTGCCGCAAGTCGCCCAGGGCCTGGCGCTCGGCCGCGATGGACTGGATGAGATCATCTTCGGGGTTGAAAGGATGTCGCCGCCTCACGGTGGAGTATCGCCGCATCAGCGCATCGTCGCTAGCCTCGAGAAACACCAGTCGCCAATCCTCATGCTGGAGACGAGCGGACTGGATCGCCTCGTGTAGCTTGTCCACGTTTGAGCTACTGCGTACATCCAGGCAGACGGCCATCGGCCGCTTGCGGTCGGCGACGTGCTCGGTCCATGTCGGCAACATGTCGACGGGAAGGTTGTCCGTGCAGAAGAAGCCAAGGTCTTCCAGGGCGTGCAAAGCAGTGCGCTTGCCGCTGCCCGACAGGCCGCTGACCATCAGCAGCCGGATGCCCGCGGGCTTATCCATGATTGCCAGCCAGGATTCGGCCCAAGCGGCGATCCGTGATGCGCGCCATGCCTAGTTGCTGCTCCGGATGCGTTCTTCCAGGGTTTCGATGAAGGCCTTACTGCTGTCGATGCCGCGCTGCTTGAGCAGCTGATCGCGCGCGGCCACCTCGACGAGCACCGCCAGGGAGCGTCCGGGTCGAATCGGGATCTGCACCTTGGGCAGGTGCACGCCATTGAGCTCGATATCCTGTTTTTTCATCAGTACGTGTTCTTGCTCATACAGCTGCTTCCATGGGATAAGTTCAACAACCAGCCGGACGCGTTTGGTGTCCGTCAACGCCGCCGCGCCAAACAGATCACGGATGTTGAGGATGCCAACGCCGCGGATTTCCATGTGGTAGCGCAGTGCTTCCGGGCTTTTGCCTACCAATACGTCCGGACCTTCGCGGACGAGTTCGACCATGTCATCGGCGATCAGGCGGTGACCGCGCGTGATCAGCTCCAGCGCGATCTCGCTTTTGCCGACGCCGCTTTGACCCAGGAGGATGACGCCAATGCCGAACACGTCGATATAAACGCCATGCTGGTAAATGCTGGGTGCCAACTCGTGGGAAAGGAACATGGTCATATTGGTGACAAAGGGCGTGGAACTGAGCTGCGACACGATCAAAGGAGTGTTGGTGCGCTTGGCGGCATGGATGATACACGCGGGCGGCTGCTCGCCGCGCGTGACCACGAATGCCGGTAGTTCCATGTCGAATACATTATCGACCACCGCCTGCTGTTCCTTTTCGGGCTTGGTGGCCAGGTAGTGAAGCTCGGTCTTGCCGATGACCTGCAGGCGATGCTGGCGCAGGTTTTCGGTAAAACCGGCGAAGGCCAGCGAGGGCTTTTGCAGGCGTGAATGATTGATATAGCGATCCAGTCCCTCGCCGCCCGTTAAAATTTCCATTTGCATGGCCTCGCCTTGAAGTTTGAGCAACTCGGCGACGCTGATACGGTTCTCGGATTGTAGTTTCATGCCGCCTTCTGAATTATCGGCGGGAACAGGCCGGAAATATCCTCGGCATTGCTGGCTTCCATCATATGCCGTCGTATGTCCTCGTCCTGCAGAATCCGGGCAATGTGCGCCAGTAGCTCCAGATGCGCGCGATCCTCGTCGCCCGGCACCAGCAGCAGTACGACGATGTGCACGGGCTTGTCATCGATGGCTTCAAAATTGACGCCCTGGCCATGACGGGCCACCACGATGACCGGCACCGAAAGATCCGAAATGCGCCCGTGCGGTATGGCCACCCCGTGGCCTATGCCCGTGCTGCCAAGCCGTTCGCGCGCCAGCAGCGCTTCCAGCGCTACGTTGGGATCGATCGATGGTAGTAATTCAGCCATCTCCGCCAGCAGCGCCCGCTTATTACGGGCGCTTGAATCCAGCAGCACCCGCTCCGGCGGAACCAGGCCCTGTTGCTCCGTGTTCATGCCGTTTCGGGTTCAATCCAACCAAACTGGCCGTCGGGCTTACGGTAGAGCACATTCATGCAATCGGTGTCACGGTTCGTGAACACCAGCACGGGTTGATGAGCCGAAAGCTCAAGCTGCATAACGGCTTCATCGATGGACATCGGTTTGGCGCCGATGGTTTCATGTTGCAGGATTTCCGGTGCATGATCGGCCGGGATTTCCTCCACTTCCGGCGAGGACTGGAGCACGCGGTGGGCCATCTTGACGCCCTGGCCGTTGCCACGCTCGCGCTGCGAATGTTTTTGTAGTTTGGCGCGATAGCGCTTGAGCTGCCGGTTAAGTTTATCCACCACGCCATCGATCGAAGCATACATATCCTCGGTTTCCTTATGGCCATGAATGGTGATTCCATTGGCGTGGATGGTGATTTCCGCACGCTGATGAAATTTCTGCACGGACAATACCACGTGCACGTCTATCATCTGGTCAAAGGAATGGTTTAGATGATTGAGCTTTTCATTGACGTAATCCTTCAGGGGGGCCGTCAACTCCATGTTGCGTCCTGTGATCGATATCTGCATATGCTTACCTCCGTTGTGCACTGCGTTGTTTTGTCGGCCGCCGCCTGCGCTCGCTGCTCGGAGGCAGGCCAAGATTTTCCCTGTATTTGGCGACCGTTCTCCTGGCGATTTCAATGCCTTCGGCGCTGAGCCGGTCGGCAATCGCCTGGTCTGAAATGGGCCGGGTTGGCATTTCGGACTCCACCAGGCCCTTGATACGTTGCTGCACGCGATAGACGGAAATCGAGCCGCCGCTGCGTGTGGGCAGTCCGGCCGAAAAGAAGCGCTTCAACTCGATGATGCCGAGAGGGGTTTCGGCGAACTTGCCATTGGTCACGCGTGAAATCGTCGATTCATGTAAGTCCACCGCCGTGGCGACATCAAGCAGCGTCAGCGGCTTGAGTCCCATGGGTCCGTGTTCGAGAAAGTCCGTCTGACGGCCGGCCAGATATGTGGCCACCTTTCTTAACGTGTCGCGGCGTTGCTCCAGAGCCTGCATCAACCATTTTGCATCGCGCGAGGCATTGTCCATGAAATCCTGCTCGCCCGTCTTCCACGCGTGATTCTGCCAGCGGTTATCGAGGCGGATGCCGTAGGAAAAGCTGTTAATCTCGACCTGAAAGGCGCCTTCGGGAAGGCGGCGGAAAATGACTTCCGGCCGTACATAGATATTGGCGAGCCCGTGCATGCCGTGGCCGGGATAAGGATCTAACCGGCGCATGCGTATCCGCGCCGCGGCCAGATCTTCCTCGCCACATCCGGCCAGCTCGGCCAACACCGCATCGCTATCGAACAAATGTTCGCTGAAGTGCAGAAGCAGGCGGCGCACCAGCTTATCGGTGCCATTTCCGTCATTCAGTTGCAGCAGCAGGCATTCGGTCAGGCTGCGCGCCGCGATTCCAGCTGGCTCCAGTTGCTGAACGATATTCTCCAGCACGCCGACGATTTGTTGATTTTTCACGTCCAGGCTACCGGCCAGTTCGTCGATGTCGGAAACGAAATAGCCGTCGTCGTCCAGGGTGTCGATCAAGGCATGCGCGATGCCGTGCTCGATATCGGACATCGGTTGCCGGCCTATCTGGTCGTGCAACTCCTGGCACAGGTTCTGCTCGGCTTCCCATTGATTTTCGCGGTCATTGTCCTGATCCCAGCCCCCGGCCGCATACATGCTTTCCCAGCGGTTATCGCCTACTTCCTTCCAGTCATTTTCGCCGTCGTTCTTCGGTTGAATTTCCGGCGCCGTATCCTCGGGGTCGGTTTCCCTTTCCAGCAGGGGATTGGTTTCCAGGCACTCCTCGATATGGGCGTCAAGTTCCATGGCGTTCATGGCTAATACTTTCAGGCTCTGGGTTAGCTGTGGTGTCAGCGCCAGACGATGGCTGAGCTTATGGATCAGCTTAGGCTGCATCGAGCCTCCTGCTGATCTGACCCATAAAGGAAATGGGGTTAGTTGAAGCCAGTTCGAACAGTGTCATTACACCCTTGTTATAAACCAGAGGACGCGGCCATACAAGTGCAAGGTCTACTGATCCTGTAATCCGGCGAGCAAGCTGCCTAATTCCCCGTTGGCATGCATCTCCAAGACGATGTCACACCCGCCGATGAATGCTCCCTGCACGTAGAGTTGGGGAATGGTCGGCCAGTCGGAATAGGTCTTGACGCCCTCCCTGACGGCTGGGTCGAGCAAAACGTTGACGGCGACGGTGGGCACCCGGTATTCGCCCAGAATGGCCGCCACCCGTTGTGAATAACCGCATTGGGGGAACTGCGGCGTGCCTTTCATGAATAGCACCACGGGGTGCTCCTTCACCAGTGTGTCGATTTGCTCATGCATAATATCTGCTCCTTGCGTGACCAAAGTCATCCTAGCGGCTTGCTAGCAAGAATCATACCGGGATGCGGCGTCGATAAACAGTTTTGTCGCACGAATGGAAACGTGCTTGACCTGCCATGGCTGTGCCGGTTCAATGCGCGCTATGCGCATCATTCAATTATTGTCCTTATTCGTGGCATTGCTGCTGATTTCCTGTGGCCGCCCTCTACTCTATCCCAACGAAGCCAAAACGGCGGATGGCAAGCCGGCGGCTGAGAAAACGGAGGTGGATGCCAAGATGCGGCTGGAGGTGCCGCCGGATTTGCGAGGCAAGATCGAGGTGCCGGAATCATCGATCGCGCCAGCCGGAGAAGCTGTTGCGGCTGCTTCCAAGGATGAAAGTGTGGCCGGCGAGGCGGTTTCGCTGAATGCCAGGCTGTATTCACGTCCTACGGCAAACGTCTTTTCCGCCGTGGTCGACGCCATGACGGCCTTGAACAAGCCCGTGCAGAGCGTGGACTCTGGCAGCGGCACCATCACCACCGACTGGGTGCGCAGCGATTCCGACAATCCCAACGCCATCATGAGTTCCGTGGGCGGTATGTTTGGCGGTGGCACGTCCCATACCCGCTATCGCTACGTGGTGCGGGTGTTGGAGGAGGGCAAACAGACCAGGCTGGAGATTCGCACTCTGGGCCAGGCTTTCATGAACCGCCACTGGGTCAACAAGCCGATCAAGCGCGATGTGTCGGAAGAACTGTTTGATGCCACCGAGGAGCAGCTTTTACGCTGATCATTCAGCTGTTCCGTTCAGGCCATGGATGGACTTATACAAATCAAGCTCATCAATGTTTGATTTGTAAGTAATGGCAAAACCGTGATTTTGCCATTACGCGCTGATTTCTTGCAGGACGCAATAAATCAGCATCTCCCTATAAAGCAGGCATCTGACTGAGCATCTGCAATTGTTTCGGATTGGGCCCCGTCATCGGCAGGCGGATGCGAAAGCATGTGCCTGCGCTGCTGCTTTCCACTTCGATGTCGCCCTCGTGCGCCTCGATGATGCGTTTGGTGATCGCAAGGCCCAGGCCGGCGCCGCCGGCGGCGCGGTTGCGGTCGGAATCGGCACGGTAAAAGCGGTCGAACAGATGGGGTAGATGATCCGGCGCGATACCCTCGCCTTGATCCTTCACCTCGACGACGGCCATATCTCCGCTGACCGACAGGTTCAACGTAATCGTGGAATCCTTGGGCGTGTGCTTGTAGGCGTTGTTCAGCAGGTTGAATACCACCTGCCCAAGCCGGTCCTCATCCCCGGTGACGAAGACGTCATCTTCGATATTCAGTTCCAGATCGAGGCTTTTGCCGGCGAACAGGCCCAGGTGTTGCTGGCCCACCTCTTCCAGAAGCAGGCTGAGATCGACCTGTTTACGATGCAGTTCCAGGGTGCCGGTGTCGGCTTTGGCTAGCGTCAACAGGCCGTTGACGATGCGCCCCATGCGTTCGATGATTTCCAGTTTCTGGCGCAACATATGTTCATATTCTTCCGGCGAGCGTTTGCGACGAAGGGTTACCTCGATATCGCCTTTGAGCACAGTGAGCGGAATGCGCAGTTCATGCGAGGCATCGGCGGTAAAGCGTTGTTGTGCCTTGAAGCTGGCTTCAAGCCGGTCAAACATCTTGTTGAGCATGCGGATTAGCAGGGCAATTTCCTGATCCTGGGAAAACGATTTCAAGCGACGGGTCAGATCACCGGCGGACACCACTTCCGCCGTTTCAGTAATTTCATTGATCGGGCCGAGCGCCTTGCGCGCCAAGGCATAACCAGCATAGGCGCTGATGAAGATGGACAGCAGGCCAAGCAGGCCTCCGACGATATACATTAACTCAAACATGCTGCTGATATCGCCCAGGCTGCGGCCGATGACCAGGGCCGCGACCACGCGTCCGGCTCGATGCACCGGAATGGCCACCACGCGGATATTATCCGGGCGCAGCAGGCTGTCGGTCGAGGAGAAGGCCGTGGCGTCTTCCATCGCCTTGCGTAGCGCCACTGTCACCTCATCGCCGCCGCGACCTATGAGGGTGTTTTTGGCCGGAAACAGCAACTGGCCGTTGGCTGCGACCAGTTGCACCACATCGGGGTAATTCTCGGTAAAGCGTACGAGATTTTGCTGCCATGTATGGAAACGCGAAGCTTCAAGGCTGTCGACGATAAGCCGACCACGTTCGAGCAGTTGGTCGTCCACTTTCTGGTAGACGCGATGCGAGAGGGTGAAATACAGCATGGCCGCGGCGAACAGCAGCAACAGTAACTCAATAGCAATGTACCAAACAGCCAGCCGGCTGCGGAAGGTTCGGATCACGCAGGCTGTTCTTCGTCGCTCAGCAGGTAGCCTTGACCACGAATCGTGTGAATCAGCTTGGTATCGAAGTTTTTGTCGATTTTGGAGCGCAGATGGCTGACATACACATCAATCACGTTGCTCTCAGGGTCAAAGTTCATATCCCACACATGCTCGCCCACGAGCGTGCGCGACAACACGCGTCGGGGATTGCGCATCATGTATTCGAGCAGGGAGTATTCCTTGGTGGTCAGGCGGATCGGCGTGCCCGATCGGGTGGCGCGCCGGCTAATGGGGTCAAGTTCCAGGTCGGCGATCGTTAGCACCGGCGTTTTGGCTTCCGAGCGCCGGCGCAGCAGCGCGCGCACGCGGGCCAGCAGTTCATCAAAGGAAAAGGGCTTGGGCAGGTAGTCGTCGGCGCCGGCATCCAGGCCCTGCACCTTATCCTCCACTGTGTCACGCGCGGTGAGCATCATGATCGGCGTGCTAAGGCCATGTTCGCGCAGCTCTCGGCAAATGCTGATGCCATCCTTTTTGGGCAGCATCAAATCGAGCAGGATCAGGTCGTATTCGTTGACCGTGCCCAGGTATGCGCCCTGTTCGCCATCATAGGCGACATCGACTGCGTGACCTTCCTCTCGCAGGCCCTTCTGAATGAACTGGGCGACGCGCTCTTCATCTTCCACAACCAGTATTTTCATGGGCAAACCATAGCAGAAGTGCGGGGATGTGCGAAACAATGATGGTCGGCCGCGTATCAGCTAGACTTGCTATGTATGGAGGGAGGTGAAGATGCGCCGGGATGTATTGGTGTTCGATATCGAGACGGTGCCCGATGCCGCGGCCACACGGCGGATACTGGGCCAGCCGGAACTGTCCGACTCTGAGGCGCGGGAAGCCCTGACGGCCTATTTTCGCGACAAGACTGGTGGCAGGAACGATTTTCCGCGCCAGTCCTTTCATCAGGTCGTGGCCATCAGCTATGCGCACCTGATCGCCGAATCCGGCGAAAATGGGCAGGAGCTGGTGCTACGCCGTCTTGCCAGCGGTGGTGCGGCATCCAGCAGCGAGGCGGAATTGCTGGAGGCCTTTTTTGAGCTTATCAGCAAGCGCGCACCACGGCTGGTGTCGTATAATGGACGGGGATTCGATATTCCGGTGCTCAAATACCGCGCCATGGTGCATGGCATTTCCTGTCCACGCTGGTTCGCCGAGGGTGATCGCTACAACAACTACGATGCGCGCTATTCCGATGTCTACCATCTGGACCTGCTGGAGGTGTTCTCGGATTTTGGCGCATCGGCGCGTTGCAGCCTTGACGAGGTAGCCGCTTGCTTCGATGTGCCGGGAAAGTTGGGCACGGCCGGCTCCGATGTGCTCGCCATGTTTGAAGCCGGCGAGATCGAGGCGATTCGCAACTATTGCGAGTGCGATGTGCTTTCCACCATGCTGCTGTTTTTGCGTCAGCAGTTGTTTAGCGGCCAGTTGACGCCCGAGGCCTATGCGCGAACGACCTTGGCGATCCGGAACTATCTGCAAGCGGAAGTGGAGACGCGGCCCTATCTGGGCGAGTTTCTCACCGCCTGGGATACGGATACGTAATTGCGCTACACTTCAGCTTATTAATAGGAGTTCAATTATGCAGCCGTTTGTTTCGCTTGATGGCCTGGCAGTACCGCTGAACCGCGATAACGTCGATACCGACGCCATCATTCCCAAGCAGTTCCTGAAATCAGTCAAGCGCACCGGCTTCGGGCCGTATCTGTTTGACGAATGGCGCTATCTCGATCATGGCGAGCCGGGCATGGATTGCAGTGGACGTCCAAGAAATCCGGATTTCGTACTGAATCAGGGACGCTACCAAGGAGCGGAGATTCTGCTGGCACGGGAAAATTTCGGTTGCGGCTCAAGCAGGGAGCATGCGCCATGGGCGCTGCTCGATGATGGCTTCAGTTGCATCATTGCCATTTCCTTTGCCGATATCTTTTACAACAACTGCTTCAAGAGCGGCATTCTGCCCGTGCAACTGGAGGCGTCAGCCATGGATCAGTTGTTTTCGGAGTGCGCATCCGCGCCGGGCTATCGCCTGAAGGTTGATTTACCCAGCCAGCGCGTCACCACGCCATCCGGTCAGTCCTTTGCTTTTGATATCGACACCTTCCGCAAGCGCTGCCTGCTGGAAGGCCTCGATGATATCGGCCTGACGCTTGAGCACTCCGATGCCATTCACACTTACGAGGCCCGCCGCCGCCAAGAGGCTCCCTGGTTATTTGGGTAGTCGCCTTGCGGGAGAATCCAGGCCAATTATGGTTACCGCAGATGATTCACTAGCGAAGGCAGCTAAGGAATAGGGGTTTCGAGTTTGGACTTGTCGAGAAACAAAGGAGCCAGAATGCTGAGTGCAAACGAAAGCAAACGAAAAGATAGTGCACTTTGAATCTGGGCGGCGGGCGACATAAGGTTAGTGCAATCATTACTACCGAACATCGAAAGGGGCGGAATGTTATGAGGTCTATTGTTATTGCTTGCGCACTCGCACTGGCGTTGGCTGGATGCGCTACGGGCCAGTCTACCGATAAGACTAAGAAGGGAGCCGCGACCGGGGCGCTGTTGGGCGGCTTGCTCGGCGGTATCCTGGGATACCAGCAGGATCATTCCGGCGGCGCCTTGAAGGGAGCGCTGATCGGGGCCGCAGCCGGCGGCGCACTTGGCGCTGGTACTGGCGCTTACATGGATCGGCAGCAGGATGAGTTCGAGCGCCAGCTTGCCAGTGAACGCGAGGCCCATGCCGTGGAAGTTGAACGGCTGGAAAACGAGAACCTGAAAATCACCATGTCCAACGAGGTGTCGTTCGATTTCGATTCGGCGTCGGTGAAGCCGACGTTTGCACCGACGCTGGATAAGGTGGCCGACATCGTCAGCCGCTATGAGCGGACCGATATGGTCGTCATCGGCCATACCGACAGCACGGGTTCGTCCTCCTACAATCAGACCCTGTCTGAAAACCGCGCCCGCTCAGTGGCCACATACATCGAAGGCCAGGGTGTGAGCCCGGCGCGCGTCCAGACCGAGGGTATGGGCGAGACTGACCCTCGTGCCAGCAACGATAATGAGGCCGGCCGTCAGCTCAATCGCCGGGTGGAAATCTTCATCGTGCCGGAAGAGGGCATCGAATAGTTTGGAGAGATTTTAATAAGGCATCCTTGGCCTTATTCAAAGGCACAAAGGTAAAAGCGTGGTTTTACCTTTGTTTACAAAATCAGGCGAGGACACACCTAATTTTGGCAGCCCATCCGTGGGCTGCGCGGATACTCTGACTTATTCAGAGCATCCTAAATCTCCCAGTAACCCGGTTCATGGCGATAACTGGAACCTGAAACATGGCCTATAGCCTGTTCGCCGATGCGGTCGTACTGGCGCATTTCGGCTTTATCCTGTTTGTCGTGTTCGGCGGGTTGGCCGTTATCAGGTGGCGGCGGCTGGTGTGGCTGCACCTGCCAACCGTGTGCTGGGCGGCGGTGCTGGAATTTCAGGGCCTGATCTGTCCGCTGACACCGCTGGAAAACTGGCTAAGAAGCCAGGCCGGCGGCGACGCCTACCCGACCGGTTTCATCGAGCACTATCTATTGCCCATCATCTATCCGGCTGGATTGACCGCCGATGTACAGTTTGCCTTGGGCGCGGGCGTGCTTGTGATCAATGGCGTGGTCTATGCGCTGGCGATCTATCGATGGCGGCGGCCTAGCGGGCCTGAAGCAGGAAGGTGACCGGTCCGTCGTTGACCAGGCCGATCTGCATATGCGCACCGAAGACGCCGCTGGCGGTGTTGGCGTGCAGCCGCTGGGCATGCTCAAGCAGGTGTCCGAACAGCCGCCGGCCGGTTTCCGGTTCCGCCGCCGGCGTGAAACTGGCGCGCGTGCCCTTTCTGGTATCCGCCGCCAGCGTAAACTGCGGCACCAGCAGCAGGCCGCCGCCAATATCGAGCAGGCTCAGGTTCATGCGTCCTGACTCATCCGGGAATACGCGATAGCCCAGAATCTTATCCAGTAGGCGCTGCGCCTGATCCTCGCCGTCATTCCGCTCCACGCCGACGAGCACGAGCAATCCGCGCTCTATGGAGGCGATGGTCTTGCCGTTCACCTCGACATGGGCGCGGGCGACGCGTTGCAGCAGGCCGATCATGCCCTTGGTAAATAATCGCCGACCTTGCGTTCGAATTCCGGGAAATAACGTGAAATGATAGTGACGTCGAAGTTGCCGAGAATGGCCTCCTTGGGTTCGCGTTGCAGCAGGAAGGTAAAGGCCGCCTCAATGCAACGCGATGGGCTGCATCTTCCGCCGCCCAGTTGGTCGAAGTGCGCCCTCGACATCGTCACATGATGGATACTTTGGTCGCCGCCCTCCGTGATGGTGACCTTGAAAGCCATCGGCTCGTCATGTCCGGTCTGCTCGACCGCGATCATGCCGCGCACGCCTGTCTCTGGCTGAAGAGTTGGCCGCAGGCGGCCAGAATGTCGCGCCCCCGGCTTTCGCGCACCACGGCGATGAAGCCGGCCTTGACCAGCGTGGCGCGAAAAGCGGACACGCGCGTATCATTCGGGCAGCGATAGCGGCTACCCTCAAATTCGTTGAAAGGCAGCAGATTGATGGTGCAGGGAATCTCCGCCAACAGCCAGCACAGGCGCTGGGCGTCGGCATCGGAATCGTTGACGCCGGCCAGCATGACATATTCGATGAGCACGCGTTTGCCGGTTGCCGCGATATAATCATGCACGGCGTCCAGCAGGGTAGTAATGGGGTAGCGGCGATTGACCGGCATGATCCGATCGCGCACGTCATCCGTCGTGGCGTTCAGCGATACGGCCAGGTTGCAGGGTAAACCATCAGCCCCCAGGCGGCGAATGGCCGGCGCAAGGCCGACGGTTGAGATCGTTACGCGCCGGGGCGCAAAGGCCATGCCGGCGGGATCGGTGGCGATGCGTACGAATCGCGCCACCTGTTCAAAGTTGTGCAGCGGCTCGCCCATGCCCATCAGCACCAGGTTGCGCACCTTGTCCTTGCCAGCCTCTCGCTGGGCTATTTGAACCTGCGCGACCATTTCTCCGGCATCGAGATGCCGCTTCAGCCCCGCTTGGGCGGTCATGCAGAAATCGCAGCCCATGGCGCAGCCCTGTTGGGTGGATAGGCACAGGGTCAGGCGATCCTTGCCCGGAATCAGCACGGACTCCACGCGGTCGCCATCGGGCATCTCAAGCAGCAGCTTGGTCGTGCCGTCGCCGGAGCGTAGCTGGCTGGCAATGTGCACATCCGGCAGACATGTATGCCGCTTCACATGCTGACGCAGGTTTTCCGGCAGGTCGGTCATGGCGTCGATGTTGGTGATGCCATGGCGAAAGATATGGGCGGTCAGGCCAAGGGCATGCACGGGCTTGGCGTCGCACTGCTGGCACAGGCGCACAAAATCGCTCCTTGTCAGTCCGATAAGGGATGGTCGACTTTCAGCCATATTGTATGCTCTTAGAGCGGTTTAGAAAAAATCAAAAGCCCCATTTGGCTTTGTTGGCGGCAACCTCTTCGGCTGAAGGCGGCTCATGCTCATTCACTTCGGCCAGCTCAAAGGCATCGCGCTCGGAATCGCACAGGGCGTTCAGGGGCGTATCCTCGGCGAACACTTCGGGCACGTCTTCCTCGGGATAGATGGCTTCCCAGGGGCATTCCGGCTCGCATACGGCGCAATCAATGCATTCGTCAGGTGAAATATAGAGTTGAAGGGGGTGCTCCTCGCTAGCCTCTTTCGGTACGTAAAAGCAGTCCACCGGGCAAACGGCGACGCAGGCCGTATCCACGCAGTCTCGGCACAGTTTAGTGACGGTAAAGGTCATATCTCACCTCGCAATTCAAAATAGCGGCGCAACATATCACCACGCCGATTCCGATTCCAGTGTTTCAAGGCGGGGGGCGTGTGGTTCATACGTAGTTTCCACAATTTCGGAAGCACATTTTTTTGCCTATACTGTGCGCCCTGAATTAGAGTCTTAAGCCAAAATTCAGGGGACTTGTTTGACAGTTAAGGGTGTGCTGGAGCAATTTAGGCGCATCAGCGTTTGGAGTTATGTTTTATGTCCTCGAGAATTCTGGGTACGCAGTACTTAATGATACGATTGTAGGCCCTATTTCCTGCGAAACTGTACTGCTCGCTTCTGTTTAATGGAGAGCTATTATATCGCGGCCTGTGATGCTTGTCGGGTGAATCAAACCATGTTCGATTCGACCTGCCACTGTTAAGATGCGGTGATGCGGTTTTCCCCCTTCGTTCACCTGCATGCACATTCGGATTACTCCCTGCTTTCAGGGGCGGTGAGCGCCAAGGCGCTGTTGGATCGCGTGCACGAATTGCGTCAACCGGCCCTGGCTCTGACCGACCATGGCAACCTGTTTGGCGCGGTGGATTTCTACACCGAGGCGATGAAACGCGGCATCAAGCCGATCCTTGGCTGCGAGGTGTATGTTTGCCCCGACCATAAGGAAAAGCGCAACACCGGACCGCGTCAGCCTAGCTATGATCAACTGCTGCTGCTGGCGCGCAGTAACCACGGTTGGCAGAACCTGATGCGGCTCGTGTCCATTTCCTATCTTGAGGGCTTCTATTACAAGCCGCGCGTGGACAAGGCGTTGCTGGCTGAATATGGCGAGGGCCTGATCGCCCTGTCTTCCGGCTGGCACAGCGAGATCAGTCGCCACTTGCGCGCCGGGCATGCCGAGTCCGCTTCGCAGGCGGCGAAGGAATACGCCGGCCTGTTTTCCGATGATTGTTTCTTTATCGAGTTGCAACGGCACGGCGCGGCAGGGCAGGAGGCGCTGAACCGGCAGTTGATCGACCTGGCGCATGACGTCGGCCTGCCGCTGGTGGCCAGTAATAACATCCACTTCTTGGCCCGCGATGACTTCCATGCCTTTGAAGCCATGCTCTGCCTGCAAAGCAACCGCAGCATTCACGACGACGTGGCCGGCCACTACACGCCGGAGTGCTATTTGAAATCCCATGAAGACATGGAGGCCTTGTTCGCCGACGTGCCCGAGGCGCTGGAAAACAGTCTGCACATTGCCCGGCGCTGCAATGTCGACCTGAGTCTCGGCCAGTATCAATTGCCTGATTTCGCCGTGCCGGACGGGATGAGTCTTGGCGAATACATGCGAACCGCGGCCGAAAAGGGCCTGGATGCGCGCTGGGCGAAAGCCCCGGGGGAGGAGCGCGAGGCATACGATGCGCGCCTTGATGAGGAGCTGGCCATCATTGAAAAAATGGGCTTTTGCGGCTACTTCCTCATCGTCGCCGACTTCGTGCGCTGGGCCAAGGAGCACGATATTCCCGTCGGTCCTGGGCGCGGATCGGGCGCCGGATCGCTGGTCGCCTATAGCCTGGGCATCACCGATCTCGATCCTATTCGCTATGGCCTGTTGTTTGAACGCTTTCTTAACCCTGAGCGCGTATCCATGCCAGATTTTGATATTGATTTCTGCATGAGCCGCCGCGATGAGGTGATCGATTATGTCACCGACCGCTACGGTGCGGATCGCGTCGCCCAGATCATCACTTATGGTTCGATGAAGGCCAAGGCCGTGGTGCGCGACGTCGGGCGTGTGCTGGGCCTGCCATACGCCAAAGTGGATCAGCTGGCCAAGATGATTCCAACGAGCCTGGATATTACGCTGGACAAGGCCTTTTCCCAGGAGCCTTCCCTGCAGAAGGAAGTGGATAACGATCCCGAGGTGGCGCGTTTGTTCGACATCGCCCGCCGCCTTGAGGGGCTTCACCGCCATGCCGGCAAACATGCCGCGGGCGTGGTGATTGGAAGAAAGCCGCTGGTGGAAACGGCCCCCTTGTATAAGGACCCTCGCGAGTCACGCGATGATGGCGGTATGGTGGTGCAATGGGACATGAAGTGCGCCGAAAAAGCGGGGCTGATCAAGTTCGACTTTTTGGGACTGAAAACCCTGACCGTGCTGCATCTGGCCAGCCAGCTGGTGCGTCGGCATGGGGCGGGCGAGGCTGAACTGGCGTTCAGCGTGGAGGAGATTTCGCTCGACGATGCCAAAACCTTTCAGCTATTGCAGAAGGGCACGACGAGTGCCGTGTTCCAACTTGAGTCCTCCGGCATGCGCGATCTACTCACCCGCATCAAGCCTGATTGTTTTGAGGATATTATCGCGCTCGTGGCTCTGTATCGGCCCGGGCCGCTGCAATCGGGCATGGTGGACGATTTCATTGAGCGCAAAAGCGGGCGTACCGACGTGGTCTACACTCTGCCGCAACTCGAACCCATCCTGGCCGAAACCTATGGCGTCATCCTCTATCAGGAGCAGGTGATGAAAATCGCCCAGGTGCTGGCCAGTTATAGTCTTGGCCAGGCTGATCTCCTGCGCCGCGCCATGGGCAAGAAAAACCCCGAGGAAATGGCCAAGCAACGTAAGGTGTTTCTTGACGGTGCGGCGGGTAACAAAATCGCTGCCAACAAGGCTGAGTACATTTTCGATTTGATGGAAAAATTCGCCGGTTATGGCTTTAACAAGTCACACTCGGCCGCCTATGCCCTGATCGCTTATCAAACGGCCTATCTCAAGACGCATTATCCGCAGGCCTTCATGGCCGCCACGCTGTCCTGTGACATGGGTCACTCCGACAAGGTGGCCATGCTGGTGCGCGATTGCCAGGCCATGGATTTACCGATGCTGCCGCCAGATATCAACGCCTCGGACTGGGAGTTCATCCCGGACGGGGAGGCCATTCGTTTTGGCCTGGGGGCTATCAAGGGCGTGGGCGAAGCGGCCATCCGCGAGGTCGTGGCGGCCCGCGCCGAGGGCGGGCGATTTACCAGCATGGATGACTTTCTGCTGCGCGTGTGCGCCAAATCGCTGAATAAACGCATGCTCGACGCCCTGATCAAGGCGGGCGCGCTCGATGGCCTGATTCCGCACCGTCACGCCGGGCTGGCGTGTCTTGGCGCGACGATTGAACGGGCAAACAGGAAGCGCAGGGAAAAAGAGGCCGGGCAGTCGGCTTTGTTCGGCGCGGCTGAGGCCGAGGTCAATCAATCAGAAATGGCGGGCATTGAGGAATGGGGCTTGGGAGAGATGTTGAATTTCGAGCGCGAGGCGCTCGGGTTTTACCTGACCGGCCATCCCCTGGAGGAATACCTTGGCAAGGTATCCGGCCTGACCGATGGGCACCTGGGACAGCTTCCCGACTGGCAGGATGGGGCGCAGGTCATCCTGGCGGTCAGCGCTGGCCAGATCAGGATTCATCATGGCGGCAGGGGAACCATGGCCTTCGTGCAAGTCGAGGATTTGCACGGCGGGGCCGAGTTGGTGTGTTTTTCCCGACTGTATGAGCGCGTGGCCGCGTATCTACAGGCAGATGAGGCGCTGCTGGTGGCGGCGGCGGTGGACCGTTCCCGCGATGAGCCGTCGCTACGGGCTGAGGACGTGATGTTGCTTGATGATGCCTTGGAGCAGCTGGTGGAAAGAATCGAAATCCGTGCCTCTGCGCTGGCTTGCGACGTGGCTACCGTGCGGCATCTCAAGGCCCTGGCTGAGGAGTTTCCCGGCCCGGCCACCTTGCGTTTCATGATTCGGCTGGGCGATGGCAATACGGCACGGTTGCAAAGTCCGCTCGGACTGTGTTGGCATGCGCAGGTAAAACAACGGCTGGAAGAATGTTTTGGCGCTGATGCAATCCACCTTCGATGCCGGCGCTGGCAGCCACAGCTGGCCAATGGCAATCGTGGCAGGACACGGGAGAAAATGAGGCATGTCGCTTAGTTACCTGGATTTTGAACGGCCCATCGCTGAACTGACGGCCAAAATCGACGAGCTTAGCCGTATGGGCGAGGATGAAAGCGTCAATATCGCCGAGGAGGTTGAACGCCTCACGGACAAACGCGACAAACTCGTGCAGCAGATTTATTCCAAGGCCGACCGCTGGCAAATCGCCCAGCTCGCGCGTCATCCGGACCGGCCGGGATTTCTTGATTACGTGCCGCTGCTGTTCGAAGACTTCCAGGAGTTGCATGGCGACCGCGCCTTCGCCGACGACGGGGCCATCGTTGGCGGTCTGGCAAGATTTGGCGGGCGCGCGGTGATGATCGTCGGTCAGGAAAAAGGCGGCGACACGAAGGAGAAGATCAAACGGAACTTCGGCATGCCGCGGCCGGAGGGTTACCGCAAGGCGCTTCGCCTGTTCAAAATGGCCGAGCGTTTTTCCATGCCGGTGTTGACATTCATCGACACCGCCGGCGCCTGGCCGGGGATTGACGCCGAGGAGCGCGGCCAGAGCGAGGCGATCGCGCGTAACCTGATGGAGCTTGCCAATCTCAGGGTGCCGGTGATTTGCACGGTGATTGGCGAAGGCGGCTCGGGCGGTGCGCTGGCTATTGGCGTGGGCGACCGATTATATATGCAGCAGTTTTCTACCTATTCGGTAATTTCACCGGAGGGATGCGCTGCCATCCTGTGGCGTGATAAGGCCTTTGCCTCGGATGCGGCCGAAGTGCTCAAGCCAACCAGCAACGACCTGCTGGAACTGAACGTGATCGACGAGATTATTCCCGAGCCGCTGGGCGGCGCTCACCGCGATGCGGAGGGTGCGGCCAGGTTGCTGTCGGAATGCCTGCAAAAGGCCATGGGCGAGTTGCTGCAAACGCCACTGACGCAACTTCTTGAACTGCGGATCAGCCGGCTGCGTTCGCTAGGGGTATTTCAGGAAGCCTGATCCGTTGATTCATGATTGATTGATCACTCGCGGGCTTGTCCGCTGAACAGTGATTTGCATCATGTTTTCCTACCCTGCCCCCATCAATATCAAACGCTATGCCAAGAAGTTGGGTCTGCCTCGCCGGGCATCTTCCCATCTGGTTTTTCGCCCGTTGACATTGGCATGAGGATTGCTTCTGTTTCTCCACTAAGCAGAGCCGGGGAATATCGGCTTGGGAGCGCCACTATGACGAAACGCAAAATATCTGCAGCAAACAGCATGCGCGGTTTCACATTGATCGAGATGATTGGCGTGCTGGCCATTATCGCCATTCTGGCTTCCATCGTTGCGCCGCGAGTCTTCAATGCAATCGCCGATGCGCGCGTGATCAGCGTGGTGGAAACCGGCAATGCCACCAAGGCGGCCTTGATTGATTACTTTCGCGGCAAGGGGAAATTGCCGGACTCGGCCCATCCGGGCAAGGAGTTGGTGGCCGCCGGATTTCTTGAGGGCATGCCCGATGCCAAGGTGCATGTTGGCGATTCGATGAGATTTGCCCGTGGCATGGGAGCCGCCCTTGGTTCGATACCGGGCAAAACGCCTTTTGCCTACGACCTCGATGGCAAGGGCGACATTGATGTCGGGCCAGCCAATGTGATTTTCGAGTTTCAGTTCCGCAGCGTCAATATCGCTGATGCGTGGGATCTCAGTCAGATGATTGACGGCGCCACCCTGTCGCAGGCCGACGGCACGACGGCGGACCTACAGGGAAGGGTGGCCTATGCAGCGCCCGTGGATGGCGTAACCCCTTCGCTTCATTTCTATCTAACGCACAGGTAGCAGCGGCCTCATAGTGGCAAACGCCTTTTTGCGCATCATGGGACGCGTGTATGATTCTCCGTATATTTCCATGTACTCTGGAAAAGATTTCCCGGCATTGACGGGGGCTGCTGAACATGGCGGATACTGAGTCAGCACCGGAAGGCGGCCAACACCCCAAACCATTGGGCCAGAAGCTGCTTGACTCCGGCCTGATCACCCCTGAGCAGCTTACGCTGGCCTTGCATGAGCAAAGGCGTAGGAAGACTCACCTGGGTGAGGCATTGGTGACGCTTGGCTTCATCAGCGACGACATGTTGTCTTCATTGCTGGCGCAGGAAATGCAGGCGGAGACGGCGGACCTTTCGGGCGTTGTCATTGATCACGAGGTGCTGCGTCTCGTTCCGATTAACATGGCCAAGCGCTACCTGCTCGTGCCGCTTTCGCGCGACGGTCATGTGTTGTCCGTGGCCATGGCTGATCCATTCAATGTGATGGCGATTGATACCGTCGAAAAGGCGACCGGCCTGAGCCTGGATGTGTCGGCCGCTTCCGAGCAGGCCATACGCGAGGTGTTGGAGCGCCAATATGTGCAAAGCGCGAGCATGGAGCAAACCCTTGATGAGCTGATGCGGCAGAGTCACGAGCAGCTGGAAGACGAGGCTGGCGGCGAATCGTCGATGATCCGGCTGGTGGATCAGATCATCGCCCAGGCTATCAAAAGCCGGGCGACGGATATCCACGTAGAACCCGACAGCAGCGTGCTGCGCCTGCGCATGCGTGTTGATGGCGTGATGCAGCAGCGGCTGTTGATACCCAAGCCGATGCAGGCGGCTGTCACGGCGCGCCTGAAAATCATGGCGGGTATGGATGTCACCGAGAAGCGCCTGCCGCAGGACGGACGCATCGCCTTTCATTTCAGCCTGCGGGAGGTGGACCTACGCGTATCGACCATGCCGACATGCCATGGCGAAAACCTTGTGCTGAGGGTGTTGGACAGGGACGAGACTACGATGAACATCAAGGCGCTCGGCATGCCGAAGGCGGTGCAGGGCATGTTCGAGGCGTCGCTGGCGCGGCCTCAGGGCCTGATTCTGGTTACGGGGCCGACCGGCAGCGGCAAAACTACCACTCTGTATTCCGCCATGAACCATGTCAGTAGCATTGAACGCTCGGTGTTTACGCTGGAAGACCCCATCGAATACCGCATGCCGCTCATTCGCCAGACGCAGATCAATCCGGTCTCGGGCATGACCTTTCCCGCTGGTCTGCGCGCCGTTCTCAGACAGGATCCGGACGTGATTCTGGTCGGCGAGATTCGTGACGCGGAAACGGCGAAGCTGGCCGTGCGCGCTGCCATGACAGGGCATCTGGTGTTGGCCACGCTGCATACCAATGATGCAGCCGCATCGATTCAGCGGCTGGCTGATATGGGGGCCGAACCCTATCTATTGGCCCCCACCCTGGCCGCTGTTCTGGCACAGCGGCTGGTTCGTTCCATTTGTCCTGCCTGTATCGAGACGGTGGATGATGCCGAGGAACGCTTGGCGGCCGCCGGCGTTAATAGGCTTCCGGATGGCATGCCAACGCGTCTCTGGCGGGGGGCTGGATGCGCCGCATGTGATGGCACGGGCTATCTCGGACGTACGGCTGTGTTTGAATTACTGCGGATCGATGACGCCATGCAGGAAGCCATCATGCAGGGCGGCGATGCGCAGCAGATGCGCCGTCTTGCCGCTGATCAGGGCATGATGGCCTTGCGCGACGCCGCGATTCTCAAGGTCCTTCGCGGAGAGACAACGCTCGACGAAGCATTGCGGGTTACAGCCTGATGCCCGAATATAGCTATCGCGCTATCGACGATGCCGGTCGCGCCATCAGCGGCGTAATGGCTGCCGCTGACGTGGTGATACTGGAATCCCAGCTTGAGGAGACCGGCTATTGGCTGGTGGAGGCCAGGGAGCAGCGTGGCGCTAGCATGCCCGCGCTGTGGGGCCGCCGCAAGATCAGGCGGCAAAGCCTGATCGATTTTTTTTCGCTGGCCGGCTCCATGCTGGAGGCGGGTATTAGCCTGGTCGAGGTGCTGGAAACGGCGGTGGAGGAATCCGGTGACCCGGCCCTGCACGAAGTGCTCGATGATATGCTCCGCAACGTGCAGGCGGGCCATGCCTTGCATGAGAGCATGCGTCAGCATCCGCAAGTCTTTTCCCAGCATGTGGCCGGTCTGGTGCAGGCTGGCGAGGAGCGGGCCGGGCTACCTGATGCCTTTGAGGAATTACGCAAACATTTCAACTGGCTGGAATCCCTGGTCAAGGATGTTAAGCAGGCATCCATCTACCCGGCCATCGTTCTTGTCATGGTAGGGCTCTTTATTATCCTGATTTTTTCCTTTGTAGTGCCGCGCTTTGTCGTGATGCTGGACAACGTCCATATGCAGCTGCCATGGATCACGCGCATGGTGATCGGCATGGGTGAAGGCATGGCCGCCACGTGGTGGCTCTGGCTGGCCATGCTCATCGGAGTGCCGCTCGGTGTACTTCATACCAGACGCCATTCCGAGCGTTTCGCCCTGGCCTTCGACGGGTTACTGCTTAGGCTGCCAGTGTTTGGGGAGGTCCATCACATGATTGTCGTGTCGCGCCTGACCCATAATCTGGCGGCCCTCTACAGAGCGGGTATTCCCATTATTCAGAGCCTGGGCCTGTGCCGCGAGCTGCTCGGCAACAGGGTGATGGAAAAAGCGCTTGCCGAGGTGGAGGTGTCCATTAGCGAGGGCAGCAGCCTGCACGAGGCATTCAGCCGCTTTGCCTTCTTCCCTTCCATGCTGTTGCGTATGGTGGCCGTGGGCGAGGCCTCCGGCCAACTGGATCGCGTGCTAGGGCAGGTCAGCGATTATTACGACGAGGAAATTCCACGACGGGTGAAACGGGCGTTTGCCGTACTTGAGCCGGCGGTCATTATTTTTCTGGTTGGCTTGATCGGTTTTGTGGCGCTATCCATTCTCCTCCCCGTCATAACCCTTGCCGGAGGCGCCGGCTGATGCTGGCGGATCGCTTAGCGGTGAACTCGCGACCCGTCCCCTGCGGCCGGATGGCTCATGGGTTTAGCTTGATCGAATTTATTGGCGTCCTGGCAATCCTGGCCATTCTGGGTGCTGTCATCGCGCCCAACCTGATTCGTCAGATCGACATGGCCGAGCGTGATGCCGAGGTTGAGGCATTGCGCACGCTTGAGTCGGGCTTGCGCCAATATGTGCGGCGCGAAAAATCAATCCCGGACGTGCAAGCCTGGGCGGAAGCGGTGGCCTCGCAAATCAACCGGCCCGCGGCGCAGGTGCATGCCAACAGGCGCGGCCTGGCCCGCATCCTAGTTTATGACCGGAAGCTGGCGGCAAACCTTCCCTTTCGCCAGGTCTCGCGTGGGCTTCCCAACCCGCCCGCCAATCTTCGCTTTATGCTGATCTCGCATCTGCGCCAGGATATTGGAGCGCTACACCCAGGCGGCGACCTGGATCGCATGGGCGCGGGCATGTTTGATGCCGTGTGGAATCAGCAGGGCCAGCCGGCGGCCCTGACCGAGGGCGGCGACCTGTTGATCCAGCGCATAAATCTTTCAGACATGTTTCACATTCTTGCGCTCAATAATAACGATGACGCCCGGGCGTGGTTCGAGGTGGATGGAGCAGGCCGCGTCTCCGTCGACTCAGGCGCGACGCTCAAGCTTTCTCTGATTCACGCCAGCCAGGTGCGCTTGCTTAACGCCACATCCGGGGACGTGGCTTACACCCACACCATGACCGGCGACACGGGCTTTTCCTATCTGGGCAGGTGGGGCGGAAGACCGGGAATGGCGGGCCGCTGATGAGAAGACATCTGCTTGGCGTCAGCCTGATCGCGGGCCATTTGACCGCCACCGTGTTTCATAAGGGTAAGCCAGGAAACACCTGGCAATGCCCGGAGCATGTAGCCAGCGCCGAGGCGTTCGCCCAGGCGCTGCGGGAAGCCAGAAGTGAAACGGGGTTTCGCGGCCGTTATGTCAGCTTTGTCGTGGAGACGGAAGAGGCCAGCCATGCCTTTTTCAAGACCCCGCCGATGCGACGGCGCGACCTGGAAACATTTCTGGCGCGCAAGGCGGAGCAGAACAAGCCCTTTGATGAGCCAGCCATATACTGCTTTGAGCAGACGAAGGCGCCGACAGGCGAGGGCGTGCTGCTGCACATGCTTCCCATGTCGTATTTCAACACCGTCTTGCAGGCCTGCGCCGAACTGGGTCTGACACCATTGCAGTGGGTTCCGCCCTCGGCCGTGCTTCGCGGCAGCCTGGAACAGCTACCCATAGCGGACAAAGAAGTGGCATTGATCACGGCAAGCTCGGCAGGCAGGGCGGCCCTGGTTTTCGGAGACCGGCAGGGCAGGTTGGTGTTTGCCCGCCATTTGGCGTTTCGGGAGGAAGAGGGCGCTGAAAAGCTTCTGCGCGAAATCAATCGTTCCGTGCTTTACGTCAAGCAGCAGTTCGGCGTGGTCGCGCGGCGCGGGTGGCTGGTTGGCAGCTCCAAGAAACTTATCGCGAACACGCAGGCCGATATCAAATTTTCCGCCATGCCCGGGCATAAGGATGGTTTTTCCTGGATGGCTCAGGCCATCGCCTTGCCGCTGAAGAGCGAAAGTAATCTGATTCCGCATGAAATCCAGGATGAACGGGAGCAGCTATTGCGTGCTCGTATCAGCGCTGCGGCTATTGCATTGCTGTTGATGGCTGCGGTTGCATCCAGCGTATTAATCGAAGCCGTGCTGGCAAAACAGCAGCGTGTGGCCGCGTCGATGATGCAGGAGTACAGCGATCAGTTGCGGGAAAAAAGGGAATTGCAGGGAGCGGCCGAACAGCTTGCCGCTTTAAAGCATTCCGTTCACCGGATCGAGACGCGAAGGCCGCCTCTGTCGGGATGGTACCTGGGATATCTGGCTGAAGCAGTTCCGGAAGGCATGGTACTGGATGAAGCGGCGGTCATCGACCAGGGCGATGGCTGGAACGTTCGAATCAGCGGGGTGGCTTCTGGAGCGCAACCCTTCGCCTGGGCGGCGCAATTGCAACGCTTTGAGCAGGCCTTATCCGGCCCGCCTTATTACCTCAAGATCAGCCGTGGTTGGCGCGAGGGCTGGCTCAATAATGTGCGTGGCGAGGGCAAGTTGCCGATGTCATCAAGCATGCCCTTCAGCATTGAGGGCAAAATTCGATGAACGCCCGTCACTCCTTCCAGACGGTGATGCGAGCCGGATTGACCGAGATGAACCGTGTCGATCATATTCTGGCCAGGATCAGAGGGCGTACCGTGGCGCGCTTCATCGTCGCTGTGCTGACAATAGCGGTTATGGCCATGCTGTGGTGGAGCCTGGCGCAGCGCCTGCCGCTGATGTATGAGGCGGAGTCCACGATTCAAAGGGCGTTGGCCGTGCAAAACGACGTGATTCAGCTCAGGCAGGCCTGGCCAAAGGAGGAGGCTGAGGCCGTGGGCGCGCAGGCTGACGAGGCCAGGAAAAAGCTAATCATAGGCTACGAAGGGGTTGCCGTGCGGATCGAAAAGCTTAAGGCCATGGCCGATGGGCGCGGGCTGGATTTTCAATACGCTTTATCGGAACCTTTGGGCGTGGCGTTAGATGGGCTGGATGGCGTTTCCGTCGTTAATCTAAGTCTGCAAATTACCGCGCGCGACCAGCGCGGAGCTTATGTCGCCATGCTCGATTTCGTCCGCCAGGTGTCCGAACAGACGGGGCGCATGGATGTGGTAAGTCTCGCGATGCACGGCAACAAGCAGGGCGTGCTGCAAGCCGAGATGGGTCTCGAACTATGGGCCAGGCTGGCAGGCGAAGGCGTCCTGCTGGGTGATGGCTAGCGGTATGCGAAGGTTGCTTGGAAGCCCGATCGTGGTGGCGGCGCTGGTGATTGTCGCCTTCATAGCCGTTTCGCAAAACATCATTGCCCCGATCTCACAAGGCCGTCATTTACGAGCGCCCGCCATGATGCCAGCGGTTAAGGACAAGCCATTGATCGCAGTGTCTCCATCCAGCCGTTCTGACGTCGAATGGGACTTGGTGGGCTGGCCCGAGCGGATCAATCGCGATCCGTTTCGCTCTGAATCAGCATTTAGGAACTCCACCAGATAGTCCTTTTCTTTCGCTTCACACTTGTTTGCCTGAATGCATCTTCGTATGCTTGCCCGCCCTTTTGAGGGGGTGATCGCCGGAGAGGTACCGAAGTGGTCATAACGGCACCGACTCGAAATCGGTTGGGCGGGTAAAACTGCCACGTGGGTTCGAATCCCACCCTCTCCGCCATTCATGAGACTCACGGGTTCGACAAATCGGCAGGAGAGCCGATTTGCACGGCGCGCATGGTGCCGCCTGGAGGCGAGGCATAGGGATATGCCGAGTGACAAATCGGCAGGAGAGCCGATTTGCACGCGCGCGTTTCGCACCGCTCACTAAAGCCGCCCGTCCATGGGCGGACGGGTGCAAAGCCACTGTAGCGTTAGAGAGCTCTACCTGCTTTCTCTGTCTTGGTCTATTCCTGTGTTTCCATTTACGGCGGCTTCGTTATCATGCACCGCCTTGGAGAGGTGACCGAGTGGTTGAAGGTGCACGCCTGGAAAGCGTGTGTACCCCGAAAAGGGTACCGAGGGTTCGAATCCCTCTCTCTCCGCCACCTAGTCGGGTCTCTGGTGGGAGTCTCCACCAGAGATCTGAATTGTTTCAATAAATCAATCGCATACGACGATTGTTCCCCGTCAACCCTAAGTGGACCAATTGGCGTAAATAGCTAAGAGACATTATGGCTTAAAGCTCAACGTATGCCCATCAGCGAGTGCCCGCATCTGGCCGTAACCGGACACTGGGCGAATGACCGCTCACGACCCAAACTGGACATTCGTTGAATGAGGATTGCAATTGCTGACTAGCTAATGCCATGCACGTAGTTTTCCCAACCATGCAATTCGAGCATTCGTGCTCTATATTAAGTTATATGAATAATCAGTTACCGCCGCATTGGATAGTAGGGAATGATGAGGATTGTAAATATCGTAGTGATGATGGTGATTGCTGTAACGCAGTGAACTACTTGAGACCATGGAAATGCACGACTCAGTGTGTGAAAAAGCTTGACCAGTGGGTAAGGACCAACCATCCAGATTCAAGTGATGAGGAAATTGAGAGGCGTGTTGTAGACTTAGCCCTAATGTCAAAAGAAGACTTTCCAGACGATTAAACGCTAGCCATCCAGTGCCCCTAAAACTCCGCTCGACCTCAAAGTACGTAGCTTTACTAACTAAGAAATGCAGAAATGCAAACTGGTATTCGGGCAATGACCGCTTTCGACCCAAACCGGACACTCACTCTGCTAGCACTACCTTGACTTATGGCACCCAAATGCCTAAACACAGTAGAGGGACAGGGATGGTAGCCCTACTAAAATAATTACAATTTAATATGCATGGATGCCGGGGGTATGGGGTAAATAATAAAATGAGAGATTTATTGAAAATTTTGAGCACCATGGTGCTGTACGTGGGCATGCTTATGCCAATGCAGGTTCAAGCAGCAAATGTGCTTGTTATATCCAATTCGAATGCAGCTGCGGTGGCTGCTGACTTGCAGGCAAACACAGCAGGCCATACCTATACTTCGTTAAGTCTTGGGGGGGGATATGTGCCAGTACCAGCTGATTTTACTGGCGCTGATGTCGTTCTCTTATTCGAAAATGGCAAAATAACAGCTACATCCGTCGCTGTGGGTGATGCAGTGCATGCATTCCAACAAGGTGGCGGCGGTGTCGTGTTTGGTACCTACGTTTGGCAAGACTGGGGTAATAACACTAAATATGCAGTAAGCAATGGCTGGGGTGCCTTGGAATCTGTGTCACCTTTGGATTCTGACACCCAAGGCTGTGAATATAACGCGGATAGTATGGGCACGATTCTTGACCCAGCGCACCCGGTCATGGCTGGCGTCAATGTGTTGACTGAAAATAGTAGTCGGGGCGGAACCCAGATTTCCGCTGTCGGCACCCCGCTGGCTTTGTGGTCCACGACGAACTTCCTCGGAACAGATGATCCACTGGTAGCGGTTTATGAACCTATTGGTTTCGGGCGAACTGTTGCTATTTCTTTGTATCCCACACGCGGAACTGACGATGCCTACCAGCTATGGGAGAATGCTCTGGCATGGGCTGCTGCTGGCCCTACCCTTGCTGCACCAGGATCCGGACCTGATGATGACCCCTTGTGCGGCAATTTGATCCCTGTAGGCGGGCCGCATACCGCCTGGGTGCTGGCCATTGTGCCCCTGATGCTGCTGGGCATCTGGCTGGTACGTCGCAGAGTGTAAGCCGACATTGTTACTTCTTTAGGGGCGGCCTTCGGGCCGCTCCTTATTTCTAATCTTGCGAATGTCCACTTTTGGCCGTAACCGGACACTCACGAATGACTGCTTTCAGCCAATAACGGACATTCAGAAATTTTCACCAGAAGTCTGCATTTCCATACCAGGATTGAAATTTGATTAATTCGGTAATTAATACGTAAGCCCTTACTGGTAACAAGCGCTCAAGCTGTTTACTCTTTCTGCCAGATGCGCTGTCGCATCGGTGGTTTCTTATGTCAAATGTTTACTCGCTATCACAATTGGGGTGGAAGCCCTTTTTCCAGCAACAACTCACCCTTGAAGAGTGGGAAGACGCTACCGTTGGGAGAGTTGTCTCGCAGGAGCGTTCTGAAATTTATCTGCAAACCGACGAAGGAAAGAAATCGCTTCATATAACAAAAGGGATGCCGAAGTTTGCAGTGGGCGATTGGATTCTGCTCGATTCGTCAGGAGCGTATATTCGCTTGCTCGAACGGTATTCACTGTTTTATCGAAAGGCGGCGGGTACAAAAGTATCAACCCAGTTGATCGCGTCGAATATCGATACGGTATTTATTGTTAGCTCCATGAATCAGGACTTTAATCTTAATCGTATTGAGCGCTATCTGGCTTTGGCCCATGAGACTGGTGTTGAACCGGTGATTGTCCTGACAAAGTCAGACACCTGTAACAATCCAGAGCAATACACAGAAAAAATTGAAGAACTCGATCTGTTTCTGGAAGCTGTCACTGTAAACAGTCTTGATACAAATAGCGTTCGAAAATTGGATAACTGGTGTGTTGAAGGTAAAACGGTTGCGTTTTTAGGTTCATCTGGCGTTGGAAAATCAACTTTGATTAACACCCTGTTAGGTCAGAATGTCCAACATACGAATACAATACGCGAAGATGATGCTAAAGGGCGCCACACGACGACATCACGATCTATTCATTTTCTTCATTCAGGAGGATTATTGCTTGATACTCCTGGTATGCGAGAGCTACAACTTGCCGATTGTGCGCAAGGTGTTGAAGAGACGTTTAGTGAAATAACAGATCTTGCAGAACGATGTAGATTTAAGGATTGTCAGCATGAAAATGAACCCGGATGTGTTGTTCGGGCTGCAATTGATTCCGGAGCTATCGACGAACGGCGTCTTGCCAACTATTTGAAATTGATGAAAGAGCAGGAATATAATCAAGCCACGTTAGCGGAGAGAAGAGCTAGGGAAAGGGAGTTTGGGCGAATGGTTCGCTCCGTCACTAAATCCAAGCAGAACAGAAAGGGTAATTAATTGCATATAACGAATGACCGCTTATGGCCGAAACCGGACATCCAGCAATTTACATTGTTTATATAAAAAAAGCCCCGGCGAACCAGGGCTTCTTTCAGGTGAGCAGAGACTTTTAAAATATTAGCATTAAATAGAAGGCCAAAGCTGTTCCGCCCACCAGGCCAGTCAATCCATAACCTTCAATATCTTGTTTTGTTTGCCTGCTCATATCAGAACCTCTTGTTGACCTTTTGGTCAATCGCCTAAGATATAGTGTAACGATTCTGATTATCATTGTCAAGTTTTATTCATATATTCCCAAGGTAGGTTGCGGTTACGCCATCCCAGCTCTGTATCCCGGTGCCCGTTTGCGCCCTTCGGCCCTTCAAATCCCTCTAATACATTGATCGAATTAATACCAGATTCCTTCAACAGCTGAGTTGCTGCTTGGCTGCGTTTTCCACTCCGGCAGATCACCATCACAGTGCGATCTCCGACCCGGTTTTTAACTTTGTCTACGAAACTCGGGTCCACCTGCCAGGAGGGATAGGTTTTGTACGGGATGTTGACGGCACCGACAGGATGGCCGACGAGTTCGAATTCCGGTTTGGTGCGCACATCTAGAAGCCAGATGCCCAATTGCTGCATTCGGTAAGCCTCTTGTGGCGAGATCGATAGATGATCTTCTTGTGTAGAAGCTTCGGCAGGTTGTACAGCGCTCTGAGCTGTCGCCACCGTATCGGCATGGATTCCTGGAAGCCACAAGCAGCACAACAATAAAGAGGCAACGCAGAAGTGCAAAAGTATACGCATGCTCTGAGTCTTAAACAGTCAGCTCATGAGTGTCAACGGGAATGCCTGCCGACATAGTCGCGGTTATAGTTGCTTCTCATCTCTCCCGGGAGTGTAACATGGCTGTTGAGCGGCCCACCCATGAGCAAGCGTTGTTCCGTACGCTCCTGTCGCGTCGGGTATATAGGAGGAGAAGGGAAAATGAATAGTGGACAAGGGCAGAAAGGGTCAAACTGGGCGCCAAAATTTTTTGCTGCGGCGTTGGCGATGGTGCTGCTTTTCTTCTGGTGGCTGCTTATCTACTCGCACGGCATTGATCGCACCGTATCTTAAGCACTGGAGGGTAGGATGAGATCGGGTAGTTCTGTTCTTGTATGGCTGGCTGCGGTTGTGACCGTAGCGGCTTTCTTCTACGGCATGGATCATCTCATCATGAGTTTGCAGGGCCTGCCACTGAATCTTGATCTCAGCCCGGCGCAATGAGGGGCGGAAGTCGCCGTTTGACGCCGAAGGTTAGTATGCTCGCCAGGGCTGATGCGGGGCGATCAATTGCGTTGAGCGCGGCGTTAATTGTTGCCTTTATCCTCATCACTTCGTTGTCTGTTCCCACATCCGCTGATCGCGCTGTCGGCTGGCAGTCGGTGGCACAGGCCATGGCGCAAACGCTTGAGGATTCTGACGTTAATGCTGATGCCAAGGCAGACGAGATCATCACCGCGCCGCACCCCCAGCGCGGCGACTACCCGGACATCGGCATCTCCAGCCGCTCCATCGTGTGGGTCATCGCCCAGCTGCATCTGAACTTTGCTGCCTTCGTATTGGCGGTGCCGATTTTCGTGGTGTTGATCGAGTGGCTGGGGCTGAAAACGGGCAACGTCCGTTATGACCACATGGCGCGTGAGTTCATGAAGATATCGATGAGCGCCTACTCCATTACCGCCCTGTTCGGGGGCCTCCTGACGCTGGCGCTCTTCATGCTCTACCCGGACCTGATGCGCTATATGATGCATGTATTCGGCGCGCAAATGCTGGTTTACGCCTTTCTGTTCATAGCTGAGAGCTTATTTCTATATGTCTATTACTACAGCTGGGATGCGCTTGGTGAAGGCAATCGGAAGTGGCTGCACCTGACGCTGGGGCTGATGCTCAATACAGCAGGTACCACCTTGCTGGTACTGGCGAATTCGTGGGCCACATTCATGATGGCCCCATCAGGCGTGAACGAGGTGGGCGAAGTGATCGGCAGTATTTGGGAGATCATGCGGGGCCCCTTGTGGAACCCGTTAAACCTGCACCGCTTCCTCGCCAATATCGCATTTGGCGGAGCGGTAGTGGGTGCCTATGCAGCCTACCGGTTCTTGAGCGCCAAAACGGCCGAGGAAAAGGCCGCCTACGACTGGATGGGCTATACATCGAATTTCATCGCCATCCTCAGCTTTCTGCCGCTGCCGTTCGCCGGCTACTGGCTGATGGCCGAGGTGTATGCGTATTCGCAGAGCATGGGCATAACCGCGATGGGCGGTATTCTGTCCTGGCTGTTCATTGTGCAGGCGGTGCTCATTGGCGCGATTCTTCTTGCCGGCAACTACTATCTCTGGTCGGGCATGACGCGTTGTGAAGGCGCTGTCCGCTACCAGGGGTTCATCAAATACATTGCCTTCGTGCTGGTGCTGTCTTTTCTCGTATGGGTCACGCCTCACACGCTCATCCTCACACCGGCTGAAATGAAGGCGCTGGGTGGCAGCCATCACCAATTCCTGGGGGCATTGGGGGTCATGCCGGCCAAGAATATTGCCGTGAATCTGATGCTGATCTTTACCTTCCTGTCCTTCCAGCTTTACAGGCGCTCGGACAAGGTGGCTCAGGTGTCCTGGGAGACAGCCGGCAATGCCTTCATGGTGACGATCTACGCCGTGGCGATGCTAAATGTTGTTTTTGCCGGCGTTTATTACGGGTATTTCACCAGTACGGTGTACAATGTCGGTTCATCTGTAATCCAGGTCTTCTCGACGCTGGCCGTGATCGTCGCCGGCATTACCATTGACGGCTTTATGTACAAGGGCGCGAAGACTCTTCCTTCGCAATGGGGGCGGGTGTCCAACCGCTCTCAATATGCACTCTTCGCCCTGCCCATTACATTCACCTGGCTGATGGCGCTGATGGGTTATCTGCGCTCAAGCATACGCACCGACTGGCACATCAGCGATATCATGCGCGACAACTCGCCGGACAATTTCATCCCCACCATTGGTTATGCCGGCAACATGATCACCATGGTCACCGTGCTGTTCGTTCTACTCGTTCTATTTGTGTTCTGGATCGCCACGCGCGCCGATGGTGGCCGACAGAAGGCAAATATCGAGGCTGAGGCGGGCAAGCTGTGAGTGTCCTGGCAAAGGTGCTGGGCTTTTCATTGGCCCTATCTTTGTGTTTTACGCTTGTGACCCATCTGCTGCCACAGGTTGAGGGCAGGGTGCCACAGGAGATCGAGGTGGATATCGATGCGCTTACCATGGACGAGTTCATCGCCCTGGGTGAATATATTTTCAAGCGCATCGACAGCTGCACCTTATGTCACAATGACCGCGGGCGCGCGCCGGATATTCTCAGGCTCAATATGATCCAGACGATCGCATCCCGTCTGGCCGATGGCCGATACCAGGGCAAGGCCAGGGACGCGGAGGGCTACATCCGTGAATCCATGCTGGCACCGAGCGTCTACGTCGTGGACGGCTATGGCAAGGTGGGGGCGGAGCACATAAGCCCCATGAAAGCTGTCGACAAACCACCGATGTTGCTGAGCGATATTGAAATCGATGCCGTGATCGCCTTTTTACAGGCCAAGGATGGCGGCGAGGTAACCGTGGCACTGCCTTCATCGGCCGAGGATATGCCTGTGGCGCCAGCCTTGCCTGTCGATACGGGCGAAGCGCGCAAGCCGATGTGGATTCAGGCTCCGGATGAGCGAGGGTCTGGCGGATGATGGCGCGGGCAGACTGGGCGGAAAGTGGCCCGGCCTTATGAGCAGGTGGAGGATTCCGGCATTCTGGCGGGCGGTGGCCGTCATCGCCATTGCCTATCTCGCCTTTACATTTGCGTTTCCTCCCGTCATGCCGAAATCGCTGCTTATAGCCTATATGTTCTTCACTATCATCGGCGTGCTTTTGTACTATTCATTCGACGATCAGCGTTTTGCCGAGTTCAAGGCGCCGATTTTAGCAGTGCTTCGTGCGAACGTCGGGACGAACGCCATCGTGCGCCGCATACTCCTCATGGGTATTCCCCTCGCCGCGGCATTTGGCGTGCATGCCATGGTCAGCCCTTCTTTTGATCCCCCCGTCGAATTCCGACAGGTGCACCCGGCACCGCCTGCATCTCTGTATGCCTTCGGTAAGAGCTTTGATCTGACCAGTCTGGAAAACCCGGTACGTATGGAGGCCCTCAAGCTGATGACTGACAACCCGGACGAGGGCTGGAAGCGCTTTCGGGCGAGCGTGGATGCCGGCCGCAAGGTGTATTCCCAGAATTGCCTTTTCTGTCATGGTGGCCTGCTTTTCGGCAAGGGGGTGTTTGCCGGGGCGTTCGACCCGATGCCGGCTAACTTCCAGGATGCTGGCACCATCGCCCAGTTGCAGGAATCCTATTTGTTCTGGCGCATTGTGGCTGGCGGGCACGGCTTACCGAGGGAGGGTGCGCCTTGGAACTCGGCCATGCCGGCGTGGCAGCCCATGTTGTCCGAGTCCGATGTGTGGAACGTCATCATATTCCTCTACGATTATGTGGGGCGGCCGCCGCGCATCTGGGATGCCGAGGTATCGCGGCAGGTTACCGCCTTGAACGATGCACGCCTGCGGGAGCGTGCTGGCTTGATGGGCAGGGAGTTGTACCTGTTCCACTGCGCCGCATGCCATGGCGAGAAGGGTGCCGGTGACGGACCGGCAGTCGCACGTCTGTATCCCAAACCTCGTGATTTCACCACCGGTCTTTTCAAGTACAAAACCTCGCCCAGCGGCAAGCTGGCGCGCGATGAGGATATCTTCAACACCATCAAATTCGGCCTGAGCGGCACCGCCATGCCGGCCTGGGAGCAGCTATTCTCGGACGAACAGATCAGCAGCCTGATTCCGGTGCTCAAGGGCTTTGACATCTTTGGCGCCTGGGCACCCGACGATGCGATGGATGAGGACTTCGACGAGGAAGGCAGGTACGCAGGCATGCCAGTCAGCGAATCGGCGTGGCTGGAAATGGGCAATCAGGTACCTTTTTCCGGGGAGTCAGTTGCCAAAGGGAAGGATCTCTTTCATAAGAAAGACACATGCAGCGCCTGCCATGGCCTGGATGGCCGTGGCAACATCACCTCCGGCAAGAAACTGAAGGATGACTGGAAGGATCGTATCTGGCCGCGCAATCTGACCAAGCCATGGACTTGGCGGGCGAGCAATGTGCCCGGCGATGAGCCGCAGGCGCGCGATGCGACAATCAGGCATATTTTCACCCGCCTGTCCGTCGGCATTCCCGGCACGCCGATGCCGGAACATACCAAGGCAATATCCGAGGAAGACCGATGGCATATTGCCAACTACGTGCACACCTTGCGTGGAACAAGTGCGCAACCGGAAGGCAAATATCTGATTCGCGCGTGCAGGGTGGATAGATCGCTACCGAATACCATCGATGATAGAGCGTGGAACGAGGCTGAGGCGACCACTTTGCTGATGGCGCCGAATATCAGCAAAGAGGACCGCCTGTTCACACCCCTGAACGATGCCGTGACCGTGCAGGCGCTGTATAACGATGATGAGATTGCCTTCCTGCTGACGGTCGATGACCGAACGGATTCACGTTCCGGCGAACCCGTATCCATGCAGATACATGACTGGCGACATTCCATGCATTCTGATGCGTTCGCCATCCAGTTTCCCAAGCAGGTGGCATTTACCTCCGCCGGCATCGTGGACAAACCATGGTTCCATCATGGCGACGCCGCCCATCACACCACGATCTGGCACTGGAACGCCGGAGCTTTCGATCCCGTACAAGCGCCAAGCGCGACAGTGTTCGATGCTGCGGGCCCGAACAAACGGCTTCAGCCGCGCCCGGCCGACAACATGACCGCCGATGGCCGATGGCGCAGCGGTCAGTGGAGGGTCATGATAAAGATGCCCCGTAGCGGTGGTGATGCCGGCGATATCAAATTTGCCGAGGGACAGTTTATTCCGGTCTCCTTCGCCAACTGGGATGGCAGCAATGGCGAGATTGGAAGCAGACATTCCCTGACCGCCTGGCACTGGCTGCTTTTGCCCCCAGTCGCCAACCCGGTCTGGACGATTGGGTTGCCAGCCGGCGCGTTTGTGCTCACCTTTGCCGGAGGCTTACTGCTGGTGCGTAGCCAGCGCCGTAAGATGGTTGGCAAGGAAGGGCGGAGATAGTGTGTTCTCAGAGGTATGTCGCGTGCATTCTGGTGATACGACGTCATGCGCCAGCCATTGGAGGATGACGTGAAGAAAGATCGTTGGTATGCACCGAAATGCGGCTGGGACTATTTTATCGTCCTTGGCGTGGTTGTGAACGTGATCGTTTCAGCACTTCTGGTCATCAACTATTTTCTTGGCTAGGGCCTGATAAGTTTGCGCGAAAGCGACATGATGCCTAGCAAGGCCGGGTCCGGGGAGAATGCATTGACAAACTCGGAGCAACTGCTGGAAAGGCAGCCTGGAGGAATACCGCTGGTTTCATACGCCTATCGGCATGTCATGATGGCTGTGGATAATTCGGCGCACTCCAACCGTGGCGTTGAAATCGGCCTGGCTATCGCGAAGGCCTTTGGCGCAGAGGCGACCGGCAGCCATGCCTATGCCGCCAGGTTGCACGATCTGCGTTTCAAGCAAATGGAAGGAGGCTTGCCCGAGCAGTATCGGCGCGAAAAGGAGTTGGAGAAGCAACGCGAGACGCACGATACGCTCATTTCTCACGGCCTGCAGATTATCACCGACTCCTACCTCGACGTTACGGGTGAGCGGGCCGCGGAGCTGGGTATCCAGCTCAAACGCAAATCGGTGGAGGGCAAGAACTACCGTGCTCTGCTCGATGATATAGAATCCAGCGATTACGACCTGGTGGTGCTAGGCGCGCTGGGGCTTGGTGCGGTTCGCAGCAGCAGTATCGGCAGCGTCTGTGAGCGTCTCGTGCGCCGCTCGGATCGCGATATTCTGGTCGCCAAGGATCCGAAACGCGGTATTGGTGATGGCCCGATCATGGTGGCCGTGGATGGCTCAAGCCAAGCCTATGCCAGCCTAAAGACTGCCATGTTGCTGGGCAAACATTTCGGTGTGGATGTTGAGGTGGTGTCCGCTTTCGATCCCTATTTCCATTATGTCGCTTTTCATAGCATCGCTGGTGTGCTTTCCGAGGAAGCCGGCAAGGTGTTCAGGTTTAAGGAACAGGAAAAGCTGCACGAAGACATCATCGATTCGGGCCTGGCCAAGATATATAAGGCGCATCTGGCGGTGAGCGAAAAGATTGCCAGGGATGACGAGGCTCATATCACAACCAAGCTTCTCGCCGGCAAGCCCTATGAGGTGATTCTCAGGCATATCCAGAAACGCAATCCCTCACTGCTGGTGCTCGGCAAAACGGGCGTACATGCCGATAGCGATCTGGATATCGGTAGCAATGCCGAGAACCTGCTCCGGCTGGCACCATGTCACCTGCTGATTGCCACGCGCGAATTTATGCCCAGGGCCGAGCAGATTTCCGAAGAGACCACTGCCTGGACTGATGAGGCGGAAGCGAGAATGGAAGGCGTTCCCAAACATGTGAAAAGCATGGCGCGCATGGCCATCGTTCGCTATGCCCAGGATCACGGCCATACGGTGATCAGCACGCGTATCGTCGATGAAGCGGTTGAAAATCTGTTGCCGGCCAATGCTATGGCAGCCATGGGTCTGATTACCGAGGCGGCGCAGGAGCGCAGGCAAAAGAAAGCAGCCGAGGCAGCTAACAAAGCATTGCAGCAGGGCGCCGAGCAGACTTTTGATAAGCGCATGATTTATTGGACCAGGGAGGCAAAGCAGGAGCTGGAGCTGATCGAGGATGAGACGAAGCGAAACCATATCAAGCTCAGGGCCGAGAAACTGTCGCTCAGCGAAAAGCGCAAGACTATTTGTTCCGACTTGCTGCACCGGGTAATGGGCATCGAAGCACCGGAGGAATCCGGCCCTGAGCAGGGACTGTGGTGGAGCGCGGAGGCAATAGCCCGGATCGGTCGTGTGCCGGATGGCTTCATGCGCGATGCCAGCAAAGTCCGCATTGAGGATTATGCCCGCCGCGAAGGCCATGCCGAGGTTACGCTGGATGCTTGTGAGGCAGGGCTTGCCGAAGCGAGAAGCGCGATGACGCAAGCGATGCAATCCGGCAATGGCCTGCCTGCCACGTTAGGTACAGCCAAGCCACACGCGGTGGCTCCGGAATGGAGCGAGGAAGCAAAGAAGAAGTTGATTCTGGATGCGCCCGAAGGATTTGTTCGCGATCTCACTCGCCAGCGCATGGATGCCTACGCCAGGCACAAGGGTTTAAGCCGCATTGACATCGGCTTGATGGAGGAGAAATACGCACAATGGGGCGAGATGTCATCAGCGTTAAGCACTGAACTTGAGTGGGAAACCACCACTCTTGAGCGCATCCAGCGTATTCCCGACTTCGTGCGTGGCATGGTGGTGAAAGAAATGGAGCGCTGTGCCCGAGACATGGGGGAAGGCACTGTCAACGAGGAAGTTCTGAACAGGGTGCTGGAGACCTGGTCGCGGCACGGTCCGTTCGATGGTGATGACCATCCGGTTCACTACCGGGACAAGAAGGACTAGATGGGCGATGCTAAGTAGCGCAGCGGCTGTCATCGATACTGAGCTGCAAGGGTAGCGAAGGGTTTCGGTGGCGGTTCAGAAACCATTCCTTGTGGCGCTCAATCTCACGAAGCGATGCAATCTGGCCTGTGAGCATTGTTATCTGGATGCCGGCATGCGCGAGGGCGGTGATGCCAGCGAGCTGGATACGATGTCGGTAAAGCGCATCCTGGGCGAAATTGCCGAGGTCAACCCAGCGACAATGGTCGTGCTTACCGGCGGTGAACCCCTGCTCAGGCCTGATTTCATCGACTTGTGCAAACATGCAGCCGGTCTTGGCCTGATGGTCGTGGTCGGGACCAACGGCGCCCTGCTTACAGAGAGAAATGTGCAGCGGCTGCTGGATGCGGGCGTGAGCGGGGCCGGTATCAGCGTGGATAGCCTGTCGCCGGCGCTGCATGACAGCTTCCGCGGCCTTACCGGCGCGTGGAAACATACCATGCAGGGTATCGATCAATGCCGAAAATTGGGCCTTTCCTTTCAGGTTCATACGAGCGTCCATCAGGCCAACGTCAACGAGGTGGATGAGATCATGAGATGGGCGCATGCGGCGGGCGCTCTGGTGAGCAACTTCTTCTTTCTTGTCTGCACGGGCCGCGGCGAGCGCATGACCGATATCACGCCGGATCAATATGAGCATGTTTTGAACCAACTGGTTGATGCCCAGGAACGCTTTCCAGGGATGATGGTGCGCGCCCGCTGCGCCCCGCATTTCAAGCGCCTAGCCTACCAGCATGATGCAAAATCGCCGATTACCAAGGCCCAGGGCTATGAGGGCGGCGGCTGCATGGCCGGGACGCGCTATTGCCGCGTCACCCCGGATGGCCAGGTAACGGCATGTCCCTATATCGAGTCATCGGCGGGCTCTCTGCATGAGCAATCGTTTGGTGACCTTTGGGTGGCTGAGGAAACCTTCCGGCAGCTGAGGGCACCGAAACTTTCCGGCAAATGCGGCGAATGCGAATTCCAGATTCTCTGCGGCGGTTGCCGCGCTCGCCCCTTTGCCATGCATGGGGACTTGATGGGCGAAGACACGCTATGCAGCTATGCGCCCCAGGGCGGTGAGGTGATCCAGCCATTGACGTTCGCGGCGCAAGCCGTGAGCTGGGAGCCCGCCGCCAACGAACGCTTGCAGAAACTGCCTTTTTTTCTGCGTGCCATGATTCGCGGCAGGGTCGAGCAGGCGGCGCGAGAGCGGCAAGGCGGGATTGTGACACTGGCCTTGATGGATGAGCTGCGCCGGGCGCGATTTGGCGATCATGCGCCGGCCTTTTCGCCCAAAAGTAAATCGAATGTAAAGCCGTGGCCGCCAAAGCAACCATGATGGTAGATCGAGAGGATTGAGGCGAACTTGGATCGGCAGAAAAAACAGGTAATCATCATTGGCGCGGGCATGTCGGGGCTATCCACAGCCTTCTGGTTGAGGCAGAAAGGCATTGAGGCGACTGTGCTGGAGCGCTCGGATCGCGTGGGCGGCGTGATCAGAAGCGAGAAGATCGACGGCTATACCATCGACCACGCTGCTAACTGTTTGATGAACTTCCTGCCCGAGGTGTACCACCTTTGCGACACGGTGGGTTTGTCGGAGCGGCGTGTATTTCGCAGTGATACGGCTACGCGGCGCTACATGTTGAAAGGCGGCAGGCCGCAATCCGTGCCGCTGACACCCAAGGCCATGCTCGCATCCCCATTCTGGCCCTGGCGGGCGAAGTTGCGCATGGCCATGGAGCCACTTGTTCCCGCATCCAGGCCGGATACGGAGGAAACCGTTGCCGGTTTTATCCGCCGCCGTTTCGGCAATGAATTACTGGAACAGGCGATTGAGCCCTTCGTAGCAGGAACGCTCGCCGGCGATCCCGAGCAGGCTTGTGTGCGCAGCACCATGCCGAAGTTTTACGAGTTCGAGCAGCGCTATGGCAGTGTGCTGCGTGGCGTAGTGGCCAGCAAACTGGCGGGAACCCGAACGCGTTGTCCGATGCGCCTGTTTTCGTTCAGGGATGGCATGGAATCCCTGCCTGCGGCTATTGGTCGATATCTGGGCAAGTCGCTTCAGTCTGGCGTCGAGGTTAGGGAGGTTGAACGCCGAGGCCGCCAATGGCGGATCGAGACCATATGCGATGGCCAGTCTACAGAGGTGGAAGCCGATACGCTCGTTATTGCCACGCCCGCTCCCATCGCTGCCCAACTGCTGCACCCAGTAACGGAGCTGGCTGCCGAGCAGCTGAACAGTATTGCTTATGCGCCGATGGCGGTGATGACGCTGGGATTCCGCTCAAGCGATGTCGGGCATAATCTGGATGGTATCGGTTGCCTGATACCGAAGCGTGAGGGGCGGTATTTACTTGGCACATTGTGGAACTCGAGCCTGTTTGCCGAGCGCGCACCCAAAGGCCGTGTGTTGCTGACCTGTTATATGGGTGGCCTGAGCCATCCGGATGTGCTGAACTATGACGATGGGCAATTGCTGGATATGGCGCTGGTTGATTTGCGCCAGATGCTGGACATCAGGGGCGAACCAGAATTCATGCGTGTGATTCGTCATCATCAGGGTCTTCCCCAATACCATCTGGGCCATCAGCAGCGGCTGGCCACGATTCGCGAGCAGTTACAGCTCGCGCCGGGTTTGCACCTATGCGGCAACTATCTAGATGGCGTATCGATCCGGGACTGTGTTGCACGAGGAAGGCTATTGGCGGAACAGATTGCCTCGGATGTGGGTCGTGATGGAAAGCTGGCCCTGGTTCCGGCAGCAAAAAGCCCGATTACAGGGCAACGCGCGGTTGGTTGAGCAAGCGTCCGGTGGCGAAAGCCCCGGCTTGCGTGTACATTTTTTCATCACGGTCTGGCTCAGGCCAAGGAGGATATGATGTTCGGACTCGGATTTCCGGAGTTGCTGATTATATTGGTGATCATTCTGGTGATATTTGGTGCTGGTAAACTGCCACAGGTGGGAGAAGCGCTGGGCAAGGGGATGAGCAAGTTCCGTGGCGCCATGGATGAGAAATCCGAAAAGGCGGAAGCGCCTGCGGAGCCTACGCCAAGTGCCGAGGCAAAAATGATTGCCACACCGTCGGAGGAAGTGAAGCCCAAGCAAGAGGCGGACGCCAAGAACGCCTAAGAACCCGGTTGCGGCGGGCTATCATCCATGTTCGGGATAGGTTTCCCTGAATTAATTGTTATTTTGGTACTCATCGTGCTTGTGGTCGGGCCGGAGGAGCTGCCGGGCGTGGTGCGCAAAGGCATGAGCTTCTTGCAGGAGGCGCGACGCCACCTGTCGGAAATCAAGGAATCAGTCGATAAGCAGACCGATCCGCTCAAAGAGCAACTACAATCGATCCAGGAAGACGTTCAGGACGAAGTTGGCCGTGGCAAGGGTGCACAGGATACACCAAGGGTAAAGTCGGACGATGAATGATGCATCCAGCATGGCCCTGACCGGGCACCTCAGGGAATTGAGGAGCCGGCTTACCCGGGCGGTGTTATGCCTGGTTCTGGGGTTTGCCGCCTGTTATGCCGTGTCCGGCAGTCTGATGGAGTGGGTGGCTGCGCCATTGAAGTCGCAGCTTGAGGCCGACATGCCAATGATCTTCATTAGCCTGCCGGAGGTATTTTTCGCCCGTCTGAAGGTGGCTTTTGTCGCCGCCTTGTTCATCACCAGTCCGTACCTGCTGTTTCAGCTGTGGGCCTTCGTGGCGCCGGGACTGTATCAAAATGAGCGCCGCTTCTTTTTGCTGTTCCTTGTTGGCTCGGTCGTGCTGTTTATCATCGGCGGGTTGTTCGCTTTCGCCTTCGTCATGCCGCTGGCGTTCAAGTTCTTTCTCGGTTTTGCCGGACCTGATCTGGTGGCCTACCCGACCATGCAGCTCTATGTCAGCCTGGTTTTGAGGCTGGCCATCGCCTTCGGCCTTACCTTTGAGGTGCCGCTTATCTGCATCCTGCTGGTTAAGCTTGGGGCAATTTCCTGCGACGCCATGGCGCGGCAACGCAAATGGGTGCTGGTTGGGGCTTTTGTGCTGGGTTCTGTGTTGACGCCTCCGGATGTGATTTCGCAGGTGTTGCTGGCCATTCCGATGTACCTGCTGTTCGAGCTTGGCGTGCTTGTCGCCCGACGGTTCGAGCAGAAAGAATATGCCGAGACGGCCAGTGGCTGATGTGGAAGGTCGTGGTATTCGTTGCTTGCTTGGCCCTGCTGATCACTGCGGTGAACATGATGGCCGAGCACCGTGCCGAGAATGATTTAATCCTTCGGCTGTGCGCCGATCAGGAAAAAGTGATGTCCGATTTGCAGTTATTGCTGCTAGAGCCGGAGAAGGGCGGCACCAATGATGTCAAGGCAACACGAAGTGGCATGATTGCCGCCAAGCTGTTGTTTATTCAGCCACAACATAGTGGTGAAGCAGATTCCGACTACCTGGCAAGACTGGCTCAACACCTGTCAGAGCGGTGTAAAGCGTGAACCTACGGCGGTGGCACATGCTGAGAGCATGCTAAAGGCCCCTGTGGTCGAGTTCGATGAATCGCATGAAGATGGCTGCCAGAGAGGCTGAAAGCATTGCCCCCGGCCTGCATGTGTTCCACTTCTGAAAAGATCAACGAGTTAGTAAAATTGGTACTTATAGGGCCAAGGATGACGCCATGGCATCCCCTGAGGGGCAACTATATCTATTTGCTGGATGGCAGATTCACTATCCCTGATAGTTCCCTGTTATATTTATTTGGATTTAATATGGATGCTGCTAAAGTCGCTGTCTTTCGATAGTTACTGGTGCATATTGGGTCTCCTTAATATACGGAAGCAGTAGATTTGCCTGTAATTTCCTGTTTAACAGGGAATATGTTGGAGGCTGATTCGTATAAGACTGCATGCACCGCCAGGTGTCACCCGGGTCGGGCTCCGCACGATCAGGCCCCGTGAACCCCGTCAGGTCCGGAAGGAAGCAGCGGCAGCGGAAGCATGATGCGTTGTGAATTCGTCCGATTCGGGTGGCGCAATTTCTGAAAAAGATGAAAAATATACCTCAACAGCATTTTTCATCCGCATGACATCCTCCAGGTTCATCAACTCACTGTAATTTACATCTTCCGCAAACAGGCCAGCATGACCACATGGTTGATTTCGTGGTGCGCGCCAGCGATGTGCATAAGCGTTTCGGCGACCGGCATGTCGTCCGCGGCGTTGATTTTGAGATTCCGGCCGGCATTTGTTTTGGCATCCTTGGACCCAACGGCGCCGGCAAGACCACGCTGATGCGAATGCTGCTGGGCATGTCGCCGGTAAGCAGCGGCGAATATCTGTTGTTTGGCCAGCCGGCAGGGGGTTCGGAATTACGACGCCGCATCGGCGTGGTGCCGCAAATGGATAACCTCGATCCGGATTTCTCCGTCCAGGAAAACCTGTTCGTCTATGCCAGCTTCTTTGGAATAACGCGCCATCAGGTGGCCGGCAAGGTCGATGAGCTTCTTGATTTCGCCGAACTCGGAGCAAGAGCGAATAGTCCCGTATCAGACATGTCCGGCGGCATGCGCCGGCGGCTGATGATCGCTCGTGCCCTGGTGAACGATCCCGATCTCATCGTGCTGGACGAGCCGACCACAGGCCTTGATCCGCAGGCCCGGCATCTGATCTGGCAGCGGTTGCGGGCGCTCAAGCGGCTGGGCAAAACGCTGATGCTGACCACGCACTATATGGAGGAGGCGGCCCAGCTTTGCGACGATCTCATTGTGCTCGACGCCGGCCGCATTTTGGTCCGTGGAGCGCCCGGCGAGTTGATCCGCCAACAGGTGGAGGCCGAGGTGGTGGAGCTTCACGGCGAAGTTGCTGACACGGAGGTTGAAAGGCTGGTCGCCGGGCTTGAGGTGCGCTCCGAGCATGTTGGCGACACCTGGTTTTGCTATGCGGCGGATGCGCGGCCTCTGCTTGAGCGTTGCGCCGCCACCGCCGGTCTGAGCTATCTGCACCGCCCGGCCAATCTCGAGGACGTGTTTCTCAGGCTGACCGGCAGGGACTTGCGCGAATGAGCGCGGTGCAACCCGTGCTGGCCGTGTGGGCGCGCAATTTTCGCGTCTGGCGCAAGCTTGCCGCCGCTTCCCTGGTGGGCAATTTCGGCGATCCGTTTCTTTATCTGCTCGGCCTGGGCTATGGTCTGGGGCTGTTTATCGGCGAGATGGCTGGCATTCCCTACATGGCCTTTCTCGCCAGCGGCATCCTGTGTTCGTCGGCCATGAATACGGCCACCTTCGAGGGTCTGTACTCGGCCTTTACGCGCATGACGCAGCAGTACACATGGGAAGGCATGCTGGCCACGCCACTGACGATCCGCGACGTAGTGGCCGGTGAAATGTTCTGGGCCGCCACCAAGAGCCTGATTTCCGGCACGGCGATCCTTATCGTCGCCGGCATTCTCGGCGGCATCCAGAGCTGGGACACGGCCCTGCTGGCGCTGCCGGTGGTGTTGCTCACAGGACTGTGCTTCGCTGGGCTCGCCCTGGTGGTCTGCACCCTGGCGCCGAGCTACGACTTTTTTATGTATTATTTCACCCTGGCGGTGACGCCGATGTTTCTGTTCTGTGGCGTTTTTTATCCCATCGATTCACTGCCTACCATGGTGCAGGCGATTGCCCAGGTGCTGCCGCTGACCCATGCCGTGGCCCTGATGCGGCCGCTGCTCACCGAACTGCCACTCATCCAGCCCCTGTTGCATGTGGCCGTGCTGGCCGCCTATGCCACCGCGTCGTATGCGCTGGCGGTTCGGCTGGCGAAGCGCCGCCTGCTGAGGTGAGCCATAATGTTTCAATTGCGCAACGTCGACAGGCGTCCGCACCAATGAATAGTTAGATTGCACGTGCTTGTTTCCAGACATCTTCGTACAGAGCTAGCTTGGTGGACGATACATCTGGAGATAGAGGCGCAAGATACGTTGCCTTCTTCACTGCCGCATCCTTGATGGATTGGCCTAGAACCCAACAGACATCGCCATCAATAAACACTAGACGATCGTGAAGTGCATTGGACATGCGCACCTCCAAATTGGCACCGTGTTGGGCTCTGAATCGGCCTGCCGCTGCCTTTAAGTCGGGAGATGCCTTGCCAATGAGAAGACGAGCGGCAATTCCTGCCGGAGTCCTTGACAGATACTGGTCGAAAATCTGGGCGTCCATGTAAGGGTCTACGACTAGAACTGATGTCTTTGCGGATGAGAGTAACTCTCCCAATGCCTTGAAGAAATCGCAAACAGCGCCAGGACCGAATACTTGCTCTTTCGTATCTGGCACCCTTAATTCAAGATCGGCAACAGCGCGATGGAGCGTCCCAAAGACCTGCGCGATATTCATTTCTCGATTTAGACAGCCCATCAGGAAATCAGATGAGGTTTTGAACGATATCGCCTCAATATCATTCCATCGGGTCACGAGCGCATATGCTTGAGCAAGCCACGCGATTTGCTCCATCGGCACGCCTTTCACGGATGCGAAGTCTGGCGCCCGGGATAGGAGAAATTGCAACTGTGCGAGTAATAAGTGCGGGTCCATGTTGTCATGCAGTCTAACAGTGTTGATACAAGGAAATAATTCCTTGTTTCTTCTTCATATATACGGACATTTTTCCTCCCTATCACAATATCAAGATGCAAGGCGGGAAATGGTTTGAATCTGAATTCTGGAACCCCATCCCTTGTCTGCATCCCCAGGGGACACCATAGACGACTGAAGTACATGTTGCAGCGAACGGCGGGCAATGGTTGTCATGGCCCGTGCGGGCCGTAGAGTCTGAGGCATGAGTTATATCGTGCTGGCGCGCCGTTGGCGGCCGCAAAAATTTGCCGATCTGGTCGGTCAGGATGTCGTGGCGCGCACGCTGCAAAATGCCGTAGCCAGCGGCCAGGTGGCGCATGCCTACCTGCTTACCGGCATTCGCGGCGTCGGCAAGACGACCATCGCCCGGCTGATGGCCATGGCGGTGAACTGCGAGAAAGGCCCCGCCAAGGAGCCTTGTGGCGAATGCGGCGCCTGCACATCGGTGATGAATGGCGCCAACCTCGACGTGCAGGAAATGGATGCTGCCAGCCACACGGGCGTGGACGACATTCGCGACATTCTTGATGCCGTGCGCTACCCGCCGGCGAGTCTGGCCTACAAGGTCTATATCATCGACGAAGCGCACATGCTCTCAAAAAATGCCTTCAACGCCCTGCTCAAAACCCTGGAGGAGCCGCCGGAGCGGGTGATTTTCATCCTCGCTACCACCGAGGCGGAAAAGCTGCCCATTACAGTGCGTTCGCGCTGCCAGCGATTCGACCTCAGGCGCATGGGCGTGGACGAAGTGACTGGTTATCTGCGCGAGGTGCTGACCCAGGAGAAGGTCGAATTCGAGGACGAGGCGCTGCGCACCATCGCCCGCGCCGCCGACGGCAGCATGCGCGATGCGCTGTCGCTGGCCGAGCGCGTGCTGGCCTTTTCCGGAAAGCGGCTTGGCGCGAAGGATACGCGGGAAACCCTGGGGCTGGTACGGCCCGAACTGTTGCGTGAGTTTTCCGACGCCGTGTTCAATGGCGATGCGAAGGCTGCGGTGGAGCAGCTGCGCCAGGCCGTGCAATACGGCCAGTCGCCGCGAGGTTTGCTGATGGCGGCGGGTGAAATATGGCACCAGTTGACATGTTGCCTGGTGGACGAGGCATTGCTGGACAGCGCCCCCGATGACGGTCAGTTGGCATGGCTGAGGGCGTGGACGCCGCGCTGGGATATTCAGGCGCTGGATTTGCGCTACCAGGTGCTGATCGCCGGCTTACGCGACATGGCGTGGATGGACGAGGGGCGCGGGGCGGAGATGCTGGCCATGCGCCTGGCGTCCTTGCACCGCTTGCAGCCGTCGGGTCATGGCGAGGCGCAGGTGGAAGCGGAAAAACCACTCCCGGATATGAATCAGGCTGCGGGAAGTAAAGCTGTTGTGGCTGAAGCGTCAGAAAGCGAGAGCATAGCCCTTGCGGCCGAACCGGCGGTGCAGTACGTCGCGCAAGAGGCTGCGCAAGCCGTGGCTCATGACGAAGCCGAGGACGATGAACTGCCGTTCGACGGCGCGGCGCCGGGTTTCCAATATGGCGACTGGGAGGCGGCCGTGCATGCCTATGGCCAGATCCGGCCCAATATTGCCGCCCAGTTCGAGCATGCGGTGTGCCTCGAATTTGGCCACAAGGTGCGCCTTGCCGTGGCTGAGTTGCATGAAGAGACGATTCCGGTGACCGAGCGCCTGGCCTTCGCCGAATGGCTGGGGCGCGAGGTGCACTGGGAGTCGAGTGCCGGCCAGTCAGGCGAGAGCCTGTCGCAGGCCAAGCAGCGCGAGGCGGCGCAAATGCGCCAGCATATGCGCGAGTCGGCCGAGGCTGATCCGCATGTCAAACTGCTGCGCGAGGAGTTGGGCGCTGAACTGGTCAACGTCTATCCCGCAGGCGTGAGTCACGATGGGAATTAGGGAAAGAGTAAACACGAAGGAGTTACTTGGATGAAGATCGGGCAGATGATGCAACAGGCCAAGAAGATGCAGGAAAAAATGCAGCAGATGCAGGAAGAGCTGGCCGCCGCCGAAGTGAGCGGCGAATCCGGCGGCGGCATGGTGCGCGTCATGATGGGCGGCGACCGCGTGCTGCGTAGCATTGTCATCGACCCGTCGCTGTGGGAAGAGCAGGACAAGGAACTGATCGAGGATCTCGTGGCCGCAGCCGTGAACGCCGCCTTGCAGACCGTGGATGAAAAAGCGCGCGAGATGCAGCAAAACATGATGTCGGGCCTGCCGCTTCCGCCTGGATTTTCCCTGTGAGAACCTGGCCGGGCGTGCCAGCACCCCTGGCCGAAGTGGTGGAAATGCTCGGCTCGCTGCCAGGCATCGGACCCAAAACGGCATTGCGCCTGGGTCTGAATTTGTTGCGACGGCCTGCTGCCGAAGTCGAGGGCTTAGCCAGCGCCCTGGCCGCATTGCACCAGCATATGGGCTATTGCGATGATTGCGGTTGTTTCGCCGAGCACGGCAGCTGCGGCAATTGCGCAAAGGCGGTTCGTGACAATGGACTGGTGTGCGTGGTCGAGCAGCCGGTGGATGTGTTGATGCTCGACCGCAGTCATTTTTCCGGCTCTTATCATGTGTTGCATGGCCGGCTCAGTCCGGTGGATGGCGTGGGTCCTGAGCAACTGCGGCTGGCGCCGCTGGATCGCCGGGTGGCCGAAAAGCGTGTGGACGAAATGATCCTGGCCACCAGCGCTACCGTCGATGGCGAGGCGACGGCGCATTTTCTCGCCCGCCGCTATGTCTCCGAGCCCATTCGCATCTCACGCATCGCACGCGGCGTGCCCGAGGGCGGCGAGCTGGAATACCTCGACGAATACACCATTGGCCGCGCGCTCGACCAGCGCATCACCTGGGAACAGGCCGCCTGAGTTGTTTTATATAATCTCAGCAACCTAGCGAGGGAATAGTTATGCACATTACCGTCATCGGTACAGGTTATGTAGGGCTGGTGACCGCGGCCTGTCTCTCCGAGGTGGGCTATCATGTCATTGGCCTGGATGTTGATGAGGCCAAGCTTGCGCGCATGGAAAAGGGCGAGCTGCCCATCCATGAGCCGGGCCTGGATGAAATCGTGGCGCGCGGCATGTCTTCGGGCCGGCTAGTGTTTACCAGCGATTATGCCGAGGCCATGGCCCGCGCCGACGTGATGTTTCTGGCTGTGGGCACGCCACCTGAGGAAGATGGCTCTGCCGACCTGTCGCATGTGCTGGCGGCGACGCGTGAGGCGGCGCGGCATGTTCAGCGCGACTGCCTGTTCGTCACCAAGTCCACCGTGCCGGTGGGCACTTGCCAGAAGGTCGAACAGGCGGCGAACGATGTACTGGCGGGGCGCGCCGATGCGCCGGCCGTGTCGGTAGCCAGCAATCCGGAATTTTTGCGCGAGGGTGCCGCGGTGGATGATTTTCTCAAGCCCGACCGCATCATCGTCGGCGTGAAGAACGAGACCGACGCGGCATTACTCAGGCGGCTGTATGCGCCGTTCAATCGCAACCGCGACCGCCTGGTGGTGATGGATAGGGTGTCGGCCGAAATGTCCAAGTATGCCGCCAATGCCATGCTGGCCACGCGCATCTCGTTCATGAACGAGGTGGCGCAGTTGTGCGAAACGGTTGGCGCCGACGTCGAGGCGGTGCGCCGGGGTCTGGGGCCCGACCCGCGCATCGGCCCGCATTTTCTCTACGCCGGCATTGGCTACGGCGGCTCCTGTTTTCCCAAGGATGTAATGGCGTTGATCGCCACTGGCCGCCAGCACGGCGTGCACATGCGCGTGGTCGAGGCGGTACACGAGGTCAACCGGAATCAACGCCGGCGCTTCATCGACCAGCTATTGGCGGCCCTGGAAGGTGTCTCCAAACCACGCGTGGCCCTGTGGGGGTTGGCGTTTAAACCGGACACGGATGATATGCGCGAGGCCCCCAGCCGCGACATCGTCGCCGCCCTTGCCGGCATGGGTGCTAAGATTCGCGCGCACGACCCGGCGGCGATGCCGGTTTGCCGTGACATTTGGACGAAGGGCGAGGTACAGCTAATGGATTCGCCTGAGGAATGCCTAGCAGGGGCGGATGTTCTGGTGCTGGCTACCGAATGGCTCTGCTTCCGCGAGCCGGAATGGGATGAAGTGGAGGCATTGATGCCAGGTCGCCGGCTATTCGACGGCCGCAATATCTATAACCCGGATGAGATGACGGCGCGCGGGTGGCAATATCACGGCATCGGCCGTGGTCCCGTTCCCGATTAAGTCCCGCCACTGGCGATGCTGACCGGCGATGATCTGGCGCGGCGCTTGGGGGATGTGCAGTCGCTCGTTCAGGAGCTGCCCAGACCGCATGGGCAATCGGTACAGATACTGGCGGTTTCCAAATACGCTTCGGATGCGGCGGTGGCGACACTGGCAGCGTCCGGACAAAGGCACTTCGCCGAATCGCGGCCGCAGGCACTACGCGATCGCGCCGAGAGGTTTCCAAATTTGCACTGGCATATGATCGGGCCGGTGCAGAATAACAAAGCCAAATACATCGGCCGCCATGCCGCCGTATGGCACAGCGTTGAGGACGCCGGCACGGCGCATGCGGTGGCGGCGCATGTGCAAGGCAGGCGTCTGCCGGTGCTGATGCAGGTGGACTTCAGCGAGGCCGCGAACCGGCACGGCATTGCGCCGGAGAAGCTGGATGCCTTATATCAAGAGGTGTCGGCCATCAGGCAATTCGATGTGGTCGGCCTGATGTGCATGGCCATGCCGGGCAGCGACAACCATGGATGTTTTTCGCGGCTGCATGCCCTGGGGGACAAATTGTTTGGCCAGGACAAGGCCGAGCTCAGCATGGGTATGAGTGGCGATTTCCGCCTGGCGCTGGCTGAGGGCGCGACCATGATCCGCCTGGGTCGCTGCCTATTCGACCCGGAGCCCAACTGTGACGAGGGCCTGTTAACATAATGTCCAAGCGTAGCGACGTGGTCATTTTTGGGTCGCTACAAGGCATTTCGAGCGCTGTGCGCTGAATGCACATAAGCGAGAAGTAACGCAGTAGCAGCCAAAAATGGCCCGTCCCGCAGGGCTGCTCCCGGAATAAGGCCATGCGGCGTTGCTTGTCGTTCATTTGGATTCACCAAATATCACTCCTCGCGCCTTGCCTGGACTTATTCCGGACAGCAGCGCTACGCTTGGACATTATGTTAACAGGCCCTAGAGTCTCGACGCGCCGGGCGCAGGGATGTTCCGCCGGCCAGATCAAGGTGTAAGGAAGCAGACGGTATGCATCAGTTAACCATAGGATTTATCGGTGGCGGCAATATGGCCGAGGCCCTGATTGCCGGCCTAACCAAGGCTGGGCACCCGGCTGGTCGGATTGTTGTCAACGACCTGCAGGCAGCGCGGCTTGAGTATCTGCGCGAGCGCTACGGCATCACGACGGAAAAAGATGCGGCTGCTCTGGCGGCCATGGCTGACATGCTCGTGTTGGCCGTCAAACCGCAGCATATGCGGCAGGCGGTATCCGCCGTGGAGGGACACCTCAATCCGGCGGCCACGCTGGTCAGCATCGCCGCCGGTATCGCGGTGGCGTCGATCAAACAATGGCTGGATGCGCCTGCAAGCGTGGTGCGGGTGATGCCCAATACGCCTTGTCTGCTTGGGGCTGGCATGTCGGTGCTGTACGCCGATTCGCGTGTGACTGATGCTCATCGCCAGCGGGCCGAGTATGTGCTGGCCGCGACCGGTGAGACGGCATGGGTGGAGGACGAGCAGCAAATGCACGCGGTGACGGCGATCTCCGGTAGTGGCCCGGCCTATTTTTTCCTGCTGGCCGAAATCATGCAGGGCACGGCAACGGCGCTGGGCCTGGATGAAGCGCTGGCCGCCAAGCTGGTGCGGCAGACGGCTCTGGGCGCGGGCCGCATGATGGCGGACAGTGGCATTGACGTACCCACGTTGCGCCAGCAGGTCACGAGCCCGGGTGGCACCACCCACGCCGCCATCGATTGCATGCACGACTGTGGCTTGGCCGATGCCGTGCGCAAGGGTGTGCAGGCGGCGGCGCAGCGTTCCAGGGAGTTGGGCTAATGTATCTGATGGGTTATTTCCTGCAGGCTGTGGCTGGATTGCTGCATGTGCTGTTGATGGCGGTAATGATCGTGGTCGTTGCCCGCGCCGTGCTGTCCTGGGTGTCGCCCGATCCCTACAATCCCATTGTCCGCATCATCATGCAGCTCTCCGACCCCCTGTTGTATCCGGTGCGGCGCTGGATTCCCTCTTTCGGCGGGGTGGACTTCTCTCCCATGGTGGTGATCCTGGCCGCCGTGTTTCTGGATAATTTTATGGTTCCCAGCCTGTATCGCCTGGCGGCGGACCTGTTCTAGGGATGGGCAGCCCTCTGCTTTCTTCCACGACGCGATAAGCTGGTGCCTGACGCCATAGAGGATGCGATTCAGGATTCGGAGCATGGCGTGTATCTCTTAATCCATGCCAAGCCGGGGGCCAAGCGGCCTGGCTTTTGCGGCATGCACGACGGGTGTATTAAGATCGCCGTGAAGGAAGCTCCACAGGATGGGCGCGTCAACGACGCGCTCAGGCGTTTGGTGGCGGATGAGTTTGGCCTGGCCCGGTGCGACGTTGAGGTGACGGTCGGCGAGGCCTCAAGGCGCAAGCGCCTGTTTCTGACTGGCGAGCCCGCAGCCCTGCGCCAGACTATCATCGGCAGGCTGAGTCATGCCTGACTGGCTCGAACGCAATCCCTGGCTGTTGCTGTGTGGCCTGGCGCTGGTCAACTTTTTCTTCATGCTCGGCGGCCACAGCCTGTGGGATGTCGATGAGCCCAACAATGCCGTTTGTGCCCGCGAAATGCTGGCGGCCGGCAACTGGTGGGTGCCGGTATTCAATGGCGATCTTCGTTTCGACAAGCCGATTCTTCTCTACTGGCTGATGATGCCGGCCTATAGCCTGCTTGGCGTCAACGAGTTCACCGCCAGGTTGCCGTCGGCCATGGCCATCACGGTGCTGGTAGGGGCGGTATGGTATTTCACCCGCCGCCTGCTGGATGCCCGAAGCGGCCTGGTTGCCGCCCTGCTTCTGGTCAGCAGCCTGCACATGGCGGTCATTTCACGCGCCGCCACGCCCGATCCTCTGCTTATCCTGTGTCTTGGTTTCGCCCTGCTGGCGTTGCTGTGCGTGTATGTCGAGAACAAGGGCGGACGCTTGCTGCCGGCTGCCTATGTCGCCATGGGCGTCGGCGTGTTGGCCAAGGGGCCGGTGGCGGTGCTGATGCCCGGTCTGGTGATGCTTGCGTTTCTCCTGCTGATGGGCGATTGGCGGGCCTGGCGGCGGTTTCGCCCGTTCATGGGGCTGGCGATCGTCCTCGCCATTGCCTTGCCATGGTATGTGACGGTGGGCGTGCTGACCGGCGGCGAGTGGCTGGAAGGCTTTCTGTTTCATCACAATATTGACCGCTTCACCCAACCCCTGCAGGGCCATCGCGGCTTTCCGGGCTTCTACCTGCTGACCGTGCTGCTCGGCTGGTTTCCCTGGAGCGGACTGTTGGCCTGCGTGCTGCTGTTCGGGGCATGGCGCTTAAGCCGGCTGCGGCAACAGCCCATGCGACTGTTCCTGTTGTGCTGGCTGGGCGTATTCCTGGTTTTTTTCACTGTGGCTCGCACGCAGCTGCCCAATTACATGTTGCCGGTGTTTCCGGCTGTGGCGGCGCTGATGGCGCTGTGGCTGCGCGATGCCGATGAGATACTGCGCCGCAAGGCGCTCGTCATCGCCGCTTGGGCGGCGGCGATCATGGGATTTGGCCTGCTCATCGGCGGCGGTGTGGCCTTGCAGTTGCAATGGCCGGGCGACTGGATGTATGGCTTGTCCATGCTGCCGCTGTCCATCGCTGCCGTGGTCTGGCTAATAAGACGGCAAGGTTCGCCACTGCTGCCGATTGCGCTGGGCATGGCCCTGTCGGTGGCGCTGCTGGCTGCATGGACGCTGCCGGGGCTGGATGAGCATAAGATCAGTCCCCGCCTGGCAAACTCGGCCACTGAAGCCGGTTTTGGCGGCGATGAGTTGGCCACCTTTCATTATTTCCAGCCCTCCCTGCTGTATTATCATGGCGGCCGCCTGCCCATGCTGCGTGATGTACAGGTGCTCGGTGACTGGCTGGTAGACGGCAAGGCGGTGGTCATGCCGAGCGTTGCACTTGCCGAGTTGCCCAGGGAAATCCTTCCCTATTTGATTATTCATGACAGGGTGTTTGGCCTGTACGCCCGCAAGGAGCTGCTGCTTCTGAGCCTGACGCCCATTGAGGAGACATGATGGATCGAGCTTTACCGCTGATATCCGTGGTTGTGCCGCTGTTCCGCGAAGAGGGCAATGTGGCACCGCTGGTGACGGAGGTGGCGGCCGCTCTGAAGGATATGGCGCATGAATTGATCCTGGTGGATGATGGTTCAGACGATGCCACCTTCGCTGAAATCGAGACGGCTGCCGCAGCCTCCGAGCATGTGATCGGCATCCAGCTGAGGCGCAATTATGGCCAGACCGCGGCAATGAGCGCCGGCTTCGAGGAGGCGCAGGGACGCTTCGTCGTCTACATGGATGGTGATTTGCAGACCGACCCGGCTGACATCCCGCGGCTGCTGGAGCGCCTGGAACGCGATGAACTCGATCTGGTCAATGGCTGGCGCAAGGACCGTCAGGACGGGACCATGAGCCGCACCCTGCCATCGCGCATGGCCAATGCCCTGATTCGCCGTTTTACCAGGGTGCACCTGCATGACTACGGCTGCCCGATGAAGGTGATGCGCGCCGATGTGGCCAAAAACCTGCGCCTGTATGGCGAGCAGCACCGGTTCATTCCGGCTATTGCCGCCTGGCAGGGGGCTCGTATCGGTGAGGAGGTGGTGGTGCACCGGCCGCGGCGCGTAGGCGTGAGCAAGTATGGCATCAGCCGTACCATCCGCGTGCTGATCGATCTCGTGCTGGTGATGTTTTTCCTGCGCTTCACCGACCGCCCTTTGCAGCTGTTCGGTCTGGTCGGAGCGGTATTCTTTTTCGTAGGTCTCGGCATCGATGCCTGGCTGAGTCTGGATAAGATCCTGTTTGGCGCTGAACTGGCTGGGCGGCCCCTGCTGCAATTCGGTTCGCTGATGATCGTTACCGGCATCCTGTTGCTGGGTATCGGCCTGATCATGGAAATGCAGGCGCGCATTTTTTATGAGGCCACGGCGCGCCGGCCCTATGGCGTGCGGCGAGTTACGAGGGGTGAGCCATCGCCGTAAGCCGTTCCCTGCTGCTGCCGCTCAAGCTTCTGATTTCCACCGCCCTGTTGGCGGTGCTGCTTAATTTTCTCAATCTGGGCTCCGTGCTGGAGCGGCTGGCGCAGGTCGAGCTGTCATGGGTTCTGGCGGCCCTGCTTTGCATTCTGGTAGGCCAGCTGCTGTCAGCGTTGCGTTGGGCATGGCTTGCGCGTGGCCTTGGCCTCGAGGTGCGCCTGTTTCGCAAGGTGTACCTGTATTTCCTAGGCATGTTTCTCAGCCTGTTTTTGCCTTCCATTATTGGCGGCGACGTGGCGCGCGGCGTGTTGCTGGCCCGAGGCAGGGAAGGCAAGGGATGGGAAGCCGCAGCCAGCATCATCCTGGAGCGATTGAACGGCGTGATGGCGCTAGTGCTTGTAGTGGCGGGGTGCCTCTATTTTCTGCCGCTGCCGCCTGCCTGGAAATGGGCCTGGTGGGCGCTGGTCGTTCTCGTATGCCTGACCGTGGTTGCCTACAAATATCTGCATCCGCGACTACCCAACATGATGGCATCCTGGCGCCGATTGCCGCTGACGTCACCCGCGTTCCAGATGGCGTGGTGGAAGTCGCTGCCCGCATCCCTCGTCTTTCAGGCGCTGGTGGTGCAGGCGCATGTGTTTTTGGGGCTGGCCGTGGGCCTGTCGCTGTCGTGGCCCGAGTATGGCGTCATGGTTTGTCTTGTGGCGCTGGCCTCGGCCCTGCCCCTGTCGTTCAATGGCTTCGGCATCCGCGAAGGCGGTTATGTCGGTTTCGCGACTTATTTTGGCGCCAATGGCGACGTGGCAGCCGCCATGGCGGCCTTGTGGGTGGCGGTACTGGTATTGGCCTCGCTGCCCGGCGGCGTGGTGCTGTGGCGCATGGGCGGCCTGAAAGACCGGGAGTCGAAGCAGCAGCTTTAGGTTCCCCGAATAGCATACGTGTAATCCCCAAGTAGACGAGCATTTCCTGCCTTGTAGCGTTTTGCAGGGATAGAGGCGGTGTTGGAAGAACGCTGTGCGCAGATCGACTCTCAACAGAGGTGAAGGATGGGAATTAAGTATTATGTCCCCGGAATTAGGCGGAATTGGAAAGACTGTTCTACTAGAACCTGCCAACAACACTTCTGCATAGTAGGTATGTGAAATGGGGGCAGAAGATTCTGAAGAGCTTAGGGGCCTAATGAGAGATGCTCCTGAAATATGGGAAAGAATATATATGCCAACTACAGAAGGAGACCTAAAGTTAAGGCAAGCTGCGGAGCCTCATTTTACTCAGCCACAGCTTTACAAGCATTCTTTCAAGTGTATGTATAGTCAGTTCGAGTCTCTTCATCAGTTGGATGTGAAAGGACGATTTGGTCTTCTTAGAGAATGGATTGAATCAGCTATGGCAAACTATGAAGATATACGATCAATGCCAATGAGTATCGAAAAGCATGGAAGCGGTGTGCATCTACAACCATGGCTAGATACGATTAACTATTATTACCGTAATCATTAGAAATGATTGAGAATACGAGCAACTTCAGCATTTGAATACCAAAGCCGGTATTCTGATTTTGCCTCTTTAGTTTCAGGCTTGAATTGTACCGTAACTTCCCCTGAAGTAGCTATGGTTGCTAGGCCAATATTAAACTTCTCAAACTTTTCGATGTTCTTTATTGCTGCGGTAGCGCCTCTGGAGTCAAGAACAACCCACGATTGATTAGCATAATCCAAGTACCTTATTGCTTGTGATAAGGCATGGTTCCATTTGCTTAGTTTGGCTTCAACTGCGTATATTTTATTCGTAATTAATTGAGGTTGTTTGACTTTCTTCCATGACTCCTTTCTATTTCCTTCCCGACAGAATCCTAAAGATATGAACGTTCTAAGAGCAGTTTTAGCTCTTGCTTGACTAACCCCCAATGCTTTAGCCATGTCATCAGTAGAAAATATTTTTCTATATGGCATGTGAAATAATGCGTACAACCATCTGGGTGGCACATTACCAATATCTAGATGCTTTCTGTAATTTGCCCTCATTTGAAAAAACACGACGTCTGCAACCCCATTTGAGCTATCAAACTCTCTCAAATATGAAGAATTAGGCTTTGACCATCGTTTAAGAAATATTTTCTCAATGGCTTTGACCAACTCGGCTACCGAATCAAACGACATCAGATTCGTAAACTTGATAGGTGTATTATCAAATTCAGTATCAGACAACGATGCATGACTCCCAGTCACGGAAGGTATCATTTGTCATCAATCAGTTCATTAACGAAGGAATTTCGAGGACACAATACTTAATTAGAAAAGGCAGTTGGATGGCTGCCTTTTTTGATGAACTTTGGCGATCAATCAGCAGCAGGAACTGCTTGGTGATGCGGCGTTGTGGTCCGGGGCGGGCTTGCAGTCGAAGGTGTCGAATTGGTTGCTACAGATTCGCCTTTAGGCGCATGGCTGTTTTTTCAGCCCGTTTGCCGATGAATTCTGTCAATGCCCTGTAGGTGGGTTCATGCTCGTTTTGCAACAGCTTCAGGGCGCGTTTATCGAGCTTGAGCAGGTCTACATTGCTGGTCGCCAGGGCTGAATAGGCCATGCCCTTGCCGCCGCCATGTGCCACCTCGCCCAGCATTTCGCCGTCGCGGCGCAGTTCAATAAGCACTTCTTCGCCCTTGGTGTTTTTGAGCAACACCTCGACCTCGCCCGACAGGACCATGTAAATGCCCTTCGGCGGATCGCCCTGGGCGAAAATGCGCGCACGGCGCTTGGCGATATCGATTTCCAGGCTTTCGACCAGCTTGTTGCGATTGCCGACGGGGATGTCCTGAAAAACCGGATGGCTGCTGAAAAAGCTTTCGAGCATGCGCCGGCGCAGGAGTTTTTCCAGTTGTTCGCGGAAGTCCTTGTCCACTTCCAGCACCTGCTGGGCGGCCGATAGCTCTACCCGGATAATGCGGCTGGGTTCGATGGTAAACACCGAGGCCTGCCGCGCCTTGCCGCGCAACACGCCGAATTCACCATAGATATCACCAGGATAACGGTGCGCGATGACGCTCAGCTGATTGCCCTGTCGCCGGCCGATGGCAACCTTGCCGCTGTGGATGAAAAACAGGTCGTGACTGGCGTCGCCTTCGAACAACACCTCCACGCCTTCGCATACGTGCATGATGCGGCTGGCCGATTCAAGGATACGCAGATGAACCGGCGACATACCCTTTAGGATGGGAAATCGCTCGGCATCGAGAATGAGGTTTGGGCCGGGCACGGCGTTGATGCCCGATATTTCGAGGAATTCCTGATCTTCCAAGTTATCTCCCATACGCTAGCGTGGCAAATATGTGGCTGGTTTTCAAGCGATTTCCAGCCTTCGTGGGTAGCGGGTGAAATTACGGTGCCCATCCTTGGTCACCACGGCCATGTCCTCAAGCCTTATTCCGCCCAGGCCATGATAATACAAACCTGGCTCAACGGTAACCACATGGCCTGCTCGCAGTTTCCCATCCGTGGTCGAAATTCGCGGCTGCTCATGGATGTCCAGGCCCACGCCGTGGCCGGTTCCATGGAAGAACCCCATTTGCCGGCCACGTTTCTCACTCGTGGGAAAGCCCTGTTTATCGAAGTGAGCGAGGATGGCCCGATGAATATCGCTGCCGGCCACGCCATCGGCAAGCATGGACAGGCCGATATCCTGGCCTTCGCGTACGGTTCGGTACATCAGCTTCAGCTCCTTGCTGGCTTTCCCCTTGACGAAACTGCGGGTCATGTCGCCCCAGTAGCCGCTGCCATTGCGCGGGAAGATGTCGATGATGATGCTCTGGTGGGCGCGCAGGAAGCCGTGACCGATGTTATGCGGGTCGGCCGCTTCATTGCCGCAGGCCGCGATGGTGTGGCTGGGCACCGCACCTTTGGCGATGATGTGGGTTTCGATAACCCGGCGCAGATCGGCCGACTTCATACGCCTGCCGCCTTCCGGATCACGCAGGATGCCGTCGCCGCCGATGATCAGTTGATGCAGAAAAGCCTCGGCCTGGCGCATGGCCGACTTGCAGATGTTGACGGCGCGTTGCAGATGCGCCACTTCCGCCTGGCTTTTGACGGCGCGCTCAGGAAACAGCGTGCCATTGCACGCCTTGACCTTGAAACCCAGGCCGCGCAACTGATCGGCGTATTGCAGGGGGAATTCGCCCGGTACGATAAGCTCATTCACCTTGCGCTCACGCAGAAAGGCGGCGGCGGCCGAGGCCAGTCCAGCCGGCCAGCCGTGGCGGGAGGCCTGCTGCCGCCACGGGATATCGAGGTGCACGTGATTCAGGCGCGACTGTTTCTTGGCGCGGTCGACCTCCAGGGGCGAAAACAGGCCGTGCCATTCGCCGTCGAGACCAATCGCCACGAAGGGGTCGGGAACGAAGATGCCGGAAACATACAGCATGTCGGCATGATGCTCCGAATCGCAGATCAATAGCCGCGCATGTTTGCCGCTCATGCCTTGGCCTCGCTTTCATCCACCAGATCCACCAGCCGCACATCCTCCAGCAGCCCCTGTTTTTCCCGCTCCAGGCGAAAATACAGACCCGCCAGCTTCCTGCCCAGCAGGGTTTGCCGCCATTCATCGGGGATATCCAAAAGCCTCTCGCTCAGGGCCTGATGAATATCGATCAGGCGCAGTTTCTCCGGCGTATGGGCCGGCAGCCATGCCTCATCATTTTCGCTAACGCGGCGCAGCAGATCGGCGCGGCATAGCTCGTCCAGCCATTCCTGCAGGATGTTTTCCGGCAGGCCAATTTCCGCCAGCAAGGTCGTGGACTTGAGCGTGTCGCCATCATGCTGGGCCTCGATGGCGCGCACCAGAATAAGGTGGGCGAAAAAGGCCTTCACGCCGGGTTGCAGGAAGGATAGTTGCTCCTTGGTGGATTGTTCCGGATGCTGCAGGCAAAAGGTGATCTCCGCGCCAAACAGCACCACTACCCAGGTGAGGTAGAGCCAGATCAGGAATATCGGCAGCGTGCCGAGCGCCCCGTAGATGCGCTCGTAATTGGCCAGGTCCGTCACGTAAAAGGCAAAACCATACTTCACCAGCTCAAACATCGCGCCGCTGACCAGGCCGCCAATGATCGCATAGCGAAAAGGCACGCGCGAATTGGGCAGCACCATATAAGCGACAGCCAGCGCCATGGAGGACATCAGCCAAGGCAACAAAAACGGCAGCTTGGCAATGGCCGCGCCGCCCTCGGCCATATCTTGCAGCAAGGGCAGGGCGGTAAAATAGGAGGTGATGCTGATCGAGGCGCCGATGAGCACCGGGGCCAGGGTGATGATGGCCCAGAAGGCGGTGAATTTGGCCAGCAGGCGGCGGGCGCGGCTGATGCGCCAGATGTCGTTGAATGCCTCCTCGGTGGTGTTGAGCAGCGCGGTAACGGTGACCAGCAAGCCGATCACGCCAAAGGCGGACAATGCCGAGGCGCTGTAGGTCATTTCACTCAAATACTGCTGCACGGCCTCCTGGCTGGTGGGCATCAGGTGCTCGAGCAATGTCTGCTGGATTTTGGCGGCCATCACGTCGAAGGCCTGGAACGAGGCGAACATGGTAAAACCGAGCACGGTGAGCGGCACGATGGCCAGCAGCGTGGCATAGGCCAGGGCCGAGGCGCGCTGGATGCAGCGGTCCTCGACGAACCGCCGGCCGGCGCGGATGATAAGACGGAGCATATGCAGCGAGCGCCGCTTCATCGCCGGCAGGGTGGCGATATCGGCCACATCCATTTCCAGCAGGCGCTTGCCTCTGGATTTCAGGCCTGGCCTGCGTCTGTCAGGTTCGTTCATAAATGCATCAGCATACGAAATGTCATTGCCCGCCATGTCCGGCAACTATCACGGCCATTCCCTCCTTGCAGGAACGTGCGTCACGGTAACGTGCAGATGTAGCCCCGCAACATCCTGGATCATAGGCGGTTTTCACATTGGCGTCATTGCGTTTCCAATCATGAACCGCTACAAAACCGGGCGCATGCGCAGCGTTCCCGCACGAAAGGGCATGGTCTGGGGGGAAGAGGGCTGGATCGACGAGGAAGAAATAGCCCATCGACGACCGGATGATTGATCATCGCCGATATTGGGTTGTGTTGTGTCAGGAGGGCACTAGATCATGAAGCTTCGCTGGTTTTTCCTTTGCGCTTACATTTTCTCCGTACATCGCTAGCATCACAGGCACCTCATTGTGGGAGGTGCTATGAGAAATCAGATCATTTTCACTGTTTGCCTGCTGATAGCATGGCCAGCTGTGGCGAACGCTGAAGAGCCGGCAAGCGATCTAGCGCAGCATGATGTCCACTGGAGTTACGAGGGAGATACCGGGCCCGCGCATTGGGGCGAGCTGTCGCCTGAGTTCAAGAAATGTAAGAGCGGCTGGATGCAATCGCCCATCAATGTGACTCAGGTTCATCCCGCCGGTTTTTCGCTCATCCAGTTCAACTATGAGCCGACGCCGCTATCGGTGGAAAACAACGGCCATACCATCAAGGTCAATTACAGCGGCGAAAGCCATATCATGATTGATGGCGAACGTCACAAGCTGGTGCAGTTTCATTTCCACAGCCCGAGTGAAAACGCAGCCAATGGCGAGCCATTTGATCTGGTCGCACATCTCGTGCATGCCAATGATGCGGGCGGGCTGGCCGTGGTCGCCGTGATGTTCAGCCAGGGTGCTGAGAATGCCGCGCTGAAGAAGATTTGGCGCGATATGCCGGCCAGCGCCGGCGAGAGCGTGGAAAAGCGTGACGACATCAATGCCGCTGATTTGTTGCCCGATGATCATACCTATTACCATTTCATGGGCTCGCTGACGACGCCGCCGTGCACCGAGGGCGTGCGCTGGTATGTGCTGGAACGCCCCGTTTCGGTTGGCGAAAAGCAGCTGGCGGAGTTCCGCAAGCTATATCATGGCAATGTGCGGCCGGTGCAGAGGCTGAACGGCCGCTCCGTTCGCTCCAGCAGGCCTGTGCCGGGGGCGCCCGAGGCAGCCAAGCCAGCGCCGGCCTCTCGTTTCCGTGTTCCAGGCATGAAGTGAGTTAGAAATCGCTCATCAGCCTGGAGCTCTTTCAGGCTTTCCCTTAAGCGTGAACCACGACACATCGTGGAGATCCACGGTGCATACTCTTCGCCACATCAAGACGATAAAGACATGCGAAAGGGGAGATTCATGGACTACGAATGGCTGGAAGCCAAGGTGTTTCAACGCTGCCTCGATGAAGCTGAGAGGCGGGTGCTCGATCACGTCATTAAACGGCAACGGATTGCCAAAGGCGACAAGATCGTGGCGCATGGCGCGCGCGGTGGTACGCTTTATATCCTGCGCTATGGCAATGCGGAGGTGGTCGGCAGCGGCAATCGGCGCGTTCGTCTATCCAGTGGCGTGGAGGGCTCTCAATTCGGAGAGATGACGTTTTTGTCCGGGGATGAAGCCAGCGCCGATGTGTATGCCACGAGCGATTGCCTGGTCTACAAGATTGCCCGCCCGGCCTTCGCCGAACTGATGGTGAACTATCAGAATCTGGTGTTCGCGATTTTTGCCTACATGCTTGCGCATACGGCTAGCGCCATAAGGCATATGAATGTTCAGCATCTGGCCATGCACCAATACATCACCGGTCAGCGAGCCTGATTGTTGCAATCAGCTTAAAGATACTCTGATTTGTTCAGAGTATCTTTAAGCTGATTAATTCAGTGCTTCCGCGCAGTCCACGGATGGGCTGCCACTACCGAAGCAGGAGCAAGGGTTGGACAGGCAGAGCCTGCCTGAAAGGTGAGTAACAGGATGTTGCGAATCAAATTAAGCCCGTAAGTTTCTGATTTGCAAGTAAAGGAAAAACCATGTTTTTTCCTTTACGTTCTGATTTTATCGCGCCTTGCAATAAATCAGTATCTCCATAAGAAAGCGCTGAACCGAACTCAGGCCGCTTTATACTTCTTCCGGTGTTTTGGCCTGGATGCTTAGGGCGTGGATGGTCGGGCCAAATTCATCCTTCACCGCGTCATACACCATGCGGTGGCGCTGCACCCGGTTCTTGCCGGCAAAACAGCTTGCGACGATATGGAGATGAAAATGACCGCCGCCAGACTCCCTGGCACCAGCATGGCCGGCATGGCTGGCGGACTCATCCACGATTTCGATGTGCGTGGGTTGCAGCTCGGCCTGAAGCCGCTGCTGGATGCGCGTCGCCCTGTCCGTCGTCATTCTTCCTCCTTTTGCCTGTAAAGAATGCCAACCTTGCCAATGGTGGATACGAGCTCCGAGCCGGTGGCTTCCGCCAGCTTCACGATGATAGCGGCGCGTTCTTGCCTGTCGCCATGTTGCACATGCACCTTGATCAGCTCGTGCAGCTTCAGGTTGTGATCGGTTTCGCCGATGACGCCTTCGCTCAATCCATGCTGGCCGATGCGCACCACCGGATTGAGATGATGAGCCGCAGCCTTGAGTTGTTTGCGTTGTTTGCTGTCCAGGGGCATGATGTCCTCTCGAAAATATCGTGCAGTCTAGCAGTGATATGGCAGTTGTTCGACTCTCTGGACGACCGAGGGATTAACAAGGTTGAGCAAGCTGCGGAGGTTATTTCGGTTCAGGTGGGCGGGAGCCGTTTTTGAGTGCATAAGGGGTGATGCCTAGTGAGCGTCCAAGAGCAGGATGTTTGTGAACGGGTGCTTCTCCTTGGCGCGGGCCTGGGAGGCAGCGCCCTGTTGGAGATGTTGCAGCAGGGGTGCTGGGTGGAAGTGGTGGGCGTCGTGGATGCCAATCCCCAGGCCCCCGGCATGCAACTGGCCAGCGAGTTAGGCATTCCTACATACTCTGACGTGGAAAAAGGCATCCAGGCGAGCATGCCGTGCATGGTGTTTAACCTGACCGGTGATGAAACCCTTGAAAAACGGATAGCTGAGATTAGCGGGCCCTGTCATGTGGCCGGTGGCGTGGTGGCCAAGCTGATCTGGGAGATGGTGACCCGCATCCGTCAATCGCAGGATGAACTGCTGCATGAGGCCACGCACGATCCCCTGACCGACCTGTATAACCGGCGCTACCTTATGGATCAGATGCAGGCGGGCATCAAGCAGGCCAGCCGCTATGCCACGCCGTATTCCATCGCCATGCTCGATCTTGATCACTTCAAGCGGGTGAACGACACGCATGGACATTTGGCCGGTGATCAGGTGTTGCGCCATGTCGCAAGCTGCCTGTCCGGTTGTGTCCGCGGCACCGATGTGCTGGGCCGCTATGGCGGCGAGGAATTTCTCGTGTTGCTGCCGCAAACTGATATTGCCGACGCCGCCAAGGCGACGAACCACTGGCTTGAGGGTGTGGTGTCGACGCCTGCTGAGATCGACGGTGTGGGACGTTGCGAGGTGAGTTTTTCAGCCGGTGTGGCCTGTTTCCTTGGTCAGGGGCAACCCATCGACGTGGACAAGATCATCCGCGAGTTATTGACGGACGCGGATAACCGCCTGTATCGCGCCAAGCAGGCGGGACGCACCTGTGTTGTGGCGCCAACCAGTTAGGGATGTTCTGAATAAGTCTCGGATAGACGCGGCAATGATTTTAGCGGATGTGAATGGTATCAGGGCTGGTCTTCCCCTGCATTGCCCATTCTTCCCTGATTCATAGACTGCCACTGTCATGTCCTCGGATTCACATACACGGTCGTATTACGATGTTGCGCGCAAAATGGCACCGCGTTTTCCTATTCGCTGGCGCTGGGCCATCGTCGTGGGTGCGGCCCTTGCCGGCATCGTGGTGATGCTCACTCTTTTGATTCTGGACATGGAGCGCGAAGCATGGAGAAAAAGTCAGGCCATCCAGGCGGAGGTGCTGGTCGATCGCCTGGGGGATGAGCTGAAGATACCTATGCTGGCTGGCAGCACGGCGGAAGTGGACATTATTATCGGGGGTTTTTTGAAGAATGTGCCGGCGGTGCTTGGCGTGCATGTCCAGAACGCCGCAGGTGATGAACGCCATTATGGTGATATGGGCCAATATGAGAAGGTAGTATATACGCCTCTGGATTCTCTCGAAGTAGAACGGCTGCCGCTGGACATGTGGTTCGCGAAAAGAGTGGCGTATGCCGGCACGGATGTGGGTGTCGTGGCTGTGCGTTACTCGGAGCGCGCATGGGAGGAGCTGGTCAAGAGCCTGCTGTGGCGCATGATTCTGGCAGCGCTGTTTGCCATTGTCGTTTCAACGTTGCTGGTGTTTTGGATCGCCGGTCGCTTCAGCAAGCCGATGGAAGCGATGGCGCTGGCCGCGAAACGAGTGGCGGACGGGGATTACAGTGTGCGTCTGAGCGCCAGCGGCAATGACGAGATATCCGACGCCGTGCACCAGTTCAACGCCATGGTGGACGAGTTGGCGCATAAAGTGGAAATCCGCGACATCTTCGGACGTTACCTGAATCCCCAACTGGTGGATGATGTGTTCGACAAGCGCGGTGTGATCGCGGATAGCGAGCGGCGTCAGGAGGCCACGGTGCTGTTTGCTGATATGGTTGACTTTACCGAGTTTGCCGAGTCCACGGCCACGGAAGAAGTGGTCAAGGTGCTCAACCGCTATTTCGAGGTTTTTCACGGTATTATCGATTATTATGGCGGGCATGTGGATAAGTATATTGGTGATGCGGTGATGGCCGTGTTTAATACGCCGCGCGCGCATCCGCAGCATGTGCGGCATGCCGCCATGGCCGCATTGGGCATGGGCATGGCATGCAACAAGTTGGCTATTTTGCGCCATACCGGCGACCCGATTTCTTTCAGAATCGGCGTCAATAGAGGCGAGGTGATCGTCGGCAATATCGGAGCCGCCGAACGCCTGGAATACACCGTGATAGGCGATACCGTGAATCTTGCTTCACGCATGGCGGCAGTGGGTAATGGCAATGAAGTGATGATGTCTCGCAAGAGCCTGGAGGCTCTGGGGCCGGAATTCCACTTTGAGGGCATCGAAACCATTCATGTGAAGGGGAAAAGCGAGCCCGTCGAGTGTGGTAGGCTGCATTGCGTGGACGAAATGATTCTCGACAATATCCGGCATGCCGTGGCGCTTGCATTTGATATCACCCTGCCCTCCAATGTGCGCCATATCATTGGAGACAAGGGGGAAGCATAGGCCTTTCATGCAACTCCTGACACGCTTTTGGCAGGGACGCGATCAGCATTCAATGTATGAGTTGAGTGTGCGCCATCGCGGCCAGGTCTATCATCTAATGCCGCTTTTGCTTTCGGCGGCGCTCCTCCTCATGGCTGGCCTGCTAAGTGGCTGCCAGGCGGCGCAAGAGCCGGGAGGCTTACGCAGCCTGTTCAAGAAAGTCGAGCTCAAGGCCGCGGCTTACCTGTACACCTATGAAAAGGCGGTCAAGGATTTCGACGCGGGCCGTGTGATGGAAGCTCATGAGACCGTGCTGGGCATGGATAAGGCCCGGCCCGATTACACCCAGGCCAAGGCGTTGTTTGACAAGGAGATCGAACCGGCGCGAAAAAAATTGCTGCGTTATTACCTGCGCAAGGCTGGGCAAGCCGAAAAGAAGCAGCAGTGGGCCCAGGCGGTTGATTTCTATGAGCAAGCGGTAAGTTTTTCGCCTGAAGACTTTGATTTGGCCATGCAGGCGCGCGAATTAAAGCTGCGCATGCGCCAGATCCGATTTGACGAACTGCTTAAGCAGCGACGCAGGGAAGACAGGGAAATCATTACCTGGATGGATGGCTATGATCCACCCCGTGGCCTTGACCCCCAGGACGAGGTCTATCAGCGCAAGCGCGAGAACTATCAGGACTGGATTGGCGGTCATGCCCGCGATTCGCTACGCGAGGCAAGGCGGCATTTGCGTAGAGATCAGCCGGAGCTCGCCTACGTGGAACTTGAGTCTTTTCTGCGGTTCCGTCCTGGTGACGCAGTGGGGGAAAAGCTGGTCGAGGAGGCCAAGGATAGCATTCCGCAGGGGCTATCCATCGACGCCAAGCAGGCCAAGCAGGAGAACGTCGTGGCCAAGCCAGTCAATCTCGTGTCGTCGAGGCGGCATGTCATCAAGCTGATCGAGGCAAAGGAGATTGAGGAGTTGATTGAGCAAAAACGCTGGTCGCATGCGCGTAAGCTGGCTTTAGCCTTTCGCCGGCAGGGCGGAGATCATGCCGAGCAGTATCTGGACCTCATCGCTGAGCATGCGGCCAGGGAAGCGGTGGCCGCTTCCCGTAAGGGCAGCATTGCATTCAGGCGCGAGCGCCTGGACGAGGCCGTTGAGCAGTGGCAGCGGGCTGCCGATCTCGAGCCGGATAACGCCGAGTATTCAGAGCAATTGCGGCGAGCTCTAAGGATGCAGGAGCGTTTGCTCGTTATTCGCCAGGAAGCCGAGGAAAAATCCGATACGCGGGAGGCAGCAAACAATGGCACATGATGTGCTCTTGAGGCAGCGCCGAGAGAGTAGGAAAATCCATGTCGGCAGCGTGCCCATTGGCGGTGACGCGCCCATCGCCGTGCAGTCGATGACCAACACGCCTACAACCGATATCAATGCCACACTGGCGCAGATCAGCAGCCTGGCCGAGGTGGGGGCTGACATCGTGCGCGTATCCGTGCCCGACAAGGATTCTGCCGCGGCCCTGTCCGAGATCGTTAAGGGCTCGGCCGTCCCCCTGATCGCCGATATTCATTTCAACTACCGTTTGGCGCTGGCGGCGCTAGAGGCGGGCATTCAGGGCCTGCGCATCAACCCCGGTAATATTGGCTCTCGTGAGCGGGTGGAAGCGGTTACCAAGGCTGCGGCCGAACGCGGCGTGCCGATCCGCATCGGCGTTAATGCCGGCTCGCTGGAAAAACCGTTGCTGGAAAAGTATGGCGAGCCATGCGCCGATGCCATGGTCGAGTCCGCCCTGGGGCATGTGAGAATTCTCGAGGATCTGGATTTCCACGACATCAAGATTTCGCTGAAGGCCAGCAATATTCCAATGACGGTGGCGGCCTATCGGAAACTTGCGGCGCTGACGCCCTATCCTTTCCATCTCGGCATCACCGAGTCCGGCACCCTGTTTTCCGGGTCCATCAAGTCCGCCATTGGCCTCGGCTTGCTGTTGGTGGAAGGCATTGGCGATACCATCCGCGTTTCGCTTGCCGCGAACCCGGTCGAGGAAATACGGGCCGGTTTCGAGATACTCAAGGCGCTGGGTATTCGGCATCACGGCGTCAACATTATCGCCTGCCCATCCTGCGCGCGGCAAAAATTCGAAGTCATCAAGATGGTGGAAACATTGGAGGCGCGCCTGTCTCACATTCATGAGCCGCTGGATGTCGCGGTCATAGGCTGCGTGGTCAATGGCCCCGGCGAGGCGCGCGAGGCTGATCTGGGCATAGCCGGTGGATTTCCCAAGCACGATTTGTATCGCGATGGCAAGCCGTCGGAAAAGGTGAAAAGCCAGGATATGATCGATGAGATGGTCGTTGACGTTGAACGCCGCGCGGCCGAGATGAGAGCGAACAAAGGGAATTAGACGTGTCTGGAAGGCAGGCAGACGATTGCTACCGTCTCCGTCTGGGGATGGCTGTCACGCTGTCCCGATGCTGAAACAGTTTTGCATATCATCTGAAAGAGGATGCAACGGCCTATGCACATAAGGCGATGAGCTGGGAAAACCCGAATGACGAGGTAATACTTAAACTTCTGGCCGGGGCGAAGGCGATTGCCGTGGTCGGTTGTTCTCCCAACCCAGAGCGCATCAGTCATCAGATTGCCAGATTCCTGCTTGATCAGGGCTACCAATTGATTCCTGTGCATCCGGTAGCCAAAGAGGTGCACGGTCAGAAGGCGTATGCCAGTCTGCTCGACATTCCCGCCGACATACGGGTGGATATCGTCGATGTGTTCCGCAAGCCGGAAGCCACGCCGCCGATTGCAGAGCAAGCCGTGGCAGTCGGGGCTAAGGCCCTATGGCTACAACAAGGTATTATCAACAAGGAAGCCTATCGTATTGCCACGGGCGGAGGGCTGACTTGTGTAATGGACCGCTGCATTGCAGTCATGCACCGCCTGCTTTTGCATGACTGACGATTTACTGGCCAGCGCTCTGGCCTATCACGATGCCACCAAACATCATTTTCATGCTGCCGCCAAGGGCCCCGGTTTTCTCGACTGGGCCAGCCAGCCTGATCCCTTCCGCCGCTACGCGGGTGCACCGCTTGTTGCGCTCGACTATATCGAACCAGTCGATACGCCTTTGTGGGGTGAGGCGCTGGGGCTGGAAGCGGAACCCGCGCCGCTGGACAAGCGATTTATCTCGCAACTGCTGTGCGACTCCCTGGCTATATCCGCCTGGAAGGCAGCCGGAAGCGAGCCATGGGCGCTACGTATCAACCCTTCCAGCGGTAATCTGCATCCCACTGAAGGCTATGTGTTGAGCGGTCCAATCAATGGCCTGAGCGACAAACCGGCCGTCTATCACTATGCGCCCAGGGAACATGGGCTGGAGTTGTGCGCCGAGGTGCGTCTTGAACTTTGGCAATCATTGACTGTGGGCTTGCACGAATCCGTCGTGCTTGTGGGGCTTTCCTCCATCCATTGGCGTGAGGCCTGGAAGTACGGCGGGCGCGCCTACCGCTACTGCCAGCATGACGCCGGCCACGCCATCGCTGCTGTCACGCTTGCCGCTGCATGCCTCGGCTGGCGGGCGCGTCTGCTCGATGCGCCCGGTGATACGCAGCTGGCAAGCTTCATGGGCCTGCATGGTTTTGGCGATGCCGAGCCAGAGACGCCGGATTGCCTCATCGCCCTATATCCAGCCGGCAAGTGCGCTGACGACTGGATGCCGCCGCAGGAGGCCGTCAAATGCTTTGACGATTTGCCATGGCAGGGGAGCGCCAATGTGCTTAGTTCCTCGCATATGGACTGGCCGGCCATCGACCAGGTGGCCGAGGCGGCAGGCAAACCGGCGGGAGATTCCATGCCCACACTCACCGGACTTCCCCAGCCGCGGTTTGAGGGTGCGTCGGCAGTAAGCGCTCGAAAAATCATTCGTGCACGTCGCAGCGCCGTAGCCATGGACGGTGCAAGCGCCATGACCATAACCGACTTCTACCGCATGTTGATCCGCCTTCTTCCCGACACAAGCCGTGCGCCTTGGCATGCTTGGCCCTTTGAGCCGTTTGTGCATCTACTCCTGTTTGTGCATCGCGTGCGCGGAGTCGATCCGGGTCTGTATGTGCTGCTGAGAAATCCATCGGCGCAGGCGGAGATGCAGCCTGCTTTTGCCGAGACATTCGAATGGGCCAAGCCCGGCGATTGCCCGCAGGGGATGCCCCTGTTCCGCCTGGCCCGCGGGGATGCCCGTGCCACGGCAGCACAGCTTTCCTGCCAGCAGAATATCGCCGCCGACGGCTGTGTTGCTTTCGCCATGCTAACCGAATTCGAGCGGGCGCTGAAGGTGGGGCCATGGATGTATCCGCGGCTGCACTGGGAGTGCGGCATGATTGGCCAGATGCTGTATTTGGAGGCCGAGGCCATGGGTCTGTCCGGCACTGGCATCGGCTGTTTTTTTGATGATCCCGTCTGCGGACTGCTGGGGCTTTCCGGAGGCCAGCATCAGTGGCAAAGCCTATATCATTTCACCATCGGTAGCGCTGTGAAAGATACGCGGCTGACCACCCTGCCGGCCTATCCACCACCTGTGGCTTGATGCGCAATTTCTCGTCATCGCGACTGCAGCGATCGCACCGTGTAAACGATAGTGTTGTGAGATTACTTCACCGCCCGCGCGGCTCGCAATAACTAATTATTAAGGTCGAGCCAGCTGCAGGTGTGCTTGCGAACCAGATCGGCCAGTACCTCGATATGATCGGCACGGTCGTTGAGCGCCGGGATATAGCGCATCTCGCCGCCGCCGGCTTCCTCGAACGCCTTGCGGTTTTCCACCGCGATTTCCTCCAGCGTTTCCAGGCAGTCGGCGGAAAAGCCGGGGCAGATCACGTCCACCTTGCCTAAGCTCTCCTTGCCCCAAGTCTCCAGGGTTTCAATGGTATAGGGCTTGATCCATTCCTCAGCGCCGAAGCGTGACTGGAAGCTCATGATCCACTCGCCGGTTTTCAGGCCCAGTTTGCTGGCCAGCAGGTTCGCTGTCGTCTCGCACTGGTCGCGGTAGGGATCGCCAAGCTTGACCACGCGCTGAGGCAGACCGTGGAAAGACATCAGCAGCCTGTCCGCCCGGCCATGCGTGTCCCAGTGCTCGCGCACGCTGGCCGCCAATGCATCGATATAGGTCGCATCGTCGCAATATGAGCCGATGGTGCGAATCTCCGGCACCCACCACCATTTCCTGAACACTTCGGCGACGGCGTCGAACACGGTGCCGTTGGAGCTGGCCGCATACTGTGGGTACAGAGGAAAGATAAGGATGCGGTGGCAGCCCTTGTCGCGCAGTTTTTCCAGCCCTGCCTTGATGGAAGGATTGCCATAGCGCATGCCCAGCTCAAGGTGCAAGGCCTGATCGGTGGCCTTCCCCTGGAACTTTTGGCGTAGCGCTTCCAGTTGCTTCCTGCCGATGGCCAGCAGAGGCGAGCCCTCATCCGTCCATACCTGAGAATAGCCCAGGGCGGACTGCTTGGGCCGCGTGCGCAGGATCAACAGGTTGAGAATGAACCACCAGATCGCCTTCGGCACCTGCACCACGCGCGGATCGGAGAGAAACTCGCGCAGATAGGGCCGTACGGCTTTCGCTGTGGGTGCTTCCGGCGTGCCGAGATTGACGAGCAATATGCCAACGGCGTTGTTACTTTGAGCTTCCTGCATTACTGGGTTTTCTCCCTGAGCGTATTATTGAAGTGGTGCCTGCAAAGCCAGAATGACGGATGATGCTGAAATGCTGAATATACGCAAGCAAGTTTGAATCTGTGTCGTATATACACAAATTCAATACATGGCCCCAATGTATTGTGTTCTTTTACATAAATACCAGACGGTAGCCGATGGCCATGATCGAAAGATCGACGATCATGTGTGAAATCCAGGCGCCGACGATCGTTTTTTGGCGCTCATACATCAAGCTCCAAAAAATACCTCCAAGCGCCACACACGCACCAAGTGCTAAAGCCCACAGGGCAGTGAAGAACTGGCTGGCAATGACAATATGGTGCGACGCGAAAGCTAAGCCAGCCAGGAGATGGGCGTGCTGAATTCGAATAAGTCGCCGCAGCCGGCCGTATACGAACCAGCGCCAGTAATATTCCTCGATCAGCGAATGAAACAGGGACAGGAAGAGTGCGAAGGCAAGATAGTGCTCGCTCAGGCCAAATGCGACGACCTTGGCGCGGATGTTGTCGCTGTTGCCGGCGACCAAGTCGCCGATCGGCGAATTCATCAACAACAGGATGACGCCGGCAATGAGCGCTCCTGAAAGAACGCCCATGATCATGGCCTTGGGGTTGAATGCTTCGGCAACTCTCAATCTGGGTAGGCGTTCATGCATTATCCACATGGCCGCGACAAGCGGCCAGGCAAACGTGAACGCCTTGGCCCCAGCGTAGACTATGCGGGCGGCCGGATGATCCGCCAGCCAAACGAAATACACGAGCGACGCTAATAGCGGCAACACCATAGCTGGTGCGACCACCAGCCATGTTGTGCGGGATTGTCCTGCTGCTAACGCATTAGAATGAATAGGCATATGAGCCGGAGTGTAACTGCTGTGGCTACGTCGACGAACATGTTGCGGGACTAGCCACTGATGCTACCAATCCAACGTAGATGAAACCGGCAGCGACTATTCTCCAGCCAGCACTCTTGCGTAGCGCGCAGCTCTCAGGTTTTCTCGGAAACATTGGCTTGATGTCAACGATCATGCTGAATTTTTCAGTTCATGCTTAACGATCATAAGCGATGGGCCGACAATAAGGATAGGTCAACATGAGTGTGGGGCCAGGTTCGCTGGGTCTGGAAGAGGGGATTGACAGACCGTGTTGATCGGACTGACGGTTATTTGAACACCCGAACAGGCATATCATTTGATGCCGTTCAAGGAGACCTCAGCATGGAAAGTTTTTCTGTATTGGCTTTGGCCATCATCATTGCATGTGGTGTTGGCGCGGTTGTCTATGCCTGGAAATCCATTCGCTGGCTTACGGGGCTGGATGCTGGCAACGAGCGCATGCAGGAGATTGCTGGAATCATTGAAGTTGGCGCGCGCGCGTACCTGAGAAGGCAGTACCGGACGATCCTGATGGTTGGCGTGCTGTTCACGCTGCTGTTGCTGTTGTTTATCGGGCCGGGCACCGCGGCAGGTTTTGTGGTTGGTGCACTGCTCTCCGCTGCCGTGGGTTTTATCGGCATGAATATTTCCGTTAAAGCCAATGTTCGAACGGCTGCCGCCGCCAGAGGTGGGCGCAATGCGGCACTGCAGGTTGCTTTCCGTGGCGGGGCTGTAACCGGACTCATGGTAGTGGGTCTCGGCCTGCTCGGCGTGGTCCTCTTTTTCATCGCGCTGTTGCTGTATAACAGCGACGATCAGGTGCATTTGCTGCAGCCACTCCTCGGTGTGGCCTTCGGGGCTTCGCTGATCTCTGTATTTGCCCGCGTGGGCGGCGGGATCTTTACCAAGGGCGCAGACGTAGGCGCAGACCTGGTCGGCAAGGTTGAGGTGGGTATCCCCGAGGATGATCCACGCAATCCTGCCGTGATTGCAGATAATGTCGGTGATAACGTCGGCGACTGTGCCGGCATGGCGGCCGATCTGTTCGAAACCTATGCCGTTACCATGATCGCCACGATGCTGCTGGCAGCACTCACCTTCTCAGGTTTCGGTAATGCGCTGGTTTATCCGCTGGCGCTCGGAGGCGTTGGCATCGTAGCAACGATTCTTGGCATGCGCTTTGTAAAAATCGGGGAGGACCTGAAGGTGATGAAGGCGCTCTATCGTGGCCTGATCGCCTCAGGCGTGATCTCTGCCATTCTGTTCTTCCCCGTTACTGCGTGGCTGATGAGCGGTAACGAGATATTTTCGGTGAAAGCTTTGTACGGTTCAGCTCTGGTAGGGCTTGCTCTGACTGCGGCTCTTGTCGTGATCACCGAATACTATACAAGCCGTCTTTTCTCACCGGTGCATAAGATTGCTCAAGCCTCTGAAACCGGGCATGGGACCAACGTGATCGCGGGTCTAGGCCTGTCGATGAAGGCGACAGCGTTGCCAGTGCTGGTGGTCTGCCTGAGCATCTATGCGGCATATGCCTTTGCAGAGCTATACGGTATTGCGATTGCTGCAACTGCCATGCTCTCGATGGCTGGCATTATCGTGGCGCTGGATGCCTATGGGCCGATTACCGACAATGCCGGCGGAATTGCCGAGATGGCGGAACTTCCGGAAGAGATTCGTGCGGTTACCGATCCGCTGGATGCGGTGGGCAATACCACCAAGGCGGTGACCAAAGGCTATGCCATCGGCTCAGCAGGACTGGCCGCACTGGTGCTTTTCCAAGACTATACGCACGAGCTGTCGAGATACATTGGCGAAGTGCGTTTCGACCTCTCCGACCACCAGATCATTATCGGCCTCTTTATCGGTGGCCTGTTGCCATACCTGTTCAGCGCCCTGACGATGGAGTCGGTTGGACGTGCGGCACAGAGTATTGTCCACGAGGTGCGCAGACAGTTCAGGGAGATTCCGGGCATTATGGAGAAGACGGCGTGCCCTGACTATTCACAGGCGGTTGATATCCTGACCAAATCGGCGCTAAAAGAGATGATCCTTCCTTCGCTGATTCCGGTTGTCGTGCCAGTTGCAGTGGGCTTCCTGTTTGGCGCCAAGGCGCTGGGGGGCATGCTGGTCGGCAGTATTATCACGGGCATTTTCGTGGCGATCTCCATGACCATCGGTGGCGGGGCATGGGATAATGCCAAGAAGTATATTGAAGACGGCCACAACGGCGGCAAGGGCTCCGAGGCCCACAAGGCGGCGGTGACGGGCGACACCGTTGGTGATCCCTACAAGGATACGGCCGGCCCGGCAGTAAATCCCATGATCAAGATCGTCAATATCGTGGCCTTGCTGATTGTCGGCTTGATCGCCGTCTGAGGGTTTTTCACACAAACTTGAATAAGAGCCTTCCAAGTTTCTCAACCGGCTTTGCGTCATCCTATATTGAAAAGGGCGCCTCTAATAATAGAGGCGTCTGTGCGGCATATGGATGTGCCGGTTATCTTTATCACGGGGGATGACAAGGAGCATGTGCTGGGTAGCGGCGAGCAGATTCAGGATAGCGACGCGATTACCAAGCCGATGAAGTTTGAGATTTTGAGCCGAGCCATACGCAAACTGCTGGACTGACCATCTTCCGGGGGCATATCACGATACCGCACTGAGCGCTTATATTTTCACTTAAGCGCTACCTTCTGTCGAACATCTCGAGTTCCCACCGCGATGCTTTGCTATCGTGCCTTACAATATAGATGGCGCCATCATCGCCCCTGAGCTTGAAGTGCCGGTGATCGGGCGCCAGCCACTGGTCCAGCACTTCATCCACCTCAACGCAGCGCCCGCCAAGCCAGAAACGGCGTGGGGTTTGCTCGCCGCGGTGGCCCGCATAGCACTCCACCTTCACATGTATGATCGCCATGACGTTGCCATTCCACCTTGTTGAGCCGATATTTCAACCATGACCAGGCGCATCTCCAATGTCATCGGTTTTGACGATGCCCCCTTCGACAAGCATGGGCGCGGCAGCGTACTGCTCGTTGGGGCGGTGTATGCCGGTCCGCGGCTGGTTGGTGTAGTCAGCGGCAAGGTGCGGCGCGACGGGGCCGGCGCCACGCAAGTAATGGCGCGGCTGGTGAGTGAGTCGAAGTTTGCCGAGCAGATTCAGGCGGTGCTGTTGCAGGGCATTGCCGTCGCCGGTTTCAACGTTGTCGACATCCACGGCCTGCATGCGGCCCTAGGCTTGCCCGTGATCGTCGTGGCGCGTCACGCGCCGGACATGGTGGCCATTCGCCAGGCGCTGGAAACGCGCGTGCGCGGCGGGTCGCGGAAGTGGCGATTGATCGAGAAGGCCGGTGCTATGGAGGATGCGGCTGGCCTGTACGTGCAGCGGGCCGGCATTTCCATGGCGCAGGCCGAGGAACTGGTCCGTCGCTTTGCCATCAACGGCAAGATTCCGGAGCCGCTGCGCACAGCTCATCTGATCGCCGGCGGCGTCGGGGGAGGTCACAGCCGCGGCAGAACCTAACCCTAGCTCGTAATATATCCCTTCAGCCGGGAAATGCGCTCTTCCTTTTTTTCCATCATCAGGGCGACCATATCGCGTAGCGACACCAGGCCAACGAATTCATCGCCATCGAACACCAGCAAATGTCGGCAGCGGTGGGCCTTCATCAGATCCAGGCAGCGCTCGCTCTGCTCGTCCGGCTTCACCTTGACGAAGTCTCCCGGCATTACATCCTTGATCCTGGTCGCCGCCGGGTCTTTTTTCTCGCCGACAACGTGCAGCATCAGGTCGCGCTCGGTAAACAAGCCCTAGATACCCGAACTGCTCGTCACTACGACGGAGCCGATGTATTTCTCCCGCATCAGTTCAGCGCCTCCAGGGTGGTCATGTTTTCATCGACAATGGCCACCATGCGCTCGATTTTTGATGTGATCTTCATGGCATCCTCCATTTCGGCGTGCTATCGAGTTTTCGAATCCGGCGCACGGATAGCATTCCTATAGCAACCATCATAGTAGGCGGCGAATGGCCCGGCGGAGCGCTTGCTGGACGGATCGCAGGCTTGCAGCATGGCGGCCATGCCGAAAGCAAAGCGCCTCGCCATTCCCAGGGCTAAAACCTTCGCCATCATTGCCGGGCCGGCTGTTGCATATTCCCTGGCATCGTTGCTTGACATTCCCGCGCAAGAGCGCGCACCAGCCATGATCGGTGTGGCTGCCTGGATGGCGATCTGGTGGATCAGCGAGTGCGTGCCTATCTCCTTTACCGCGTTATTGCCGTTGGTGTGTTTTCCTTTTTTGGGCATTGCTACGGGCAGGGAGGTGTCTCCTTATTATATTAACAGCATCATCTTTCTATTTGTCGGCGGTTTTCTCATTGCCCAGGCGATGGAGCGTACCGGCCTGCACAAGCGCCTGGCGCTTGGCCTGCTCGCACGCCTGCACGCTAGTCCCCTGCAACTGGCGGCGGGCTTTGCCGTGGCCACGGCGTTTCTGTCCATGTGGATTTCCAACACCGCTACGACCATGCTGATGGTGACCATTGCTATCCCACTGTTATCGCGCCTGGCCGAAGAGCATGGCGAGGAAGCGATTGCACCCATGTCGGTGGCTTTTCTACTGGTGATTGCCTATTCGGCCAACATTGGCGGCATGGGCACGCCCGTAGGCACGGCCCCAAATCTCGTGTTTCTGGAGGCGGTACGCATCAATGCCCCTGAAATGGCGCCCTCATTCCTGCAATGGATGATGGTCGGCGTGCCAATGGTAATCGCGGGGCTTGTCGTGCTGTTTCTGGTGCTGGGGCCGAGGCTGGCGAGGCTGCCCTGGAAAGCATCGGATGCCGGTGAACTGGAGGCGGCGCGCAGGGAATTGGGGCCCATGCGCAAGAGCGAGAAGATCGTGGGCTGGGTTCTGGGGCTGACGGCGGTCGCCTGGATGACGCGCAAGGGTATTGCCACTGATTCCTTCGAGATTCCTGGCTGGGCGGCGCTGTTGCCCTATCCCGGCGTGGACGACGGTACCGTGGCGATGCTCGGCGCTTCCATGCTGTTTTTGCTGCGCGGCGAGAGCGGCCAAGCTGCCCTGAACGGTGAAGCGGTGCTCCGGTTGCCGTGGGATATCCTGTTGCTGCTCGGTGGCGGGTTTGCGCTGGCGTTTGGCATGCAGCATGCCGGCGCATCAATCTGGCTGGGTGAACAACTGGGGTTTTTGTCCACGGTGCCGCTGGTGCTGATGATGCTGGGCGTGGCGCTGGCCATGACCTTCCTGACTGAAATCACAAGCAATACGGCCATCACCCAGGTGATGCTGCCGATTCTTGCCGCCGCCGCCATCGCCAATGAACTCGACCTGCTGCTGATTCTGCTGCCGGCCGCACTGTCAGCTTCCTGCGCTTTTATGCTGCCAGTGGCCACGCCGCCCAACGCTATCGTGTTTGGCACCCATCAGCTGCCCATGCGCGCCATGATCCGAACCGGCATACGCCTCAACCTCATCATGGCCGTGGTGGTCGTTAGTGCTGTGTATCTGTTAAGGCCGCTGTTGCCCGATGTTTCCTAGCGCAGCAGAAACTGAGCGTAGGTCTGGGCGGGTTCCAGCCCCTGGTCGAGGTGCAGGGATTTAAGCCTGGCGTGCGTCGGCCGGGTCAGATCGCTCTCCATGATCGTGTGATAATCACCGCCACCCAACAGCATATGGCGGCAGGTGACAAACAGGCGGTCCAATGCGCCAGCCGCGATAAGCGTGCAATGAACTTCAGGGCCGGCGATCATATAAGCGCTGCGATAACCCATCTGTTTCAATTCTTCGCGAAGTGCGGCACCGTCAACGGAATCTGGTCCCGCCAGGACAACATTGACGCCATGCCGAGCCAATTCCTCTCGCCTTGAAGTATCGGCATGCTCATGCGTAAAGACATGGATATTTCGGTCGGCCACCGTACCCAGCGCCGCCAGCGGAATATCAAGGCTGGCGCTGATAATCGCAACATCAGGTTGTGGCTTCAGGCCCTGGGCCTCGCGCCAGGCCTTAATGTCGGCGTATTCGGGCTCCTTGCCTACGGGGAGAAGATCCTGCGCTACGCCTGTGGACATTTGGCGAAAATAGCGCGCCGAGGTGATCATGACATCGGATTGTGCCGCCAATTCCTGATACAGCCGCCAGTCACGCTTGTTGGCAATGGATGGCGGCACTCCGAATTCGCCGCTACGCGGGTCTTTGAGGGAAATGCGGCCGTCGAGACTGGCGATGTAATTGGAGTAGACGAGGATATCGTTTTCCTCGGCAACACGGTGCAGGCCAAGCTCCAGATACAGGCCCTTCAACGGCAGGTTATCTTGCGGCCCCGGATACAGGCGCGTGACGTCGGCGGTCATTGCATTCGTCCAAAGCAGTAAAGCCAGCGCGCCGTGGCCGCGTCAGTTATACGCATCAGACATACGCTGCAAGCCGCGACAAGCAGCGCTTCGCCAACTAATGGGCGATACACCTGCGCCATCCCGAAACCCATCATGATGTTGGGATTATAGCGGAGCGGAAGCCAGTTGTTGCTACTTGGATGATGCATAGTGTGGGCGTACATATCGCCTGTGGCAAGTGAGTACACTTGCAATCACTGGGGCCATATACCATAGTTAAGATGATCGGGATTATCACTTCCTTGGTCCCGCGCAGGGGGTTTGATGAGCGCATTGGCTCAATCCTTCGTCATCTATTCAGCCATCACCGCCGCTGTTGGCGGCATGGTGCATTCCAAGGGCCGGGAACTTGAAAAGGTCGCCCCGTACGAGTTTCTTTTTCTGTATATGCCATGGCTGGCCCTGCTGGGCATGGCAGTGGCGTTTTTTGGTTCCGTCGATTTCTATGTCGATCGTAGCGGCATTTGGGAGGCATTCTGGATCCTGCAAACCATTTCAGCGGGCATCATCGGCGGCTTTGTGCTCATGCCACGCTATTTCGTCAAGGCGGACAGCATGGGGGCGAAGATGCTGGTCAACCTGATCAGCGGATTGGTGATATCGATGGTGTTCGCGCATTCGCGCCTGTTTCTGTTCGCCCTGTCCAACTCAGATTACAGTTCGAGCTAGGGTATCCCAGAAGCTTAGCCCTTTGGCATCGTAACTGACATCAATGACATCGGGTTGGCGATCATGGCAGCCAGGAAAAACATTTTCAGGCAGAACAGGGCCACCATGAACGATGTTGCTGAGGACACGACGATCGGTTTGATCTCCGGATCCTTGACGAACAACCGGGGAATGAGCGAGGCCCCGCCGAGCATGCCGCCAGTGATGGCGATCAGCACGACTGCCACCGGATGCATACCCATCTCCGCAGCACCCATGTCGATGCTCCCGAATAGCGTGGCCACATGCACGGCGATGAACAGGAAGGGTATGTAAATGAAGATGTATTCGTACGCCTTCAGGTAAACGCCTCTTTCACGACCGACCCAGCCGGTCAGTCCTGCCAGTATGCATGCCGGGATGGAGTAAGAAGTCAGGATGATCATGGTTGGACTCATAGAATGACAACTCCGCACAGCCTTGCTCGGAATAAATGGATGCGTTGAATCATCATAACGAGAAATGGGCAGATCGGGAATGCATGCTCACTATTCGACAACCGGCAAGCTGGGGCAAAAGTGATATGCGAGGGGTGGGGCAATGCATGCTAATTTCGAAACGAGTTATGCGGCAATCTACTGAACTTGCCGCTTACGCATTAGTGCAAATTCTGTCTTAACACTTTTTTAGGATGACATAGTGGAGAAAAAAAACGAATGGAACGTTGCCTTTATTCAGACTCCAAGGGTTGTTTCTAATGTACGTATAAATACGTATATACAGAATCTATATTTATCATTAATATTTCTTCATTGATTTCTGGCATGGCTTATAAGGTTTGCTAGGCAAAGGAACAAGATGAGTACCGGGAGCATGCATATCAGAAAAGCCCAACTAATCACCCTCGCCTTGGTTGCCGCGGCATTCGCTTTTACGAGCGTAGCCAATGCAGCTATCAAGAACACAAGGCATAACATGAGCACCTCCGGTGGCTGGAACTACACCACCACTGGTGGCACGTACGCTGGTGCTCTTGATGGTGACACCTCCGAAATCTGTGTCTTCTGCCACACGCCTCACGGTGGCACCAACGTCGGCGTTGGCCCTCTGTGGAACAGGGGCTTCAACAACACGATCGGCTCTTACACGCTGTACAGCAGCTGGACCCTTGACACCACCAACGGTTCCGTTGGCGGTGCAGGCAACTACACTGGCTCCATGCTGTGCCTGAGCTGCCATGACGGCACGCAGGCTATCGACACGCTGATCAATGCTCCGACCACAGCTGCAGCCAACGGCTACAACTTTAACGGCGGCCTGGGTTCCGAGCAGGGCTGGTCATGGACCGAATCCAAGTGGATGAGCTCCGGCATTGTGGGTACTGAAGTTGCCTACACAGGCACCGATCTGACGGATGATCATCCGGTTATGATTAAATACGGTGGTGGTGGCCTGTCCGCCGGTGGTGGCAGCACGGCCGATGTAGCCTTCTTCTTGCCTTCAACGACCGTGAAGAACGGCACGACGTATTGGTACTTCGACACTGACACCAGTGGTGGCATGACTGGTGCTGACATCAAGTTGTACACCTACGACCTGGGTGGCGGTGTTGGCGACGAGCCGTTCGTGGAGTGCTATACCTGCCACGATCCGCACGTTGAGACCAACAGGCCTTTCCTGCGTATGTCCAACTCCGATTCGGATATCTGTCTAACTTGCCACGACAGGTAAGTCAGGTGACCTGACGGATCGGGTCTAACCCGTCCGAAGGAAGACAACAAAGCGGGCCATGGCGTAATCCATGGCCCGCTTTTCGTTGATCATGTCGTCGGCCATTCAATCGGGCGTACCATGTCGCCCCAAATTAGGCGTCGCGAGATATGCACACACTCATCGAGCGTATTAGGATGCGTTTCCTTTTTCTCTAGGCCAATCTTGAAAGATCTAGTTGAAAACTCTAATCCCTAGGTATGTGACAGTTCTGCCAAGATGTATTCACGCATCCTGGGTTTAGACGCCGGCTTGGTAGTCCGGTCCACCTTAAACCCAAGCAAAGACTCGAGATGCAATTGAATTTGGGGAAACGCGAATAAGCCAATATGGCATCAGAGGCCAGCTCTATCAGAATGTCGATATCGCTGTCTGGCTTGGCCTCGTCGTGGGCTGTGGAGTCGAAGACCGCAATTTCGGTGATTTGAATAGATCGATTTCGTCGTGGCGTGATTGAAGTGCTGCCAGCATTTTCTCCCGCCGGGGACGGTTGTTTGCATTCATAATGGGGGGAGATGAGGCGGCAGGTGGTTTCCGGCAAGTGGCTTTCGAACAGGCGACTCGATAATGGTCGAGCTGGGTGGCGTGGACAGTGCCCAGCCCACGAGGGACTGGGCACTGTCTAATAGATGCTGCTTAGTGAATGCACTCGCTGCGGAACAGGCACGGCGCTACGCCACAGTCGGGAATGCCCCCGAAGCAGGGGCTATGCCCCTCGGCTGTTTGGATGCAGTGAATCAGCTCGACCTTCTTCAGCTTCTGCACGTTTTTCAGGCCCAGACCTTTGGCCTTGTCAGTCAATAATTTCTTGGTGATTTTTTCTTGTGATTGCATCTGGCAACCCTCCCTAAATTGTTGGCCGCAATGTATGGATTTGATCTAAGAATTCAACCCTTTTTGCGAGGTGTCATTTGGTCTCCGGCCAGTGGTCGCTGTATGTGACAAAACTCACGTCTGGCTCGCCCGGCCGCTCATATTCGGCAAGCTGCATTTCGAGTACCTTGATGTCCGCATCCGAGATATCCGTGGCCTGATCGCTCCGCACCGAAATGCGGTGGCGCAGCATCTCTTCGGCCACGTCCAGCCAGATGATGTGGCAGGGCGCATGCAACCGGTCGGCGAGGTCACGCGCCCTTTCCCGATCCTGGCGGCGCAAAAAGGTGGCATCGAGGATGACCGAGAAGCCTGCTGCAAGTGTCTGTTTAGCCACCGCGAACATGGCGTCGTAGGTGCGTTTGCCCATTTCCGGCCCGTAAAGCGGCAACTCGGGATATGATTTCGCCAGGCGTTTGCGCGTGGCGTCACTGCGAATGACGATGGCCGGCACTTCGCCCGCGCCAATCAGGGCCAGATGGCTCTTGCCGCTGCCTGAAAGTCCGCCGATGACGAAGAGGCAAGGTTGAGCGGGACGGGTATAGCTATCAGCCAGTGCGAAATAGCGCCGGGCTTCATACATCTGCGTTTCAGCTTCCACTTTTTTCATTTCATCGGCCAGCAGGCAGGCGACCTTGCCACGCACGCCGGCGCGGTAAGTGAGATACACAGGCAGCAATTCAAGGCCGGCGTAGTCGCCGCAGTATTCCAGATAGCGCGAGAGGAAACGCATGCCAAGATCGGTCCGGCCCCTGGCTTGGCAATCCATCACCAGAAAGGCGGCGTCGCTGATGCTGTCGATCATGCGGTATTCGTCGTTGAACTCGATACAGTCGAAGACGCGAGGCCTGCCCTTGAACAGCGCGATGTTGCGCAAATGCAAGTCGCCATGGCAGGCGCGGATGTATCTCTCTGACTGACGTGCCGCTACAAACTTCGCCTTGTCGTGCAGTGTTTTGGCGCAGAAGCCTCGGATGTGATCCAGCTGTGGCTGGCTGATCGCCCTGCCCAGATGATGTCCGGCTACCTCCAGGTTGGCGTGAATATGGTCGCGAATGAAATGGATGTCGCCATAAGCTGAAATATCCGGGCCGGTTTCGGCGCTGGCATGAAAGTCGGCGACATCGTTTGCCAGAACATCCATCCAATGCGGGTCAAATGCGTTGACGGCCAGGCGGCGGTCGAGCAGGTCATTTTGCGCAAATTGCACCATTTTGATGCAGTATTCGACTGCTGGTCCGAGTGATCCGAAGCAATAGGCGCCGTCCTGCTCCGCGATAGGCAACACCTCAAGATAGAGTTCCGGCGATAGCCGGCGGTTCAGCGCCAATTCCTGTTCGCATAAATACTTGCGGCGGGCCAAGGTAGTGAAATCGACGAAACCGAAGTCCACTGGCTTTTTGAGCTTGTAAGCAAATTCGCCGGTAAGAATAACCCAGGAGATATGGGTCTGGATCAGCTCAGGTTTTTGGCACGTATGCGGATAAAACTCCGCCCGCAGCATGGCCTCGATAAGCGGTGGCAGCGCGCCCTGGTTCAAGGTCTAACGGTGACCCGAGAAATTCAGGCCATCCCTCTAGTTTCGGCGGTCTGGTCCAAGCGGCACGTCAGCCAGCCTGTCCAGCAATTCGCCATGCAGATTGCCGTTGGAAGCCAGAAAGCAGCGCACCTTGGCGTGGGTGGGTGCAATGGCGATGTCCTCGCCTTCCTTGTTGCTGATTTGCCCCCCGGCCCAGTGCACCAGGGCAAAGCCAGCGCCAACGTCCCAGACATGGCGGGGGCGCAGGGTGAAGGTGAGGTCGGCCAGGCCGGCAGCTACACGGGCGCATTTCCAGGCCACTGAGCCGGTGGTGACGAGATCGAGATCGGAAAACTTGTCCCATTCGCCGGCCTCGGTTTCGGTGCGGCTGGCCAGCGCCGTGGCGCCTGGTAGCTCATTCCTGTCGGTGGCCCGGGTTGCCGCACCGTTGAGAAGTACGCCCGCAGCCGAACCGGCTACGATATCGCCGGTAGCGGGGTTGTGGATCGCCGCCAACTCGTTATTGCCGTCAACCTGCAAGAGTACGGAAACCACGTATTCGGGGATGCCACGCACGAATTCCTTGGTGCCATCCAGGGGATCGACGATCCAGCAGGCAAAGGAATCCGCATCACCTTGCTCGCTGCTCTCCTCGCCAAAATAGCGGCTGCCGGGAATGAGGCCCGTAAGCCCCTTGCTCAGGATGGCATCAGCGGCCGTGTCCGCCGCCGTGACCGGGTCGGTCCCGCGCGAATCCTTGAATTCGGTGGTGAAGCCTGCGTGGCGCACATCCTCAATGGCGCTGCCAGCTTTCTTGCAAATCTCAATCACTTGATCCAGCGACACATTGCCCATGAGCTGCTCCTTGTTGTTGTCGCCATCCTAGCCCGGATATCGCAAGAGAACAGGTTTGTAGTGAACAAAAAAACGGCGGGCACAGGCCCGCCGCTTGATGATGCCTGTTTACGCCATGAAGATCAGTCGCTCCAATTCAGCGTGCGGCCGGCGGGCCTGGGCAGCACCGGGTATTCGACCGTGGGAGATTCGCCCGTGAGTGATTCCAGGAAGACCACGATGTCGGCCACGTCCGATGCCGACAGTTTTATGCCCAGTTGCACTTTGGCCATCGTTGTCACCGCATCTTCCAGGGTGGCTGCTGAGCCGTCGTGGAAGTAGGGGGCCGTCATGGCGACGTTGCGCCAGGACTGGACGCGAAACACATGATCGTCCTCGGCCTTGCCGGTGACCGACTTCACGCCTTCATCTTTGCCATAGTTGAAGTTCACGAATCCGTTGCTGGTGAACAGCGGTCCGGAGTGGCAGCTGGTGCAGCCGACCTCCACCACCTTCTTCATGCCGCGCTTGGCGGCGGCGGAAAGATCGCCTTCACCACGCACATACTTGTCGAATGGGGCGTTGGGCGTGATCAGCGTGCGCTCGAATGCGGCGATGGCATTTGCCATGTTGTCATAAGAGACCACATCCGACTTGTCGCCAAAGACCTGTTTGAACAGGGGCGCATAACCGGATGCATTCAGGCGTTTGACTACTTCGGCTTCGCTTAAAGAAGCCATTTCCACCGGATTCAGGGGAGGGCCCTTGGCCTGGTCTTCCAGCATCGGTGCGCGGCCGTCCCAGAACTGCTTACTCCAGAAGGCGGCATTGAACACGGTGGGCGCATTGCGTCCGCCTCGCTGCCATTTGTGGCCGATGGAGAAGCGCTGGTTGTCGACGCCGTACGTGCCCAGGTTGTGGCAGGAGTTGCAGGAAAACTGGCCGCTCTTCGACAGAATGGGGTCGAAATACAGCTGCTTGCCCAACTCGATTTTGGCCGTCGTCGTCGGGTTGCTGGGATTGTCTGGTGCAGCCTTCGGCAACGGGCCCATGCCTTCCGGGATATTAGCCGCCTGCGCCGGCATGGCCACAAGGCCAAGGATACCGGCGATGATGGCCGCCCGGCCAAACATCGCCGGGTTTAACACTCGATGGGGCTGTTTCATGGTTTCGTCCTCCTTCGTCTCTGCTTACAGGCTGTCCGCTTCGGCGGCGAGATAGGCGGCCACGCCCTCTGGCGATGGCTGCATGGCCTTTTTGTCCTTGTTCCAGCCGGCCGGGCAGACTTCGCCGTGTACTTCGGTGTATTGCAGGGCGTCGACCATGCGCAGCATTTCATCGATATTACGCCCCAATGGCAGGTCGTTGACCACCTGATGGCAGACAATGCCGTCCTTGTTGATCAGGAACGAACCGCGCAGGGCGATGCCGGCATCGAGCAGCACGTCGTAATCGGTGGCGATCTGTTTGTTCAGGTCGGCAACCAGCGGATACTGGATATTGCCGATGCCGCCCTCATTCACTGGCGTGTTTTTCCAGGCTAGATGGGTGAAATGCGAATCGACCGACACGCCGATTACCTCCACGCCGCGATCCTTGAACTCGCTCAGGCGATGATCAAAAGCGATGATCTCCGACGGGCAGACAAAGGTGAAATCAAGCGGATAAAAATATAGGACGACATATTTGCCGCGCAGGTCCGAAAGTTTGAAGTTTTCATTGAAACTGTTGTCCGGCATGACCGCCGTGGCGGTAAAGTCCGGTGCCTCTTTTGTTACGAGTACGCTCATGTAAGCCCTCCTGATATATGGTTGAAGTCGCGATTCTAGCCCGTGTGAGCGAGCCAAAACACTTGTAATTGGTGCGTATTAAGGATGCCCTGAAAATTGCTTGGATCGCCGTTTTCAGCACCATCTAAAAACATAGGGCTGGCATGGTACATCAGTCAGCTAAGCTAGCAACTGGAAGCCTGCGGCTTGCCAGGTAACGACAAGTTTATCTGTCCTTCAATTCATTCTGGTCTGTGTGTTCAAAAAATTTTCCATAAATCTCAACGGTCGTTCTTTGTGAATAGGATAGTTTTCCATTCCCTACCGTGATCGTTTGGCGAAAGTCAGTCGTACACGCATTTTTCTGCATAAAAGGAGACTGAATGATGTTCCAGTTTTTATCGTCAATGCTGGCCGCCACCTCTATCCTCGCGCTGCCTTCCGCGTTCTTCTCCCCTGTATATTTCCCTCCGGCAAGCACGCATACCGCGCGGGGGATTACCAGAGAATGCATCACGATTTCTTCCCTTGGGTCCCACATCCAGTACCCCGTTTCATCGTGAAACACTTCATTGTTTGACTTGCGATGAACGATTTGACGGTAATGAACTACCGACAGGGCCTGTGATTCAGCATTGGTTACGTTGCCAATCGCTGAGCAAGTGATGGTTTCATAGTACGGATTATTTTCAGCGCCACCTGGCTCAGGCGCCACATCAAGGCCCTTATAACCTTTCCAAACACCTATGAGGTCCGTCAATGGGCCATAATCGATATCTGCTTTATCACTCATTTTCCATCTCCCCAAGGGTTGGTTTCTTAATGATGATATTCGTTCTAACAGGATTGCCGTTCAACAGCTGGCGCGTAGTGACCGTCTGTCTGCAACGGTTGGTTATGCATCTTTCGTTACGGAATAAGTTGTCTGTACGAATCCAAAATCAAACACGGTCGTCTGTACGTGAGCTAAGCTGATGTCTTTCTCTATCGAGCCGAAGAGCCGTATCCCGTCTCCAAGAATAACTGGGATCACCGTCACTGTGACCTCATCAATCAAACCCTCGGAAAGAAAGCCCTGGATGGTCATTCCGCCATCAACGTACACATGCTCAATCCCTCCATCTGAAAGCCGCTTCAGAAGGTCGCGCAGTGGTTCCGATGAATGGGTGACGGAATTCGGAACCCTTGGCGGGAAAGAAACCGGGTTGCGACTCAGCACAACAACAGGTGTTCTGTCATAAGGCCATTCGCCAAACGACAATACTTGCTCAAAGGTCTTTCTACCCATAATCAGCGTGTCGACCGTGTTCATGAACGCTTGGAATCCGCAATCCTCTCCATCCGGAACGGTGGCATTCGCTTCATTTAACCAGTCAAGCTCGCCGTCACTCCTGGCGATGAATCCATCCAGGCTGGTCGCGATATAGGCGGATACTTTTATGCTCATCCGTCACTGCACTGTCCTACTAAACGAAAGCATAAATAAGGAATGCGCCAAATGCCGCTGCTAAGACACCTCCAACACGACCAAAAGGCTTTAACAAGGATAAAGCCCACGACATTAAGCGATTGAAATTACGGCGCCCCATTACAGCCAGAATGATAGCGGCAACAATAGAGAGGTAACCAATGATCTCAATGACGAACGGAAATCTGGATGCGCTGGATTGAGTTATCAGTAAAACACCAAGAGCCAGCCTTACCAGAACAGCCAAAATATGTAGCGCCAGCTTGTCCAAATGATTTCGCAGAAAGCCGAAGATCACTTCCGGATTGATCACAATGATTATTCCGGCCAACAAAGTCAGAACGGCAAATGCTATGATCAATACGGTCATCATCTACTTCCTATATTGATGCTGGATTTAGGGCTCGGCAGGGAAACTGGGCATTTCCGCAACGCTATTGCGCTTACGTGAGGGCAGGACGCCCCAAGGCCATGTCCTGCCAGCGGTGAGCACCGTGCCGATGTCTTCGTTGGTAAAGATTTCCAGCAGCACCACTTTCGGCAATCCGTCACCGGCGGTAAAGGGGGCATTCAGGCGCTCTCAACCGGGTCGAGGAGAAATATGACACGGTCTGGTCGGCGGCGCGACGAAGCCATACTGCTATGGCGCGCCTCGGTAAGGGTGAATGCCCGCTGGCTAGCCTTTTTCACCCGGGACGGCCCCATCTTCGGGCTCCGATTCGTCTTCATCCTCGCCGTCGAGCAATACCTGCCAGGCCAGCATCAGGCCGGACACGGCTAGCGCGAATACGATTCCAGCCAGCACATTACTGCCATCGGGGCTGTTGAACTGCATGCCGGCCGGGATAAACACCAGCAATGCCACGACGACAATGGCAACCCGGGTCCAGAAGCTGTTTTGATGAAGGATGACACTGGCGGCGCCAGGCACTGACATGGTGGCGAATACGCCGAGCATGATCCAATGGTTTTCAGGGTCGACGCGCGTTAGCCGCTCCCACATACCGGCTGGGTCCATGTCCAGCCGAGATTCGACGGCCGCACCGCTGAGCAACACAAGGGCGCAGGCGCCTAGCCAAAACAACCATCCAAGCCAGTGCTTTTCCCGTACCAGGTGATTGACCCACACGCCATTACCGACCACATACATCATGGCCGCCATAAACAATCCCCATGGGGCGTGTTGCATATTGATTTCCATTCGTCTCACCTCTCCATTCCTTGTTGCGGCGGCATGTCCCGATCCGGAACGCGGCGCAGAATACCAGCGGCAACCACGCAGTCACAGCCTAATTATTAACCATAGCCGCAATATTACAGCCTAATAAATGGGCAATTATACATGAGTAAGTTTGACCAATATAACACAACATGTTGAATAATATAGACATTTATATTGTGGCATTAGAGTTGCTAAAGAGCGGTCATCAAGCGGCACACGATGGTGTCGCATATTCGAAATGGAGGAGTTACTCAATGAAGAAGTACTCAATTGCTCTAGCTTGCGCAGCTATTGTTGCGCTCGCCACAACCTCGGCTCCGGTCGCCAAGGCCGATACCGTGAACATCGGTGGAGGTATTGGCGTGTTCAGCAACTATGTCTGGCGCGGCATCGACACCAATGGCAACGCCGCCGTACAGGGCGATATCGTGTTGTCCACCGATGCCCTGGAAGGCTTGTCGGCAACGGCATGGTTTTCGAACGCCGGCGCTTCGACGCAGGAATGGGATTTCATCCTTGACTACTCGAACAGCATCGAGGATATGAATCTTAGCTATTCCGCCGGTGTGATTTACTACACCTTCCTGCACGCTGGTGATGCCAATATTGGCGAGGCCTACTTTGGCATGTCTTACGATGCCCCGATCAGTCCGTTTGTGACCGTCTACTACGGCCTTGCCGACTCGGCGTTGCCAAATTTCGATCAGGGCGACTGGTGGTTTGATTTCGGCGCCAGTGGATCCTATGGCGGTTATGACCTGAGTGTTACTGGATCGGCGGTTCTCTATGCTTCCGACACGTCCCGTAGTCCTGCTGCCCTAACCGCAGCGGGCATGCCCACCGATATGTTCGATAACGCGTTTACGCACGTGACATTATCGGCGAGCAAGGACATCACGGTTGGCGATCTGACCGTCACCCCTTCGCTGACGGGAACGATCCCCCTGATGAGCAAGGCGGCGGACGGCAGTCAGTACATCTATGGCTTCACCGTGGAGCCTGAGGTGTTCGCTGGCGTGAATATCGCCTTTTAATAGAGGTATAAAAAAGGGGGCGGCTGCAACCGCCCCCTGCATTCTCCAAATGGTTGGGAAAAACACATCAAGGAGGTTTTGAATCATGAAGAATATTACAGCCATCATCAAGCCGTTCAAGCTTGATGACGTCAAGGAAGGCCTGCTGGCATTGGGCGTAAGCGGCATGACTGCCACGGAAGTACGCGGGCACGGGCGTCAAAAGGGCCATACCGAATTATATCGCGGTACCGAATATCAGGTCGATTTCGTACCCAAAGTCGAGATTAGCGTGGTGGTCAAGGCCGACCAGGTCGATGCCGTTGTTGAAGCCATCGTGGACGCCGCCCGCACCGACAAGATCGGCGACGGAAAAATCTTTGTCTCGGATGTAGAGCGCGTGGTCCGCATCCGAACCGGCGAGCAAGACGCCGAAGCCCTGAGCTGACCTCAAAGCCTAAATCCAAAGGAAAGGAGAAAACATACGATGGAACAACTTGCTTCTGATATCACACAAACCAAATATGCGCTCGACACCTTTTATTTTCTGGTTATGGGCGCGTTCGTCATGTGGATGGCGGCGGGCTTCTCGATGCTTGAGGCCGGCCTTGTCCGCTCCAAGAATACGGCCGAGATTCTGACCAAGAATATCATTCTGTATTCGATTGCCTGCGTCATGTACATGTTAATGGGCTACAACATTATGTACCCCGGCGATGGCGTCAGTTCGTTCTGGCCGGGTATTGCCTTTGGCCTCGGCGGCGACAATGCCGTCGCTGATGTGGTCGGCGGCGGTGAAGATGCGCCGTATTATTCCACCCTGTCCGACTTCTTCTTCCAGGTGGTGTTCGTGGCTACGGCCATGTCCATCGTCTCGGGCGCGGTGGCCGAACGCATGAAGCTGTGGGCCTTCTTCGCCTTCGCGGTCGTGCTGACAGGATTCATCTACCCGATGCAGGGCTATTGGAAGTGGGGTGGCGGTTTCCTCGACCAGGCCGGTTTCCTCGATTTCGCTGGCTCCGGCGTGGTCCACATGACCGGTGCCACCGCGGCTCTTGCTGGCGTGATCCTGCTTGGCGCACGCAAGGGGAAATACGGCAAGGACGGCTCGGTGAACGCCATTCCCGGCGCGAATCTGCCGCTGGCGACTCTGGGCACCTTCATCTTGTGGCTGGGCTGGTTCGGCTTTAACGGCGGCTCGGAGCTAAAGGTTTCCGATGTCGGCGAGGCCAATGCCGTGGCCATGATTTTCGTCAACACCAATATGGCGGCTGCTGGTGGCGCGATCATGGCCCTAATCGTCGCCCGTTTCTGGTTCGGCAAGGCCGATCTGACCATGGCGCTGAACGGTGCGCTGGCGGGCTTGGTGTCGATTACGGCCGAGCCGCTGACGCCATCACCGGAATTGGCGACCCTGATCGGCGCCATCGGCGGTGCGTTGGTGGTCGCTTCCATCATCGCCATGGACAAGACCTTCAAGATCGACGATCCCGTGGGTGCGATTTCGGTGCATGGCGTGGTCGGCATATGGGGACTTTTGGCCGTATGCCTGTCCAATCCGGATGCATCGCTTTCCGCGCAGTTGCTCGGTATCGGTGTGATCTTCGCCTGGGTGTTCATCACCAGCTTCATTGTCTGGGCTATCGTCAGGGCGGTGATGGGTATCCGCGTCTCCGAGGAAGAGGAGTATGAGGGTCTGGATGTGGGTGAGTGCGGTCTGGAGGCCTATCCGGAGTTCACGCCCGGCAAGTAGGCCTTCTTGAGTGGTCGTTACGGCGGCGGGTTACCCTCTCCCTCCTTCCCGTCGACGCTCGACTGTCCCAGGAGGCGGCCATCTGGCCGCCTCCATGCCTTCACCCGCACGTGTTACCATTGGCCAAGGAGGACTCTGTATGAAGCGATCGCTGTTGTTACATGCTCTGTCGGTGAACGACCGCATGTTGGAACCCAATGATTTGCCCCTGCATGGGCGGGTGTGGGCCTATGCCAAGGAAGAGGTGGGCCACGAAGCCTTTGTAGGCCATTGTCTTACGCTGCTTTCCCTGCTTGGCATGCAGGCGTCGGATATCAGTTGGCAGAAGGATATCATGGCGTTTGACGCCGAGGGCGAGGGAGGCACCTATACGGTTGTTATCTCCCTGGCCGACGATTCTCTGGCTTCGCAACATTATTATTTTCTCGGGCTGTGGAAGACGCAGGGAGCGGAGTCCTCGTTTCGCTCATCCGAGCCATTACCCACGGATGCCGACCTGCTGCGGGCTGATCTCCAGTTCGACGTGCTTTTCGCCAATGCGCCGTTCCAGATAGCCGAATATAGTCGCATGCTTGATGGCGAGCTTTTTGGCGAATATCTGTATGACGGGAATTATTCCCTGGTCAGCAATGCCAACCTGGTCAGCAATGATTATGCCAGATTTGTCATCGCGCCAAAAAATGCGGCTTCGGCTTTTCCCCGCGCCGAGGTGCGGCATGTCCTGTATTCACTGCGTAACCTGATGGCGCTCACGGCGGCGGCGATACGCATTCACAAGAGGGTATGGGCGTCTGATGATGAGATCACTCTCTACCGCAATGTCATGGCCTTGATGCGCAAGTCGCGCCTGCGCGATATTAAGGCCGGTGAGTGGGACGAACTGGTCAGGGACAACGGCTCGGCGTTGTTGCAGGCGGCCGAGTTCGAGGCGCTTCAGGCCAAGGTGCACGCCCAGGTCGAGGGCCTGCAGGCGCTGTTTGACAGCATTTTGAGCGAGCTGCACTCCACCCGCTTAACCGGCATGGCGCCGTTGTGGAGCCGCCTGCAATTGCCGTTCGAACATACGGCAGCGCTTCTGCATGACCGCAAAGCTATGCTCAGAAGGTCGGAAAAGCAGGCGGAGCTGCTGTTGCAGGTGCTGCACTCACGCATGCTAGCCGGGCAGCAACGTATGCTGTCCACACTGCTGGACAAGAATTAGCCGCTTTCTGTCTCATTCGCTTCCTGTAACAAGTTCAACCATGCAGTAGCTAGCCGGCGGCAGAACCCAGCCATGGCGGGCATGTATCCCGGGCTCTGAGACAACATTAATTCCACGCCCTCGCTGCCGAGATGGGCGCGCTCGCCGGTGCCAATGTCGGCCCATGTACGGATGATCGTTTCATCCACCTCGACATGAAATTGCAGACCATATTGCGCATTGCTGATACGGAAGGCCTGGTGCGGCACATTAGGATGGGTGGCCAGCAGTGCTGTGCCAATCGGCAGGGAAAAGGTCTCGCCATGCCATTGAAACACATGCAATCCTTCATCTGGCAGGCTGGAGAATAGCGGATCGTTCCGAGCCGCCGGTGTCGGATAAACCGGATGCCAACCCAGTTCGCGCACGGGCGAAGGGCTGATATTCGCACCGGCGGAGCGAGCCAGAAGCTGCGCGCCAAGACAAATGCCGAGCACGGGAAAATCTTGTTCAATTGCTTGCCGTAGCAGATCAATCTGCTGGGCGATATGTGGCAAATGATGCTCGCTGGCCGATTGCGATCCGCCCATGATGACCAGGCCGCTATAATCATCCAACTGATGGGGCGGCGATTGCGTCTGAACCATAATCGTATGACAGGGCCAGCCTTGCTCGCGGAATACATCCGCCAGCAGCGCTGGAGGCTCACACTCCAGTTGCTGAACAATCAGGATGGGTTTTTGTCTGCTCGTGTTTCCCATGGTCACGATTGTCGGGCCGCCGCCCAGAGCGCGCAAGGCTCTTTAAGATTACCGTTGCGGAGTCTATTCTGATTGCAATCGCAACAAGGAGTCGTACATGCGCGTATTAGTGCCGTTAGCCAAAGGCGTGGAGGAAATCGAATTCATCGCAGTCGTGGATATCCTGCGACGGGCGGGTGTCGAGGTCATCTCGGCCAGCCTGGATGGCGCGGATGTGACCGGCCGTTCGAGCATTACCATCCGCCCCGATGCGCGGCTGGCCGATGTCATGCATGAAGAGTGGGATATGGTGGTGCTACCGGGCGGGCTGCCGAATGCGCATCTGTTGCGCGATGACGCAAACGTGAAGGCGGTTGTGCAGCGCTTGAGGGATGCGCGCATGTCCATTGCCGCTATCTGTGCTGCTCCGACGGCGCTTGCTGCCTACGGCATGACCGAGGGCATGAGGGTGACATCCTATCCGGCATGCCGGGAAGAGATGGAGAAGCTGGCGCCATCGTCGGTGTATGTGGATGAAGCCGTGGTGGAGGATGATTTTCTCACCACCAGCCGTGGCGCCGGCACGGCGGTGGAGTTCGCCTTGCGCCTAGTCGCCAAGCTGTGCGATGAAGCTAAGGCCGAGGAGATTCGCAAATCCATTGTGGGCTAATTTTTCGCTCCGCAGCTGCCACGAGCTTGGTCTACAATCAGGTTGGAGCATCAAAATACCAGAGGAGTTAGCAATGGCTATAACATGGGTGCTTGCAGCGGACAGCAGCAGGGCGAGGGTATATGCAGCGGATAAACCCAACAGCCCATTATGTAAAGTGAAGGCTTTTGAACATCCAGAAGGACGAATGCATGAGCAGGAATTGACTTCCGATCTTCCTGGTCGCGCCTTCGATAGCGGCGGCATGGGCCGCCATGCCATGGGCCAGAGCGTAGCCCCCAAGCAGCAGGAAGCGCTGAATTTCGCCAAATCCCTGGTGGATTGCCTGGAAAACTCGCACCGGAAGGGCGACTTTTCACAACTGTATGTGGTCGCGCCTCCTGCCTTTCTCGGATTGTTGAGAGAGCATTACAGCCCAACCCTGAGTACGGCGGTGAAGCAGGAGGTGAGTAAAAACGTCTCCATGATGGCCGCCCAGGAAGTTCGCACGCATTTGCCGGAATACCTCTAGGGGAAGCGTTTGATCACGGCGATAGCTCAGTGTACTTTACGGCATCAGTTGTGTTCTTGCGTCGTCAAATAAGCGATGCCGGCATTTCGTATATCCAAGGAGAAATCGATGAAACAGATTGGAGGGCTGCTGGCAATGGCCTTCATGTTGGCGGGCTTGCCTGCCTGGGCCGGGTCGATTGCTGGAACGGTTAGTTTTTCAGGCACCGCGCCCGAGAATGAAAAGTTCATCGTTGCGAAAGACGCGGAAGTATGCGGTACGGGAACACGCGAAGTGGAATGGGTGCGCGTCGTAGGCGGCAAGCTCTCACGGGCTGTGGTCTACATCGACAAAATTGACGGGCCCAAGCTATGGCCGAATGCAGCTGAATTATCCAGGATCGACCAGAAGGATTGTAAGTTCACCCCGCATATGCAGGTGATTCGCAATGGTGCAGAGGTTGAAGTGTCGAACAGTGATCCGGTGCAGCACAATATCCACACCTACGAGGTCATCGGCCGTGCCATGCGCACGGTGTTCAACGTCAATCAGCCAAACAAGGGCGTATTCAAGCAGGCGGTCAACCTCAAGCGTGGCAAGTGGCTGAAGCTGGGGTGTGATGCGCATGATTTCATGCGCGCCTGGGTGTTTACCGCCAGTAATCCCTACTATGCCGTGACTGGCGATGATGGCAGTTTCAATATCACCGACGTGCCCGCTGGTGAGTACAAGCTGGTGGCCTTCCATCCGACGCTGGGAAAAAAGAATACGGTTGTTACCGTTAGAGACGACTTGGCCAAGGCCGAATTTATCTTTTCTGAGTAAGTGAACGAAGGCCGTATTTCTACTGCGGATCTAAGCAAAGTCGTTTCACAACCTCGAATAATTTCATGCCAGTGCCACTTGTCGTGAGCCGCTTGGAAGTCGCATAAGGCTGCATTAGAGTCGCGCGCCATCGGGGAAGGGGACTTCGACTACCACACAAGCTTACACAAGGAGCTATTCATGACCGTGCAACGCACCCTGTCCATCATCAAGCCTGATGCTGTGGGCAATAATGTTATCGGCGATATCCTGCGCCGTTTTGAGGAAAATGGGCTATCGATCATCGCCGCGCGCATGACACATTTAAGCCCGGATCAGGCTGGCCGTTTTTACGCCGTGCATCACGGGCGGCCCTTTTATAATGATCTGTGCGCCTACATGAGTTCAGGGCCCATCCTGGCCCTGGTGCTGGAAGGGCAAAACGCCGTGGCGCTCAACCGCGAGCTGATGGGCGCGACCAACCCCAAGGAAGCCGAGGCTGGAACCATTCGCGCGGACCACGCCGAATCCATTGAAGCCAATGCCGTACATGGCTCCGATGCCGAGGAGACGGCGGCGCAGGAGATGGCCTTCTTCTTCGGCGCGGTGGATTTGCACAGCCGTCGCTGATCCGCATGCAGCCAGCCCCGACCGATAGCAGCGAACAGGCTGAGGTTCGCCGCGCCAAGCTGGCCAGCCTGCGTCAGCAGGGTTTCGCCTACCCCAATGACGCCCGCCCGAACGCGGCCGCAGGCAGCTTACATGCCGACTATGGCGGCCGTGACGCCCAGCAACTGGAAGAAGCAAGCGTCGAGGTGACGCTGGCTGGCCGCGTCATGCGCCACAGAGTGATGGGGAAATCGAGTTTCGCCCAGTTGCAGGATGCCAGCGGCGCCATCCAGCTTTTTCTCAACCGCGACGCGCTGGGCGAGGAGTCCTACGCTGAAACGAAAAAGTGGGATCTGGGCGATATCATCATGGCCAGCGGCCGTTTGTTTCTAACCAAGACGGGGGAGTTGTCCATCCGCTGCGGAGAGGTGAGGCTTCTGTGCAAGTGTCTCAGGCCCTTGCCGGAAAAGTGGCACGGCCTGCATGACAAGGAGACCCGCTACCGTCAGCGCTATCTGGATATGATGGTCAATCCCGAGGTGCGCGAGGTGTTCCGCACGCGCTCGCGCATAATCTCCAGCCTGCGCCGCCTGCTGGAGGAAAGAGACTTTGTGGAGGTGGAGACGCCGATGCTACAAGCGCAGCCGGGTGGCGCGGCGGCGCGACCTTTCATCACCCATCACAATGCCCTGGACATGGACCTGTTTTTGCGCATCGCGCCTGAGTTGTATCTCAAACGCCTGATCGTCGGCGGCTTTGAACGCGTGTTCGAGATCAACCGCAATTTCCGCAACGAGGGCCTGGATGCGACGCACAATCCGGAATTCACCATGGTCGAGTTCTATCAGGCCTATGCTGATTTCAACGATGCCATGCAGGTGACCGAAGATATTATTCGTGGCGTGGCGGCTGATCTTGGCATCGAGAGCGTGGAATGGGATGGGGTGACGGTTGATCTGTCCGGTCCGTTTCGGCGTATGCGCCTTGATGAGGCGGTATTTGAGAAACGCCCTGATCTGGCCGGACATGCCTCCAGCAAGGGCTTGCTGGCGACCGCCTGCGTGCAGGAAATTCCTGATTTCAAGGCCCATATTACCTGGAAGGCGGGCCATTATCTGACGGCTCTGTTTGAACATCTGGTCGAATGCCACATCGAAAGCCCGACCTTTATCACGCATTACCCGGTCGATGTGTCGCCGCTGGCGCGGCGCAACGCCGACGATCCCACGGTGACCGATCGCTTCGAACTGATCGTGGCCGGCAAGGAAATCGCCAATGGGTTTTCCGAGCTCAATGATCCGGATGATCAGTTTGAGCGTTTCAGTCAGCAGGCGTTGGCCAAGCAGGCTGGCGACCTGGAAGCCCCGCCGCTGGATGAAGACTACATCCGCGCCCTGCAATACGGCATGGCTCCAACGGCCGGGGTGGGCATTGGCGTGGATCGCCTGGTGATGATGCTGACCGGCCAGCATTCCATTCGCGATGTATTGCTCTTCCCGCATATGCGTAGCAAGTGATGAGGAGCCGCAAATGTTGTCGCGTGAAAGGGGGATGAGCTGATGTTGGCCAGCCGGATCATGGTAAAGAACCCTGTGACGACACGGCCGGATGCGCGCGTGGGTGATGCTCTGAAAATCATGCGCGAGGGGTGCTTCCGCGTGCTGCCCGTGGTGGATGGCGACGGCAAAGTGCTGGGTATGTTTTCCACCTTTTCCATCATTGAGCACATCGTGCCCGATTATATCGTTAGCGGCGATCTGGTCTCCGTAGCTTATGCGCCCGATATCGGCGTATTGCGTTCCAAGTACCCCGCCGTCATGGGCATGCGGGTTGAGCAGGCGATGACGGAACCCCTGTTGATCGCGGAGGATGAATCGCTGCTGTCCATCGCTGCGTCCCTGGTCAACTTTGGCCGCCACGAATATGCCCTGGTCGTAGACAAGGATCAGCATTTGCTCGGCATTGTCTCGGCCGGCGATATGCTCGACCGTTTGCGCGAGTTGGGCCTGGATAGGCCGGCGGATGGCTGAAGGACACGCCAGCCATGTGATTTTCGGTCTCGATCCGGTCTGGGTGGCGGTCAGCATCCTGCTGGTGGTCTACGCCACCATCATGATGGAAAAATTCAACCGCGCCGTGCTTTCCCTGCTCGGTGCCGGCATCATGATTCTGTGCGGCGTGCTCACCCAGGCACAGGCTGTGGCCGGCATCGATTTCAACACCATTGGCCTGCTCACCGGCATGATGGTGATCGTTGCCATCAGCCAGAAGACCGGCATGTTTCAGTACGTTGCCATCAAATCGGCCAAGGCGGTTAAGGGACGGCCATGGGGCATCCTCGTGATGTTGTCAGTGGTGACGGCGGTGTTTTCGGCTTTTCTCGATAATGTCACCACGGTGCTGTTGATCGCGCCGGTGACGCTGTTGATTACGGACGCTCTGGGTGTGAAGCCTTATCCATTTCTGTTCGCTCAGATTATGGCTTCCAATATCGGTGGCACGGCGACCCTGATCGGCGACCCGCCCAACATCATGATCGGCTCGCAGGCACATCTGAGTTTCATGGATTTTCTCGTTAACCTTGCACCCATCACGCCATTGATTTTTTTACTGACGATCATTCCCATCTGGTTCATGTTCGGCCGCGGCTTGCATGCCACGGAAGAGGCTCGCGCCCTGGTGATGAACTTCAATGAAAACGAGGCCATCAAGGACGTGCCATTGCTGAAGAAATCGCTGCTGGTGCTGGCACTGGTCATTGGCGGTTTCACGGTGGCTCACAGCTTTCATCTAGAGCCGGCCACCATCGCCATGTTTGGCGCCGCTCTGCTACTTCTACTGCAAACCTTTGGCCATGACGTAGAGGCAAAGAATCACGCCTTCCACGATGTCATGAGCGAGGTGGAATGGACTACCATCTTTTTCTTTGTTGGCCTGTTCATCGTGGTCACGGGCGTGGAACACACAGGCATTATCGAGTGGCTGGCCGAGCAAACCCTGGTCGCCACGGGCGGCGATTTTAATGCCACGGTGGGGGCGATTCTGTGGATTTCGGCCATCGCCTCAGCGGCGATCGATAACATCCCCTTTGTCGCCACCATGATTCCCATGATCGAAAACATGGCGCCGACGTTCGGTGGCGAAGAAGCTTTGGTGCCGCTGTGGTGGGCCCTGGCTCTGGGCGCATGCTTGGGCGGCAACGGTTCGCTCATTGGTGCATCGGCCAATCTCATCGTGGCCGGATTCGCCCAGCGCGCTGGCCATCCCATCGGTTTCGTTCAGTTCACCAAGCACGCCTTTCTGCTCATGCTCATGAGCATTGCCATTGCGCATATATACATCTACCTGCGCTATCTGAGCTGAGATCTGGCCATGCATTTATCGACGGGAATAAGCCATGCACTATGAACTGATGATGGCCAGCCGTTATCTGCGATCCAGGCGTGAAGAGCGTTTTGTGTCGCTGATCGGTTGGACTTCTGGCCTGGGCGTAGCCATTGGCGTGGCAACCCTGATCGTCGTGTTGTCTGTGATGATCGGCGCGGGCGTAGAGATGCGCGACCGCATTCTGGGGATGTCACCGCATGTCGATATTCAGGGCTCTGGCGATACACTCTCGCCCTGGCGGCAATGGCTTGAGCGCGTGGAGGCGCTTCCCGGCGTGCATTCGGCCATGCCCTATGTCAGTTCGCAGGTGATGGTCACGCGTGGCAGCCGTGTTGCAGGTGCAATGCTCAAGGGCGTAGATGTTGGGCGCGAAATGGCGAATGGCAATCTCGCAGCCTACATGACACATGGCAGCCTCGCCGATCTGGAATCCGGCTCATCTCCGTTTCGCGCCGTCATGGGGAAGGATCTGGCGCGCAAACTGGGCGTTACCATAGGCAACCGTGTCAATCTACTCTCTCCCGCTGCCGGCGTGACGCCGATGGGCGTGTCGCCACGGCTGCGCAGCTTCGAAGTGGTCGGCGTGTTTGACTCCGGCTTTTATGAATACGATATAGGCCTCATCGTCACCCCTATCGCGGCGGTGCAGGCGCTCAAACGCATTGGCGATAGCGTTAGCGGGATCGAGCTGAACCTGGAGGACCGCGATGCGGCACTTCAGATGGCGTCTCAGGTTCGCGACGTGTTGCCGCCGGATGCCTGGCTCACCACCTGGATGCAGCGGCACAATGCATTTTTCAAGGCCTTGAAGATGGAGCGTGTGGTCATGGGCGTGATCCTGTTTCTCATCGTGATCGTGGCGGTGTTCAACATGGTTGCGTCACTGGTGATGGTGGTGATGGAGCGCAAGCGCGAAATCGCCATCCTCAAAACGGTGGGCGCGACGGATGCGGCGGTGATGCGTATTTTCCTGTACATGGGAGGGTTGCTGACCGGCCTTGGTACGCTCAGCGGTCTCTGCCTTGGCCTGTTGCTGGCCTGGAAGCTGGATGCGCTGCTGGCCTGGCTTGAGCGCGTGACGGGCATTACATTTATGTCCGGTGAGGTTTACTATATCGACCATGTCCCATCCATTATCGATCCTGGGTCCGTCACGATGATTGTGGTCGCAAGCCTATGCCTTGGGCTGGCAGCCACGTTCTATCCTGCTTGGCGTGCTGCCAAGTTGCCGCCGGCTGACGTGCTGCGATACGAATAAGGGTAGGCAATGTCTGATTTACGCACCGACGCCAAAAAGGCGGTATTGAAGGGGGACTATAAAAAGGCCTTCAAACTGTACACGGAACTGCACGAGAAGGATTCGTCCGATCTGCGCGTACACGTCAAGCTGGCTGAAATTCACGAAAAACTTGGCGACACCACCGCCGCGGTGAACGCCTACCTCAAAATAGCCAAGGAATATGCCGAGCAGGGCTTTGTCGTGCAGGCCATCGCCATAAACAAGATTATTCTGCGCCTCGATCCTAACCAGACCCAGGTCAAGGATCATCTGAAGCACCTGTCCAGCGAGCGTGGCGAAGATTGGGCGTTAACGACCATTGGCCCCACCGGCTCATTCAAGGCCGACGAAATGGATTTCGGCAAGGTGGATAAGTCGAAGTTCAGTTTCGAGCGCACGCCGCTGCTCAGCAGTTTGAGTGGCGACAAGCTCGATGTGTTCATCGATTCGCTGAAGCTGAAGCATGTCAAGGCGGGTGATTATATCTACAACGTTGGCGATGCCGGCAATCATCTCTACCTCATTGGCATGGGCCAGGTGCGCCTGGAGACGCCGGACGCCACGGGCAAGCGCAAGGTCTTCTCACATTTGTTTGAGGGCGATTTTTTTGGTGAGTACGCTTTTATGTCGCGCTCTGTCTGTGTCGAGGCGGCGGTGGCCGATAGTGATTGCAGCCTGCTGATGATTGATCGCGGTACCTTTGATAAATGGGTGGCGTCCTCGCCAGGCATAGGCTCGGTGGTGGAGGATTTTTACCGCCAGCGCGTGCTGGAGCGGGTATTGACCATTACGCCGATCTTCATGGGTATCCCCCAGGAGGCGCGGCTGGAGTTGGCTCGGCATTTTCAGCTGCGCACCATCGTCGAGGATGAGCCGATCGTAAACGAAGGCGAGGCGGGCGATGCCTTTTTCCTGATTCGCTCAGGCAAGGTTCGGGTGTTTACGCGCAGCATGCGCAACAATGCCGAGGTCGTCGGCCTGGGGCTTCTCAAAGAGGGAGATTTTTTCGGCGAAGTGGCTCTGCTGACGCATAAGCCGCGCACCGCCACCGTGCAGGCGCAGGGAGCGGTGGAGCTCATGGAGCTGTCGCGTTCCGATTTTGATTTGATTGCCGATAAGCATCCGAGCGTGCGCAGGGTGGTCGAGGCTTTCCATAAAAAGCGCGTGCAAGAGACCATCAGGGCTCAATTGAACCAGAAGAATTCCTAGGGCCTGTTCATACCATTTCAATGCCAAGTTGGGAGACTTCATCACTCATGCTTTCCGCATCGGGCCTGAAAAAGCAGTTCGCCGGACCAGGCGGAACGATTCACGTATTGGACAACGCCGAATTTGAAGTTCGGCGGGGTGAATTTCTCGCCATTGTTGGCGAATCCGGTTCCGGCAAAAGCACCTTGCTGCATGTCATCGGCACCCTGGAAGCTGCGGATAAGGGGAAGGTGGTGCTGGATGGCACGTCCTTGTTCGGCCTGACGCCGAAGCAGATGGCCGGCGCCCGCAACAGGGATATCGGTTTTATCTACCAGGCGCATCATTTAATCCCGGAGCTGGATGCGTGCGAAAACGTCATGCTTCCGTTGCTGGTTGGCAACCAACCCGTGGCTGAAGCCAAAGCGCGGGCGGTGGCTATGCTGACACGTCTGGGGCTGGGAGAGCGTCTCCAGCACAGGCCAGGTGCGCTTTCGGGCGGTGAGGCGCAGAGGGTGGCGGTGGCCCGCGCCATTGTCGGGCGGCCCAAGCTGATGTTGGCCGACGAGCCCACCGGTAATCTGGATGAAAAAACGGCCGATGAAGTGTTTGACGCCATGCAACGCCTGTGCCACGAAGAGGACACTTCGGCGGTGATGGTGACCCACAGTGCGCATCTGGCGGCAAAGTGCGATCGAATTCTGCGTTTGAAGAGTGGCCGGCTGCATGAAGATGGCGAAAAACTTTGACAAAATAAGGAGCCTTGCTAAGGTTCAAAAACAGCAGCGCCTGCACTGAGTTAGCTGACGGGGGATGTGTGACAAAAGCCGAAATAGCCAGCATCGTTCATGATCGGGTCGGATTATCCAAAAAGGAATCCGGGCTGATTGTCGATAATGTTCTGGATACGATCCGTCAGGCGATGTCTAAAGGCGATAGCGTCAAGATTTCCGGTTTTGGCAATTTCATGGTGCGCAGCAAGAACGAGCGCCGTGGGCGCAACCCCAAAACCGGCGAAGAGATCATGATCACGGCCAGGAGCGTGGTCACTTTCCGCGCCAGCCACCTGCTTAAGGCCCGTTTGAGCAACAAGGCCTAGCGGCCGTGACCCAGCAAGCTCTGGCCAATGCAGGCGTCATTGTTCCCAAGCTTTCAGACAAGCTTTTTTTCTCCATACGTGAGGTAAGCGAGCTGTGCGCCATCGAGCCGCATGTGCTGCGTTACTGGGAAACGGAATTCCGCCAGATTAAACCGGCGAAGAAAAGCGGCAACCGCCGTTTTTACAGGCAGCGAGATATTTACGCCATTCTTCACATCAAGCATTTGTTATACGATCAGAACTTCACTATCAAGGGAGCTAAAAAGCGCTTGGCCAACGGTGATGTTGCCGAGTCCATGGAGCCGAAGAATATTTGCGATCATCTGCACATGGCGCGTGAGGAACTGGCTTCGGCGTTGCGTTTTCTCGACGACTAGGGAAGGTCTGAATAAGTGCATCTCCGCCCCTATTCGAATAGCAAGGATCGTGGCGACCCATTCTTGGGCCGCACGGATGTTCTGCCTTTTTCAGAATATCGCTAGGAAGCCTTGCGCAATGATGGGCGGTGCACCAAAATAAAATCTTGTCGTTTTCAGAAAAGGCATCGGGGCGTAGCGCAGCCTGGTAGCGCACCAGTCTGGGGGACTGGTGGTCGCAGGTTCAAATCCTGCCGTCCCGACCATCTTTTTGCAGCGTCTGTGGCTGGAGTGAATCTTTAGTGAGCGTCCAGATCGCAGGACCTCATATGGAAAGACCGCGCTTGCGCATGGTCGATGAACAACTCAAGCCGCGCGGGATTTCCGATGCCAGGGTGCTCGATGCCATGCGCGCCGTGCCTCGGCATCTGTTCGTCGATGCGGCTGTGGCCAGCCACGCCTACAGTGATTCCTCTTTGCCAATCGGTAGCGGCCAGACGATCTCCCAACCCTATATGGTGGCTAAAATGACCCAGCTTCTGGAGTTGCAGGGTCATGAACGTGTGCTGGAGATTGGCACGGGCTGCGGCTACCAGACGGCCGTGTTGGCGCGCCTGTGCCGGCGCGTCTACAGCATCGAACGCATCGATTTTCTGCATCATCGCGCCAGGGCCAACCTGCGCTCCGCCCGTTCAGCCAATGTCATGCTGAAACTCGGCGATGGCACCGAGGGCTGGGTTGAGTATGCGCCGTTCGACGCCGTGATTGCCGCCGCCGGCGGGCAAGAGGTGCCGAATGAGTGGATGCAGCAACTGCGTCCAGGCGGGGTGCTGGTCATGCCGGTCGGCAAGGGCGGCGACCATATCCTGATTCGCCGTAGAAAATTACGCGAGGGCTACAACGAAGAGAAGTTTGATGCCTGCGTCTTTGTGCCGCTGGTGTCGGAGACGGCGCATGTCTGAGGTGGCGCATGACGAGGCTAAGGCCATGGGCCTATTGCGGCGCTGTTATCACTGGACGCTGTCGTGGGCCGATCATCCGCAAGCGCATTGGGCGCTGTTTCTGATCGCCCTCATCGAGGCCAGCGTGTTTCCCATTCCTCCGGATGTTCTGCTGCTGGCCCTGGCGTTGGGCCGTCCCGACCTGGCGCTGCGCCTGGGCGCGATCACCACTGCCGGTTCCACCGTGGGGGCGGTGATTGGCTTCTGCATAGGTATGTTTTTGTTCGCCAGCGTAGCGGAGCCAATTTTGGCCTTTTACGGCATGATGGATCAATTGGAGCGCATGCAGCAGCTGTTTAGCGATTATGGCCTGTGGATCGTCATGATTGCCGGTTTCTCACCCATTCCCTTCAAGGTGTTTACCATCGCCGCCGGCGCCTTCGGCATGCCGTTTCTTGTCTTCATGCTGGGCGTGGTGGCATCTCGTGGCGGCCGGTTCATGCTCGAAGGGGTGTTAATGCGCTGGGGCGGCGTGCGCTTGCGAGGCCTGGTCGAGCGCCACTTTAACACCCTTACCGTGCTTGTGGTGGTGTTGGTCGTAGCCGGTTTTCTCGGAATATGGCTTTGGCGCCATTCAGGATAACGCTTCTATTTATCTTCAGCCTCTCGGGCTGCGCCGGAAGTTTTCTGCCGGATTGGGAGGTCGTGGACCGCAAGGCTACCTACACCGTTGGGGCCGGTGATACGCTTTACAGCATCGGCAAGCGTTTCGATCTAGATTACCGCTTGTTGGCCAGGCGCAATCGAATTCCCTACCCGTACACCATTTACGTCGGCCAGCATTTGCAATTGTGGCGCCGGGCGCCGTCCTCAACGCCCATGCCTATCAGTCTGGCGAACGAATTGGACGCCACGAGCCAAAAAAAGCCTGAAAGCGCGAGCGATAGCGGCACGCCGCGGATCTGGAAGCCTGGCAGCGTCAGATTGACCTGGCCGTTGCTCGGTACGGTGACGAGCGGTTTTGGCGTGCGTGGCCAGCGTATGCACGATGGCATCGACATTGCCGCGCCTGAGGGCTCGGAAGTGCGCGCTTCGGCAGCCGGCGAGGTGGCTTACGCCGACCAGCGCCTGTCGGGCTATGGCAAGCTCATAATCGTGCGTCACAGCGCCGATATGTTTACCGCTTATGCCCACAACCAGCGCAATCTGGTCAAGAAGGGCGATAAGGTGAATGCTGGCGATATCATTGCAAGGGTGGGCAGCACGGGCAAAGCGACGAAGCCGCATTTGCACTTTGAAGTGCGCAGGGGTTCGACGCCAGTTGACCCGCGCGCCTATTTGCCAAAGCCTTAAGCGTGGGCGAGGGGGCATGGCCTGATACCGCCAGGCCTGGTTCGCGGAGGTGACGTGAAGCGAAGAAGCGTTGATCCGATGACGATCTATATGCGCGATATAGCACGCTATAACCTGCTCACGGCGGCAGAGGAAGTCACGCTGGCGCGCGCCATTGCCAAGGGTGATGATGCGGCGCGCCAGCATATGATCAACGCCAACCTTCGCCTTGTGGTCAAGATCGCCCGGCGCTATATGAACCGGGGCCTGCCTCTCGGCGACCTCATCGAGGAAGGCAACCTTGGCCTGATGCGGGCGGTGGAGAAGTTCGATGACGCGCACGGTTGCCGGTTTTCCACCTATGCCACCTGGTGGATTCGCCAGTCGGTTGAGCGCGCCATCATGAACCAGGCGCGAACGATCCGGCTGCCGGTGCATGTGGCCAAGGAATACAACGCCATGCTGCGCACCGCCAATAGCCTGCGTGCTGAGCTGAGCCGGGAGCCGACCGAGCAGGAGATCGCCGAGCAAATGGGCACGAGGGCGCAGCGGGTGCAGGATCTGACAGGCGCCAGCCAGCAGTTGGAAAGCGCCGATCAATTATTGCAGGCGGAAGGCGATTTTACCCTGTATGATGTCACCAGCGACGACAAGGCGGAACTGCCAGAAGATCACATGGAAGAGCAGGATCGGCATGGTCTGCTTGAACTTTGGCTGGACTCCCTAAGCGATAAGGAACGCGATGTGGTCAGGCTGCGCTTTGGCCTGCAGGGCAATGGCGAGCCGTGGACGCTTGAGGCGATTGGCAAGCAGGTTGGCGTGACGCGCGAGCGAATCCGCCAGATCCAGGTTGTCGCCTTGCAAAAATTGCGCCGCCTGGCTGACGAATACCCGGTGGCGCCCGAGGAGATGTTATGAGTCCAGTGACCGTGACCAGTCTGCGAGATTATATTCGTGATATACCCGACTTCCCCCAACCCGGCATTGTGTTCAGGGATATCACGCCGCTGCTGGCCGATGGCAATGCCTTTGGCGATTGTATTTCCAAGCTGGCCTGCATGGTGCCATCCGGCGTTGATGGGATCGTTGGGATTGAGGCCCGCGGCTTCATCTTTGGCGCCGCCCTGGCGCACCAACTCGGTTTGGGTCTGATCCTTGTGCGCAAGCCCGGTAAGCTTCCGGCCGATGTGCATGCCATCGAATACGAACTCGAATACGGCGTCGATGCGCTGGAAATTCACCGTGATGCATTATCCGCCGGCCATAAGGTGATGGTGGTGGACGACCTGCTGGCCACCGGCGGAACGGCCATGGCCACGGTCAACCTGATCCAGCAGCTCGGGGCGGAAGTGGCCTTATCGCTGTTCGTGGTTGAGCTGGCGGGCCTGGGCGGAAGGAAAAAACTTGAAAAGCTGGCGCCCGTGCAAAGTCTGATCAGCTATGACTAATCGCTCGCCGGGGGGTGCGCCCAATGAGCGATCACGGTATTATTCACAAGGTCATCCTATGGCCCGGGGAGCTTCCGGGTAAGGGCAGTCCGTTTTAAGCAGGATTCACTGATCAGGCCCTCGTAGCTCAGCTGGATAGAGCGGCGGTTTCCTAAACCGTAGGCCGCAGGTTCGAGTCCTGCCGAGGGCACCAGTTGAGTCCGTTGCGTGAGCAATGGGCCGCATGAGGGAGAAGCAGTATGGAGATCATCAACCCAGCCGTTCCTGTTCTAATCGAAGAGGAGATGCAGCGCTCATATCTGGCTTACGCCATGAGCGTTATCGTTGGGCGCGCGCTGCCCGACGCCCGTGACGGCCTCAAGCCCGTGCACCGCCGCATCCTGTTTGCCATGCATGAGTTGGGGAGCACGCATGACAAACCCTACAAGAAATCGGCGCGTGTTGTCGGCGATGTTATCGGCAAATACCACCCGCATGGTGATTCGGCCGTCTATGACGCTTTGGTGCGCATGGCGCAGCCGTGGAGTATGCGCCACCTGTTGGTGGACGGTCAGGGTAATTTTGGCTCCGTCGATGGTGATTCGCCGGCGGCCATGCGTTATACCGAGGCGCGCATGAGCCGGTTGGCCGGCGAGCTGCTGGCCGATATCGACAAGGATACTGTGGATTTCGCGCCCAACTACGATGATTCACTCAAAGAGCCGACCCTGCTGCCGGCGAAATACCCCAATCTTCTGGTCAACGGCGCCACCGGCATTGCCGTGGGCATGGCCACCAACATCCCGCCACATAATCTGGTCGAAACGATCAATGCCACCATCGCATTGATCCAGCGCCCGCAGGTGAGCGACGCCGAATTGCTCGATATCATGCCTGGTCCGGATTTTCCCACCGGCGGATTCATCTGCGGTCGCAAAGGCCTGCATGAGGCCTTTCTCACTGGCCGTGGTTCCGTCGTGATGCGCGCCAGGGCCATCAACGAAAAGCATCCGCGAACCGGCAAGGATGCGCTGATCGTTACCGAGCTGCCTTATCAGGTCAACAAGGCGCGCTTGATCGAAAACATCGCTCACCTGGTGCGCGACAAGCACATCGAGGGCATTTCCGATCTGCGCGACGAGTCCGACCGCGACGGCATGCGCATTGCCATCGAACTGAAGAAGAACGAGATACCCGAGGTGGTGCTGAATAATCTGTATAAGCACACCCAGCTGCAATGCAATTTTGGCTGCATCCTGCTGGCCCTGGTTGATGGCGAGCCCAAGCTGTGTGGTGTGCGCGAATTGCTGCACCACTTCATCGATCATCGCCATCAAGTGGTCACCCGCCGTTGTCTGTTTGAACTGGCCAAGGCCGAGGCGCGCGCCCATATCCTGGAAGGCCTGCTCATCGCCCTGGATCACATCGACGAAGTGGTCAAGCTGATCCGCGCCAGCAAAACCCCTCCAGAGGCCAGGGCTGGACTGATGGATCGCTTTGGCCTGAGCGAGAAGCAGGCTCAGGCGATCCTGGACATGCGCCTGCAACGCCTGACCGGCCTGGAGCGCGACAAGATCAAGGATGAGTACGAAGCTGTGCAAAAGACCATTGCCCGGCTCAAGGCCATTCTGGCTGATGAAAATCTGCTCATGCAGGTGATCGTCGAGGAGCTGGAGGCGGTGCGCGAGACCTATGGCGATGCTCGGCGCTCGGAGATCATTGAGGAAACCGCCGAGCTTTCCGTCGAGGATCTGATCACCGAGGAAGATATGGTGGTGACGATCTCGCACGAAGGATATATCAAGCGCAACTCCGTCAGCCTGTACCGCGCCCAGCGGCGCGGAGGCAAAGGCAAGATGGCCATGACCACCAAGGAAGAGGATTTCGTCGAGCAGGTAATGGTCGCGTCCACCCATGACTACCTGCTGTTCTTCACCAACCGTGGCAATGTATTCCGCAAAAAGGTCTATGAGGTGCCGCAGGCGGGTCGCGCGACGCGCGGCAAGGCCATGGTGAACCTGTTGCCGGTGAGCAAGGATGAGAAGATATCAGCCACCCTGTCCATCCGCGAGTTCGATAAAGAGAGCTACATCATCATGGCCACGCACAAGGGCGTGATTAAGAAGACACGGCTGTCCGACTACAAAAACATTCGCGCCAACGGCATTATCGCTATCCGCCTGGACGATGATGATGACCTGATTGGCGTGGTGAGCTCCAATGGCGGGCAGGAGATCATGCTGGCCTCCAGCGGCGGCAAGGCTATTCGCTTTGCCGAAACCGATGTGCGGCCGATGGGCCGCAGTACGCGCGGCGTGACCGGCATGCGCATGCCAAAGTCAGATTCGGTGATTTCCATGACGGTGGTGGCTGAGAGGGCCAGCTTGTTGGCTGTGTCCGAAAATGGTTTCGGCAAGCGCACTTCCGTCGATGAATATTCGCGTCAGCATCGTGGCGGCCAGGGCGTATTCACCATAAAAACCGGTGGCAGGAATGGGGCCATGGTGGCGGCCCTGCAAGTCACCGATGAGGATCAGGTGATGATGATGACCGACACGGGGCGGCTGGTGCGCATCCGCGTGAATGGCGTGTCGGTGATCGGCCGCAACACCCAGGGCGTGACGCTGATCGACTGTGGCGCAGCTGAACGTGTAATCGGCGCCGTGCGTGTGGTTGAGAAACACGACGAAGAGGCCGATGAAGAAGGCGGCGAATGATCGACCGCAAGGACTTCCGTAAACACTTCGAAGACATGCAAGCCGCTCTGGCGCGGCGCGGCGGCGATGTGGTGACCGCGGGCAGCGCCTGGGCGCAGGCGCGCGAGCTCGATGTGCGCCAGCGCAGTCTCAAGACCGAGTCCGAGTCCTTACAGGCCGAACGCAACCGGGTGTCCAAGCTGATCGGCCAGAAAAAGGCCCAGGGCGATGATGCAAGTTCCGAGCTGGCGGCCATGGCCGAAGTTTCGAAAAAGGTGAAGGCGCTCGATCAGGAAGCCAGGCAGGCCGAGGAGGCGTTCGCCGGACTGCTGCTGGAGATCCCCAACCCGCCGCACCCGTCCGTGCCTGAGGGAGACAATGAGGACGACAATGTGGAGCTCCGACAGTGGGGTGAGCCGCGCCCGGATGAGGCGCCGCCGCACTGGGAAATTGGCGAGAGGCTCGGCATTCTTGATTTCGAGGCTGGGGCAAGGCTGGCCGGCAGCCGTTTTACCGTGCTGCGCGGTGCGGGTTCCCGGCTGGTGCGCGGACTGATGCAGTTCATGCTCGATCTGCACGTGGATCGGTATGGCTACGATGAGGTATGGGTGCCCGCTATTGTGAATGCGGCATGCATGACCGGCACGGGGCAGCTGCCCAAATTCGCGGATGATGCATACAAGCTGGAGGATGAGGACGCCTATCTTGCGCCTACGGCCGAGGTGCCGGTGACGAATTTGTACCGTGAGACGATGCTGGATACCGAACAGCTGCCTATTCGCCATTGTGCCTACACGCCCTGTTTCCGGCGCGAGGCTGGTTCGGCCGGGCGCGATGTGCGCGGCATGATTCGCCAGCACCAGTTCGACAAGGTGGAACTGGTGCAATTCGTGCAATCCGATCAGGCCTTAGAGGCGCTGGAGAGCTTGACTCGGCATGCCGAGTCGGTGCTGCAAGCATTGGAATTGCCCTACCGTGTTGTCGAATTGTGTAGTGGAGATATTGGTTTCTCGGCACAAAAAACGTACGACCTTGAAGTTTGGCTACCGAGCCAGAAGACTTACCGTGAGATTTCGTCCTGCTCGTCATTCGGGCAGTTTCAGGGCCGGCGGGCGGGAATCAGGGTGCGCGGCGAGGATGGCAAGCCCGAGCCGGTGGCGACCCTGAATGGCTCCGGCGTGGCTATTGGCCGCTGTATTGTCGCACTGCTGGAAAACGGTTGGCAGGCAGATGGTAAGGTGCGAATTCCCGAGGCGCTACGGCCCTATGTCGGTGGTTTACAGGCCGTAGGCTGAGACGGTATCTTGCGCAGCCCCCGGAAGGGTGGCTGAGTGGTCGAAAGCACCGGTCTTGAAAACCGGCAAAGGGAAACCTTTCGTGGGTTCGAATCCCACCCCTTCCGCCATAGAGGATAGTTGGAGGTGAGCTTACAGTTTCGGGATGGGGTGGGTGAGAACCCACGCTGGGTTCGACAAATCGGCAGGAAAGCTGATTTGAACGCACGAAGTGCGGCCCGCAGGGCGGAGGGCAGGGATGCCCAAAGGAATCCCACCCCTTCCGCCACCTTTGTCGATTGTTGGAATGCGATGGTTCGGGGAAACTATGGGCGGCGGTGTGCGCCCAATGAGAAATAAACACGGAGAGATGGCTGAGTGGTCGAAAGCGGCACCCTGCTAAGGTGTTATACGGGCAACCGTATCGAGGGTTCGAATCCCTCTCTCTCCGCCAGGGTATTGATTGATACGGCCACGGAGCATCCTGTCCTCGGCCTTGGGAGCACAAGAAAAGTGTGATTTTCTTGTGCTTGCTAAAGCCGCCCATCCTTGGGCGGAAGCGAATCGATAAGCCGTTGCATAGCATCGACATCTAGTTTGGCGGGAGAAGGGTATCCGTAAAGACAACATGACCAACAGAAGTCCAGTGTGGACGTCATATGCTATTAGGATGAGTGCAGCGCTGGCCGTAAGTCTTGGCTTAGGGCTTGCGGCTTGCGGCAAGGATGATGGAGAGCAGATTCAGTGGCAGCTGCCGCTGACGGTTCCGCCTGATCCGCATGGTTCGGCGATTTCGGATGAGCTGCCCGAATGGGCGCAGCATGCGGTTGGCGAGGCGCATATTGAGGCGCTGGCTAAGGACGAGGCGCGCAGCAGCGACATGCATGTTGCCATGGGCGATAGCGCCAGCGCATACGGGCTCAGCATCGAATTGCTTGGTCTGGCTCGCGGTTTACGGATGAAGTCGGGTGCTTACATTGATGATGCAAATGTGCATAATCCCGCCGCGTTCATCGAGGTGAAAGAGGGCGATGTCGTGCTGTACCGGGGATGGTTGTATCAGGAGTTCCCTGAATTGTTCGGCCCCGATTTGGCCAAGGCGAAGCTGCTACTAAAAGCGGTGACCTTCGGCGAAGCCCGTACGAAAGAAGGTCAACAAAGCGCTCGTAGCTCAGCTGGATAGAGCATCAGACTACGAATCTGAGGGCCGGGGGTTCGAATCCCTCCGAGCGCGCCAGTTAAAACAAGGGCTTACGAGAAATCGTTAGTCCTTTTTTATTGCCAGTGCCCACTGGCTGTCCAATTGAATAAATTAGTATTGCTCGAATGACCGCTTTCGGCCAAAACCGGACATTCGCCCTTTGAGCAGAAGCAATAGATTATGCTATTAATTGAGCATGACCTATCTCTCTGAATCATTTATTTTAATCGGGGCGATTCTTCTCTCAGGCCTTGCTATTGATTATGTTGCCCGAATTACACGCTTGCCCCGCGTGACATTACTGATTCTGTTTGGATTTGTTATCGGCCCTTCAGGATTAGACCTGATTTTTTCTGATGTTGAAGTGTGGCTTCCTGTGGTTACAAATGTGGCACTTTTGTTGATTGGCTTTCTTCTGGGAGGCCAGTTGAGTAGAGGGAGTCTACAGAAACATGGCCTTCAGGTTTTCTGTATCTCCCTTATGGCAGCATTAATGACTGCTCTAGTGATTCTGTTCGGCCTGCTTCTAATGGGAGTTAGACCGGAAGTAGCATTGCTTCTGGCCGGTATAGCGACAGCAACCGACCCTGCCGCAACAGTTGATGTTGTGAATCAGATGAAGGCAAAGGGAATTTTTACTCGGGCTCTGGTTGGCATTGTTGCCATTGATGATGCCTGGGGCCTGATGATTTTCAGTATCATGCTTACCTTGGCCAGCATTTATGCTGGAGATATAATGAGTGCAGCGCAACTTCTTGCCGGAGTGTGGGATATTGCGGGTGCCTTTGTTGTAGGAATAGGTCTTGGTGTTCCAGTAGCGTTTCTTGCCGGTCGTATTCGATCTGGAGAGGCCACTCTGGTTGAAGCACTTGGTGCGGTACTTCTCTGCGGAGGCATCTCACTTGCCGTTGATGTTTCGCTTCTACTGGCCGTGATGGTGATGGGATCAACCATTGCTAATCTTGCCACTCATCACATTCGACCTTTTCATGAGATTGAACTGATCGAATGGCCATTTATGATTCTGTTTTTCGTGATGGCAGGGGCATCACTTCAAGTTGATGCACTACTTCAAATCGGCTTTGTTGGTATTGCCTATATTGTTTTACGCAGTATCGGAAAAATTACCGGCGCGTGGCTCGGCGCTTATATTAGCAATGCACCTGACTCTCTGCGGAAGTGGGGCGGCATTGCCATGATGCCGCAAGCTGGCGTTGCCCTTGGTATGGCACTGATTGTGGATCACCGTTTTCCTGAGATTGGAGATGTTGTCCTGACTATCGTCATTGGAACAGTTGTCACCTTTGAGATTTTTGGCCCGTTCCTGACTCGCCTTGCTCTACTCAAAACCGGAGAAGTGAAAGAACGCTCGAATCACCCCTGATAAATAAAATAAAAATTTCCAATGACCGCTTTGGGTCGAAAGCAGTCATTCGGAATCCATAATTTTTTCTAGAAAGTTTTAAGCCCCATTGCATAGATACGCAGGCCCCCCCTTATGAGTGTCAATAACTTATGCGTACATGCTCAGGAGCGCCTATTTACGGGAAACCATAAGCCCTTATTTATTCCAGAGGCGCAACTCACGCACCAGCGCCACCTCATGCATGAGCCCTTTCCGTATAGCCGGCTACTGTTTCTGCGATCCGGTCGCACACATCAGCCACTGCCGCCGTGACTGGCTTGCTAAGCCCTGCTCCCATCTCCGTCTGTGCAATCTCAATCCCGCAAATGATCACCCGGCCCGTTTTCGTACCCAGCACGTCGGCCATCGACAGCCAGTGTGTCAGCCCCAGCCCATGCGATGAACAATGACGCACCCCCTGCCCCATCGCATCATCGGCGTGGAGTTCAACAATCGTTCCCGGCTCCGCCCCGCTCTGGCAGGCATCGATAAAAATCAGCAGGTCCTCAGCCTGCAGATGCTCGAACATTTCCCAGTCCGGCACATCGCGGGTGGAGACCTCAACGCCCGGTATGCATCTTTCCCGCAGCCTTTGCGCCGCGATCAGGCCGACGGCGTCGTCACCCGCCCATTCGTTGCCCAGGCCGACGATGCGGATCACGCCCATCAGTGACGACTCATGGTCAATCTCAGGAAATGGGTAGCACATGAGATACAGGGATCGTAACAGCGGATCACCCGTTCGCAGGCATGGGCCACCTCGGCATTATCCCGATCAATCACCGATGGCAGCAGCACTCGTATATCCTCCTCGATACGGGTCTGATTCTGGGAGGTTGGCGGCACGATCTTTGCTTCCTTGACCAGCCCGTCCGCATCGACCACGTAACGGTGATAGAGCACGCCGCGCGGCGCTTCGGTGGCAGCCATGCATTCGCCAGCACGTACCTTGAAATCGGCGGCAGCCCGGTCAGGCGGCGTATAACCCTCGATAATGTCGATGGCCTCCACCACCGCTTCCAGCAGCTCGACGGCACGCGCTACAATGCTGTGGAACGGATTGGTCAGCGGCAGCGCAAGGCCTGCAATCGCCAGCGTGGAAGCAGCCAGGGGATGCAGCCTGCCGTGGTTGATATTCAGGCGCGCCAACGGCCCGACAAAATAGGGCTTGCCATGGTAATGGCATTGCAGTGCGTTGGAGTGCGCCACCTGATGCTCTTCAAAATGCTGCTCAAAGCCGGCAACCGGAATAAGCACGTCGTCATCCGGCCCCGACACAGCGATATTTCCCTCGTTGAAGGGATACTCTTCACCGTGTTTCAGTGCGGCAAACGTATAAGGCAGATCAAAATCGGGGAACTCGAGCCCTGCCACCCAGTGCACCGTTTCAACCGCAGCATCGCGGGCCCAGTGCAGGTCATCAAGCAATTTCGTCAGCGCCTGTTTCGAAGGCACACGGCTAAAGCCGCCGACGCATACCGATACCGGATGCACCGCACGTCCGCCCAGCGTTTTCAGAATGGCGTCGCCCACTTTCTTCAGGCGAAGGCCGCGCTTGACCACATCGGGCGCCGTCCTGCTGATTTCCAGCGCTGAATCGAAACCGAGAAAATCAGGCGCATGCAGCAGATAGATGTGCAACGCATGACTCTCAATCCATTCGCCGCAATAGAGCAGGCGCCTGAGCCGGCGCACTTCGGGGTCGATTCCGACATCAAACAGCTTTTCGAAGGCATGCACGGCGCTCATCTGGTAGGCCACCGGGCAGATGCCGCAGATGCGGGCAACGATGTCGGGAACCTCGGAAAAGTGGCGGCCTTGTAGAAAAGCCTCGAAGAAGCGCGGTGGCTCGAAGATATTCAGCTGCACATGACGGATGGCGTCGCCCTCCAGCTCCACATTGAGCGCCCCTTCGCCCTCCACGCGGGCTACCATGTCGACATGGATCGTGCGGCTGCTCATCGCTCTTGCTCCTCATCCCGCCTGCCAATCTCCTTGAATGGACTCATGTAGCTGTAAATCAGCTGGAAACGGCGGCGAATCTCATCCTCGCTCATCATTAGCCCGGTGGTGAAACGTTCGGCCAGTGAAGCTGCATTGGCCTGCTCCCTGTCATGCGGGAACGACAGGTCCGCCGGACCGAAACAGCTGTAACACGCCTTGCCCATGGCGGGGCAGATCGCGCCGCAACCGGTCCGCGTGACAGGGCCGAGGCAAGGCTCCCCTTTTGCCACCAACACGCAGGCGTGCCCCTGGCGCTTGCACTCCAGACACAGGCTCTGTCCCGGCAGCCTTGGCATGACCCCTGCCAGCAGATCGCTGAGCACATGCCTTAGCTGCGCCTTGTCGATCGGACATCCCCATAACTCGAAATCGACCTTCACATGTTCCGAAACGGGCGTGGAGGTGGAAAGTGACTCGATATATTCAGGATTCGTATAAACCACTTTCGTGAAATGGTCTGCATCGGCCCAGTTTCGCAGGGCCTGTATGCCGCCTGCCGTGGCGCAGGCGCCGATGGTGATCAGCACCTTGCTCTGCTCTCGAATCGCCGCGATCTGGTGAATATGCTCCGGCGTGGAAATAGAACCCTCCACCAGCGCCACATCGTAAGGGCCAGGCTGCATATTGCTCGACGCTTCAGGAAAGTAGGCTATATCCACCGCTTCATCCAAAATCAGCAGATCCTCTTCCAGGCTGAGCACCGAAAGCTGGCAACCGTCACAGGATGCGAACTTGAAGACGGCGAGACGTGGTTTCGCCATCTCAGACATCCCTTGCCAGGAATGGTGCGATCAGATCGTAGCGCATCACCGGGCCGTCCCTGCACGAGAAATAAGGTCCGATCTGGCAATGGCCGCACAGCCCAATGCCGCACTGCATATTACGCTCCATGGAGAGATAAAGCGCGTTGTCGGGAAGACCGCGCTGAGTCAGGCGCCTGGCAGCCAGCTTCATCATGATCTCCGGCCCGCACATCATGCAGATGGTGTTGGTGGGATCCATCTCCACGATGTCAAACAGTTCGGTGATCACGCCTGTATGGTAGCGCCAGGTCTTCTCCGGCTGATCGCTGGCCAGCAGCACTTCCGTGTTGGGCTCTTTGCGCCACTGATCAAAACGCTCTCGATAAAGCAGATCTCTCGGAGTCTTCACGCCGTGCATGATGCGGATATGGCCATACTGCTCGCGCCTGCGGAACATGTACTCAATGGCTCCGACCACCGGGGCACAACCCAGGCCGCCGGTCACCACCAGCACATCCTTGCTCTTCGCTTCTTCCAGCGGCCAACCCTTGCCGAATGGACCACGCACCCCCATTACATCGCCCACATCCATGCGGCCGATCACTTCTGTGACACGGCCAACCACGCGAATGGTGTGATCGAGGATATGCGCATTCTCCGGATCGGAGACAATGGAGATCGGCACCTCGCCGACGCCAAAGATATAGAGCATATTGAACTGGCCACCAGCGAAGGCAAAGCAGTCGGCGATCTCCTTCTCTTCGAACTGCAGCCGATAGGTATGGATATCCGGCGTCTCCTCCCTCTTTTCGATAATACGGGCGGGATGAATCTGGTTCGAACGCATCACATCGGCGGGGTATGGGCAAGCCTCGCTGCTCATGGCTCCTCCCTAACCTTGCTGTACTCTTCAACCAAGTCGATGCCCACCGGGCACCAGCTGATGCAGCGCCCGCAGCCGACGCAGCCGGATGCGTCAAACTGGTCAATCCATGCGCCCAGCTTGTGCGTCATCCACATGCGATAACGCTCTCTTGTCGTCGGACGCATATTCTTGCCATGAATATAGCCGTGCTCCGGCGAAAAACAGGAGTCCCAGGATCTGAAACGCTCGCTCTCGCCGCGATCCAGGCTTGGCACCTCCTCCACCGCATGACAGAAGCATGTTGGGCAGACCATGGTGCAGTTGGTACAGGAGAGACAGCGCCCGGCTACATCATCCCATTGCGGATGGTTGTGGGCATCAAAGAGCGCCTGCGGCAGGCCGTGTTGATCAATGGCCCGCTTCTGGCTGGCGGCTGCTGCGGCAATGGCGGCAGCAGCCGCTTCAATTTCACCAACCTCAGCTACTGGAAGCGACAGCTCAGCAAGGATGGCTGAACCGATCTCACTTCCGGCTTCAATGAGAAAGGCAGCATCCAGCTCCGTCATGGCAAGATCAAAACCGGATATGGCCTTTGGACCTGTGTCCATCGAGGCGCAGAAACATGTATCGGCCGAGCGCATGCAGTTCACGGCAACAATCAGCAGTGAATCCCGCCGCGCCGTAAAAAAGGGATCGGCGTATTCGCCCTGGGTCAGAATTTTCTCCTGCATGGCAAGCGCTGCCAGATCACAGGCGCGGGCACCCAAAACGGCGATTTTTTCCGCCTCCGGGCGCACCGGATAAAAATTGATCTTGCTAACACCCGCATCTGCTTCGCGTCTCACAGACGAAAGTTTTTCGCGGGAAACAAAGGTAAGTGATTTCAGCGACTGTGGGCCATTCACTACATCGAAGCAGCGATTGGCATCCCCCTTCTCAAGCCGATAACATCCTGGTTGCTGGGATTCCCTGCGACCCCAAGGCAGTGCGGCGGCGGACTCGATGACATCCCACATCACCGTCCCATCCCGCTCTATAGGTGCAAGCGTGCGGAAACCCTGCTGTATCAGCGAAGACAGCAAGCGGTCAAGACCGCTTTTTTCCAATCTGAAGATGGTACCTGCCCTCACCAAGATAGCCCCCCTTCAAGGCCGGAAACGGATCCCTAAACTTCCTTACACCGAGTATAGGTTACTATAGCTGAATCATCACCGGCAAGCCGAAGTACTAACCTGAATGGGAAGGGGCTCGAAAATCCCGGCTGAAGTTATGTTGGCACACACTTGGCCAACAGCATTTACGTCTGGACAACAACCCCATTCAGGTCGTTGCCAGCTTCTAGAGTGACCTGAACAGAGTCCACAAGCTCGTAGGCAGCACAAGAGGCCGGAGACCTTCACCCTCTCCGGCCTCTTTGCTTTGCAGGCTCTGGCACTTAATTCTGGACGGCGCTGATGAATTCAGGCCCGTATGACTTTGAAGGAAGTCATTGCCCACTTCGAGCATGAGGAGCGGCTCCTTGTCGAAAACGCTTACCCCGCCGCACAGGAGCACGCCCAAGCCCATTCGGGGCTTACCAGTAAGATCAAGCAAGCTAGCACTGAAAGATATTCAGGAGACAGAGCCCAGCACAGCGTGGATTGAAACAGGTCTGAGAATCAAGGTTCTATTGGCTGATCATTTGTTGAAAGAGGACACACAATACATGAATTATTTACGAACTGAGTAAAGGCTGCAGGCGACCGTCAGGCCAACTGCTGGACTGAAGCCATAGGGCTTACTCCCTTCTGTCTATAGCTAAAACCATACAACAGCGAATGTCCACTTTTGGTGGCGATCTCAACTGGTGGGCGCAACGCTTTTTCTAGGATGAGCAGATGGAGTGTTGGATATGTCATACAGAACCAGGATCAAACATGCATCGAAACAGAAGTCCGAGATGTGGGATCGTTGGCAACGTGGTGAGTCGTTAAAGGAAATCGGACGAGCCTTTGATCGGCCTTCCTCTTCGGTTTACGGGCAACTGTCACCGACGGGTGGCCTTCGTCCCGCACCAAGGAGACGATCAGGTTTGGCTCTCACCCTTTCAGAGCGTGAGGAGATATCCAGAGGCATTCTAGCGGATCAGTCCATGCGCTGGATGGCTATGAGCCTGGATCGGTGATGAGGGGCAGGTCACTTTGAAACACCGGCAGAGAGATTTGACGCTTGTGTTGCATCGACCGGTTGAAGTGGCAACCCAAACCGGACATTCAGGATTTCAACTTTGGCCCGAAGGTATACGTGCCAAGCCGGGGTGATTAAGCACCTAATCTTTAGCGTATCGATGTGATAAAAGGCTACGAGGCAGCTATACGGCTCCGCCACTATTCAACGCACATTCACAATCACAAACTCGAAGTTGGAAACAGCGTTGACGTAGCCCGAGCTGGCGATGGTGTTGCCGTTCATGAAGTACATGTAGTTGCAGCTACCTCGGCACAAGGTTGAAATGTTGTCCACAATCACCAGGGATACACCGTCCAGGTGCGGCTCTATGAACTGCCCCTAATCAATGGACAAGCTGGAGCCATGAACTAACATACAAGCTGGATCAATGATGAGGGGTAGGTCAATAATCGAATCGTTTACCCACCTACACCGTAATACCGGCTAATAAAAGGCGTCTATGGATAACTTCGACACGACAGGCTCAAGACCAGAGTGGGAGGCTCTCAAGACTATCGCCTTCATCGGTAACCACCTCCCCCGGCAGTGTGGTATCGCCACGTTCACCACCCACCTGCTTGACTCCATCGCGTTGAATGCACCGGACAAAGCCTGTTGGGCGATCGCGATGAACGACCGGCCAGAAGGCTATGCCTATCCGCCTCAGGTGCGTTTCGAGATCAACCAGAGTCAACTGAACGACTACAGCCTGACGGCCGACTTATGCAACCTTAACCAGGTGGATGTGATCTGTCTCCAGCATGAATACGGCATTTTCGGCGGCAAGCGGGGCAGCTTTATCATCGAGCTGTTGCGTGATCTCAAAATGCCGGTCCTGACGACTCTGCACACGATCCTGAAGGATCCGAACCTTCAGGATCGGAACATCATGATGCAACTTGCCGAGTTCTCAGACCGGCTGGTGGTGATGAGCGAACGCTCAGTCGAATTCCTGCGCGATATCTACAAGGTGCCGGAGGAGAAGATCGCCCTTATACACCACGGCATCCCTGACGTACCGTTTGCCGGATCCGATGCCTACAAGGACAAGTTCGACGTATCCGGGAAAAAGATCATCCTGACCTTCGGATTGCTTTCGCCGGGCAAGGGAATTGATGTAGCCATCGATGCCCTGCCGGAGATCGTGAAGGCTCACCCGCAGGTCATCTATATGGTGGTCGGCGCCACCCATCCTCACCTTAAGATGGAACAGGGGGAGGATTACAGAAACAGCCTTCTCTTGCGCGCAAATGAACTCGGCGTTTCGGATCATATCGTTTTTCATGATCGTTTCGTTGCCGACGAAGACCTGTTGGAGTTTATCGGTGCGGCAGATATTTATGTCACGCCATACCTGAACGAGGCGCAGATTATTTCCGGCACGCTCGCCTATGCGCTTGGGATGGGCAAAGCGGTGATATCCACACCTTACTGGCACGCCCAGGAGTTGCTCGCTGATGATCGGGGCAGGCTGATCCCATTCCAGGATCACGACGCTTTAGCGCGGGAAGTCATCGACCTTCTGGATCGTCCAGATGAACTGCTCGCCATTCAGAAGAGGGCCTATAACTATGGCCGAAAGATGATCTGGAGCGACGTAGGACGCCGCTATCTCGACACCTTCGCGGAAGCCAAACGCCAGCGCCTGCGGAAGGTCGTGCCCGAACACCGGCTGGAGACCCTTGGACTGCGTCAGCAACGGTTACCGGAAATTAAGCTGGAGCATTTGCGCAGAATGACCGATGGAACGGGCGTGCTTCAGCATGCCAAGTACACGGTTCCGGATCGGACGCACGGTTATTGCGTGGACGACAATGCCCGCGCGCTGATCGTCGCAGTCACGGCACAGGACCTCCAGCCGCTGGATTCCTCGCTAGGTGAACTGGCCAGCGTTTATTTGAGTTTTCTGGGCTATGCCTTCAATGCACAGACCGGCCGGTTTCGCAACTTTATGTCCTATGATCGTCGCTGGCTCGAGGAAACGGGCTCGGAGGATTCCCACGGTCGCGCACTGTGGGGGTTGGGTTTGACGGTGGCAGTGGGTCGGGATGCGGGGGAGGTGGTATATGCGGCCGACCTGTTCCAGCGTGCGCTGGATACCGTGGAGCATTTCACGTCTCCCAGGGCGGTTGCCTTCGTTATCATCGGAATCCATGCGTACCTGTCCCGCTACAGCAGCGACAGTCGCGCGAAGGGGATGCGCAAGAAACTTGCGAACCGGCTCATGGCATGGTTCAGGAGTTCTGCCACCGAGGACTGGCCATGGTGTGAGGATATCCTAAGCTACGACAACGCCCGGTTGCCACAGGCTTTGCTGCTGTCCGGGCAGTGGCTTCCCGACGGCGAGATGCTGGAGATGGGTCTGCGCGCTCTCGACTGGTTGAAGCAAGTTCAGACCGATGAGGCGGGGCGCCACTTCGCCGCTATCGGCAACCACGGCTGGTTAACCCGTGACGGCGAAAAGGCGCGATTCGATCAACAACCCCTTGAGGCGGCCGCGATGGTGGACGCCTGCATCGAGGCATTCAACTGCACGCGGGACGAGGAATGGATCGACTATGCTTACCGCTGTCTCAACTGGTACCGGGGGGAGAACGATCTGAGGGTTCCGCTCTGCGATTACGCTACCGGGGGCTGCCGGGACGGACTGGAAGCGCAGGGCGCGAATGGAAATCAGGGGGCAGAGTCCACTCTTTGCTGGCTCATGGCGCTGCTCGCCATCTACAGCCACCGCGGCTTGGACCGGGTTACACCGGGGGAGGAGCCAGCCCCGCTTGATGTTCAGAAAGTGCCGCAGGAATAGCGACTGCTACAATTTCCTACAGTGCCGCCATCGGGGCAGGATCGATGGAATTCCGTGTCAGCCTGTCCATTAGCTGTGGTACCTGCAGCGTTGCTATGCCGCAGCGCTGGTCGCCCGAGGCATACGGGATGATCAATTCGTCCTGGTGGATTAGTGCGCCGCAACTATAAACCACGTTCGGGACGTACCCCTCCCGCTCATGCGCATTCGGCACCAGGATCGGCTCGGCAATCCGGCTGATAATTCGAGTCGGATCCTCAAGGGCCAGCAACTCAATGGCGAGGCTGTAGGTCCGCAACGGGCCAACCCCGTGGGTCACTACCAGCCAACCCTCCGGCGTCTCGATGGGTGAGCCGCAGTTCCCCATCTGTATGAATTCATAAGGGAACTCAGGCTCCTGCAGAATTTGGGCCTGCTGCCAAAAGTGCAGATTGTCCGAGAACATGATCGCGTTGTTCTCGCCATCCTGGCGCGACAGCATCACGTATTTCCCCCGGATCTTTCTCGGGAACAGGGCCATTCCCTTGCCCTGTACCTGGGCTCCGTTCAGCGTAATGCCCTTGAACGTGAGGAAGTCGCAAGTCTCGATGAGTTGCGGCAGGATCGTCTCTCCGTTGTACGCGGTATAGGTGGCGTAGTAGGTCACCGTGCCGTCGTCGTCGACGAACCGCACAAAACGGGCATCCTCGATTCCCTTGCGCTCTGATTCCGACACGGGAAAGATCACCCGCTCTGAAATCGGGTGATCCTTGCGAAACAAAATCTGGTAATTGGATTGCGCCAGCCACATCGCCATGTCAATGGCGTCCGTCGTCTCCTGTGGCAGGAACTGGCCATTGTTCTGGAGTTCGGCGACCTTTCCCTGCAGATCGTAGAAGGTGAAGTTGTCCGGCAGCTTTTTGAGGAGCTGGTGCGTTACCGCATTACACGCCCCCATCTCCTGGAGTTTCAGCCGGAACAGGTGCCGGTCGAAGCTTGGATTGGGATGGATTTCTGGCACTTCTACATAGTCGCTCAAGGCATCGAAATAAATATCGTTGTTGGTATCGATAATCCCGCTGCGAAACTCGATGGAGGAGATGTGGCCTTCACCGGTGGCGCGGAAGCTCATAACGAACCTGCAGGAGCCTTCAGGATCCGCCTCCTGGTTCGAAACCTGAACGATAGAGGGGTTGAACAATGCCGCAGCCTCCACCGAGTACTCCGCGGTAAAGTATGCGCCGATCAAAAGCCGCCGTTGCTTCGACACCTTACTGACATCAGGCACAAAGTCAGACACCAGTTCAAAATTTCGCTCCAGGCTCTCCCTGAAGTAACGATGGCGGTGGGAGAAATCATGCAAGAGGGTTTCCAGCATCGTACACGCCTCGCTCTCGTCCAGGCTCAACACCCGCTTGATAACTTTTCGGATGCGGTCTTCGCCGGACGGCAGATACTGCCGGGTAATGACTCGCGCGATCTTCGCATCCATCACAATCGGCTTGCGACGTGCGAGTGGGGTGGGTGGCGCAGGTCTGATTTCCGTCTTTATCTTATCCATGCGGTACAAGCCCTCTGTGCCTAGGGCGGTCTGCATTGCAATCCGCACCGTATAAATTTTGAATTATCAACATGGTAGACTATTCCTTCTTGAAAGGCACAATTTTGTCCTCACCGACGAAATGCATGCCATATCTAAAAATTACATAAACATGTGATTGTTCTGATCCGATATCGGCTGCATTTTCTACTCTCGGAACCTATCCGGCTAAATGTGTTACTGTGGCGTATAGTTTGTTCCTGATCACAAAATACCCTTGGCGCATGAACCGTGCGCAGGCAAACAGGCAGGCCCCTCATGAAGATTGCGATGTTAAGTCCCTTGTCCTGGCGCACACCACCACGTCATTACGGGCCATGGGAAAACGTCGTCAGCCTCCTGACCGAACAGCTCGTGGCGATGGGGGTGGATGTGACGCTGTTTGCCACCGGGGACTCCCTTACCCGCGGCAAACTTGCCTGGGTCTGCGAACGGCCTTACTCAGAAGACCACTCGATCGATCCAAAGGTCTGGGAGTGCCTGCACATATCAGAGGTATTCAGACGGGCGGATGAGTTCGATCTCATTCACAACCAGTTCGATTTTCTGCCGCTCAGTTACAGCGGTTTTACCAATACGCCGCTTGTCACGACTATCCACGGATTCTCTTCGCCATCGATTTTGCCAGTTTATATAAAATACAATGAGCGGACCCACTACGTGGCGATCAGTGAGGCCGACAAGAGCCGTGAACTCGATTACATCGCAACCATCCATCATGGCATCGATCTCGCACAATTCCCCTATCGCGAAGACGCGGGAGACTACCTGCTGTTCTTTGGACGCATCCACCCCCACAAGGGTGTCCACGAGGCCATCGAGGTGGCGCGCAGGACCGGCATCCGGCTGGTGATCGCCGGGATCGTGCAGGACGAGGCGTACTTCCAGGAGCAGGTCGAGCCGCACATCGATGGATCCTCGGTGGAATACCTCGGCTCCGTTGGCCCGGAACAAAGACAAGAGGTACTGGGCGGTGCGCTGGCGCTGTTGCACCTGATTCACTTCGACGAGCCCTTCGGGCTGAGCGTGGTTGAATCCATGGCCTGTGGCACACCGGTGATCGCCTTTGGGCGGGGGTCAATGCCGGAACTCATTCGCGACGGCAGTACCGGATTTATCGTGGACGATGTGGATGCAGCCGTGCAGGCAGTGGGCAGGATTGACACGATCGATCGGCGCGCCTGCCGGGATGAGGTTGAGGAACGATTTACCTGCCAGCACATGGCGCGACGATACCTGGATGTCTACCGGAAAATTCTCGACGATCGGGAGAATTTTCGGCCGTGGGGACACTTCGACAACCTGCTCGAGCGGGACGATCACAAAATCAAGGAGATCGTCGTCAAATCTGGCGAGCGGCTGAGTCTGCAAAAGCACCAGCGCCGTGCAGAACACTGGACCGTGGTTAGTGGCGAGGCGCTGGTTACCGTCGGGGATCAGGAAATCCCGCTCAAGCCGGGACAGTCCGTGGATGTCCCCAAGGGCGCGGTACACAGAATCATGAACCCCGGCGATATTCCGCTGGTCCTGGTAGAGGTGCAGATGGGCGACTATTTCGGGGAAGACGATATTATCCGGCTGGAGGATGACTATGACCGCTGCTCGTAACATTTCGCCGGTGATCGAACGCTGCTCGAGCAACCCGATTCTCACCAAGGACGACATCCCCTATCCAGTAGAGACCGTACACAACGCCGGCGTCACACGCTACGACGACCGCACCATTATGCTGTTTCGATCCCACCTGCGTAGCGGCCGGTCGATCATCGGCATCGCCGAAAGTGAAGACGGGTTCAAGTTCACGGCCGGGCCGGAACCATTTATGATCCCATCGACACAAGGTGAATTTGGGGAGTATGAGGCATTTGGGGTAGAAGATCCCAGAATCTCATGTGTCGATGGGGAATACCTGATTACCTATAGCGCCTATTCGCGCCATGGCGTGCGTATCGCGCTGGCCAGAACCCGGGACTTTCGCTCCGTCGAGCGGGTGGCGCTGATCACCCAAGCGGACATGCGTAATGTCGTCATCTTCCCGGAGCGGTTCAATGGCCGTTACGCCCGTCTGGATCGTCCCCATTCAGAGATCAGCCCCTGGTCTGTGTGGCTGTCATGGTCGCCGGACCTGGTGCACTGGGGCGATTCCGAAGTTGTGATGAAACCCGTACAGTACCACTGGGACGAGTCGAAAATCGGTCCCGGCGCGACCCCGATCCGGACTGAGCGCGGCTGGCTCAGTATCTACCACGGGGTATTCGAGACCATGGATGGGGCGGTTTACCGCCTCGGCGTGGCGCTGCACGATCTCGCCAACCCGGCGAAGGTTATCGGCGTCTCGGATGAATGGGTGCTGGCCCCGGAGGATCCCTGGGAAATCACCGGCTATGTACATAACGTCGTCTTTACCTGCGGTGCAGTCGCGGATGACGATGGTGGCGTAAAGATTTACTGGGGTGGCGCGGACACCGTAATGTGCGCCGGGACCGCGCGTCTCGACGACTTGGTAGACCTGTGCCTCAGCAACAGCCGGCCACCCTATTAACCTCCACCTTTTCAAAAAAAGTAATTGGGTGGATGTTAAGCCCTATATGAGCCAGTCAATTGTGACTATAGAGGAGATTGAGACACTTGCAGGTATGCAGATTCATCCTGCTCTAAATAGAGGCTCACTAATCCAAGATGAAGGGGATGATTGGGATTTATCGCATACACCTAGAAATTTTGAGTCAGGGTGTCATTAACTCGAATAAACGAATGACCGCTTATGGAGGTTACCTGGGGATAGGTTCCTTTTAGAGCCTTTTCTTTTTTACCATCACGGCGACGCGGTGTTTCGTCGATAGCTACTGCCCATGAAGACTGCGCAAGGGGGCGCAGGCGGTGAAAATGCCATCTTTAGCTTCAGGCCATGTACGTATTATCCACAATAGAACGGCGCATCCCCGTAAACTATACTAATAGCGACACGGGAGGGACATATGACCGCCTCATTAGATTCCATCCACGACCCCTTGGGCTGCCCAGAATGTAGCCACCCCTTTAAGTTGCCCATCGGCAGGCTGGATGAAGACTGTTCCATCCGCTGTCCGGAGTGCGGCGCCAGCCTGAAAATTAACAACTATTAGCGCTCGCTTATCCGGAGGAAGGCTGAGCAAGCTGTTAGCAACCAGGATGTCATGGATGCCCTTAGGTGACTGATCTATTCAGAGGATCCAGGTCGTGAAAATGGTCTGAGCGCATTGTCTGATGCGTAGATGCATGAAATTAAAATGATGAGCCTGGCTGGGTTAGAAACTCTGTTTCTTCGGGCGTTGATTCACGGCCGAGGATTGCATTTCTATGTGGGTATCGGCCAAAGCGATCAATGATCGCTTTATGCTTGAGCTCAAACTCGTAATTAAACTCTGCTCCAGGCTGGCTAAAAAACTCCACTGCCCTTTGATGAATCTTGGCGGACTCGCTATGCATATAGGGCATGTAGAAAAAAGATCGCTTTTCATAATCAACCTTCCGATCGGCCCCAGCGTGAATCGCCTCCTGCGCCAGCGCCAAAGCCATTGCATCACAGGCAAAGGTCAAAGGCGTACCGCGATAGATGTTCCTTGAGAACTGATCCAGCACGATAATTTCGGAGAGTCTTCCTTCAGCAGTATCACGCCATGATTCAAGCTCACCCATGGCTGCGGCGCGGTGAGTTGCGCCAAAACGATCCTCGATCTGGCGGTCAAAATCCAAATCCTTCTTCCACCAATGGGCTGGTTCGATCTCCTCGAACCAGAAGTGAATGATTTCGCTAGGTGAAACAACATGTTCAGACATCGCGGTAAAATAAGTGTGGAAGCCAACAATCGCAAGGCAGGGCGATGCGCCAGGCTGGCTGAAGCGCTGCGCGGCTTAGGGGGCTTCGTCTTTGGGCGCACTCTTAAAGACTCAGAAATAATAATCGCATCCATCCTGTCCGCTTATTGCATCACGGCTTACGGAGCTTAAGCCTCTTCATATTGGTTTGCGGAAAACGGTAAAAGGCGAACTTCCCACCCCTATACGTGAAATCTTTTCAGCTGTTTAAAGCTGCTGAGGCGCCTATCATGATCGACACGGAAAGTGTTTGAGCCGCTCGCAATTGCTTGCGTTTCCGGATGAATTGCGATGAAACAATCTGCGCCGACGTTTTTCGGAAGCATTGGAGGCATGATATGAAAAGCCGCACACAGTTAGTTCTTCCACTGATATTGCTCATGGCTGGCGTTCTTTCAATGACGCCAATAACCGCCCATGCGGACCAAGGTCCTCAGAGGGTCGAAAGTCATGGCATCCAGAAGCATAAGGGCATTGAGAAGGGAGATCGTCACCGCGCCCAAAAAGCAAAGCAACAGCACGCCCGTAGAGTTAAAGGCGTTGAGAGGGGTGAGCAGAGCCGCATTCGAAAGAGCAAAGGCGTTGAAAGGGGCGAGCGACGCCACGTTCAAAGGCGCAAGGGTATGGAAAAGCCCAGGTTGCGCCAGGTCCGCAATGACAATAACCTTGAAAAGGACAAGCAACGCCACGTCCAGAGGCGCGGAGCTGTTGCAAGGCCTGGAAAACATCGCGGTCATCAACACAGGGTGATCGAGAACAGAAAGGCTGCCAGACACTATGAGAAGCTGGCCATGCGTGATGGAGGCAGAGCATACAGGTGGAGAAGGGGTGGGCCGGCTCCATACAGCCGCTATTTTCGCGGCATCAGGGTGGATCGTCCCTACGGCTATCGCTATCCCGGATACGGGTTTTACTATGCCGATACGGATGCCTACAGATGGTTGGCCTTCACGGCTATCACACTGGCGATGTTCGATTATATCAGTGAGGAGCAGCAGCGCCTGCACGAAGAGGCTCAGATACGAGCTACCATGGCAGCGGTGGGTGAGAGCATCATCTGGCAAGACGGCAACGCCTCGGGTTCGGTGATGACCACCCGGGTTGGCGCCAGCACCTCCGGGAGGCAGTGCCGCGAGTTTCAACAGACCGTCACCATTGGCGGCAGGTCCGAGCAGGCCTACGGCACGGCCTGCCTACAACCGGATGGCGCCTGGGAAATCGTGCAATAGGAATATGCGATGGAAAGCCAGGGAAGAATGCCTGGGCCTTTCTCAGATGCGATTGATTCGCCTTACTAGCATCATTCCTCAAACGAAGCTGACTGCTGTCAGTAAAGCGATGTAAGCCTTAGGTTCGAATCCCTTGAAACAGGGCGAGAATTTCCTTGTTGCCGAGCGCTCTGGCGATGGAATAAGGCGATTCGCCCTTCTTGTTGGTCGCATGGATATCAGCGCCATGCCTTAGAAGCAGCCGTGCAATTGCCACATCGCCGTTGCGGGCGGCGACCATCAGGGGCGTGTTGCGGGGTATGTTCCTGCCATCAACATCGGCGCTATGCTCTAGCAAAACCTCAACGATCTCGTCATGGCTTTTCATCGTTGCCGCCAGCAGTGCGGTGCTACCGGTATTCGAACGCGCATTCACATCCGCGCCGGCTTCCAGTTCGGCCCTCACTGCGGCGATGTCGCCCGCCCAGGCTGCACGCATCAGCACTGGCCAGGAATGATTATGCCGTTCAGCCAGCTGATCCTCCTGCTGGACAGGCATGAATGCTGGGCTGCCATAGCCGCCGGCCTGAGCGACAAATGAGGCGGTCAGGATCAACAGCGCAAGACAAGCGCATGTCCGTGACCAAAACATGCGAATCCCCTGCCGGGGAGGCCGGCTGTCGGTCAGGATGTCTTTTAGCATCACTTTTTCAGTGTAGGCCTGCGGTTGCCGTAGCGCAATGCTCTTTTCCATATATTTCAGAAGGTTATAGATTGTTGACAGAAATGGTCGGAATTGGATGATGTGGCTAAGGAAGGCCTGAATAAGTACGTCTCTTCCCTTATTCAGAGTATGCTTAAGGAGTACAAAGACCATGGTTGCGGAGCAGCAGGTTCTCGATGCACTGAAGGCCATCGAAGACCCGGATTTCAACAAAGACATCGTCAGCCTCGGCTTCGTCAAGGATATCGTCATTGATGGCGGCCGCGTGGCGTTCACCATCGAGCTGACGACGCCCGCCTGCCCGGTGAAGGAGGAATTCCATCGCCAAGCCGTGGAGCTGGTAAGCGAGATCGCGGACGTGAGCGATGTGCAGGTGAACATGAGCGCGAAGGTACAGGCGCATGGCCGGCCGGAGATGCAGCCGATTGCCGGCATCAGCAACATCATCGCCGTGGCCTCCGGCAAGGGTGGCGTCGGCAAGTCCACCACGGCAGTCAACCTGGCCGTGGCCCTGGCCGGTACGGGGGCAAGAACGGGTCTGCTCGACGCCGACATCTACGGTCCATCCGTACCGCGCATGATGGGCCTGGCCGGACGCCAGCCGATGGTCGACAACGAGGCGAAAAAAATGTTTCCGCTGGAGAATTTCGGCGTCAGAACCATGTCGATTGGTTACCTGATCAAGGAGGAGGACGCCATGATCTGGCGCGGCCCCATGGTGGCTGGCGCGTTGGGCCAGCTGCTGTCAGACGTGAACTGGGGCGAGCTGGATTATCTCGTCGTGGATCTGCCGCCGGGCACGGGCGATGCACAGCTCACGCTGGTGCAGCAGGTGCCGGTGTCAGGGGCGGTTATCGTTACCACGCCGCAGGATATCGCCCTGCTCGATGCCAGAAAGGCCATCGCCATGTTTCGCAAGGTGAACGTGCCCGTGCTGGGCTTGGTGGAAAACATGAGCGTTTTCATCTGTCCGCACTGCGGTGGTGAGAGTCACATCTTCGACTCCGGTGGTGCGGAACGGCTGGGCCAGGAGCAGAAGGTCGAGCTGCTGGGCCGGATTCCGCTGGACATGCAGATTCGCGAGGATGCGGACGCTGGCGCGCCGATCGTGGCGGCGCATGCGGATTCGCCGCAGGCTGCTGCCTATCGCGACTTGGCCGGAGAGACGGCCAAGCGTATCAGCGTGCTGGCTAGCCGCAAGATCGATATCCCTGTCGTGGCGGAAGCAGGGTCTTAGGGAGTTCGCTGTCATCCTCGGAGACGTTCATGTGAAGCGCTTGGCTGTAAGTCTGTGCATCGTTTCCATCGCCATGATGCCTATTGCGGGTTGTGACAGTGGCACTTCTTCCATCGAGCTTAGTGAAAGAACGGTTTCCGTAGCTGAATTCCGCACCTACGCGCAAAAGGTTGGCACCGTATTCGCCGACACTTCCTGGGATCAGCTGGGCCAGGTTGCCATTGAAGAGATCAGCATCCCCGCTTTCTCAGGCGGTGATTCCATCTGGGGCGCGCTGGGATGCGATGACCGCGGCCACATCTGGTTTGGCGTGTCCGGCAATAGCGCACGCTTGTTTGAATGGATTCCGGATAGCAAAACCATGCTTGATCATGGCGATGTCAACGCCGCCCTGAAAACGGCGGGGCTTTTGCGGCAGGGAGAGCGCCAGGGCAAAATCCATTCCCACATTCAGCAGGCCGATGACGGCTATCTCTATTTCACATCCATGGATGAGACCAGTGAGAGCTGGCGCACGGATACGCCGCCCAAGTGGGGCTCGCATCTGTGGCGCGTCAGGCCGGAGACGGGACGCTGGGAACATGTGCTGTCCGCACCGGAAGGTTTGATTGCGCTTCATGCCATGGGACGCTGGGTTTATGCCCTAGGCTACTGGAACCATGTGATGTATCAATATGATACGGTTTCAAAGCATGTGAGAAGCCGGGTCGTGGGATCAAGCTGTGGCCATGTGTCGCGCAATTTTATCGTGGACCTGCGCGGCCATGCCTATGTTCCCAGAATCGAGCCCAGGGATGGGGGAGCGAATCAGGATTGCCTGGCACAGGAGCTTCAGGCCTCCCTTGTGGAGTTTGACACGCGGCTGGAGGAGGTGGCGGCAACGCCATTAGAGGGCTATTTGATGGCAAAACCCTCCGGCAATCACGGCATCATTTCCTACAGCTTTCTGGCGGATGGCACGGCGATGTTCGTCACCCATGGCGGTCAGCTTTACCACCTGATTCCCGCCGGAAGGGGGCCTGCCATGTTGTTGCCGCAAACCCAGTTACACCCGGATGAGAATGCCTACACGGCCAGCCTGTTCAGCGTGGATGGTGAGCGCTTTCTGGCGGGCGTGGGCAACAGCAAGGCGGGTATGCAATGGATTCGCTATGACCGCCGCTCTGGAAAATCGTCTGCTTCCGCACTCGATCTGCCGGCACACAAGGCGCTTCTGATGTATGGCTCCATGGCGAGAGACCTGCAGGGCGATTTTTATGTGGGAGGCCGCATCCAGGATCATTTTGGCTACATGCGGCCCATATTGTTCCGGCTCAGCCTGCAAGGTGGCGAAGAAGGGTAAGACCCTCTGGGACATTTCCATCCATCATGATTATGATAAGGCATTAGCCGAGGAGAGAGATAGCCAGTGAGCCAATCCCGTAAAGTAACCATCGAGGGCAATGAAGCGGCTGCTTCGGTTGCCCATAAAACCAACGAAGTCATCGCCATCTATCCGATCACCCCATCCTCGACAATGGGCGAGATGGCGGATGCATGGTCCGACCAGAGCCGCGAGAATCTGTGGGGAGCGGTGCCCGAGGTGATCGAAATGCAGAGCGAGGCCGGTGCGGCCGGCACCGTGCACGGCGCCTTGCAGACCGGCGCGCTCACCACCACCTTCACATCCTCGCAGGGTCTGCTGCTGATGATCCCCAATATGTACAAGATCGCCGGCGAGCTGACGAGCAGTGTCATTCATGTGGCGGCGCGCTCGCTGGCCGCGCAAGCGCTGTCGATCTTCGGTGACCATTCCGACGTGATGGCGGTGCGCCAAACTGGTTTCTCGCTGCTCAGCTCCAATAATGTTCAGGAAGTGATGGATTTCGCCCTGATTGCGCAGCGCGCCACACTCGAATCGCGCGTGCCCATCGCCCACTTTTTCGACGGGTTCCGTACTTCACATGAGGTAAACGAGGCCGAGGAAATCAGCGACGACATGATGCGCGCCTTGCTTCCCGACGAGTTGATCCGCGCTCATCGCGAGCGTGGCCTGAGCCCCGATGCGCCAGTATTGCGCGGCACGAGCCAGAATCCGGACGTATATTTCCAGGGCCGCGAGTCGGTTAACCCCTACTACGAGGCCATGCCCGATATCGTGCAGGCCGCCATGGACCAATTCGCGGAACTTACTGGCAGGCAATATGGCCTGTTCGAATACGAGGGCGCCAAGGATGCCGAGCGCGTTCTGATCATCATGGGCTCGGGCGCCGATGCGGTGGAAGAAACTGTGGAGCATCTGACCGCCCGTGGTGAGAAGGTGGGGCTGGTCAAGGTGCGCCTGTACCGCCCGTTCGCCCCGGACAGGCTGCTTGCAACCATACCTTCCACGGCAATACGCATTGCCGTGCTCGACCGCAGCAAGGAGCCAGGCTCCGATGGCGAGCCGCTGTACAAGGACGTGGTCACAGCCATCGCCGAGCACATAAGCGCCGGCGGCAGCCATTTCGCCGCCATGCCGCGCATCGTCGGCGGCCGCTATGGCCTGTCGTCCAAGGAATTTACACCGGGCATGATCAAGGCCGTATTCGATGAGCTGAACAGTGAAGCGCCGAAAAACCACTTCACCATCGGCATCCATGACGATGTGTCGCATACCAGCCTCGACTGGGACGCGGGTTTCCGCGTCGATGCCGGCAAGGGTGTTACCAAGTGCATGTTCTTCGGCCTTGGCTCGGACGGCACAGTGAGCGCCAACAAGAATTCCATCAAGATCATCGGCGAGGGCACCGACCTGTACGCCCAGGGTTACTTCGTCTACGACTCGAAGAAGGCAGGAGCGGTGACCATCTCGCACCTGCGATTCGGCGAGAATCCCATTCGTTCGCCTTATCTGATCGGCGATGATGAAGCGCACTTCGTGGCCTGCCACCAGCCGGTATTCCTCGAGCGCTACGATATGCTCGATCACGCCGAGGAAGGCGGCGTATTCCTGCTCAATTCGCCGCACGACCCTGACAAGGCGTGGGGGCAATTGCCGCGCAGGATGCAGCAACAGATTATCGACAAAAAGCTCGAATTCTACGTGATCGACGCCTACCAGGTGGCGAAGGAATCCGGCATGGGCCGGCGCATCAACACGGTGATGCAGACCTGCTTCTTCGCTATTTCCGGCATCCTCGAACGCGATGCGGCCATCGCCAAGATCAAGCAGGCGGTGGAGGCGACCTACGGCAAGAAGGGCAAGAGCATTGTCGAAAAGAATTTCGCCGCCATCGATGCCGCGCTCAGCCATCTGCACAAGGTCGAGACGCCGGCCAAGGCAACGAGCGGATTTGAAATGATGCCGCCTGTCACCGGCAACGCCCCCGACTTCGTCAAGCGCATCACCGGCGAGATCATCGCCGGCCGCGGTGATGGCCTGCCGGTTTCCGCCATCCCGGTGGACGGTACCTGGCCACTGGGCACGGCGGCCTTTGAAAAGCGCAATCTGGCGCTGGAGATTCCCGTCTGGGATGAAGACCTGTGCATCCACTGCGGCAAGTGTCCGTTCGTCTGCCCGCATGCGGCCATCCGTTCCAAGGTGTTCTCTACCGAGGCGGCCGAAAATGCACCGGAAACCTTCAAACACGTTCCGGTCAAGGGCAAGGAGTTCGAAGCGGGCATGCAGATTAGCTATCAGGTTGCGCCCGAGGACTGCACCGGCTGCGGCCTGTGCGTTGAGATTTGCCCGGCGCATGACAAGTCCAACGTCAGCCACAAGGCCCTGAACATGGCGCCGCAACCAGCGCTCAGGGAGGCGGAGCGCGAGAACTGGGACTTCTTCCTGAATCTACCCGAATACGACCGCGATCAGATCCGCTGGAATGGCATGAAGGGCGCGATGATTGCCGAGCCACTGTTCGAATTTTCCGGTGCCTGTGTGGGTTGCGGTGAAACGCCCTATATCAAGCTGGCCACACAGTTGTTCGGCGACCGCATGATCGTGGCCAATGCCACCGGCTGCTCCTCCATCTATGGCGGCAACCTGCCGACCACCCCGTATGCGGCCAATGCCGAAGGGCGAGGGCCTGCCTGGAACAATTCCCTGTTTGAGGACAATGCCGAGTTCGGTCTCGGTTTCCGTCTGGCCATCGACAAGCAGGCCGATTACGGCCGCGCCTTGCTGGCACGGATGGAGGCGCAGGTCGGTGGTCAACTCGTGCGCGAGCTCATCGAGGCCGACCAGTCGGATGAGCCGGGCATTCACGGGCAGCGCCGCCGCGTCGCCGAGCTCAAGGGAATTTTGAAGGGGATCGATTCGGTTGATGCGCGAAACCTGGAATCGGTGTCCGACAGGCTGGTCAAGCAGAGCGTGTGGATCATTGGCGGCGATGGCTGGGCCTACGATATCGGCTTCGGCGGCGTCGATCATGTCATGGCATCTGGCCGCGACGTGAACATCCTGGTGCTGGACACCGAGGTGTACTCCAACACCGGCGGCCAGATGTCCAAGGCCACGCCGACGGGCGCAATCGCCAAATTCGCTGCCGGCGGCAAGCCGGTGGCCAAGAAGGACATGGCGCGCATCGCCATGGCTTATGGCCATGTCTACGTGACACAGGTGGCCTTCGGCTCCAAGGACGTACTCACCCTTCGCGCTTTCATGGAGGCGGAATCCTATCCGGGGCCCTCGCTGATCATTGCCTACAGCCCATGTATCGCTCACGGTGTGGACCTGTCGCACTGCATCCGGCAACAGGACCTGGCCGTGAACAGCGGCCACGTCAATCTGATGCGCTACGATCCGAGGCGCGCCGACAAAGGCCTGAATCCGCTGCAGCTGGATTCCAAGAAGCCAACAATCCCATTCAAGGAATTCGCCGAAACGGAAACGCGCTTCTCCATGCTCTGGCGCACCCATCCGCAGCAGGCCGCGCGCCTGATGACCAAGGCCCAGAATGAAATCGATGAGCGCCATCATCAGCTCCAGCAGCTATCGGCCATGTCGTATGAAAAGCTTGCGCAGGAAGGGGAGGAATAAGCGATGGATCTGTCTACCACCTATCTCGGCCTGAAGCTGGCCAATCCGTTCGTGCCTTCGGCCTCGCCGCTGTCGCACAATGTGGATACGGCGAAAAGGCTGGAGGATGCGGGCGCTGCCGCCATTATCATGTATTCGCTGTTCGAGGAACAGATCGCCACGGATGAGGATAATCTCGACCATCTGATGCACCGCCAGGATATCGGGCATGGCGAGGCGCATTCCTACCTGCCCGTGCACGAAGCCTACAAAACGCGGCTGGAGGACTACCTGGAGAATCTGTCGTCACTGAAGGCGGCACTTTCCATCCCGGTGATTGCCAGCCTCAACGGCTCCTCCATCGGCGGTTGGGTGGAGCACGGCAAGCATCTTCAGGAGGCCGGCGCCGATGCGCTGGAGCTAAACGTTTACTACATCGCCGCCGATATCGAGCAGGAGGGTGTGGCCGTCGAGGATCGCTATGTGTCCATCCTCAGGGAGCTGAAGCGGCACGTGAGCGTTCCCATCAACATGAAGCTGTCGCCGCAGTTCAGCTCGGTAGGCCACCTCGTCAAGCAGCTCGAAGCGGCCGGGGTGAACGGCGTGTCGCTGTTCAACCGCTTCTACCAGCCGGATATCGATCTGGCGACACTGCAGGTGACGCCCACGCTTAAGCTGTCCAGTTCGGCAGAGTCGCTGCTGGCCATGCGCTGGATTGCCATCCTGTTTGGCCGCGTCGGTATTTCACTGGCGGCCACGGGTGGTGTGCACACCTCCCAGGACGCCATCAAGATCCTGCTGGCCGGCGCCGATGTGGTGCATATGTGCAGCGCGCTGCTGGTGCACGGGCCCGAACGTCTTTCCGAGGTGCTGGACGGCCTGAGAATGTGGATGGAGGAGAATGAATACGACTCGGTCGAACAGCTCAAGGGCAGCGTGAGCCAGATTCACGCCGAAAATCCGGCCGCCTTCGAGCGCGCCAACTACATGAAGGTGCTGGAGAGCTTCGAACCGCCGGCCAGCGTCTGGCGCTGATAACCCGATAAGCTACTCAGCAATTTGTTCTTCTATTTCCGAACTGGCGCCTAGTATGAAATGTGGCAGGAAGCACATCCGCCGATTAAAAGGTGGAGTGAGTAATTGGCACAAGACAAAGCCTTGCAATTCGTGGAAGGACTTTACTTCAGAAGTGGAGGCGTTCGGGCCCGCTTGTTATCGGGGGCTGAATAGCAAAAGGCAGGCTCTTGAGTCTACGTTCGATCGTGCGATTAGCGCGGCTGGCATTTCTACCGAGCAAGATTACTGGAAGTACGAGGCAGCTATTCTTCGAGAGTTTAGGAGACGAGCACATCATTATGTCTCAGACACCCCTAGATATTCAGATCGACTTGAATGGCTGGCTTTGATGCGACATTACGGAGCGCCGTCAAGGTTGGTTGATTTTACATATTCTCCATATATAGCGGCTTATTTTGCATTCTCCGACTTTGGAAAAACCCCCCGTGCCATTTGGGCGGTCAATAGAGATTGGCTCAGCCATAAGTTCAAGAAGCGTACAAATAGCGCTTCTATTCAAGATTTCCATGATCCTAAGAAGTTCACAGAGTTCTTTCTCGACCCGAAAGCGAAAAGCAATAGCAAACCCCTGGTCTATCCCGTCAACCCGGAGCGGATGAATGCGAGGCTTACAATCCAGCAGGGTGTGTTTTTGTGTACAAGTCGAATTGACCTATCGTTCGAGGATAATCTTAAATGCATGGTAACCGCTGAATCCTCTCCACCTCCGATTGTGAAGTTTGTAGTTCCACATAAAGCGAGAAATGAATTTCTCTCCGAATTGAAACGCATGAACATTTACAATGCATCTCTTTTCCCTGATCTTGGGGGGCTAGCAACATCACTTGGAGACCGCTTTGAAGTGCTTTTCAAGGACTTCGATATCCCAGAAGCAGCCTTGAAGAATGTTGTTGTTTGGGACGAAGATAGTGATTGAAGTGACGCTCGCTTTATTTGAGAGAAACCAGTGGTTCTGTTTTATCCGCTGACCCTGCCGAGCAGTAAATTGTTTTCGGCCCCGTCCTTTGCCGGCATACCTCGTATGCCGCAATGCCAGACAATATCGGAAAAGGGGTCAGCCCCTTTTTGGAGAACCAAATAGATATGAGTGAAATACCGAGAAATAGCAAAGGAGAGCCTTTGCTATTTGAGATAGGCTCAGAGGAACACCTCGCCCACCTAAGAAAGGAGGAAGAAATAGCAATTGCAGTAGAACGTATAAATGCAGAGTCACTAGGCGTGGTTGAAGAGTTCGATAAATATGTAGGTGAAGGTAGATTTAGAGAATATTTGCCAAGTCTGAACTATAAGAAACTTCTTCGAAAGAGGGATGTTGAGAGAAAGATTTATTTCGCCTTCGGTGTAATTGCCGGCATTTTTGTTTGCTATCTTTGTTATGTATTTATTTCTTAAGAACTCAGAGAAAGAGGCCAGAGAAGAAGAAAAAGGATCAGCCCCCTTTTTTCACGCTGCCGCAGAAGGGCGCAGATGAAAAATGTCGTTAGGGCTATTGGCATGAACAAATGACAGCCGAATATTCAGCTTCGAAGTTGATAGGAGAATAAATCCGATGTTTATCGTGCTACTAAGGTTTTCCGGCAATAAAGCTCAAGCCAGTCAATTCATGGAAGGTCACAACGAATGGATAAAACGCGGTTTTAGTGATGGCGTGTTTTTGTTAGTCGGTAGTCTTCAACCCAACCTGGGTGGTGGAATTGTGGCACACAATACGTCGCTGTCAGATATTCAAACCAGAGTAAATGCTGATCCGTTTGTGGCAGAAAATGTGGTAAGCGCGGAAATCCTTGAGATCACGCCATCAAAAGCCGATGAACGACTACAATTTTTACTTGAGTAAGCGGAAAAGGGGGCAGGCCCCTTCTTGCTTGAGAGTTCCGAACCTCCGGCCAGCGTTTGGCGCTAATGATTACGGGTGATTTTCGGGCGAATCCGCCATTGCCTGCACTTCGAACTTCACAGTCTCTTTTACAATTCGGATATCCTTACCAAACAGCATGTCGATAAACATCTGGCGAGTTCGGCCCGATGTATCATGAGATTGATTGAACGACGTATGCTTTTGCTGATCAGTCAGATCCAGTTCAATGCCCCAGATTGGCGTACTGGAAGTGGGCAGCATCGAGTAGCGGATATCTCCGATGAACGGGATCTTGCCAGTTAGTGATGGAACAGGCCGCACCGAGATATAACCATCTGAAAAGAAATCGAAACGCCGTATATCCTCAGCCAGCACGGAATGTTGCGATACCCCTGGTAGATCAGAGAATACAAAACGCTTTGTTGATTCACCCGTGTAAAACTTTTCCTCACCCGTCAGTCCGACCCGAAATGCATCAATGTAATAATAACCATCGGCCTCATAAATAGAGCGCCAGAGCAACAGGTTTCCCATGGTTGGTTTGATCTCAATGCGTTCTACCGCATGCCCTCGTGATTCGGCCATTGTCATGGCCAGTGCTTCCACACGTTCATGCTGGGTAAAACCAAACAGCAAATAAGAAACGGCAAAGCAAACGCCGAATGCGGCAAACCTGGGCATCCGTTTCACGGCGGCAAAAGCAATCGCGGTGATCAGAGCAATGGAAAACAGCGGGTCGAGGATGGAGACCACGCTCCACGAGATACGCGCATCGGAGAACGGCCATAGCAGTGATGTGCCATAAGATGTGCAGGCATCAATCAAGCCAGAGGTGGCATATCCCGCCGTGGTGAACAGCAGTACACGCTGAAATGGCAGATGTTTTTTCAGCACTGGCCACAACAGGGCGGCGGCAATCAAACCCCCGAATGGAATAAAAAACAGCGAGTGGGTGAAATGTCGATGAAAATCAAGCTGTAGCAACGGATCAGGTTCATACAGGGCGAGCAGCGCATCGACATCGGCCAGCAGGCCGGCCAGAAAACCGATGACCATTGCTATCCGCGTTTCATGATTCTTCGAAAAGCTCTGCGCCAGCACTGCACCGGCAAGTCCCTGCGTTACAATGTCCATGCCCGCTCCTACAAACTGGCCCAATCGTGCCAACAAACAACTTCCATCTCAAGAACAGGTGCTAGAAAGCTTTGGAAAAGGGGTCAGACCCCTTTTTGTTTTTTGCACCGGCGATTCCGCTCATGCTGAAGTGCACACAACGCGATAGTTAAGGGGTATACATTATCTGCCCCGCCTTGGCGACAATTATGTTCATGGAGTCTGGAATGGCCGTCAATTCATCCGTCGACTGGAAAAACCTTGTTAAATCAGGGGATCGGCTCTTTATCGGGTCCAATGCCGCCGTCCCAAACAGGCTGATCCGAGACCTGATCGAAAAGGGAAAGAACCTGAACGATATCGAGGTGGTCCATATACTGACGATGGGCGAAAACCTGTGGATCCAGAAAGAGTACCAGCAAATATTCAAGGTCAACGCTCTTTTCCTGGGGCCCGCCACAAGAGAGGCCGTCTCCACTGGTGATGCGGACTACACGCCCTGTTTTCTCTCCGAAATCCCGGGGCTTTTTTTGAACGAGACATTACCCCTCGACGCAGCGCTGGTCATGGTAAGCCCGCCCGATGCCCACGGTTACTGCTCCATGGGCGTTTCCGTCGACGTCGTTTCCGCCGCCTGCCGGGCAGCCAAAAAGGTGGTGGCCCAGATCAATCCCTGCATGCCCGTGACGAGCGGACAGAGCTTTATCCATATTAGCGAGATCGATACCTGGATGGAGGCCGAAGAACCGCTCTTTGAACTCCATCCCGGCAAACAGGACCCGGTAACCGACCTGATCGCCCAGTACGTTTCCCTGCTCATCGAGGACGGCTCCACCCTGCAGATGGGCATCGGAAAAATCCCGGACGCCGTGCTTCGAAGCCTCGATGACCGCAAGGACCTGGGGGTGCATACGGAGATGTTCAGCGACGGCATCATCGATCTGATGGACAGGGGAATCATCAACAACAGGCGCAAGACTTTTCATCCCGGAAAGACGGTCACCTCGTTTTGCATGGGCACAAAGCGCCTCTACGATTTTGTCGACAAAAATCCGCATGTGGAATTTTATCCCTCGGAATATGTCAACTCGCCGGTCAACATAGCCAGAAACGACAACATGATCTCCATCAACAGCGCCATCGAGGTTGACCTGACGGGGCAGGTCGTGGCCGATTCCGTCGGCTACCGTTTCTACAGCGGCATCGGCGGGCAGGTCGACTTCATCCGCGGAGCCATGATGAGCCGGGGCGGCAAATCCATCCTCGCGCTGCCCTCCACGGCCAAAGGGGGAACCGTATCCAAGATTGTGCCCTATCTGACGGAAGGCTCGGGCGTGGTGACCTCGAGAGGGGATGTTCATTATATCGTGACGGAATACGGCATTGCCTCCCTGCGGGGGAAAAGCATCCGGGAACGTGCCCTCGAACTGATCCAGGTGGCTCACCCGGACTTCCGGGACGGGCTGCTGGAGAAGGTCCGCGCACATTTCCGGGTGCCCGCCTATCAGAAAACAAAGCCAACGCGCGTGCCGGAAATGGGGCCTGTGGAAGTCAGGAAAATACGGCTCGGTCATGAGGATTATCTCATGCGACCCCTTCACCCGGCCGATGAACGGCCCCTGCAGGAATTTTTCTACTCGCACACTGAGGACACCCTCTTGATGCGTTACCGCCACCGCCCCAAGCAGATGTCGCGGGAAAAGGCCTATGCGCTGGTGAACGTCGATCAGACGAAAGACCTGGCGCTCTGCGTTGTCAAACGCAAAGGGCTGAAAGAGGAGCTTGAGGCAGTAGGGCGCTACTACTATATCGAAGAGAAAAATGCGGCCGAAGCCGCCTTCGTGGTGAGGGAGAGTCATCAGGGAAAGGGGATGGCCAAGGCCCTGCTGGAACAGATGATTTCCATCGCAAGAAAACGAAAGGTCCGCACGATGAACGCCTATGTTCGCCAGGACAACAAGCCGATGCTCAGGGTTTTCGAGATCTTCGGCTTTACGAGCTGTCCGGCGGAGGGTCTGAACGAGTTCTATCTGGAACTGAACCTGCTTGACGAAAATACTCAGGCCTGACATGGGCGCTGCTCGCTAGAGGCGCCGGGCAACCAAAATCCATAACCCCGAATGCGATTCTTGCATATACAGCCTTGACGGCTGGCATCAGCCGGATTTTGTTGTACTGTTTTAGCGTCATGAATCGATGGCAGTACGCATACACAAGGACGGTGCTTTAATCTGATGACTGAAGGGAAACAGAGCAAAATCAAGGCGATCATTTTTTCGCTGCTGCCGCTCATCGTGCTGCTGATGTCGGCCGAAGGTCTGGTGCGGCTGTTTTCACTCGACAGGCCGACGATTGTGGCCGGTGGGTCGGGTGTCGGGTTCACCACCTTTGTTCAGTCCGATATCGACCTGGGCTGGTCGATGATCCCGAACAGCAATGGGGAGACGAGGGGAAAGCCGGTTGTCGTCAACAGCCTGGGGCTGCGCTCGCCCGAGATCGGGGCAAAGAAGCCTGGCGAATACCGGATCCTTTCTATGGGTGAGAGCTCCACGTTTGGCATGGGTGTTGCCAACGACGAAACCTATTCGGCGCAATTGCAGAATCTATTGCGCGAAAGAGTTACATCCAGGCCCGTTACGGTGATCAACGCCGGCCTTTCGGCCTATTCCTCCTATCAGAGCCTGACCTATTTGAAACTCCGCGGCCTGGGGTTGAAGCCGGACCTGATCCTGTTTTACCACGAGGTGAACGACTACCTGCCCTCCACCATACGTGACACCGAGATGAACGAGGTGGGGGTGCTCAGGACCGACAAGGAGCTGTATGGCTCCAGGCTGCGCAGAATCAACGGCATACTGGATAAATACTCGGCCCTGTACCGCTTCCTGGCCTTCACGTATGCCAATTATAAGATCGGCCAATTGAATCGCGAGAAGATCGACAATCCGATCAGCGATATCGGGCTGCCGCCGGAGCTACAGGTCGGTGGCTTTATCGGCAAGGCGGGAGACGAAGAAGAGGGGGCAGGTATTGATCTCAACACCATGGCCCTGGGAAGGCGAGTGTCGGAGAGCGAGCGGCTGGAGAATTTACAGGAATTGGCCTCCATCAGTCGGGAAAACGGTATCGAGCTTATCGTCATTCATCCGTCGTATGCTCATTCAAAGCCACATGAATGTCTGCTGACCCGGTTCTGCCGCGAGGAAGATGTACGCATGTTTGAGGCGTATCCGAGCCTGCATCCCGAAGAAGTCAGGAGGGAGTACATGTATCTGGATTTCTGGCACCCGAGTGGCTTTGGCCATCAGCGTCTGGCCGAGGGACTGGCTGATTTCATTGGGGAACAGTTGCTTTCAGCATCGCCGGGATAGTTCTGTTTGCCGGGGATTGCGGCTTGTTTTAAGGCCATGCCTTTGGCGCTCGTCGATGATAAAGTTAGGCAGCCTGTTTCTAAAGGAATGTCCCGGGCGGGACGATCGGAGTCATCTATGAGTATATCGGGTATTGAAGCCGGGCTGATGAAGCTGGGCCTTGTCAATCTGGAGCGGGTGTTCTGGAACACGCCATCGCCCGTGCTGTATGAGGAAGCGGTTCGCCGCCGCGAAGGCCATCTGTCGCATATGGGGCCGCTGGTTGTGCAGACCGGTTATTACACGGGCCGGGCCGCGCAGGACAAGTTCGTCGTCGATGAACCCACAAGTCGCGAGCATATCAACTGGGGAGGTATCAACCGGCCGATTTCAGAGGATCATTTCGACGCCCTGTATCGCAGGGTGTGCCACTATCTGGAGGGTCGCGAAGTCTTCGTGCAGGATTGCCTGGCTGGCGCCGATCCGAGCTATGAAGTGCCGGTCAGGGTGGTCACCCAGGATGCCTGGCATGCCCTGTTCGCCCGCACCATGTTTGTCCGGCCCATCGATTTCGGGCGCACGCTTGGCGTCGACGATCCCCAATTCACGGTTATCCACGTGCCGCACTATCATGCGCTGCCGTCGAAGGACGGCACCAATTCCGAGGCCTTCATCATTATCCACTTTGGTCGCCGTCTGGTGCTGATCGGCGGCACCTCCTACGCAGGCGAAATCAAGAAGTCCGTATTTACCTATATGAACTACCTGCTGCCGCAAAAGGGCGTGATGTCCATGCATGCCTCGGCGAATCTCGGTGCGGATGACGACGTAGCGGTGTTCTTCGGCCTGTCCGGCACAGGCAAGACGACGCTATCGTCCGATCCCGGCCGCCGCCTGATCGGCGACGACGAACATGGCTGGAGCGATGACGGCGTTTTTAACATCGAAGGCGGCTGCTACGCCAAGGTCATCCACCTGTCGGAGGAAAAGGAGACCGCCATCTACGACATGACGCACCATTTCGGCACGGTGATGGAAAATGTGCACCTGGACGTGCATAGCCGCCATCTCGACCTGGATGACGAAACCCTGACGGAGAACACCCGAGCCGCCTATCCGATCACGCATGTGAAAGGATCGATTTATCCGGGCGTGGCCGGCCACCCGCGCAACATCGTGTTTCTCACCGCCGACGCCTTTGGCGTACTGCCGCCGATTTCACGCCTGACGCCGGAACAGGCCATGTACCATTTCCTCTCCGGTTATACGGCCAAGGTGGCGGGCACCGAGGCGGGCGTGACAGAGCCGGAGGCAACCTTCAGCGCCTGCTTTGGTTCGCCGTTCATGCCCTTGCGTCCGCATGTGTATGCCGAACTGTTGGGCGAGCGAATCAGGCGTCACGAGGCTGATTGCTGGCTGATCAACACCGGCTGGACGGGTGGGCCGTATGGCGTCGGTGAGCGCATGGACATCACGCAGACGCGTACGATGCTGAATCATGCTCTGAGCGGGACCTTGCGGGACGCTGACTTTGAGCCACATCCGGTGTTTCGCGTGCAGGTGCCACGGTCATGTCCGGGCGTGGCCGACGATGTGCTTCACCCCGAACGCGCCTGGGCCGATGCCGCCGCCTATGGGGAAAAGGCCAGGGATCTGGCGGCTCAATTCAAACGCAATTTCGAACAGTTTGAGAGCGCGGTCGGATCGGAGGTCAGTGAGGCCGGGCCAGGCGCATAGCTCGTGGACGGCGTTAGCCGGACGCTACTCCGCTTTGGGGGGCTTTGCGGCTGGCTGAACGCGGTAGACCGAGGTTCCGGCCAGAAAATCGTGAAGGGCTTGGCGTTTTTTAGAGAGCATCATGGCGAGGCTTAGCGCTGGTATGCTGGCGGTAAGAATAAAAAGCGGCGACTCCGTATCCCTCATGGACAGGTAAAAGAACGTCACAAGCAAAGAAAGCCATGTGATCATGAGGGCCAGAAAACGAATGGTGGCTGCCGCAAGGTTCATGGCATCGCCGGAATCAGCCATGACGACCTTGAGCTTCCATGGGCGCATGCCCGTTGTGGTTCCACCTTTGATCCAGAACCCGACCAAATAGGCATAACATACGGTCGTGAAGAGCATGTATTGCACCCAGTTGGGCACTGGGCCGATAAATTCTTTTACAAGGGTAATCGGCCCGCCAACCAAGACAAATGTAATCGAAAAGAGAATCATTAAGTCATAACACGCGGAAGAAAGGCGCATGATAATGCCGGCGGGGACGCCTACAGGGCGCGTTGTTTCAGCCATGCCACACTCCAGCTCAAAACGAAAATCATGCACAGGGTAATGACCACCGACGCGCCCGAAGGCAGGTCGTGATGGTAGGAAATCATCAGGCCGGCAAGCGTGCCGGCGAGGGCGAAGACGCTGCTTAACAGCCACAACACGACCGGGCTGCGGCCCCAGAACCAGGCGCAGGCCGCCGGCAACACCAACAGGCCCGTGGTCAACACGATGCCGGCCAGTTTGACGCACATGATCACGGTCAGCGCCACGACGGCATACAACAGGCTACGGTAAAGCTTGACCGGGATGCCGCCGGCCGATGCCGTGGCGGCGTCAAAGGCGATCATCCACCAGGCGCGGGCAGCGAACAGCATGCCGGCGCAAACCACCGCCGCCGTCAGCCATAGCCAGCGGATATCGTCCTGTGAGGCGGTAAGGATATTGCCGAACAGCATGCCGAACAGGTCCACGTCGTATTTGTCGGCGCTGGAGATTAACAGCACGCCCAGGGCCATCGCACCGGCGAACAACAGGCCCGTGCCGACGTCCTCGCCGATGCCCGAGCGGCGCGGCATGACGGCCAGCAGCAGGGCCACGGTGACGGCGGCCATGGTGGCAGTGGGCAATAGCGGCAGGGCGAAAAACACGGCCAGGCCGAGGCCGGCCAATGTTGCATGCGAGACGCCGACGGTGAGAAAGGAAAGCCGGTGCGCCACCACCATGACCGACATGGCGGCGCTGATCATGGCAATAAGCAGGGCAGGCAGCAGCGCTTCGAGCATCACCGGGCTGGCGAAGAAATCCATCAGGCCCTTTTGCCCTCTGGCCCGCAGCCGATGCAGTGCGAATCGTGGCGCACCATGTGCACATGCTCACCGTACATATGCTTCCAGATGGTGTCGGGGATGCGCTCGCCCTTGATGGCATGGTAATGAATGCGCTTGTTCAGGCAGGCGACGGAATCAACGTAGGCGCTGATGGCTGCCACATCGTGATCGACCATGATTACGCTCATGCCGCGCTCCTCGCACAGGCCGCGCAGCAGCTGATAGAGCTTTTCCTGGCCGGGCGCGTCCATGGCCGCAGACGGCTCGTCCAGGAGCAGTAATTTGGGCCGGCGCACCAGGGCGCGGGCCACGCGCACGCGCTGCTTCTGGCCGCCGGAGAGCAGACGGAAATCGGTCTGGGCGTGCTTGAGCATGCCGACGGCCTCCAGCGCCTCGGCGATTTGATCGGCATCTCTGGTGCGCCGCCACAGGGGCGCGTCATAGCCGGTCAGGCCCATGCGCACGACGCAGGCCACTCGCAGCGGCAGATGATCCTCATGCGCGTGCATCTGGCTCAGGTAGCCCACCTGGCGCAACAGGCGGCGGCGGTTCAGGCGTCCAAGGCAGCGTCCGAATAGGTCGATATGGCCGGCGCTCGGTGAGATCAATCCAGTGATGACCGACAGCAGCGTGCTCTTGCCCGCGCCGTTGGGTCCGACAATGCCAAGGAAATGGCCCGCGTGCACCTCCAGGTCGATGTCTTCCAGGATGGCCGCATCTTCACCTACTCGGATGTGGTCGAGCCTGACGACGGGCGCGCTCATGCGGCCACCATAATGGCGAGATTTTGACGCATTAGCTCGCTCCAGCTCGTGCCACAAGCTCCCAGCGGATCGAGCAGGTGGATGGGCGCGTCCTGCGCGTGATCGGCGAGCCAATGCAGCGATTGCACGTTATCCCGCGCGTCTCCCCAAAGTACGCTATCCGGCCTTGCCTGTAATTGGGCCAGCGCTTCCTGCAGGCGTCTGGGGCCGGATTCATAGCCGTGGCGGTGGGCTTCGAGCACGTTTAATATCTCGATGCCGAAATGACGGCAGAACGCCTGCCATGAGGGGTGCTGCATAATCACGCCGCGCGCGCGCAGGGGGCCAAGAGTGGATTCAATCTCGTGCTCCACGGCCTCGGTTTCAGCCAAAGCCTTTTCAAGGCCGGCCGCGATGGCCTGCGCCTTGGCCGGATAGGTCCTGGCGAGCGCCTCGGCCAGCCGTGGAAGGGCCTGCTGAACCTCGGTGGGCAACAGCCATGCGTGCCCCATCTCAGGCCACACATCCATCGTTTCGATGTCGCTGGGCAGGCCGCGCCAGGCGCCGTCGTCAGCGCTGGTGCGGACGAGAAGTTCTGTCTGGCGCAAACGTTCAACGCGCTTTGGCGTCAAGCTGAAATGGTGGGGGTCGGCGTTGCCCGGCAGCAGGCAGGAAACGTCTGATTCCGGCAGCAACAGTTTCACCAGGCCGGCCAGCGGCGGCAGGGTGACCGCGATTTCAGCCTTTGCAGATGAGCAAAACAGCAGTATAACGCAGGCCAGCGCCCATGAGCCGGCAATATTGGCAAGAGAATTGCGTGGGGGCTGGGAGATCTTCAGGATCGAAGACGTGCTGGGCGATGCGAGCATAGGCGGCGCATCCTAGAAAGGCGTAGCCTGCGAGGCAATGAAAAGGGGAAGAAGTTTCGATGCTGTCATACAGCTATTTTGATTACCGCTGGAGCTGGATCAAGCCCGTGCGCACGCGCGGGGAAGATCCCATCTCCCTCTGCTCGTTCAACATCAACCGTTTGCCCCTGCGCACGGTCTCCGAAGATGGCCATGTGCAGCTGCCTTACGCAGCGCACCCGAATGTGGAAGCCACGCTGCATGACGCCGTGGCGCGGTTGCTGGAATACATGAATCGATATCTGGTCAGGGGCGAGCGGGTTTCCGCCCACCAGTTGCCGGCTACGGACAAGGTGTCCCGGGCGTTGCTGGCGCATTTGCGGGAAGCCAACCCCCAGCTACCTGGTGCTCTGTTGCATCACTGGTGCGCCGACCCTTATGCCGGCCGCGCGCTGGTGGATATGCTGGAGGGAGTGTGGAACCAGTCGTGGAAACAGGAGAAGGATGACCGGGCGCCGTGGGTGGCGGCGGTCAACACCCTGCTGGTGAAGCTGGTGCGCCAGAGCATCGGCTCGGTTTCCTGTGAGTATCCCGAGTTGGCCGACCGGATTCTGATCACGGTGCTTGGCAGCAGTTATTTCTGGTGCCTGCAGAACTTTCTCAAAAAACACGTTGACGGCGATCTCGAGGTGACCCGCATTTCTACCTATGAGCATATGATCATTCCGGTCACGCCGCTGGCCTTTCTCTATCGCCAGGCCGAGGGCGCGCTGCTGGCGGATTCGCGGCCGGCGATGTTTGCCTACGGCCTAGAGCCTGATCTGGTGCCGCGCATGATGGGCATGCGCGAGCGCCTGGGCTCAGGCAAGGAAGCCGGCATGTTGGCGTTGATCAGCAAGGATCGCCTGGGGAATAACCTCATCAAGCGCAGCTGGACGCGCCTGTGCCTGCTTGAGTTGGCGGAAAACTGCGGCCGCGGCGACTGGATGCAATGGGTGGACGACCCGAAAAGGCTGGACCAGTTCATCAACGATCCGGCCAGGCACGCCGAAATCCTGTCGGAGGCGCTCAGTAAGCAGAAAAATCACGTGTTCACACGCTGGTTCGCCAACATCTGCACCGGTGGGAAAAAGGCCGAAAAGGCCGGCCAGCCCTGGCTGCACGATTCGCGCACCGTGATGGCGTTTCGCGCCTTTGATGAGGATATCCGGCTCGAGATTACCCGCCGCAAGATGGAGAACTTCTGGCTGAACCGGCGTCAGGATTTAGTGGGCCGTATTCATGGCAGCGAGGCAGATCACCTGATGGAGTCTTCCTTCGAGGAAGGCAAGCTCATTTATCTTCGGGCGGAAGGGAAAAGGCCCTTGCATCTGGCCAAGGCTGTCAGCGTCAAGATCGGTTCGCTCAGGGTGGACTGGGCTGACTACCTGGCCGCGGCTTCGGAATATCTGAATGAATCATTTGAATCGTTTGTGCAGGAAAACTTCCTGACCGGCGTGCTGCACGTGCTGGATAAGGATGAAGAGGTATACCTCGATGATTTTTCCGCCTCCGGTTGTAGCTTGCGGGGGCCGGTGCCGCAGCTTGTGGCCATTGCGATTCAATTGCGCTCGACCCTGAGGGACAGTTATTCGCAAACCGATTACGTGCATGGCATGGACGTCAGCCTGGTGGCCATGTGTCTGTCGCTGTCCAACCAGTGGTGGCATGTCAGTCGCCAGCATCCGCGCTTCGGCGAGTGCCGGCTGGTTTTCAGCCAGGCTCTGGCGCAAAGCAACGACGGCGTTTCGCATGAGCCCGCCCTCGGTCGTTTGTTGCACGCCCGCGGCAAGCAGGAAGGCACGAAGCCCTATGGCAAGGTGCGCATCAGGCAGCTCAATATCAGCAAAGCCTCGAGCGTGCAGGCGCTGTACAACGCCGGTCTGGCGATCAGCGCCGAAGCATTGGCGGAATGGACGCAGGCGCTGGGAGGTACGGCGTCGGTCAAGGAATATACGATTCCGGCGAGCAAAGCTTCGGCTTGCCTGCGCGGTTTCCAGTTGCCGCAGGACGACCTGAACGTCATCCTGATCCAGTATCATCGCGGCGGCGGCTCGGCGGCGGCCAACATCGTGCTGCGCATCGGCACGGTCATCCTGGCCGGCGAACTGGTGGATTTATTTGAAATCCTGGATTCCGACTCTGAATTCGCCATGGCTATCCTGAAAGACGGCGTGCCAAACTGGCACTGATCTCGTTACATTTTCCAGATTCCGTCGCGTGCGTGCTGAAGCAGCAGGTTGATGGCAGGCCATGCGCCGTAGCCTGGTCCGGCGGCGCGGATTCGACCGCACTTCTGCTCTATCTGCACGAGCTTGGGCTGAACCCCACAGCCTGGCATGTCGATCACGGCTGGCATGCGGTCTCATCCGTGCAGGCGGAGCAGCTGCGCAACCGGGCTCAAGCCTGGGGCATTTCCTTTTTCGACAGCCGGATTTCAACCCCGGCAGACAGCAACCGCGAGGCGGAGGCGCGGCAGGCTAGGTATGCCGCGTTTGCGAAGTGGGCTGACGAGCAGGGGGTTGCAGTGCTGTGCCTGGGCCATCATGCCGATGACCAGGCCGAAACCGTGTTTCTGCGTCTGTTTCAGGGGGCGGGCGTGATGGGCTTACGCGGCATGGCCGAGTCCAGACGGGCAGGGCAGTTGACGCTGCTGCGGCCCTTGTTAGCGATTCCAAGGCATGACATCGAAGAAGCCCTGCGGCACGCTGGCGTGGACTGGCTGGAAGACCCCAGCAATGTTGATCAATCGCTGCTGCGCAACCGTATTCGGCACGGAATTTTCCCTGCCATGCGCCGCGCCGGCGTTGAGCCGAGGGAGCTGTTCACCCGCTTTGCCCACCAGGCAGCCAGGGTGGCAACTGAGCTTCAGTTCAGGTTGGACGAAGTGGATGTCAGGCAGGGCGCGGGTGGCGTAGCCGTAGACTGGCGTGTCTGGTCGACGCTGAGCCCACCGGTCAGGGCGCTGTTATTGCAGCGGATGATGGCTGTACTTTTTGGCGAGGGTCGAGTGCTTGGCCGCCGCCATCTCGCTCTTGTAGAACGCTGGACCGGGCAGGGTGGCCGTGGCGGGCTCGACCTGAGCCGCTGCCGCCTGTCCAGGCGCAAAGGCGAGGTGTACTTATCTGCCAGCAATGCCAATCAGGTCGATACGGCAGGCAAGACGGAAGATGCCGTGCCATTGCATGTGCAATAAGGTAGAGAGAAATTTCACCTATAGGAGGAAAATATGTGGAAGGCCAAATGCTTATATTTCCATAGTTATGTTTCCTGAATCCTTATGAGCACCGAGGCACAAAGGGAAATATTTAGACCCAAGAAGATATCGGTTCTCCTTGTTGGCGAGTGAGCGTGTGTTGGAGCAGAATATAGACGCGCTTTCTTCCCGACTCTCTGACATGTGCCCGGAAGTAATTGTGATAGTTTTGAAGAAAATCTCAGGGCTGGTTCGGGAGGCGGTAGCGAGGCCCGGTTTACATGTCCCTATATATGAGTTGCCATTCCCGGGGAGTGGGCACCAGAATAGTTACATAAAGTCCCTGACTGAGATACTTCGAACACATATAATAAATGAAAAATAGCTTGCCATTCGACCCGACAGTGGAGCCGTTGGCTAGTTTTATCGGTGGCAGTGGCGTCGCGTCGATATCGACACATTAAAAAGAACTGGCCATGGCATGATGTGAAGTTGCCGAATTTCTTTCGGTTTTCGGTCCTATGGCATATCTTTTGTGAGTTGGTCACTTTAATTCGGTGGACGCAGACCCTATAATGAGAAAAGCTATCAGAGTTAACGCCAGTGAAGGCGTGTGGTACATATCAAGTTTGAGAGGTGCGCATTGAACGCAATGGGCAAGAATTTACTCCTTTGGCTGGTGATCGCCCTGACGATGGTGAGCCTGTTCAATCTGTTCAGGCCGCAGGTGCAGCCCAGCGAGGAGATTTCCTACTCCGTGTTTATCGACAAGGTCGACAAGGGCATGGTGGAAAACGCCATCATCAAGGATAAGGAAGTGGCCGGCCGATACCGTGGCTACGAGGGCGATGTGCGCGCCTACCGCACCCTATCTCCCGATGACCCGGGTCTTGTGCAGCGCCTGCTTGACAATAATGTTGAAGTGGATGTGCGCAAGGCGGAGGAAATGCCTTTCCTGCTGTCAGTGCTGATTTCGTGGTTCCCAATGCTCTTGCTGATTGCCGTGTGGGTGTTCTTTATGCGCCAGATGCAGGCTGGCGGTCGCGGGGCCATGTCGTTTGGCAAGAGCAAGGCCAAGCTACTCAATGAAGACACCAAGCGGGTGACCTTTGACGACGTGGCAGGCTGCGACGAGGCCAAGCAGGAAGTCACCGAAGTCATCGAGTTTCTCCGTGATCCGACCAAATTCACGCGTCTGGGCGGCAAGATTCCCAAGGGCGTGCTGCTGGTGGGCTCTCCGGGCACCGGCAAGACGCTGCTCGCCCGCGCCATTGCCGGCGAGGCAGAGGTGCCGTTCTTTTCGATCTCGGGTTCCGAATTTGTTGAAATGTTTGTTGGCGTCGGCGCATCGCGCGTGCGCGATATGTTCGAGCAAGCCAAGAAAAGTGCGCCGTGCATCATTTTCGTCGATGAAATCGACGCCATGGGCCGCCACCGCGGCGCCGGCATTGGCGGCGGTAATGACGAGCGCGAGCAGACGCTTAACCAGCTACTGGTTGAGATGGATGGCTTCGAATCCAATGAGGGCGTGATTCTCGTGGCCGCCACCAACCGGCCCGACGTGCTCGATCCAGCTCTGCTCAGGCCCGGACGGTTTGACCGGCAGGTGGTGGTGCCCAGCCCCGACTTGCTGGGACGTGAGCAAATTCTCCGCGTGCATATGAAGTCCGTACCGCTGGCCGCCAGCGTCGATGCACACGTGCTGGCGCGCGGCACGCCTGGATTTTCTGGAGCTGACCTGGCCAATCTGGTTAACGAGGCGGCGCTGAATGCGGCCCGCTACAACAAGGAAAAAGTCAGCATGGAGGACTTTGAGCAGGCCAAGGACAAGGTGATGATGGGCACCGAACGGCGCTCCATGATTATCTCGGACGAACAGAAGAAATCGACTGCCTACCACGAGGCGGGGCACACCCTGGTGGCCAAGAGCCTCAAGCATGCCGATCCGGTGCACAAGGTCAGCATCATCCCGCGCGGCCGGTCGCTGGGCATGACCATGCAGTTGCCCGAAGAGGATAAATACAATCATGACAAGGAATATCTGCTAGATCAGATTTCCATTCTTATGGGCGGGCGTATTGCCGAGCAATTGGTTCTGGGGCAGTTAACTACCGGCGCTTCCAATGATTTTGAACGCGCCACACATATTGCCCGCAATATGGTCACCATGTGGGGCATGAGTGATGAGCTTGGCGCCATGGTCTACGGCGAGCGCGAGGAGGAGATCTTCCTGGGCCGCGAGATTACCCGCACCAAGAATATTTCCGAGACCACGGCCCAGAAGATCGATATCGAGGTGCGGCATCTGATCGATTCGAACTACGACAGGTCCAAGAAGATCCTGCAGGATAATATGGATAAGTTGCACGTGTTGGCCGAGGCCCTGATCGAGTATGAAACCCTGGACGGGGAGGAAATCGACCTTGTCCTGGCAGGCAAAAAGATCATGCGTGGCGAAACCTCGGCGAAGGCCAAAAAAACGCCGCCACCCGATAAGCCGACTGCTGCAGCGCCCGATACGGACGCCACCATAGGCAGTAAAGAGGCCGGCCAAGGCGTTTGATTGATGGCAGCGGGTTCCCGCTGGCACAGCCGTAAGGACGGCAATGCGTGGATCATGGGGGTGCTAAATTGCACCCCCGATTCTTTTTCCGATGGCGGGCAATTCCTTGACACCCAGAGGGCGCTACGCCATGCCCGCGCCATGCTTGATGCGGGGGCGGATATCATCGATGTGGGCGGCGAGTCGACGCGTCCTGGCGCTAAGCCCGTATGCCTGGAAGTAGAAATCGAGCGGGTGATCCCGGTCGTCGAGGCGCTGGCGGGGGAGGGATTTAAGGTGTCGATCGACACCAGCAAAGCCCAGCTCATGCGCCAAGCTCTGGCGGCTGGCGCGGCCATGGTCAACGATGTCACGGCCCTGCGTGGCGACGAGAAGGCCCTGGACGTGGTGGCTGTTTCTGGCGCTGACGTTTGCCTCATGCATATGCAGGGAAAGCCGCGCAGCATGCAGGAAAACCCCCTTTACGAAGACGTCGTGGCCGAGGTCGAGGCCTTTTTCCACCAGCGGGTAGAAGCATGCCTGCGCGCCGGTGTTCGCGAGTCGGCCATTATCCTCGATCCGGGCATCGGATTTGGCAAACGCCAGCAGGACAACCTGGACCTGATTGCGGCTTTGCCACGTTTCAAGAAACTCGGTTTTCCCCTGCTACTCGGCGTGTCACGCAAGTCTTTTCTTGGCGCGATCACGGGTGCGCAAGCTAACGACCGCGAATTTGAAACATCCGCTGCGGTGACGGCATGTGTGCTGAGCGGGGCGGATATCCTGCGTGTTCACGATGTGCCGGCCCAGGTCCGCGCCATCAAGGTGGCCTCCGCCATCAGACAGGCCTTGCCGACAGGGTAAATCATCCCTTAGCTTCGGAACATGGAAGCGTGGCACTTTGGCATTCGGGACCTGATCGACATTGGCCTGGTGGCCGTGGTGATTTATTTCGTACTGAGCCTGATCCGCGGCACGCGGGCTGTGCAGATGCTGATCGGCATCGCCGTGGTGGTCGTCGTCTACGAACTGGCCCGCGCCTTTGGCCTGCTGACCGTGGAGTGGCTGTTCGGCCATTTCTTCTCCGCATTCATCGTTATTCTCGTCGTGTTGTTCCAGCATGAAATACGCCGTGGCTTGATGCAGATGGGTAAGAACCCGCTAGCCGCCAATGTCGATCGCGGCGGCGAGCGCACCATCGAGGGGCTGGTGGACGCCAGCTTCGCGCTGGTGCATCGCGGCTGGGGCGGACTGATTGTGATCGAGCGCGATACCGGACTCAGGCACCTGTATGATAGCGGGGTCGAAGTAAATGCCGCGCTCCGGCCGGACGTGGTCATGTCGCTGTTTTGTCCTCAGGCACCTTTGCACGATGGCGCGATTATCGTGCGCGATGGGCGCATCGTGGCTGCGCGCGTGTTGCTGCCGCTTACGCAGGCGAACATTCCCTCCGGCGGCACGCGCCACCGGGCAGCAATGGGCCTAAGTGAGGAAAGCGACGCCCTGATTATCGTCGTTTCGGAGGAGCACCGTACCGTGCGGCTGGTGGAGGCAGGGGGTATGGGCGATGCGCTGGATTCGCCCAGCCTGCGGATGGCTCTGGAAGATAAACTGGCTGCCCAAAACAGGCTGGCATCGGCGCAGGCGTCTTTGTGAACCGGATGGGATTATTTTCCGACAAGCTGTGGCTGGCCGCCATCGTGGTCGCGTTCGTGCTCTGGGCGCTTGTGCAGGGGCAAGGCGTGGGATCGGTCAGCATGGATGTGCCCTTGCAGGTGCGCGCATTGCCGGCCAATCTGGTCATCGTCAACGACCTTCCGGATCATGTGCGGGTCAGCATCAGCGGTCCGCAGGTGCGCCTGGCCGTGCTGGCGGAGCAGGATGTGCAGGTGCCGATCAACCTGTCCGACCTGACCGAACCGGGGGTGGTGGAACGGGCTCTGAAGGTGTCCGACATCAAGCTTCCTCCCGGCATGCAGGTGGAAAAACTGCAACCTGACCGGCTCGAATTGCAGGTGGACAGAATCGTGCAACGCAACCTGCCGCTGCATCCGCGCTTTGAGCTGGCGGCTGGCTGGAAGGCTCTGGCCGCGCAGGTGGAGCCGGATCATGCGCTGCTGGAAGGGCCTGAAGTGTGGCTGGATGCGCTGGGCAATGTCAGCACGGTCGTGGTTCAGCCGGAGCTGAAACCCGGGTCTTTCGAGGTGGTTGTGGGCGTGGAAACGCCAGCCGGAAGGGCGATTAAACTGGTCAATGAAGATGCGAAATTTACCGTGCGCGGAATTCTGAGGCAGGAAATCCAGGAGGGCGGCTGATTATGCGGAATTACTTTGGCACCGATGGCGTGCGCGGCAGGGTGAATCAGGAGCCCATGACGGCTGAATTCGCCATGCGGCTAGGCAGGACAGCGGGTCATGTGTTGACCCGGCATTTGTCGCACAAGCCGCACATTCTAATTGGCAAGGATACGCGCCTGTCTGGCTACATGCTTGAATCAGCGCTCTGCGCCGGGCTGACGGCCCAAGGCATGAACGTGCTGTTGGTCGGGCCTGTGCCGACGCCGGCGGTTGCCTATCTGACTCGCTCATTGCGTGCCGACGCTGGTGTGGTGCTTTCCGCTTCGCATAACCCGGCCGATGATAACGGCATCAAGTTCTTCGCCGGCGATGGTTTTAAGCTTCCCGATGAGGTCGAGCACGATATCGAGCGGCTCATGGACAATCTTCCCGCATTGCCGGAGCCCTCGGATATCGGCAAGGCCTTTCGCATTGATGACGCTCGCGGCCGCTACGTAGAGTTCTGCAAGGCTTCACTGCCGCGCGGTTTCCGCCTCGACGGTTTGAAGGTGGTGATCGATTGCGCCAATGGCGCGGCCTATGATGTTGCGCCGCGTGCACTGGCCGAGTTGGGTTGCGACGTGGTGCCCCTGCATGCCGATCCCGATGGTCTGAATATCAACCTGGGTTGCGGCTCGACCCACCCTGAAATTATGTGCCAGAGGGTGGTTGAAACAGGGGCTGATGTCGGTTTCGCCCTGGATGGCGATGCCGACCGCGTAATTGCCTGCGATGCGGAAGGCCGGATCGTGGATGGCGACAAGGTGATCGCCATTCTGGCCGAGCATCAGTTGCGCCACGGAAACCTCCGCGGCGGTGCGGTGGTCACAACGATCATGAGCAATATGGGGCTGGAGAGGCACCTGGGTAGCATGGGTCTGAGTATGCATCGCGCTAGCGTGGGCGACCGATACGTGCTCGAGATGATGCAGGCGAATCATTGCAATCTTGGCGGCGAACAGTCAGGTCACATCATCATGCTTGATTGCAACACCACCGGCGACGGCCTGATTTCAGCCCTTCAGTTGCTCTATGCCATGACCGACATGGGCAAGCAGTTATCGGCGCTGGGCGGAGGTCTGGAGCTGTTCCCACAAAAGTTATGGAATGTGGTGCTGCCCGAGCGCATCAGGCTGGAAGAGGAGTCCGGCGTGCAGCAGGCCCTCCGCGATGCCGAGCGCCAATTGGGTGATGCGGGAAGGGTGAGTGTGCGCATGTCCGGCACCGAGCCGAAGATTCGTATTATGGTTGAGGCTGCAGATGAAAGCGTGATGCTTGAAGTCGGCCAGAATCTTGTGGAGCGCATTCAGTCGCTTGTCGGCTAGAGCATCGTCGGACGGCCAGCTAATTCATGCCTTAGGCGTCAATTTCTACTATGACTTTATAAGCCCGTACAGCTATCTGGCGGCAACGCAAATGCCGGTCCTCGCTCGCGAGCACGCAGTGCCCGTTCGCTGGATCCCGGTGAACCTGCCCAAGTTGATCAAACTGTCCGAAAACGTGCCGCCGGGCACGATCCCGAAAAAGGCCATCTATCTGGTGCGTGACCTGAAGCGCTGGGCGCAACACTTGAGCGTGCCGTTCAAACTCATCAAACCCGGAGCATTCGATAGTCGCCCGGCGTTATGGGCCGCCACGGCGCTTACCGAGGATGACGGCCAAGCCTTCGCCGGTGCGGTGTTTGATGCGCTTTGGTCCGGGCAGGCCGATCCAGCGAGGGGCGATTGGCTGGCGAGCATAGTGGGCATGCGCGGCCTGCCTGGTGAATGGCTGTCGTTTGATGAAAGCGCCGCCCGCCAGGCGCTTGAGCAAAATACCCGCGAGGCGCTGGATGCCGGCGCATTTGGCGCGCCGAGTTTCGTGCTGCACGGAGCGGCGGGAAGGCCACGGCTGTTCTGGGGAGTGGATCGCCTGGATTTTCTCGCCCGCGCCATCGAGCAGGCGCGCGAAAAGAGCGGATAAGCCGTGCGCAAAAGCAATCTGCACCTGTTGAGCAGGTTGCGCTTTTTGTCCGCTCGTCGGCGTTTCGAGTGGTATCCGCCATTCTGGCTGATGCGGGTCAGGGTGGAGGAACTCGCCGATGACTGGAGCAGGGCGAGAATCCGGCTTCCCCTGAGCTGGGTATCGGCGAATGCCGCCGGTAATATGTTCGGCGGCTATCAGGCCTGTCTGGCCGATCCCGTGCCGGCAATCGCATGCGTATACAGCTTTCCCGGCTACCGGGTGGCGACCAAGAGCCTGGCCATGGATTTCCTGCACGTCGGCAATTCCGATCTGCTGCTGCACTTTGATTTCGACGCCAAGCAAAGGGGGTGCATCAGGCGGGAGCTGGAGCAGCATGGGCGGGCGAATCCCAGCTTTGACATGATCTGCTATCGTGAAGATAGAAAGATATGCACCGAGATTCGCAACACCGTCGCCATCCGTTCCCTGGCGCATGATGGCAAAACTGCTTTGGATGGCCGCAAGTGGGTCATGCTTGGCTTGACCCGATGGCCCGCGCTATCTACGCTTCGCGGCCTTTATGGCATGCCATCAATAATGCTTGCTTTATCTGATTTAATGGCGCGTAGCTCAGTGGGAGAGCACCACCTTGACACGGTGGGGGTCGGCAGTTCAATCCTGCCCGCGCCAACCATTTCCGGATGTGTCCTTTGGCTCCCCGCCTTGGGCTTTTCCTTTCCTGGCTAGAGGAGCAAGGCCATGATCCATATTCGACTGCCAGACGGATCGGCGCGCGAGTTGGCGCAAGGTGCGAACGCGTATGATTTGGCCGCATCCATTGGCCCGGGCCTGGCGCGCGCCACCCTGGCCGCGCGTGTCAACGGCAAAATGCGCGATCTATCGCATGTCTTGCAGGATGGCGATGAAGTTGCGCTGATCACGGATAAGTCCGACGAAGGACTGGAGGTTATCCGCCACTCGTGTGCGCATCTATTGGCGCAGGCGGTCAAAGAGCTGTTTCCCGAGGCGCAGGTGACCATCGGGCCGGTGATCGAGGACGGCTTCTACTACGACTTCGCCTATGAGCGGCCTTTTACGCCCGAAGACCTTGCGGCCATGGAAGTCAAAATGGCCGAGATCGCCCGGCGCAAGCTCGATGTCGAGCGCCTGGAGTGGCCACGCGATGATGCGGTCAGCCACTTTAAGGGCCTCGGCGAGGTCTATAAGGCCAGACTCATTGAGCGCATTCCCGTTGGCGAGGAGGTGAGCCTATACCGCCAGGGCGATTGGGAAGATCTGTGCCGCGGCCCGCATGTGCCCAATACATCCAAACTCAAGGCCTTCAAGCTGCTCAAGGTGGCTGGGGCGTACTGGGAAGGCGATTCCAGCCAGGAACAGCTACAGCGCATCTATGGCACGGCCTGGGCCGCCAAGGATGATCTGAAAGCCTATCTGCACCGGCTGGAAGAGGCAGAAAAGCGCGACCATCGCAAGCTGGCCAAGTCCCTGGAGCTGTTCCACCTGCAAGAGGAAGCGCCAGGCATGGTGTTTTGGCACCCCAAGGGCTGGACGCTGTGGCAGACGGTAGAAAATGAAATCCGCCGCGTGGTGGGCGAGCGCGGCTACCAGGAAATCCGCACCCCGCAGGTGGTGGATCGTTCGTTGTGGGAAAAGTCGGGTCACTGGGACAAGTTCCGTGACGACATGTTTACCACGGCCACCGACAACCGTGATTACGCCATCAAGCCGATGAACTGCCCCTGCCATGTGCAGGTGTTCAATCATGGCCTGCATTCCTACCGTGATCTACCACTACGCCTGGCCGAATTCGGTTCATGCCACCGCAATGAGCCCTCTGGCACGCTGCACGGCCTGATGCGGCTTAGGAATTTCGTCCAGGACGACGCCCACATCTTTTGTACACCGGCGCAGATCGGTGATGAGGTGGGCAATTTCATCGACCTGGTGTTTGAGGTATACCGGCGCTTCGGTTTCGACGATGTCATCATCAAGTTTGCCGACCGGCCGGAAAAGCGGGTGGGCACGGACGAGCAGTGGGACAAGGCGGAGTCCGCGCTGATGACTTCCATGGATGCCAAGGGCCTGGAATACGATCTCAATCCGGGCGAAGGCGCGTTTTACGGGCCCAAGATAGAATTCTCGCTGCGCGACTGCCTGGGGCGCGTGTGGCAATGTGGCACCATCCAGGTGGACTTCTCCATGCCGGGGCGTTTGGGCGCCGAATACGTGGCCGAGGACAGCAGCCGCCAGACTCCGGTGATGCTGCATCGCGCCATCCTCGGTTCAATTGAGCGTTTTATTGGCATTCTGATCGAGCATCATGCCGGCGCCTTTCCGTTCTGGCTGGCGCCGGTGCAGGCGGTGGTGTGCAATATCACCGATGATCAGGCCGAATATGTCGCTGATCTGGTCCAAGGCATGAAAAAAGCGGGATTTAGAGTCGAAGCGGACTTGCGCAATGAAAAGGTCGGCTATAAAGTCCGCGCCCACACGATTGATCGGGTGCCGTTCATCCTTGTGGCCGGAAACAGGGAGCGTGACGAATCCACGGTGAGCGTACGTTCGCTTGCCGGAGAGGATCTGGGCGTGAAGCCCGTGTCCGTGTGGTTGGATGAGATGATGGGTATGCGCGATGCATACCGCTAGGGGGTAGGTAATCAGGAAGGAAATGCTGCTCAATCACGCTATTAATGCGAGCCAGGTGCGCGTGATAGCTGAAGATGGCGACCAGTTGGGGATTTTGCCGCTGGATAAAGCGGTGGAAACGGCTCAGTCCAAGGGACTTGATCTGGTGTTGATGGCGTCTACGGCCGATCCGCCAGTATGCAAGATCATGGACTATGGCAAGTTCAAGTATCAGGAACAGAAAAAGGCCAACGAGGCCAAGAAGCGGCAGCATGTCATTCAGGTGAAAGAGGTCAAGCTGCGCACGCATACCGAGCAGCATGACCTGGATGTGAAGCTGAAAAATATTCGTAAATTCCTGGATGATGGCAACAAGGTGAAACTGACCTTGCGCTTCCGCGGCCGGGAGATGATGCATTCCAAACTCGGCCTGGAACAGCTAAAACGGGTAGCCGCCGAAGTGGACGAATTGGGCAAGGTGGACCAAATGCCCAGCATGGAAGGGCGACAGATGTCCATGCTGATTGTGCCAAGAAAATAGTTGATGCCTGGCGGGATGGCCGCCTTTAGGGCAAGGAGTAGTTAAGCAATGCCGAAAATGAAAACAAACCGTGGAGCCGCCAAGCGTTTTAGCAAGACCGGCAGCGGCAAATGGAAACGCAATCAAGCGTTCGCACGCCATATTTTGACCAAGAAGTCATCCAAGCGTAAGCGCCATATGCGTGATACCGTTCTGGTGGCCCCTGCTGATGCCGCCGGATTGAAACGTTTGATTCCACACCTGTAAGGAGAATGTTCGATGCCTCGCGTAAAATCAGGGGTTAGCGCTCACGCGCGCCACCGTAAAGTAATCACCGCGGCCAAGGGCTATCGCGGCCGCCGCAAGAGTTGCTTCCGCGTCGCCACCCAGGCCGTGGACAAGGCAGGTCAATATGCCTATCGCGACCGTAAGGTCAAAAAACGTGATTTTCGCAGTCTGTGGATTGTGCGCATCAACGCCGCCGCGCGGGCCAATGGCCTGAGCTATTCGCGTTTCATGCATGGCCTGTCGGAGGCGGGAATCGAGCTGGACCGCAAGGTGCTGGCCGATATCGCCGTGCGCGACGCCGCCGCGTTTAGCAAACTGGCTGAAGCAGCCCGCGTGCAGATTTAGTAAATAACTCTGTTCCGGTTTCGGCCGGCGACAAGTAGTCATGAAATCGAAGGCAGGGCTGTTCGCAGTCCTGTCTTTTTGTTTGGAATTTTGTAACTGCCACGGCACGATGGCGCCAGCAAAAGGGGAGTTTGAGTTATGAGCGAGATTGAGTCGCTGAAACAGGAACTGGAAGCTTTACAGAAGGAAGCCAAGCATGCTTTTAAGCAAGCTGCTGACTTAGCTGCGCTGGATCAGCTTCGGGTTAAGTATCTTGGTAAAAAGGGGTCGTTGACAGAAGTGCTGAAAGGCGTCGGCAAGCTGTCTCCTGAAGAGCGCCCGCTTGTGGGCCGATACGTTAATGAAGTTAAAAACGATATTGAACTGACATTAGAAGTCTGCCAAAACTACCTGAAGTCCGAGCTGGGAAAGTTGCGCATTGAAGCTGAGCGCATTGATGTCACGCTGCCGGGACGCAGGGCGAGACAGGGCGCATTGCATCCGGTGCAGCAAGGTCTGGACGAGATGACCGAAATCTTCTCACAAATGGGCTTTGCGATAGCCGAAGGCCCTGAAATCGAGGATGAATTTCATAATTTCGATGCGTTGAATATCCCGCCCGAACATCCGGCGCGTGCCATGCACGACACCTTTTTTTTGAAAGAGATGGGTGATGAGGGCAGCTCCGGTCCCATGCTGCTCAGGACCCATACCTCGCCTGTGCAGATCCGCGCCATGAAGCGATTTCTTCGTGATGCTGGCGAGCCGCCGCTGGCCGTGGTAGCGCCGGGCCGTGTTTACCGCTGCGATTACGATGTCACCCATTCGCCGATGTTTCATCAAATCGAGGTGTTCAAGGTTGACCACGATGTGTCGATGGCGCATCTGAAAGGCGTGCTTAAGCATTTTCTGTCCAGCTATTTTGAGAAGGATGTGCCGATCCGATTGCGGCCACATTATTTCCCGTTTACCGAGCCTTCGGCGGAAGTCGATATTGGCTGCGTATTCTGCGCGGGTTCGGGTTGCCGCATCTGCAAGGGCAGCGGCTGGCTGGAGGTGCTGGGCTCCGGCATGATTCATCCGCATGTGCTGAATGCTGTTGGTATTGATGCGAGCGAATTCTCCGGTTTTGCTTTCGGACTTGGTGTGGAGCGCATGGTGATGCTGAAACAGGGCATCCCCGATCTGCGTCTGTTCTTTGAAAATGATGTGCGATTCCTGAGCCGGATGGGAGTGGCGCGATGAAAATCCCATATTCATGGCTGAAAGAACATGTAACATTGACGGCGACGCCCGCACAGCTTGCCGATGACCTGATTCGCCTGGGGCATGAAGTCGAAGGCGTGGAAGAGCCGCGTGCGGCGGTCAAGGGGGTGCGCGTCGGACGGATTATTTCCAAGGGGCCGCATCCGGATGCCGACAAACTGAGCCTGCTGAAGATTGATATCGGCGAGAGTGAGCCGCTGGGTATTGTCTGCGGCGCATCCAATATGGATGAAGGTGACAAGGTGCCGGTGGCAACCATTGGCACATCTCTGCCAAACGGCCTGAAGATCAAGAAGGGGAAGATTCGGGGTGAAGTCAGTTGCGGCATGTGCTGCTCCGCGGTTGAGCTGGGGCTGGCCGAGGATGCAAGCGGACTGTTGATTCTGCCTGACGATGCGCCGGTGGGTGCACAAGTGGGCGAGTATCTTGAGCTGGAAGAAGCTGTGTTCGATCTCTCCATCACGCCAAACCGTGGTGATTGCATGAACGCCCGCGGTCTCGCCCGCGATCTGGCGGCCGATGCGGCTTTGCCGTTCGCCGATGTTGAACTGACTAACATCGCAGTCGATGCGTCAGTTGTTGCGCCGGTTGTTTCCATTGCCGCCAAGGAAGATTGTCCGGTCTATATGGCCAGAAGGATTGATGGCGTAATCGTGGCCGATTCTCCTACATGGATGCAGGCGCGCCTGATTGCTGCCGGGCAGCGGCCGGTGAACGGCATTGTCGATGCGCTCAACACCATCATGCTCGATCTCGGTCAGCCGATGCACGCCTTCGATGCCGATAAACTGGATGGAGATATCACGGCCCGCGCAGCCTTGGGGGGCGAGGCATTTGCGGCGCTGGATGGGCGTGAGTTGAAAATGAGCAAGGGCGATCTGCTTATTTGCGATGCTTCCAGCGTGATTGCACTTGCCGGCATTATGGGCTCGGAACCATCGGGCGTGAGTGATGCCACCACCAGCATCGTGTTGGAGTCGGCCTTTTTCCGCCCGGCCCGGGTCAGCGAAACGCGCCGCGGCCATGCCGTGGTGTCCGAAGCGTCAATGCGTTTCGAGCGCGGCGTTGATCCGGCCATGGTCGAAGTGGCCATGCAGCGGGCGACTGCCATGATCATCGAGCTGTTCGGCGGCTCGGCCAGTTCCATCACGATCTGCGGCGATGCCGGCAGGATCAATTCAGGTAATAACAACAAGGGCCGCAAAGTCAGCTGCTCGGTTTCCCGTATTGCATCCAGGCTGGGCGTCGGTATTCCCGAATCGGCGGATGACGTGTTGACACGCATGGGTTTTGGCGTTTGCAGAGACGGGGACAGGCTCGATGTGACGACACCATCGTTCCGGCATGATATTTCGATTCCCGAGGATATCTCCGAGGAGTATGCGCGGGTGATCGGTTTTGATGCCATTCCGGAGATTCTGCCGGCACTGGCTGTAACGGCGCCGGCGAAGAAAGACTCATCCATTCATGATGCCGTAGCCTGCGGTTTTTTGCAGGTGGTGACGTATGCGTTCATTTCCGCCGGTGAACAGCGGCTGTTTGTTGCCGATGATGGTGCGGACATCAAGCTGGAAAATCCTATTTCCGATGCCATGACGGTGATGCGCCGCAGCGTCTGGCCGGGCTTGCTGAATGCCGCGAAATACAATCTGAACCGCCAGCAGCCGGGTGTGGCGCTGGCTGAACAAGGGCGCATCTACGTCAGGCGTGATGCCGGGCATGATGAAAACAATGTCATTGCCTGGCTAATGACCGGTGAGGTGCAGGCGGACGAGTGGCATGGCGGTGCGCGTGCAACTGATTTCTTTGATCTGAAAGGAGCGGTTGAAACTTGGCTGGCTCTGCGCGGACTGACTGGCCGTTTCATTGCCAATGACGGAATTCAGGGGCTACAGGCCGGCCAGAGCGCGAAGATTCTCGTGGGTCGTGTCGAGGCCGGGCATATCGGCAGAGTCGATGGCGATATCGCTGCCGGCTTCGATATGGATACGCCGGTATTTGTCGCCTCTATCAATCTCGATACATTGCCGGCAGGCAAGAAGGCGAAATTCACGGCGCTGCCCGAATTTCCGGGCGTGGAGCGCGACCTGGTCTTTCTCTTCGATAAAGGCACAACATCCGATGCGATTCTGAATGCTGTCCGAAATGCGGGAGGTGAGCTGCTGACCGATACCCGTATCTTTGATCTGTATGAAGGCAAGGGCGTGCCGGAAGGAAAGGTGAGCCTCGGTATCCGCTTCACCCTGCAGGATGCCAGCCGTACGCTGACCCAAGAAGATTCCGATGCGGTGTCAAATGCCATCATCGCAGACATGGACAAACGTTTTGGGGCGAGTCTGCGCGGCTGATGCTAGCCGGTGTTGATGAAGTTGGGCGGGGGCCGCTGGCGGGGCCGGTGGTGACGGCGGCGGTGATTCTGTCTGCTGATGATCCGATGCTGGGTCAATATCGCGACTCCAAAAAGCTCTCCGAGAACAAGCGCATTCGTTTTTATCGCCATCTTCGCCAGCATGCCGTCGCCTATGCGATCGCGCAGGCGACGGTGGAAGAAATTGACGAGCACAACATTCTGCATGCCACGATGTGTGCCATGCGACGGGCGGTGGAAATGTTGAGGATTGCGCCAGCCAGGGCGGTTGTGGATGGCAATCGCGTGCCTGACCTGGCGATGCCGGCCACGGCAATCATCGGTGGCGATGATTCGGTGCAGGAGATCGCTGCTGCCTCGATCATGGCCAAGGTCGTGCGCGACCGATTCATGCAGCGGCTTGGTCATCTGCATCCACACTACCAGTTCGGCAAACACAAGGGCTATGGCACGAAGTTGCATTTGGACGCGTTGCTCAGGCATGGCCCGTGCGTCTGGCACCGCCGCTCCTTTGCTCCCGTGGCCAGATTTGGTATGCCGGATACGGTTCAAAAGATATCTGAGAAAAAAGTTTAAAGGTTCAGCTTGATTTAAGGTTCGGTTCCTATTGTCCCACCATATCAAGAGCAGAGGCGCTGACAATGGATGTCGCTGCTTGGTTCTTGATTAAGCTGGATGCTAATGCTCATTAAGGCAATGACGCCTGATGTGAGTGGGCCAAGATGGCCTATGCTGTTGGCTTGGTGCATGCAACGCGCTCCCTCCTCCCTCCTCAAAGTGTTGCATGCACCGGCCAGCGGTGAACGGTTTACCTCAAACGAGTTCTTTTCAGTCAAATAAATATCAAGTAAAACCCGTGGCGAATTTGGACAAAGCGAATCTGGATATGCAAGGTTCCACGCTTTAGCCTTGAGCTGAATTTTCCTCAGTGCTCTCATGGCGAGAGCCAGCGCATAGGGATGAATAACTGCTGGCCGGTCTTCGGCTGCCGGAGAAGTTGATGACGGAACCTCAATACACGGTCGTGCTGCCCTGCTACAACGAAGAGAAGGGAATCCGGCAAAGCATTGATGCGATTCGCGCCAGTCTTGGCGATCCCGCCAGCTATGCGCTTTTGGTGGTTAACGATGGATCAAGCGATGCTTCCGGCCGTATTCTTGAAGAGATACGGGCGGACGATGCGCATCTCCAGGTTGTGCATCACGAGCGCAACCAGGGCTATGGAGCGGCCTTGAAAACGGGCGTCCGGCGAACTACCACCGAATTGATCGTCATCACCGATGCCGATGGCAGCTATCCCATTGAGCGTATTCCAGAGTTGGTGGGGCTGGCCGCTGAGGCCGACATGATTGTGGGCGCACGCACGGGGGAGGACGTGGAGTATCCTTTGATCCGGAAGATTCCCAAGCTGTTTCTGCGCGCGTATGCGTCATGGCTGACGGGGGCGAGTATTCCGGATATGAATTCAGGCCTGCGAGTGTTCCGAAAATCCCTGGTGGAGCGTTTCATCAATATCCTGCCCGACACCTTCAGCTTTACGACCACGATCACCATGGCCTTGATGCGCAACCGCTACAATGTCCAGTTCGTGCCGATCAGCTATAAGACCCGCGTAGGAAAGTCCAAGATCAAACCGGTGCGCGACACGCTACGCTTCATGCAGCTTATTTTACGCACCGGCATGTATTTCGCCCCCCTGCGTGTATTGTCGCCGGTCATCGGGTTGTTGATGTTGGCATTTCTGGCCAGCCTGTCCTACGATATATTCGTCCTCGCCAACCTGACGGATAAAACGATCCTTTTGCTTCTGTTCGGCATGAACACGACGATGTTCGCTCTATTAGCGGATATGCTTGATAAGCGAATCATGGATTGATGCCATCGTTACAAGCAAAGAAAAGCCGGCCAAATGATAGCAACGAGATGATCGATCACAACAAGGTTGAAGAGGCGGACAGGCAGCTCTTTGACAGCATAGCCGGCGACTATGTTCGCAAGGATCAGACGCCATATTGCCGGGTTGCCAGGAAGCTGCGGCTGGACCGGACGATGAAGAACCTGCCGAAACCGATGCGCAACCTCCTCGAGGTTGGCTGTGGCGCGGGTTTCACGGCGGATTATCTTCAGGGAACATACCAGTCATTCACTGGCCTGGATTACTCCGAGAATCTCATTGCTTATGCCAATGCCTATAATGCCTCGGATAACAGCCGCTTCGTTTGCGTGAATGTAAACGATTTTGATAGCGCCGAGTCGTTTCAGGTGATTCTGATGATCGGCGTGCTACACCATATCCCCGAGCCCGCCCAGGTGCTCGAGGCGCTTAAGCCACAGCTGGCTTCCGATGGCGCCATCGTCGTCAACGAGCCTCAACGTGGGAATCCTTTGATTAGCCTGATGCGTAAGATCAGGAAATTGATTGATCCCAATTATTCCCCTGATCAGGTTGAGTTCACTGAGAAGGAACTGATTTCCATGTTTGAGTCGAGTGGCTATTCGGTGCGCAGCTTTCCGCAAGGGGTGTTGTCGACGCCTTTGGCGGAAACGCGCTTGCTGCCCAATGTCATCGGGCTGCCGCTGGCGTGGCTCACGAAACTAGCTGACCCGGTTCTGGAGACCCTGATCAGTATGCCGCTATTAAGGCGCTTGGCCTGGAATGTCGTGATCGAGGCCAGGCCGCGCAGCTGATGGCTATTCAAGGGCGCGACCTATTCAAAAGATTGCATTGCTTTCATGCCGTAAGGGGTATTCTTTGAAGAAGTTGCTGATGCCCATGGCAAAGATCGCCGGACTTGGCGTGATCAGCGCCGGCCTGAATATCTCCATCACCGTGGCGCTTCACGAGATTGCTGGCGTGATGGTCGAAATAGCTTTTCTGGTGGGCATCGCCACGGTAATGATCGTGAATTTCTTTGCCGCTCAGGCCATCTTTTGCGCCAGGGACGGCGATTCGCGTAAGCAATTTGTTATCTTTGCGTTATCATCGCTTTGTTTTAGGGGAGGCGAATACATCAGTTTTCTTGCCCTGCACACCTGGTTGGGCGCCCCCTATTTGCTTGCCATTTTTATGATTCTTGGAACCTTCTTCCTTCTCAAATTCTTTTTTTTTCGCGATGTCGTTTTTGCCCCTGGGCAAGCTACCAAAGTGGGCCGGTAGATGCAGAATTTTCAGGCCAGAACCGTCCGCTCGCAGCTGTCTTACTTCATCTAGGTCCAACCCGATCAGGCAGTAATCCCTCCTTTCGCAGATACTGTTGTATGATCTGCGCGGCCAGATTGTTTGCCAATGGCGAGTAGTGGTTCAAGCTGGGCTTGGCGAAAAGTTTATTCGTGGCAAGTTGTCCTCCTATTCCGTCAAGAGCTTGCAGCAAATCAATGTAGCGATATTTTTTTTCGTCCAGGTATGCAACGAGTGGCGCGTACTGCCTGGTTCCATTTTCTCTGTAGCGAATGATATCGGCTGGTTCAGGGAAGATTAAAATAACAGGCTGTGAACCATCTGCCTGAACGGTTTGGTAGAACTTGTCCAGCAGTCGGGTTGTGACCCGGTATGCCTCTGATTTTGTGTTGTAATAGCCATCCGTGATTACATCACGGCTGTTGAAGTATAGATAAGAGAGGATGTTCAATAGGCGGTAGGAAGGCAGGAAGTCGAACATACTGCTTTTGTAGATGGTGTTAAAATGATGATCATGTTTTCCCAAGGCAGGCAAAGTGGTTTCAGGGCTCTCAAGCAGTTCCCTATATTGGGATAATTGTCGCATGGGGTTATCAATCAGAATGAGTTCCTCATTGCGGAGTGCGAATCGCGGCTTGGTCAGTGGCGTGCCTGTCGCGGAAAGATAAAAGGGGCGGAACACATTCACATGGCGGAAAATATTTTCCGTCATGTAGCCGATGAGCACGATCTGTGAGTCGAATTGACCGATTTTCTCCTGATAGCGCAGGAACGCTTGGTCCAGGCCAAATCCGCCAACGCCAAAGTTCAGCACTTCCAGATCTGGATTCAATTGTTGCAGCTGCACCTGCCAGGTTTCGTGATTGGCCACATCATCACAATGGGTGTATGAGTCGCCGTAAGTCGAGATACGAATCATGTCTTCCGGAGCTTGTCTGGCGTATTTATGGTTTCCACGGATGCCTTGGCTGTTGGCCCGGTACAAAGGAGCTATTCCATTTTTTTTGATTGTCCAACCCAGTGTCGCGCTATAGTCGGTATAGCGTGTTCTTTCCTGCAAAAAGCCTTCAATGATTTGCTGATGTCTTTCGGAAAGTGAGATGCTGGGTGGCGGAGCATATTCGACGTGACGGTATGTTTTAAGCAGGTATAAACCCAAAAAGGATGACAGTTCGATGGCAACGTACAGCAGGCATCCGGAGATGAGCCAGAATATAAGCCTCTTGTTCATCCCAGCGCCTCGCCCGCTACGGAATTGAAGTACAATTGCTTGATAACGGTAATATGAAAGGTGTTCGAAAGACGGCCCATTGCGTCTAAGTTTAGATGGCCTGTGTGCCTTATCAAGCGCTCCATTATCGGATTGTGGGTAAGATTCACTCCATCGACCAGAGAGCGCTTTAGGAATGCTGAGGGACACCGTATGCTTTGGCGCATATGATGAATTATTTCACGCGGATAAAGATGGCAAGCGCGATATCGACGATGGATGCTGGTCGCTCTTCCTTGATCGCTGTCGCAGCAGTTTTAACACTGGTCAAGCTGTGGTTGGTTGGCGGGCAGACTTTGCAGGCGCTGGGAACCTATGCCTACGATGATTTGCTGTTTCTTAACCTTGCCAAGTCTATTATGTCGGGAAACTGGCTGGGTCCCTATTCGGAAGCAACGTTGGTCAAAGGACCATTTTATTCCCTATGGGTCGCAGCCGTGTCGTCTGCCGGTATACCTCTGCAACTGGCTCAACATATGCTCTACATAGCGGCCTGTCTGACTATGGTTGTAGCCTTGCGCCCGATTGTTACCGGCAGGCCATTGTTGTTCCTCTACGCCATCCTGCTATTTAATCCCATGAGTTATACGGATGATGGAGCCACGCGTGTGTTGCGTGATGGTATCTATCCGGCCCTGACCATGCTGCTTGTCGCTAGCGCGGTGGGCTTCTTAGCACGCATCCAGGAAGGCACGAAACAACAGTTTGTATGGCTGATATTACTGGGGCTGGTGGCTGCCATGTTCTCCTTGACACGCGAGGAGGGAATCTGGATGGCACCATTTGTTATCCTCGTCATGGGCTATGCCGCCATCCAAATGTTTTTGACTCGGCCGTTGCCATGGCGGCGACTCTTGCTTCTATCAGTGCCTTTGATGATTTGGTTTGTTGCTGTGAACGGCGTGGCGGCAATGAACGCGATTCACTATGGCATATTTAGAACCGTGGATGTAAAAGCGCCGGGATTTCTGGCCGCATACGGGGCGCTGACACGCATCAAGCATTCGGAGTTCCGACCGACCATTCCGGTTCCAGAGGAGGTGCGGGAAAAAATCTATGAAGTTAGCCCCGCCTTTTCCGAACTGCGTCCAATTCTAGAGGGGGAAGAGGGCGCCGGCTGGAAGGGCAGGGGGTGGAGCCATGAGGGACGCTTCAGCCACTGGGACTGGGGCGATGAGGGCTTCGATATGCATGGGGGGATTTTCATGTGGGCCTTACGCGGTGCGGTTGCGTTGAAGGATTACTATGCATCGGCTCAGGCGGCCGAGGGATATTACCGCCGATTAGCGGATGAGGTGAATTCAGCCTGCGAAAATGGCAAGCTGGATTGCGGCCCTGAGCGGGCAACACTCATGCCTGTTTGGCAAAAGGCGTACAATAAACCGCTTTTCTATACATTCCTGCGGGCGTTCGACTTTACAATAAGTTTCGAGGGCTTTAAGCCCGAGCCGTTCCTCAGCAGAGGACCAAGGGGCGTTTTACAGCAATTTTCTGATATCACCTATGAAGAACTCTTTCTGGCATCAAAAGGGCAGTTGAATCTCCGTGGCTGGGCCTTTAGTCCGGGCGAAAAAGTCAGCGTGTCGGTTTCACAACCCAATGGTCGCGTCGTACCCGCGGTTGTTCGCTATGGCCACAGCCCACACGTCTACCAGCGTTTTCTTGACAGGGGGTTGAATATCCCTGAGGCGCGTGAGGCCCGATTTGAGCTTACCACGCCTTGCCTGTCCGGTTGTTCTTTGGATGTTCACACCCAAGGCCGATTGATTGGGCGCCTGCCTCTTGATGCGGGCATCGGCTCGACCTACACCTCGGAGCTGTATTTCAGCATTGATTTCGTTGACCTTGGGGAAACGGGATCATCCCCATTGTTTACGTCAACCATGGAGGCGAGACTGGATGCGCTGAACGCCATAGGCTGGGTCTATCAATTACTCACGCCCTGGCTTTTTGCGCTGGCACTGTTTTGCTACATTGTCTACACCATAAGACAGCTTCTGAGTCGCAGGCCGACCATGCTATGGATCGTCACCACGGCCTTGATTGGTTCCGTAGTGGCCCGAGTGCTTATGGTGTCGATGATTGATTTGATATCGTTTCCAGCTATTCGGACCGTATATTTGGCATCCGCCTACCCACTCATGTTGATCTTCGTCTGCATCATGTTGGCTCAGGCTCGCCGGGTGTTGATCAAGCCATAGTCGGTGCATTAACGAGATTATCTTCATGGCCATCGGTGGCGTTAAAAATAATTTCCTTCGTGCGTGATAACTGTCACACGCAGAAACGATTCAACGATGTTAAACATTCGTCTATACCTGCCGACAGGTAGATTTACGGGCAAGGATGCCCGGCACGTTTGCTCAGGTTTGAAAAAAGCCGAGCGTACGTGGGCCATTGACGGCCAAGGCTTGTTGTTGTGGGGCATACGGTTCTCCCTCCCTCCTCCCTCCTCGATAGGACCGTATGCCCCCACAGCAAGAGCCTGCTTCCGAGACTCAACTCAACCGCCCCCTGAAACGATCATCGACGGCCTTGCATGGTGACTGAATATTCGTGCTAAAATATTAGTGAGAAGGTGCGATACATAACTTAAAGGGCAAGGATGCCCGGATTAGCCTTTGCTGCCATGCGCAGCTTGTGGCTTGGCCATTGAAGGCTGGCATAGCATACGGTGCACGCGACCTCATCCTCCTCCCTCCTCGAAGAGCGTCGCGTGTGCCGTTGTAGTGCAGCGGATATTTATTGCGCCGGCCTGCGCATGCTAGCTTCCACCGATGCCCCAGTCAGACACCAGCGGACATACGCCGATGATGCGCCAATATCTTCGCATCAAGTCGGAGTATGCCGATTGCATTCTTTTTTACCGCATGGGCGATTTCTATGAGATGTTCCATGAGGACGCCGAAATCGCCGCGCCCATCCTGGATATCGCATTGACCAAGCGCGGCAAGAGTAACGGCCGAGATATTCCCATGGCAGGCGTGCCCTGGCATCAGGCGGAGAACTACCTGGCACGCCTGGTGGCGGCGGGCAAGCGGGTGGCGATCTGTGAGCAGATGGAGCCTCCCGACGGCAAGAAGGGTCCGGTCGATCGCCAGGTGCTGCGCGTGCTCACGCCAGGCACCTTGACCGAGGCAAGCCTGCTCGACTCCTCGAGAGCCGCGCCACTGCTGGGGCTTTACCGTGATGGAACACGCTGGGGCGTGGCGTCGCTGGACCTTGCCTCCGGCCAGTGGCGCTTGCAGGAGGGAGAGAGCGATTCGGCGCTGGAGGAATGTCTGGCCGTGCTGGCACCAGCGGAAGTGTTGCTGCAGCGCGGCGACAATCCACCACTGGCCAATTTGCCAGCCCAGTACCCGGGTGACTGGAGCTTTTCCCCCGACGTGGCGGCTGAGCGCATGGCGACGGTGATGGGCGTAGGGGACCGGAAGGCGTTGAACCTAGATGCGCATCCACATGTCGCCGCCGCCATTGGCGCGGTGTTGGCATATCTTGAGCAGACGCAAAAATGCGAGTTGGCGCATTTGCAATTGCCGGTCTTCCATGAGCAGGAATCCGGAATGCAAATCGATGTGCGCACCCGGCGCAATCTCGAATTGCATCAATCCCTTGCCGGCGACAAGCGAAGCGGCCTGATCTCGGTGCTGGATCAGAGCGTCACGCCGATGGGTGCGCGCCTGTTGCTGGATTGGCTGGATCATCCCCTGATCGATCTGGACATGATCAGGCGGCGCCAGGAGGCCGTGCAGAGCCTGGTCGACGATCTGGAGGCGCGCGAGGATGTGCGTCACATGCTCAAACAAGTTCGCGACATAGAGCGCATGCTCACGCGCATGGTGCTCAAGCGCGCTTTGCCCCGCGATTACCGCGGTCTGGCGGAGTCGCTGGCGGCGCTGCCGGACATCAAGAGTCTGCTGGGCCAGCGCAGTGGTCTGTTTGCCGGTATCAAGGCGGATATGGAGGGGTTGGATGCTTTGGCGGATCGGCTGACCGCTGCGGTGGTCGACACGCCGCCTGCGTATGACCGCGATGGCGGCGTCATACGCGAGGGCTTTGATACCGAACTCGACCGTTTGCGCGCCCTGTCAGCGGATGCGACCGAGTGGTTGCGCCAGTACGAGCAGGATGAGCGTAAGCGCACGGGCATCACCAACCTGCGAGTCAAATACAATAAGGTATTCGGCTATTTCATCGAGGTGTCAAAGGGGCAGGCGGATAAGGCGCCTACCGACTATGCGCGCAAGCAGACTCTGGTGAATGCCGAGCGATTCATGACCGACCGCCTTCACGGCTTTGAACGGGAAGTGCTTGAGGCGCGACAATCAGCGTTAGAGCGCGAGCATGCCCTGATCGAGGAGCTGCGCTTGGCCGTAGCTGCCGAAGCAGCGCCCATCCAGAAAGCGGCGCAGGCGGTGGCCAGGCTGGATGTGCTGACTTGTTTTGCCGAGATCGCGCATCGCCATGCCTACGTGCGGCCGGAGATTCACGAGGGCCGCGCCTTGGCCATTACCGGTGGACGCCACCCCATGGTCGAGCAATGCCTGGAGCCGGGAAGTTTCGTCACCAACGACACGACGATGCATATGCGCGACCGGAGATTTATGTTGCTCACCGGCCCCAATATGGGCGGCAAATCCACTTATATGCGGCAGGTCGCCTGGATTGTGTGGCTGGCGCATGCAGGCTGTTTCGTGCCGGCTGAGTCGGCCAGTATTCCGCTAACCAGTAGGCTATTTACGCGTATCGGCGCTGGCGACGATCTGGCCGCCGGCCGCTCAACCTTCATGACTGAGATGGTGGAAACCGCTGCGATCCTGCATCAGTTAGAGCCTCGCTCGCTGGTGATAATTGACGAGATCGGCCGCGGCACCAGCACCTGGGACGGTTTGGCCATTGCCTGGGCCGTGGCCGAGAGGCTGATCGCGGCCCAGGATGTGCTCAGCCTGTTTGCCACCCATTACCATGAACTCACGTCATTGCCGGATAGCCATGACGCGGCTTTTAACGCCTCAGTGGTGGTGCGAGAGCACGATGGCGAGGTGATTTTTCTGCACCGCATTCGTGACAATGCTTCGGATCGCTCTTACGGCATCGCCGTGGCCAAGCTGGCCGGGCTGCCTCGAGACGTGGTGGCCCGGGCGCGAGAGCATCTTTTCCACCTGGAGCACGAGGCCGAACAGAGGGCCGAATCGGGTAAGCCGCAACTGGGGCTTTTTTCCCGGCCGCAAGAAGCAACACGGGCTTCAGCCCCACAGCTGCGGGCTCTGCTTCAACAGTTGCGTGAAATCGATACGGCCGGGATGCGGCCCATCGATGCGCTGGTGGAATTGGACCATCTGGCGCGGCAAGCCAATGCATTGCCGCAAGAGGATGACGCCCATTAGGCTCAAGTCCTTTGGGAGCGAGCCAACAGGGGATGGCCACGCTTGCGGCGATTTGTTCTGGTAGCGTGACGGACGCCTGATCAAGGCGAAGAGGTGAAGCGGTTGTTTGGAAAGAAGCAAAAGAAATCCTTCGTATTGGCCCTGTGCGGCGGCGGCGGCCGCGGCCTGGCGCATATTGGCGTGCTCGAGGTGCTGGAGGAGCATGGGTTGCGTCCCTCTGCTATTGTCGGCACGAGCATCGGCGCGATGTTTGGATCGATGTATGCGCTAACCCCTGACGCCGCCCAGGTTCGGGAGCGTCTGATGCGCTTTCTTTCCTCCGATGAGTTTCACAATCTCGGCCTTCCATCGCTGAAAAAAGGCAAAGAGCAGGCCGATGATGATTGGCTGAACCGTCTGACCAGCGCTGCACGTCAATCGGTGGTGTATGCAAAATCGATGATGAATGCCTCCTTGGCGCCGGGCGAGCTATTGATTCAGGCGGCGCATGCTTTGACCGAACACAGCAGTTTCGATGAGGCCGTAATACCGATGCATATCGTCGCCGTGCGTTTTCCCGGCGGTGAATGTCATTTGTTTTCTCATGGCAATCTGTGCCGGCCGATTGCCGCCAGCATGGCGATTCCCGGTGTGTTTGAACCCATCGAGATCGACGGCGATCAATATGTCGATGGTGGATTGGCGGCGGAGATTCCTGCGGTGGAGGCGCGTTATGTGGCCAAGCCGGATGAAATCGTCGTGGCCGTGAATACCGGAGCGCGGCCGGACCCTGAGCGGATACCCAGCCATGTGCTGGCCATGGTGGACTGGGCGATGCAGGTCAAGTCGCTGTATTTGCGCAATTATGAGAAGCAGCATGCCGAACTGCTCATCGAGCCGCTGGTCGGCTATACGCAGTGGATGGATTTTTCGCGCGTGGAGCAGGAAATCGAGAAGGGCCGCGAGGCAACGTTAGAAAAAATGCCCGAGCTGATGCGGTTGATCAGCTAAGGTGGTGGATGCCTGGACATGGGATCTGAGCGCACCTGAGCAATGGCTAAGCCTGCTCGGCAGTGCGCTGATTTTGTTCGCTTACGGCCTGACCGTGGCCAGCCCTGAGCGCCGCCGCCTGTATTTTACCCTCAGCGCCGCTGGTGCGGTGTTATTATTTTTCGTTGGCGTTATTTACCGCAATCTTGGCATCCTTATGCTGGAAACCGTCTGGATCGGGCTCAACCTATGGGGATTATTGCGCGAATCCCGGCGAGGCCGTAATGCTTGAACGGGCTGTGATTCTTGCCGCCGGCGTCGGCGCACGGCTGAAATGGATGACGAAGGATAAGCCAAAGGCCCTGATGCCCGTCGCTGGCGAAGCGATGATCGTGCACGTAATTCGCCGCCTGGCAGCCCAGGGCATTCATGACATTGCCATCAATGTGCATCACCATGCCGATCAGCTTGTTCGCCAGCTTGGGGATGGTTCGCGCTTTGGCGTGCGCCTGTATTTCAGCCGTGAGCCACGGCTTCTGGATTCTGGCGGAGGGGTGAAGCAGGCCTTGTCCCTGTTGCCGGGCAATGGCCCCGTTGCCGTGCATAATACCGACGTGTGGGCGGACACCGACCTGCATCGCCTGGCGGGGCTGTTGGGCAGCGATTGCGATGCGGCGCTTTATCTCGTTCATAACCCGGCCCATAACCGACATGGCGACTTCGGCCTGGAGGAAGGCTTACTCATGCCACGGCAGATTTCCTGTCCGACCTACACCTATGCCGGCGTGTCGGTCTTTCACGCGGCGGTATTTGATCCATTTGCCGAAGGCCGGGCTTTTGCCTTGACGCGCGTGTTGAACCGCCTGTGCGCCGACAATCGCTTGCGTGGCCTCATTCACAGGGGTGGCTGGCTGGATGTCGGAAGGCCGCGCGATCTGCTGCGCGCCATGCAGGAGGTTTGAGGTGAACGGCGAAAGGAAGCTGATGTGGGCCATGGTGGCCGCCATCGTGGCCGGAGGCCTGTCGGCGTTTATCTGGGGGCCGGCCATGCAGCAGGTGGGCTGGCTAGGCGAGCTGTTTCTCACGGCACTGAAGATGCTCATCGTGCCGCTGGTGGCGGCCAGCGTGATCACCGGCGTGGCTGGCCTGGGCGATGTGCGCAAACTTGGCCGCCTGGGCGGCATCAGCGTTGTATATTACGCCAGCACCACCTTGATCGCCGTCAGCATTGGCCTGGTCATGGCTAATCTCTGGCAGCCAGGCGTTGGCGTGCCTCTGGGTGATCTTGAGGCACCCAAGCCCAGGGCCGGAGATGTCGGCGCTACCGACCTGATCCTGTCATTGGTGCACCCAAACATCATAGGTGCTGCGGCGGACATGAAGCTTTTGCCCATCATCGTATTCTGCATCTTTTTTGCCGCTGCCCTGTCCACATTGGGCGAGCGCGGCCGCCCAGTCATCATCTTCTTTGACGGCTTGAACGAAGGGATGATGAAGCTGGTGCACTGGCTGATGTTTTTCGCCCCCATCGGCGTGTTCGCCCTGATTGCTGCACGTCTGGGCGCGGCCGGAGGAGGGGAGGCGTTTTTCGCCCAGCTTGCAGGCTTGGCCAAATACGCCCTGGCCGTAATCTCTGGGCTGCTTGCCCATGCCACGGTGCTATGCATCCTGCTCATGGTGTTGGCACGTCGGAAGGTGGCCGAGTATCTGAGGCATATGGCCACGGCCCTGATCACGGCCTTTTCCACCGCCTCATCTTCCGCCACCCTGCCGGTGACCATGGAGGGCGTGAAAATGGCTGGCGTGCCTGAGAATTCGCGCCGTTTCGTGCTGCCGCTGGGTGCTACGATCAATATGGATGGCACGGCGCTGTACGAGGCCGTGGCGGTGATGTTCATTGCCCAGGCCATGGGCATCGATATGTCGATGGGGCAGCAATTGATCGTGCTGGTCACCGCCACCATGGCTGCCATTGGCGCGGCCGGCATCCCCGAGGCGGGGCTGGTGACCATGGTTATCGTGCTCGAAGCGGTTGGCCTGCCGCTGGAAGGCATCGGCCTGATCCTGGCCATCGACTGGTTCCTCGACCGCTGCCGCACCACGGTGAATGTCTATGGTGACGCCGTCGGCGCCGCCGTGGTCGGTCGCATTTACGAGCGCAAATAACAAAAGGGGCGGCCAATAGGCCGCCCCCAGGATTCTTCGGGAATCTATGCCCCCTAGACTCTACGTCTGACCAGCCAGATGCCCAGCAGCATCAGGGACACAATAGCCAGTCCCCAGCCAGCATGCGGCCCGCCTACAGGGATCAAATTACCGCATAATGGGTCGCCATCTGGCCCCGGACCACGAGGGGCAAACGCCCAGTTTCTAATTTGATTCAATTGCGCTTGAGTGAGATCGTCAAGCAGGCCGGCATCTATGAGGGACTGTTCAGCGTCCCAAATCGCGGCAGCCTGGACAAGTGCAGTGCCTATGTCATTCGTAGCGCTGTTGTCGATACTGCCCAGGCCGGCAAAGAACAGCAGGCTGGAAGTCCCACCCGCCGGAATTGTGAAATCAAAGGTGGCGCCGATACCCTCGGTTCCTGCACAGCTAAACAGAGTCTGGGTTACGCTCGTGGGTACAACGCCTGGCGCTCCTGGTCCGTACAGCACGGTCGTGTTGACGGGGTCCGATGCAGGCGCCCCATCGGATGTGACGGCCCAGCGGTCGTTGACATCGAATACAGCATCGCCCGAGGAAGTTCCCTCCACAGTGGTGCTTCCATCCGAGCCGAAGTTTACCGGCACTTCGACCATGGTGTTAATCGGCGAGCCAGTCGGGTTGTGGAAGCTCGCCAGTATCCGGGCCACTTCAAGGGTGTCCGAGAGGTAGATTTGATGGGTGACATTCAGTCCGGACAGCGTTACTGGGCCTGCGGTAATTTTTCTGCCCGTAATGTCCTGAATGGCGTTGACCCCAGAGGAAAAGACCGCGCCGTCAATCCATAACTGCCAGGCGTTATCATAGGCGTCGCTACTACCATCAGCGCTGCTTGCATCTTGTATTGTTAAACCCGGCAAGCCACCGCAGGAACCGGTGAATGCGGCGCCAGTGGTGGTGCCCCCCGTGTCGCCTATATTAGATAATTGTGTGCCTAGGGCATTGGTGATGGTTACCGGCAAGGTGATCGGGACGCTGGCAAGCGCCGTGCCGATGGTGAAAAAAGCCGCCAAAATAGCAGCGGAACAAATGTGATGTAATTTACTCATGGTCTCCCTCCAGATTTTTTTTGACCTTGTATGTGATCAAGACCACATTAACGTACATTAACTATCAGATTTTGTCCAATGAAGGGGGGGGGGTAAGAATTTGATGCGAAAAGGAAATCAGCCTGAGATGCGATGATTCAGTGTTTCCGGCAGGCTGAAGGAGACGTTTTCCTTCACTACGCTGAGAAGCTCCACTTCGCCCGCGCCGTGTGACTTCAGCAAATTGATTACTTCCTGCACCAGCACCTCCGGCGCCGAGGCTCCGGCGGTAATGCCGATGCGCGATTGCTGAGTGAGCCAGGCGGGGTCGATGCTTTCCTTGCCGTCGATCAGGTGGGCTGGGCAGCCGGCGCGTTCGGCCACTTCGCGCAGGCGGTTGCTGTTGGAGGAGTTCTTCGAGCCGATGACCAGCATCAAGTCGCATCTTGTCGCCAATTCCTTTACCGCCGCCTGACGGTTAGACGTGGCATAGCAGATATCTTCGCGCTTGGGGCCGTGGATGTGCGGAAAACGCCTTTTCAGCGCCTCAACTACGGTGGCGGTGTCATCGACGGATAGCGTCGTCTGGGTGACGAAGGCGAGCTTGTCCGGATCTTTGACTTCCAGCGTTTGAACATCTTTAGGCTCGGAGATCAACAGCACCGCGCCCTCAGGTGCTTGGCCCATGGTGCCTTCCACCTCGGGGTGCCCGGTATGGCCGATGAGAATCACCTGATGACCGCTTTTGTAATAGCGCAACAATTCCATGTGCACCTTGGTGACCAGCGGGCAGGTGGCGTCGATAATCAGAAAGTCGCGTTCGCTTGCGGCATGACGTACGGCCTGGCTGACGCCATGGGCCGAAAATATGAGCAGCGCGCCGCGTGGCACGTCATCCAGCTCCTCCACGAATACCGCACCCTTGGCCTTCAGGTCTTCAACCACGTATCTGTTGTGCACGATTTCATGGCGCACATAAACGGGCGCGCCATGGATCTCAAGCGCGCGTTCGACGATTTCGATGGCCCTGTCCACGCCGGCGCAGAACCCACGCGGTTCCGCCAACTTGATCTCGATCATGTCCACATGCTCCTCGACCTTGCTGTTATAAACACTATCATTGCCGATCACGCAAGTCAGTCAGGAGCAGCCATCATGGAAACCTCAGCATTACAGATCGGCGATGCCGCGCCCGATTTCACCCTGCCAACTCATCCCGAAGGCGAGCTTAGCTTGTCGGGTTTTCGCGGCAGATTCGTCGTGCTGTATTTTTATCCCAAGGACAACACCCCGGGTTGCGCGACCGAATCCTGCGATTTCCGCGACCAGCATCAGGAGTTTGACCAAGGCAATGCGGTGGTCCTTGGCGTAAGCCGAGACTCATTGGTGTCGCACCGGAAATTCGCGGCGAAGTTTGACCTGCCATTTACCCTGCTCTCCGACACAGAAGAGCTAGCCTGTCAGGCCTTTGACGTGATCAAAATGAAAAACATGTACGGCAAACAGGTTCGCGGCATCGAGCGCTCCACCTTTCTGATTGATCCCGATGGCAGGCTGGCGGCGATCTGGCGCAAGGTGAAGGTCAAGGGGCATGTGGGTGAAGTGCTGGCCAGATTAAAAGAACTCAAGGGCTAGAGCGATTCATGTTTGAGGATAAGCGCATCCTCATCGGCATCGGTGGCGGCATCGCCGTCTACCGCATCGCCGAGCTGGCCCGCTCGCTGTACAAGCAGGGTGCGGCCGTGCGCTGCATCATGACCCGGGCCGCCACCCGCTTCGTCTCGCCGCTGACCTTTGAAAGCCTGACCGGTGAGCGCGTTTATCAGGAGCTTTTTGATCTGACGTCGGAGCGCGAAATGGGGCACATCAGACTTTCGCGTTGGGCGGATGTATTGCTCGTCGCCCCTGCCACGGCCGATCTGCTAGCCAAGTTCGCGCATGGCGTATGCGATGATTTACTCACCACGCTGTACCGAGCTCATGACGGCGCGGCGGTGTTGGCTCCGGCCATGAACAGCGCGATGTGGGAATCGCCAGCCACGCAACGCAATGTCGATTCCCTGCGCCAGGAAGGCGTTGCGATCATCGGCCCTGGCGTGGGCGATCTGGCTTGCGGCGAAACCGGCCCGGGCAGATTGGTCGACATCGTTCAATTGGAGCAGGCCTTGTACCTGGCCATGGGCGACAATGCGCTGAGCGGCCAGCGCTGGGTGATCAATGCCGGCCCAACGCACGAACATTGGGATGATGTGCGTTTTCTTGCCAATGCCTCCAGCGGCCGCATGGGGTTCTCGCTGGCCATGGCGGCCGCATCCAGGGGTGCGTCGGTGCAGCTGATCGCCGGACCGGGCACGCCGGAGGCGCCCTATGGCGCGGATGTACAGCGTGTGACGAGCGCTGCCGAAATGCATGCGGCGAGCCTTGCCATGGCGGCTGGAGCGGATGTGTTTATAGCGACGGCGGCGGTGGGGGACTTTTGTTTCCGCAAACCCGTTCGGGGCAAGATCAAGCGCGGTGCTGACCAAAATCTCAGCGTGGAGATGCAAGCCAATGCGGATATCGTCGCGGCCGTGGCGGCAATGAAGGGCAGGCCGCGCAGGGTCATCGCCTTTGCCGCTGAGTCGGAGGCCCATGTCGAACACGCCAGGGAAAAATGCGAGCGCAAGGAGGCCGATGCCATCTTCGTCAATGATGTCTCGGCCATCGGTAGCGAGCAGGCGGGTGGCTGGTGGATCAGTGGCAAGACGGTTGAGGAGATGCCAGCGCTGCCCAAGCACAAACTAGCCGAGCGCTTGATCGGCCTCATCGAATCGGGGAAGCTTGTGGCATGAGTGGAATCAGCATCGCCATCAAGCGGTTTGATCACGCTGCCGGTCTGGATAACCCGGCCTACGCCACCGAACACGCTGCTGGCATGGATCTGCGTGCCGCCATTAGCGAGGAGGCCGTGCTTGCCCCTGGCGAGCGTTGCCTGATCCCGGCTGGTTTTGCCATGGCCCTGCCCGAAGGCTTTGAGGCGCAGGTTCGTCCGCGCTCCGGATGGGCTTTGAAGCACAGAATCACGGTGCTCAACAGCCCGGGCACCATCGACGCCGATTACCGCGGCGAAGTGGGTGTTATCCTGATCAACCACGGCGATACGCCGTTTCATATTGCCCGTGGCGACCGCATTGCCCAGATGGTGATTGCACCGGTCAGCCGGGCAATATGGAAGGACATGGACGAGCTACCCGACAGCGCGCGCGGCGAAGGCGGTTTTGGCAGCTCGGGCAAAAGCTGATGCTTGAGCTTTTGTCATCGCGCCGTCTGATGCGCGTGCTAACGGCGTTGCTCCATATTGCCGGCAATGGCAGAGCATTGTCGGGCCGGACGCTCAGCGAGCGCATGAATTGCCCGCGTCGCTATCTGGAGGCGGATCTTCAACGCCTGGCCAAGGCCAATGTCCTTGAATCGCAACGTGGCGCTGGCGGCGGCTATAGCCTGGCCAGGAATCCCGCCCGTATTTCCCTGCTCGACGTGATGCGGTGTTTGAGTGATGAGCAGCAGGCGCTGGAGAAAGAGGGCTGCGCCATGCTTGTTGACGTGGTGGGGCCAGGTTTGAATGAGTTGACGCTCCAATTTCAACATAGTTTGTCGAACTCCAGCCTTGCCGGTTGGTTGCAACGCGCGGAGGAGATGGGCCTTGTCAGCTCCACAAAACCCACTTCGGACTTCAGTATTTAAGGAATAAGATTGCGCAGCACATAGCCTAGGCTGCTGACCAGGCCGTCCTCCTTGGGGCTGATTTCGTACAGGGTGCTGACGCCGACGCCTTTCAGAGTGACGTTGTGCGGCCGGCCGATGAGGATGTCGTCCGAGTGGTCTCGAATTTTGGTGTGGATCAGGCCATAGACGATTTCATCAATGAGAACCTGGTTGCTCCTGGCGATGCCCTCGATCCTTGAGCCCTTGTCCATGGCATGGCCAATGTAGTCGTCGGCCTTGCCTGGAAGCTCCTTGACGTAGCCGCAGGTGATGCCAATGCGGTAATGCACCGGGCCGATGATTTTGCGTAGTTTTTTGCGCTCGCGCTCTATGCTCCGTTTGATGAGTAGCGCTGCCAGCACCGCATCCATGGCTGGCTCAAACACCGCCATAACGCCATCGCCCAGCCTTTTCACCACCGTACCCTGATAGCGCTCCACGGCGCGTTCGCAAGTGTCGCAAAATACGCGGTTGCGCATATATCCCTTGGTATGCCCGAGACGGCGCTTATATTCGGCCGAGCCGACAAGGTCGGTGAACATGATGCACTTGTAGTGGTCGCGGGTGGTGGCGATCTTGCGCGCCACGCCCTCGATGATGGTATCCATATCCAGGGGCTCGCGGTCAATCTGCTGCGGCTGCCGGGCATGGGTTAATTGCGGAAGAAGAACGATCTCGCCCGTGGCCAGGAGGTCTACATTCGGCTCCTCGTGAACAATAGCTTCAATAATCGGCTCGATCTCCGGCGCTTTCGCCTTATCCCGCGGCGGGCTTTTCTTTCTCTGGCTGACCATGGGTCCTCCATGTGATGAGCGCGCCAGGCAGGCGGAACGCAAATGGCGATAAGGGGTGCGTATGCGAACGGTTTGCCTAGCTGCTGGAGAATGCCTGCGCTGTCAGCGCGTGGGTCATCTCGGACATGTGATCAGAGAAAAAATGGCCGGCGCCAGCGATGACGTGCATCACAGATCGCGGATGGCTGGCCGCCCAGTTCATTACCTCCTGGGCCGGCACAATGTCATCGGCATCGCCTTGCACGATGGTCAGGTGGCGCTTTTCATCATCGAGAAAGGAGAAATCGTACAGATTGACGGCGGGCGCTACGGCGAACAGGCGCGACACCTGGGCATTGGCGCGTGCCGCCGACAGGCCTGCGTAACAACCAAATGAAAAGCCTGCCAGCCACAGAGGAGCGTCTGGGTGTTGTGCCTGCATCCAGTCCAGCGCGGCGGCGGCGTCCTGTGTTTCGCCTGCACCCTCACCCCATGCTCCTTCGCTTTGCTCCACACCGCGGAAATTAAAGCGCAGCACTGGACAGCCCCGGTCCTCGAATGCGCGCGCCATCCAATAGACCACTTTGTTGCGCATGGTGCCCCCGTGCAGCGGGTGGGGGTGACAAATTACCACGGCTGGCCGTCCGGCCTGACCCGGCGCGTACAAGGCCTGCAAGCGGCCGGCAGGCCCATCGAAAAACAGGCGCTGGTGCTGCATTTAAGGGGAAAAGATGTGTGCGTAGCTTTCCGCGGAAAAGCCAGCGTACAGCCGCCCAGCAACATCCAGCACGGGCCGCTTGATCAGCGAAGGATGGGCCGCCATCTGTGCAATAGCCATGCTTTCGCTCATGACCTCGCGCTCCGACTCAGGCAATTTCCGCCAGGTCATGCCGCGCCTGTTGAGTAGAGTTTCCCAGCCAAGCTGGGCGCACCAGGCGTTCAGTGTTTCCTCGCTGACGCCTTCTTTTTTGTAGTTGTGAAAAACCGCCTCAATGCCATGGTCGGCCAGCCACGCGCGGGCCTTCTTCATGGTGTCGCAATTGGGTATGCCATAGATGTGGCAATGCATGGCTGGCTTTATTGAACCCCCAGCACATCACGCATGTCATGGAAGCCCGGCGGTTGATGCTCCAGCCATTTGGCGGCGCGCACGGCGCCGCTGGCGAAGGTCATGCGGTCGGTTGCGACATGGCGGATTTCCAGGCGTTCACCGGCCGCGGCAAACATCGCGGTGTGCTCGCCAACGATATCGCCGGCGCGGATTACCGAAAAGCCAATGTTCCCGCTCTCTCGCGCTCCGGTGTGACCGTGACGGGCGTAAACCGCCTGCTCGTTGAAGTCCACGCCCCGCCCCTCGGCTACCGATCTGCCCATGGCCAGCGCCGTGCCGGATGGGGCGTCCACCTTGGCCTTGTGATGAGCCTCGGTGACTTCGGCGTCATAGCTCTCATCAAGCACCTCTGCGGCCCGGCGGATCAGGCCGAGGGCAAGGTTGACGCCTATGGAAAAGTTGGCCGCCATGACAACGGCGTTGCCAGCCAGAATCGATTTGAATTCATGCAGTTGCGAAGCGGTAAAACCGGTGGTGCCGACGACCATGCGCATGCCGGTGGCGGCGACGAACCGCGCATGCGCCAGACTCGAATCGGGCAGGGTGAAATCAATCAGCACATCAGCTTGCGGGCATTGCCGCAGATCTTCAACAATCGGCGTGTCCAGGGTATCGATCCCGGCCAGCTCACCTGCGTCCCGGCCCAGCAGGCCGGACCCAGGGCGCTCGGTCGCGCCAGCCAGTTCCAGGCCTTCATCAGCGATGGCGCGCACCAGATTTCTGCCCATGCGTCCGCCCGCGCCGGTCACGATGATACGCATCATTTCACCTCGCTGGATAAATCATCCCAGAATTTTCTAGCCTTATCCAGAAAGGAAGAACACTCCGGATAGACTTCGTCACCGGTAGCATCGGCAAAGGCGCGCAATAACTCGCTTTGCTTCTTTGAAAGTTTATTGGGTACGGCGATCCGGGTTTTCACGTATAAATCGCCTTGCCCATTGGTGCGCAGGTCCGGCACGCCATGGCCGCGCAGACGGTACACCTTTCCCGTTTCCGTGCCGGGCTGGATTTTCATTCTCAGCCTGCCCTCAAGCGTGGGAACTTCCACTTCAGCGCCAAACACGGCCTGCGGAAACGTGATGGGCATCGTGTAGTGCAAATCGGGGCCTTCGCGCTCAAAAATCGAGTGTGCTTGCAGCTCCACCACGATGTACAGATCGCCCGGCGGCGCACCGTGCTCGCCAGCTTCGCCTTCGCCGCCAACGCGCACCTGAGCGCCATCGTAAACGCCGGCCGGCAGGCGAACCTTGAGCGATTTCTGCTGATGCACGCGACCGCCGCCTCGACAGCTGGTGCAGGGCGACTCAATTCGCCGGCCGCTGCCCTGGCAGGTGGGACAGGCACGCCTGACGGCGAAAAAGCCCTGACTCATTTGCACCTGGCCGTGACCGCCGCAGGTGGAGCATGGAATCGGATTGGTTCCGGGCTTGGCGCCTGAGCCATGGCAGGTGTCGCAAGTGACCTGTTTGGGAATGGAAAGTTCGACCTCCTTGCCGGCGGACGCTTCCTCCAGCGTCATGCCAAGGCGGTAACGCAGGTCGGATCCTCGGCCACCACGTCCGCCGCCACCACCAAAGAAGTCGCCCAGCACGTCGCCGAAGATATCGCCGAAGTCGCGGAACACATGCGAATCCTGGAAACCGCCGCCGCCCCAGAAATCGTGCATCTGGTCATCGACGCCGGCATGGCCATATTGATTGTAGCGCGCCCGTTTGTCTTCATCAGACAGCACTTCGTAAGCCTCGGTGACCTCGCGGAAACGTTCAGCCGCTGCCTCATCGTCTGGGTTGCGGTCGGGGTGGTTCTGCATGGCCAGCTTGCGGTAGGCGCGCTTAATGGCGTTGAGATCGGCATCGCGATCCACGCCAAGCACTTCATAATAATCTCGTTTGGCCACCAGCCCTCCCTAGGGGTTCGAAAAAATAAAGCGTAAAACTCGAGGCGAAAGGCACATGAATCACCTTCCGCCTCGCGTCTCACATTTATTCTTTCACGAACTCAATTCGTGCATGGGCGCACTATTCAGACGGCTTTACTTCTTGTCGTCCACAACCTCGGCATCGACGATGTCCGCGTCTTTTGCCGCCGACCCTCCGCTTCCGCTTGCGCCTGCATCCTGCGGCGCTTCGCCGCCAGCGCCGGACGCCGCAGCCTCCTGCTGCATTTTCTGATAGATCGCCTCGCCCAGTTTCTGGGCCTTTTCGGCAAGGTTTTCCTCCGCCTTTTTGATGGCTTCGATGTCCTTGCCCTCGATGGCCTTCTTCAACTCCACCAGGGCGTCCTCGATACCCTTTTTGGTGTCGGCATCCACGGCTTCGCCATGTTCCTTGAGTGATTTTTCCGTCGAGTAGACCAAGGCGTCGGCGCGGTTGAACGTTTCAATTTCCTCTCGCCGCTTGCTGTCTTCCTCTGAATGCGCCTCGGCGTCCTTCTTCATGCGCTCGATTTCATCCTCGGAGAGCCCCGAGCCGGATTCGATACGGATCGAGGTTTCTTTGCCGGTGCCCTTGTCCTTGGCATGTACATGCATGATGCCGTTGGCGTCGATATCGAAGGTCACCTCGATCTGCGGCATGCCGCGTGGCGCCGGCGCAATGCCCTCCAGATTGAACAGGCCCAACTGCTTGTTGGCCGAAAAGATATCGCGTTCGCCTTGGGCCACCTTGATGGTCACCGCGGTTTGGTTGTCGGCCGCCGTGGTATAGGTCTGGCTCTTTTTGGTCGGGATGGTGGTGTTCTTGTCGATAATACGGTTGAACAGGCCCCCCTCCACCTCGATGCCCAGGCTCAGGGGCGTGACGTCAAGCAGTAGCACATCGGTCACATCGCCGGTCAGCACCGCACCCTGAACGGCGGCGCCGATGGCGACGACCTCGTCCGGGTTGACGCCCTTGTGTGGTTCACGGCCGAAGAATTCCTTCACCTTCTGCTGCACCAGCGGCATGCGCGTCATGCCGCCGACCAAAACCACCTCGTGGATGTCGGAAGCCTTTACGCCGGCGTCCTTCAGGGCCTGCTTGCATGGACCTATGGTCTTTTCCACCAGCTCGGCGACCAAGTTTTCATACTTGGCGCGCGTAAGCTTGATGAGCAGATGCTTGGGGCCTGAGCTGTCAGCAGTGATGAATGGCAGGTTGATTTCGGTTTGCTGGCTTGAGGACAGTTCGATCTTTGCCTTCTCGGAGGCCTCTTTCAGACGTTGTAATGCCAGGGTGTCGGTGGTGAGGTCGATACCGTGTTCCTTCTTGAATTCATCGGCAAGGTACTTGAGAAGAATTTGGTCGAAATCCTCGCCACCCAGGAAGGTGTCGCCATTGGTGGCTTTGACCTCAAATACGCCGTCACCGATTTCGAGAACGGAGATATCGAATGTGCCGCCACCCAGATCGTAAACGGCGATGAGATGGTTCTCCTCGGTTTTGTCCAGACCATAGGCCAGGGCCGAAGATGTCGGCTCGTTGATGATACGCAGTACGTTCAATCCGGCGATGGCGCCGGCGTCCTTGGTAGCTTGGCGCTGTGAGTCGTTGAAATAGGCCGGCACGGTAATCACAGCATCCGTCACTTTCTCGCCCAGGTAATCCTCTGCCGTCTGCTTCATTTTTTGCAGCACGATGGCAGAGATTTCCTGCGGGCTCATTTTTTCGCCGTCTCTCTGTACCCAGGCATCACCGTTATCCGCTTTTACGAGCGGGTAGGAAACCAGCTCGCGGTGATGTACTGCTTCCTTAGCATCGTATTTTCGGCCGATCAGGCGCTTGGCCGCATAGAAGGTTTTCGTCGGGTTGGTCACCATTTGCCGCTTGGCTGGTGCCCCCACCAGGCGTTCGCCACTGTCGGTGAAGGCCACGACGGAAGGCGTGGTATTCGAACCCTCGCTGTTGGGAATTACCTTGGGCGCATCGCCCTCCATTACAGCTACGCACGAGTATGTCGTGCCCAAGTCTATACCTATAACTTTTCCCATGTGTAAATCTCCGTTTTCGTAATAGTTGGAATGTGGGGTCGGCAGGCCGCGGTTTCAAGCCCTGCCGGATAACTTATTCCACTTGTTCGGCCTCTGCCGTTTCCTCGCTGGCGGGCCCGCTGGACACCACCACCATGGCGGCCCTGAGCAGGCGGCCATGCAGGGTGTAGCCCGGCAGGTGCTGATCGATCACCGTGCCCGCCTCAGCATCATTCGGCACATGGGCTATGGCCTCGTGCACATGCGGATCAAGCTTTTCGCCGACGGCGTCCACGCGCTCGATGTCGAATTTATTCATCAGGCCGTGCCAGGCCTCCAGGGTAAGCTGCACCCCTTCCTGCAAGGCCTTGGCATTGTCGTGCTCGGTACCCAGGGCGCGCTCAAGGTTGTCCACCACGCCCAGCAATTCCGTGGCAAAGCGCTCGACGCCAAATTTCCTTGCATCTTCGATATCGCGCCTGGCGCGTTTGCGTACATTGTCCGTCTCGGCATGAGCGCGGAGCAGCTTGTCTTTTAGCTCGGAAATTTCCGCCAGCGCCTGTTCTTCCGGGCTTATTGCCGGCTCCTCCTCAACACGGGCCTCATCAGCCTGCGCCTCGACCAGTTTGACGTCGTCATCTTCCTGAACGTCCGCCTCCGCCTTGGCCTTTGCTGTTGCGTGTTTTTCGCTCAATGCTTTCCTCCCAATAAGAAACTGACCCTTCTGGCGGTGGACACCACCACCGGCAGCACCATCTGATACGGCATACGCTTGGGTCCGATCACACCCAACGTGCCGACCAGTTTTCCGGGCCCTTTGTATCTGGCCAGCACCATGGATACGTCCTCCATATGCAGCAAGGAATGTTCGGCACCGATAAACACCCTGGTTTCACTGTCGGAGTGCTCAACCTGCTCGATCAATCCCAACAGCGCCTGTTTTTCCTCGAATGCCGACAGCAGCGAACGCAACGTTTCCACTACGCCAAATTCGGGGATGTCCAGCAACTGGCCCTGGCCGCTGATGAACAAATCCTGTTCCTGGCCAGCCGCCACCGTCGCCCAACGCGTCAGCTCGGCGATCAGGCCGCGGATGCGCAGATGATCGGTTTGCATCTCGTGTTGCAGCCGTTGTCTGGCTTCGATCAGGTCGCAATTGACCAGCAATTCAGCCAGCCGCCTGGAAATCTCGCTCAGGCCGCTATCGCTCAGATTGAGCGGCCGCGCCAGCATGCATTGACGCACCGAGCCGCATTCCATCACGATGACCATCAGGATGCGGTCGCTGGCCACGGGCACCATTTCCACATGCTGGATGCGATCAGCACTGCGATCGCTCACCGAGACGAGGCCGGCGAAATGGGTTAATTGCGCCAGCTCGTCACTGGCCTGTTGCAAGACGCCGTCCACATCCATGCTTCCATCAAGGTGGGCGGCCAGTGTGGCATTCACCTGCTTGCCGACGCTCTTGTCCACTTCCATCAGGCTGTCGATAAAATAACGCAAGCCCAGGTCGGTCGGTTCGCGTCCGGCGGAGGTATGCGGAGCATGCAGCAGGCCCATGCGCTCAAGGTCGCACATCAGATTGCGGATGGAAGCAGATTTCAGACCGAGATCGCAGACTTCAGCTAGTTTTTTTGAACCCACCGGCTGACCCGTGGCGAGATACTCGCGCACGATCTCGGCGAGTATCGTCTGATGGCGATCGGTTAGGTCGATATGTGCAAAATTTTCCGGCATGGCCTTCCTGGCACTCTAGTCATATGAGTGCTATATGATGGTTTGCGCGTACCTCATGTCAAGATGATCGCGACAACGGAATCCATATCAGAAGGGGCGGTTATTGTACTTGCGGTTCCTGCCTGCCAACACGCGAATCAAGAATCAATGCTTACCTTAAATCAATCGAGTCTGACCCCATTGATCCTAACTTCCCCTTTTCTGCCGGGAGAAATCGAGACCAACTTCGAATATGTTCCTTCTTCCCAAATACAAATAAATGCCTTACTTCAACATCCGACAAATCTAAAGCGATCAAGCTGCCATCTTCTGCAATGAACAGATATCTCTCCATCTTAGCTTTAGTCAATGTGCCATCTCCGCTTGACCACGGATAGCTGTATCTGATTATGGGAATTCCATTCTCACATAAAACAGACTTTATCTCACTCATTCTCATATCGGGGGAAACCGGCCTCGAATCAGAGGATAAGCGCAGCTGGGAATGTGCCGTCATAAAACCCTCTTCCACATTATAAAGAACCCGCACCTTCTCCGTTCGTTCATCGAATAGGGTATCAAAAACAGTAATGTCTATTCTTCCTTGGACATCCCTGCCCTTAATAAGTGTCTCACCAACAAATCTAAACTCCCCAGAGAACGAAACGCATTTTCCTTGAGAGCCCTCGATTGCTGGCCAATCCGCAGGATAGTCCGAAAGATCAATCCCGTAGCAAAGAGTCGCCAATGGAAAAACGAACATCCATATCAGGCCTATCTTGCAGTAGGGCAAAATCAGTATCGAAATACCGAACCGTAGGCATGGGCTGGAACCATCCCAGCTAATGCAAACGGAGCAGCAGGAACAACGAGTGAATAATTCGCTATGGAATCAACAACGACGTCACTAAAATTTATTGGAGGAACGCCGTCCCCTCTTGGTAAATATGCCCCTGCCATGTCCCTAAGGAAGTCGTGAGGGCCAGCAAAGCCTTCATTAATGTAATCAGCTGCCCCTCCGGGATCATATTTGAACCCAAGGAAACTTGAACGAATGTCAGCTGTTCCTGGCATTGGAGCACCCTGGCACCCTCCCATGAATGAACTGCATATTATCCCTTTTATTCTTCTGGCACCTGTCAACTTGAAAAAATCTCCGAAGAAACCGGCACTTTTACCATTAAGATTTGTGCCAGCCGGAGGGAAAAGGGGACGCTACCCTTTTTACTTTTTGACCCACTTCGGCATCTACGCAACTTTAATTGAATTATCCGGAAGGAATAGTTGTGGAAACTACGTACACGCAACTGTGTCGATTGGCCCCCACGTAACGGTTGTTTCGTCAGTGGACATGCGGGCGGGATGATACCATTATCATCACTCAAAAAATGCCGCTTGGATGCAGCCATTGAACAAGCCAGTTAGCTCGTCATTACTCATTATTATTTCCTTCTGCCTGCTGCTTCCCGTGTCGCTGGTGGCCGGGCCATCCATTGAATCAATCCAGCCTGAGGTGGTATCCACCGGCAAGAACACGGAGGTGGTGGTCAAGATTAATGGTGCTGCCGCCGGGTCGTATGTCGTGCTCGAAGCCGCCGCCCAGCCGGCCATGTCGGAGTCGCTGCCGCTGGATGTCAGGCAGGGCGTGAATTATGGCGGCCAACGCAAGGGCTTCATTCAGGACAACATCCTTTACGTAGCCGACTGGTTTTCAGGCCTGCACATCTATGACATCGCCAATCCGGCGCAGCCGAGGCTGCTATCTACCTTCCACACCTCTGGTTCGGCCAAGGGCGTGGCGGTGCGCGGCCGTTACGCCTTCATCGCCGATGACGATCACGGTCTACAGATTGTTGACGTGGGCATCCCTACCGACCCGGAATGGGTGGCGGGTCTGGCCACATCGGGACTCGCCTACACGCCGGTCATCGACGGCGACCGCCTGTACCTCGCCAGCCACCGTGGCGGCGTGCACATCATCGACATCGCCAATCCGGCCGAGCCCAGGATGATTGGCGGTTTTGATACGCCTAACAAGGCCTGGTCGGTTGCCGTCGAGAATGATATCGCCTATGTCGCCGACACGGCTTCCGGCCTGCTGATCTTTGATGTTAGCGATGCGGCCAGGCCGAAGCAGATCGGCCAGTTCAATCCCGGCGGCAATGCCGAGGATGTGGCGGTGGAAAATGGTTTTGCCTATGTCGCTTTTTTCGATAAGGGCCTGTACATCCTCGACGTGCGCCGCCCGGCTGAGCCCGAAGTGCGCTCGCATATACCAACGCCCGGCAATGCCCGTGGCGTGGTCATCGATGATGGGCGGGTTTATGTGGCCGACTGGCACGCAGGCATGCATACCCTGCATGTGCGCGACCCGGACATGCCCGTCAGGCTCGGTGGTTTTGATACGCCGGGCGCGGCCTGGGGGGTGCAGGTAAAGGGTAAATATGCCTATGTCTTCGACTGGTGGGGCGGCATGACAACGCTCGATATCCGCGATTCACGCAAGCCAACGCTGGCGGATCGCTATCCGCAGCGCGGCGCGGTGCGCAGGGTGGCGCTGGACGGCGGTTTTCTTTATGCCATCAACGGCGCCGGGTTGCAGGTGTTTGACGTTAACAATCCTCTCAACCCGATCTGGTCTACCGGCATGACGATGGCCGGCGGGGCGACCGGTCTTGCCGTGCGCGAGGGCCTTGCCTTGTTGGCAACTGGCAACAGGCTAACCTTTGTCGACAGCAGCAATCCGTTTCAGCTACGGCGGCTAGCCGAAGTAGCATTGTCAGCGCCCGTCGTGGCGATGGCGCTGGCCGAAGCGCGCGCCTATATCGCTGATGATGATGGTCATATCCATGTGTTCGATATCAGCAATCCAGAACTTCCGGGCGCCGTTAGCACCCTTGATGCGCAAGTCCGTGATTTGTGGTATCGGGATGGCCGCCTGTATGTCGCGGATTCGCGTCAGGGGCTTGCCGTTTACGATGTCAGCGGCGATGCGCCGGAATTGATTAACGGGGAGCTTGCAAGCAGGCACGCCATGCTGGTTCGCGGACACGGCAATATCGTGGCCGCATATGATAAAGGCGGGCTCATCAATATTTTCGACATGTCCTCGCCAAAAACAGGGCGCTTCGAATTGCCCGGCGACATCATCGATATGCAATTCCGAGGTGAAGCGCTTTTCGTTTTGACCAGAGACGCCCTGTTTGCACTGGATGCGGCCAATCCGTTTGCCATGCGTCTGCGCGCCCGCTATGCGCTGGCGCAGCCGGCCATGGGCATGGCGCTCAACGGCGACACGGTCTATCTGGCAGGTGGCAAGAGGGTGGCGGCGGTGCGGCTCATGCCCGAGATCGGCCAGACTCAGGAAGGCGACGTGATACGTCTGAGCCTGCCAGCCGGCATGCCGGTGGCTTCCTACGATATGCACCTGATGTCGGGAAACAGGGAGACCGATAGCCGGCGCAAGGCCCTGCGAGTGAATGACATGGTTTTTTCGAAGCCCAAGCTGAGCAAGGAAGCCTATGACAAGATGCTCAGGCAACAGCTGCCGCAATCTGATTAGGAACGACTGGCACGGTAGGTTTTCTGAAGCTTTTCCATTTTCCGTATCGATACGAACAAGCCTCCAACTGGTGGCAATCTCCTGAGTCTTCCTTATCCTTGCCGGGCTGTTTTTCCGAACGCATGCATGAGAGGGTGACATGAGACATATTCGCTCGCGGTCGCTGTTGCTGGGGCTTCTGCTTCTCACATCGCAAAACGCCTGGGCCGCCGAGAATGGGGTCGACGCCTCTTTTGGCGTGGTCAACGGCTATCTGGCCACGGTGCTGTTCTTTGACGTAATGCCCGGCGAAGGCAATCTGCCATTTATCGTTGCCTGGCTGATTGTTGGCGCGGTCTATCTCACCTTCCGCTTCGGATTTATCAATGTGCGCATGATGGGCCACGCCTTCCGGGTGTTGCGCGGCAAATACCGCTCGGCCGGCGACAAGGGCGAGGTGACGCCTTTCCAGGCTCTGACGACGGCGCTTTCGGCCACGGTGGGCCTGGGCAATATCGCCGGCGTCGCCATTGCCGTGAGCATCGGCGGGCCGGGCGCGACTTTCTGGATGATCGTCGCAGGTTTCTTCGGCATGACCTCCAAGTTTACCGAGGTGACGCTGGGCCAGATGTACCGCGAATTCCGCCCGGATGGGCATATCATGGGCGGCGCCATGGAATATCTGTCCAAGGGCTTCGCCGAAAAGGGCATGGCCTCCACCGGCAAGGTGCTGGCCATATTGTTCGCCCTGCTCACCGTTGGCGGGGCGCTTGGGGCAGGCAACCTGTTCCAGGTCAGCCAGGCCATGGGCGCGGTGCAGACCGAGGTTTCTTTCTTCAAGGATTATCCCATTGTGTTTGGTTTGATCATGGCCTTTGCCGTCGGCATCGTGATTATCGGCGGCATTCGCCGCATCGCTCATGCGGCTGAGGCCATCGTGCCGTCCATGGTGCTGATCTATATCACCGCCTGCCTGTGGATCATCTTGTCGCACGCGGCCGAAGTGCCCGCCGCTTTCGGCCTGATCATCAGCGAGGCCTTCGCGCCCACGGCCGTGGCGGGCGGCATGATCGGCGTGATCGTGCAGGGCTTCAAGCGCGCCGCCTTTTCCAGTGAGGCGGGCATCGGTTCGGCGGCCATCGCGCACTCGACGGCGTCGGTAAAATACCCTATCCGTCAGGGCTTCGTGGCGCTGTATGAGCCCTTTATCGACACCATCCTGATTTGTACGATGACGGCGCTGGTGATCGTCATTACCGGCGTGTACAACGCGCCGGAAACTGCGGAGCTGGTAGCCGCCAGCAAGGGTGCCGCGCTGACAGCGGTTGCCTTCGGCTCGGTGATATCGTGGTTCCCGATCGTTCTTTCCGTCTCGGTCGTGCTGTTCGCCTACAGCACGATGATTTCCTGGTCCTACTATGGCGAACGTTGCTGGACCTACGTGTTTGGCGAGCGTTTTTCGATGGTCTTTCGCGTCATTTTCCTCATCTTCGTCGTGCTGGCTTCTATCAGTAGCGCAAGCAATATCCTCGATTTCAGCGATTTGCTGATCCTGTCCATGGCCTTTCCGAACTTTCTGGCGCTTTACCTGTTGCAAGGCAAGGTGGCGGCGGCACTGAAGGATTATATGGCCAGACTGCGGGCGGGCGAGTTCGACGGAAAGATTTCGCAAGGCTGATGGAGGGCCGGCTGTTCGTCGTTTCCGGCCCATCGGGCAGCGGCAAGAGCAGCCTGTGTAATGCATGGCTTGCGCGCGCGCCGCGTCTGAGGCTGTCGATATCCTGCACAACGCGGCTACCCAGGCCGGGCGAGATCGACGGCCGCGAATACCATTTTCTCGACATCCAGGCATTCGAGCAACTTAAGCTTGAGAGCGGATTTCTCGAATCCGCCGAGGTGCACGGTTACCATTACGGCACTAGGGCTGCGGATGTCGAGGCCATGCTTGCCCAAGGGTTTGATGTGTTGCTGGAAATCGACTGGCAGGGAGCGGAACAGGTGGCAGCCAGGCAACCGGGGTGTTGCCGCATATTTATCCTGCCGCCGTCCTTGGCCGCGCTCAGGCAGCGGCTGGAAGCCCGTAGGCAGGATGATCAAAGCGTCATCGAACGCCGTGTGCTGGCGGCCGAGGAAGAGATGGCGCATGCCGGTGAGGCGCGATTTCAGATCGTCAATGATCGTTTTGAACACGCCCTTGATGAATTGCTGGGTATATACAGCCTTCCATAAGCGCGTGCGAAGGTTGCTTTTTTCGGATAACGACATAATCTCAATGCTATTCTACTGGAGGTTTCAACCTAATGGCCCGCATTACAATAGAAGACTGCATTCGCCAGTACCCCAACCGCTTTGAGCTGGTGCTGCTTGCTTCCCGCCGCGCCCGACAGATCATGCGGGGCCATGAACCCCAGATCGATGTGGGAGACACCTACAAGCCGGCCGTGATGGCGCTGCGGGAGATTGGCAAAGGTGCCATCACCTGGGAAGCCTTGTATGCGCTGGATGAGCAGGAAAGGCAGGCGCAGTTGGAAGCCGCCGCTGCCGCAGAGTCGGAAGATGGCGAGTGGTCTGATTCCGGAGCGCAGTGAGCCGAATCTTTGAGATTACCGAGAAGGTAGCTGCATACTACCCCAAGGCCGATCTCGACCTTATTAACCGAGCCTACGTCTACTCAGCGCAGGTACATGCCGATCAGAAACGCCGTTCGGGCGAACCCTATCTCAACCATCCGCTGGCCGTAGCCGATATTCTCGCCAGCCTGAAACTGGACGAGGCCAGCATCGTCACCGGCCTTTTACACGACACGGTGGAGGATACCTGTGCCACGCTAGGCGACATCAAGGAACGCTTTGGGTCCAACGTCGCCGAGCTTGTCGATGGCGTGACCAAGATCGGCCAGATTCCCTTTACCTCCTCGGAACACAAGCAGGTGGAGAACTATCGCAAGATGCTGCTGGCTACGGCCAAGGATCTGCGCGTATTGCTGGTGAAGCTGGCCGACCGTCTGCACAACATGCGCACGCTCGAGCATATGCCGGCCAAGAAGCGCCTGGCCATCGCCACCGAAACCATGGAAATATATTCGCCACTGGCGCACCGCCTGGGCATTCACTGGATTAAACAGGAACTGGAAGATCTCGCTTTCGCGAATATTCATGTTGAGGATTACAAGGAAGTTTCCGAGCACATGGCCAGCCATGTTCATAGCCTCGACAAGACGCGAGAACGGCTTGAGATGCTGTTGCAGGAGGCGCTGGGTCGCCAGGGGCTGGAGGCGAAGGTGCAGGGACGAATGAAGCACCTCTACAGCCTGTACGAGAAAATGCAGCGCAAGCATGTCGATTTCGATGAGGTTTATGACCTGGTGGCTTTTCGCGTACTGGTGCACGACACGCCTGCCTGTTACCAGGCTCTGGGTCTGATCCACAGCATGTATCGGCCGGTACCGGGCCGTTTCAAGGACTATATCGCCCTGCCCAAGCCCAATGGCTATCAGTCACTGCACACCACCGTTATCGGGCCGGATAATTACCGCATCGAGGTGCAGATCCGCACCGAGTCCATGCATCGCTATGCCGACTACGGCGTCGCGGCGCACTGGCTGTATAAAGGCGGCGCACCTGACCAGGATCAGGAGCAATTCCGCTGGCTGTCGCAGCTGACTGAACTCTTGCAGGATAGCGAGAATCCCGGCGAGTTTCTGGAAAATGTGCGCCTCGACCTGTTCGTGCAGGAGGTCTATGTGCTCACCCGTGATGGTGACATCATCTCCCTGCCGCGTGGCGCGCTACCGCTGGATTTTGCCTATGCTATTCACACCAATGTCGGTAATCGCTGCATCGGGGTACGCATCAATGGCCAGTCGGCCGATTTTCTCACCCAATTGCAGAATGGCGACCAGATCGAGGTGCTCACCGATCCGGAGCAGACGCCCAGCCGCCAGTGGCTGCAATATGTGCGCACGCCCAAGGCCCGCCAGGCCATTCGCCAATGGTTCCGGCGCCAGGAACGCGAGGCCAGCGTCCAGCTGGGCAAGCAGATTTTCGCAGACATTATGGGCAAGGATGCGGTGATTACCGCGGGCCTTCTCAAGGATTTCGATACCAACACGGATAAGGAATTCATGGAGAAGCTTGGCCACGGCATGATTTCGATGGAAGAGCTGCTCAAGGCAGTTGACCGCAAAGAGGCTAGGCCGTTGAACGTGAAGGGGCTTTCCCATACCGTCATTCAGACGGCCAACTGCTGCATCCCGTTGCCTGGCGACCCGGTCTTGGGCCGCTTTGAACACGGTAGTGGCATTCGCATCCACCATCGCGATTGCGAAGAGGTAAGCAAGGATAAGAAGGCCTCATGGATGGAGGTGCGCTGGAAGGGTGAGGAAGGGAAGCTCTATCCCACCGCCATCGAAGTAAAAACGGAAAACCGCCGGGGTATGCTGGCCGATGTGTCCAGCGTGATCGCCGAGTCGGACGCCAATATCGAAGATCTGAAAATTCGCCAATTAGGTGGCTCCATGACCACCTTGCATGTCCTGCTTGAACTGGCCGACCGGACGCACCTGGCCCGGGTGATGCGCAGCATTCATGCCCTTAAAGGCGTGGTCAAGGTGAGCCGTAATATCCAGGCCTCGGCTAGCCACAAGAGCGCGAAGCTGGAACGACGAAGCACCAGGGGTTTCGCCGAAACGATCAGGAATATGGTCAGCAAGGGTCTTAGGCGCTAGCTAAGGAAGCGCTGATTTATTCAGTGCTTCCGCGCAGCCCATGGATGGGCTGCCAAATCAAGTCCGTAAGAGCTTGATTTGTAAGTAAAGGGGAAATCGTATTTTTCCCTTTAAGTTCTGATTTATTGCGGGGCGCAATAGATCAAAATATCCCTAAGCAAAAGGAGGAGAAATGCCTGACATTAAATGTATACACTCGGGTGCGGCGCCCAAGGCGGTCGGGCCATACAGCCAGGCGGTGGTGCATGGCGGGCTGATGTTTGCATCGGGGCAAATCGGGCTGGACCCGGCCAGCGGTCAGCTGGTTGCGGACGACGTGATCACCCAGGCTGGGCAGGTGATGAAAAACCTTGAGGCGGTATTGGCCGCCGCGGGTAGCGGCCTGAACGATATTCTCAAGGTGTCGATCTACTTGACGGATATGGGGGATTTCGCTGCCGTGAACAAGGGCTATGCCGAATGGCTGGGTGATCACCGCCCAGCCCGCGCCACGGTTGCCGTTGCCGCGCTTCCGCTGGCGGCCAGGATAGAAATGGATGTGGTGGCTAGGGTGTCGGTCTAAGGGACGAAGACAGCACTTTAGCCAAAGGCCCTCGTTTTCTCGCGCTCTCTTTCAGCCTCCTACGGCGCACAGGCCCAGGAGCAGCATGCCAATTACAGGTGGATTGTTACGATGCCTTGACGACTTTGCCCGAGCGCAGGCAGCTGGAACAGACGCGGATCGATTTCATTCGGTTGGCAATCACGGCACGCATTCTATGCAGGTTGGGCAAGAAACGCCTTCTCGTCGTATTGTGAGCATGGCTGACGTTATTACCGCTCATCGGCCCCTTACCGCAAACCTCACAACGCTTGGACATCTTACTACCCCCGTTTTTTGGACGCCGAACTTTAGGCGAAGCCAGTCCGGCATTCAAGGGCCTAAATGTATTATTGCACCAGTGTGCCCGGAGTTTGCAAGGCCATATTGAGGCGGCAGGCTGCGTCGTTCATGCTTGCTGGTATGTACAAGGCGTTCATGCAGTCCATCGAGTCTTTGGCTGGCATTGGCCCAGCGCTGGCTAAAAAGCTTGCCGGGCGTGGTTTTCGCTGTGTTGGCGACCTGGTGCTGCATTTTCCCAAGCGCTATGTGGATGACCGGGATAGCGTTCCTATTAGGCAGCTACAGCCTGGTTGTGAGGTCCGCACGCATGGCCGGGTGGTATCCGTGCAAGGCAGGGGCAGCCGAGGCAAGGGCCAGGCCATCGTCATCATTGAGCACGATGAGGTCCGGCTGTTACTACGATTCTTCCACTCACCTTTCCTGTTGCGCGATGCTCGCCTGAAGCCTGGTCGCGAGCTCAGCGTGCGCGGCGTGCCCGACTGGCAGAGCGGCGGATGGCAGATGCTTCACCCCAAATGGTCGGTTCAGGAACAGCATCAGCCGGGTTGGCTGGCCGAGTACGGTTCCGTCGCCGGCCTGTCAGGCGTGCGCATGGCCAAACTGGTCGATGCCGCCTTCGAGCGGCTGCCGGACGGAGTTTCCAGTCCGCTGGATTCAGTGCTGCCGCAGCATCCTACCCTTGTTCAGGCGCTAAGGCTGATCCATCACGTGCCTGATGATGGTCCGGATACGCCGGAAGTGCGCCAGTCGCATGAAAGGCTGAAGCTGGAAGAGCTGTTGCCGTATTTATTTTTGATGAACCAGAAACGGGCGCAGGCACAGGTTGCCGCAGCACCTCTAAAAGGCATGAACCTATGCCAACGACTGATTGAGTCGCTGCCTTATCCGCTGACCGATGCGCAACAGCAGGTTTGGCACGATATCCGGCATGATCTGAACAGCGGCAGGCGCATGCATCGACTGTTGCAGGGTGACGTTGGTGCCGGCAAGACCTGGGTGGCGGCCCTGGCCATGATTACGGCCGTCGACCATGGCGGCCAGTCTGCATTGATGGCCCCGACTGAGGTGCTGGCGGCCCAGCATGCCAGACATATGGATGATTTATTGAGCCCGTTGGGCATTGAGGTGGCATTGCTGCATGCCGGCATGCGCGCCGCTGAGCGCCGCGACGCGCTTGCCCGCCTGGCCTCGGGCGATATCCAGGCCGTGGTTGGCACGCATGCACTGATCTCTCCGGATGTTTGCTTCAAGCGTCTTTCGCTCGCCGTTGTCGATGAGCAGCATCGTTTCGGCGTGCGGCAGCGCTGGGCGCTGGCTGAGTTGGACCACAATGTACACCTGTTGGCCATGACCGCCACGCCCATTCCGCGCAGCCTGGCCCTGGCACTGTATGGCGATATGGATCTTAGCCTGATGCATGGCATGCCGCCGGGTCGTAAGCCGGTGCATACGACGGTGATAGCTCCAACTTCGAAGACAAAACTTGCCGAGGGCATGGCGCGCATGTTGGATCAGGGCGGGCATATATACTGGATCGTGCCGCGCATCGACGAGGATGAGGATGGCGCATCCGTGCAGCAGCGAGCCGCCGAGTTGGAGAAGCGCTTCCCGGCGGCAGGAGTGCGCGGCCTGCACGGCCGCATGACGGGCGCGGAGAAGAAAGCGACGCTGCAAGCATTCAGCCAGGGTGAATGCCGGCTGCTGGTGTCCACCACCGTTGTGGAAGTGGGCGTCAATGTGCCGCAAGCGCGCGTGATCGTCGTTGAGCAGGCAAACCGCTATGGCCTGGCGCAGCTACATCAGCTCAGAGGCAGGGTGGGGCGCTCACGGGATCAGGGCTACTGTGTGCTGATCCCCGCCGAGGATGCCGGCGAAGCGGCGCGCTCGCGCCTGGCGCGCATGTGCGCGCTGCATGATGGGCTGAAACTGGCGGAGCTGGATATGCAGCTGCGAGGCGCCGGGGATGCGATTGGCACCCGCCAGAGCGGTGAGGCGGGCTTCCGGCTGCTGGATATCGCACGCGACGCGCAGCTCATCCAATATTGGCATCAGCATTATCCTGATTTTCACCCCGCCGAAGACATCTTACGCTTTTGGCGGCCGGCGGCATCTTCCACCGACTGATTGCCCGTCAACGCAAGCCCCCTAAAGTCGGAGGCATTCGGAGCGATACCTATATACACCGTTATTCAGGCAAGGAAGCCAATGCACCTTAAGCTGATGCGTTACATCACAGACACAATATGGAATTTATGCGGAGATTCACCCATGAAGCGATGCAGGATGCATCACTGGAGCCAAGGATGGCCCTTCAGCCTTCGGGCCCATTGTTTGAGTGACCCATGCTGAGCATGGGTCAGGCGGCGATTGCCGGTGACCCGAAGCCGGACTGGCCGCAAATTGTTGATCAGCTGTTGTCGGATGAATACCAGCGAATCGCCGCGCTTGGGAAGCAACGTGGCGTCGAAGTAAGCAAACATCTATGCGCCAGCATTGATGAACGCATGTGCCTGCTTCGCAGCAAATTGAATAAAAAGCGGGCTAGGCTGCTTGCTAAAATGCTCAAAATGGACCACGTGATGTGCCGCTTTGATACGGCCTACGATCTGCTGATAAAACCACGATATCGAAGCTGACCGGCGCGTTATTAATCAGAGCGGCCTTTCGCCGATGACGTTTCTTTATGCGCTGCCGCGAGGCAATGCAGCAAATGATCGGGGTCCAGCGGCTTGCTGAGCAGTTTTATATTCAGGCTTGGGGAGATTTCCGCATCCGTATAACCGGTGATGATAAAGATGGGCGTTTGATCGTTGGCTTGGCGGATAATGCTGGCGATTTCCAGACCATCCATTTCAGGCATGACAAAATCGAGGATGATGCCCGACAACTCGCTGCGGTAGATGTGCCATAGCTCCATCACTTGCCTGCCGCCGCTGGCCACATGCACCTGATGCCCATTGGCGCGCAGGATGTCCGCCAACGACTCTCGAACATCGGGATCATCATCAGCCAAAAGCAGCTTCATCGGCGGGCCCATGGGTTGGGGAGCCGGTTCGGCCACGGGTATGAGCAGGCTGATGATTGTGCCCTCTCCCCGGACGCTTTCTATTTCCATGGCACCGCCGATCTGCTCGATATAGCTGTGCGTGCTTGACAGGCCAAGCCCCGTTCCCTGGCCGACGGCGCGGGTGGTGAAAAATGGTTCGGCACAACGCTTTATCATCTCATCATCCATGCCGGAGCCATTGTCGCGCACACGAATGGCGGCCAAGCCGTCGCTTGCCTCCAGTTCAATGGCGATTTCACCGCTGCCGTTCTTTTCGCTGGCATTGATGGCATCGCGAGCGTTGGTGGCAAGCTCGAAAACGGCTTGCTGAAGGTGGATCGGATCGGCGATGACGCTTAATCCCGGCGATTTGATGTTGATGTTGATGGATATGCCCCGGGGCACTGCCGGCCGGATAAGCGGCAGCGTGTCTTCCAGAAGCTTGCGCAGGTGGATCTGGCGCTTCACGGTCGGCTGCTGGCGCGAAAAAGTGAGCAGGTGGCGAATAAGCTCCGCGGCGCGCTGGATAAGGCCGTTCATCCGCTCAATGCGCTGTTGTTCCTTGGGCAGCGTCACCGTCATGCTCAGCAGGTTAAGATGACCGAGCAGGGCGGCCATGATGTTATTGAATTCGTGCGCCATGCCGCCCGCCAGGGTGGCCACGGATTGCAGGCGCGACACCTGATCTAGCTGCCTGGCCCGCCGGTCGCGCTCACGCAGGTCAATCTGCGTGCCGACAAAGCCCTCCTTGGTGGCGGTGATCTGGGCCCAGATCTGGATGATCTCTCCAGACTTGGCGATGTTGTTAATGTCGCCGGCCCAGTGCCTGGCGCTATCCAGTTGCTGCCGCATCTGCTGATAAAATTCCGCCGGGTGAGAATTCGATTTCAGGATGCCCATGCTCTGGCCAATCACTTCGTCCTCTTCGTAGCCATAGAGCTTGAGGAATGCATGGTTGACGTGCTGGAAGCGGCCGTCGCCGTCAGCGATGAACATGGCATCGCGGCCGGACTCAAAGAGTGAGCGAAGCGCCGTGGTCAAGTACGCATCAGACATGAATATTTTCCATGAGCCAGTCTTCCACCAGTGCGCGCATTTCAGTCAGCCTTGCCGCATTAGCGGCCTCGAAACGAAGGACCAGGCCCGGCTGGGTGTTTGAGGCCCGCAGCAGGGCAAAGCCATCTTCAAAGCGCAGACGCATGCCGTCAACATCGATGATGTCGAAGCCTTGCGCTGAGAAATGCTCTTTGGCTTGATCGACCAGCTCAAATTTGCGCTCATCCGGACAATCCAGGCGGATTTCCGGAGTGCTCACGGCTTCAGGTAGATCGCTGAATAACCGCGACAGCGGCTTGCCGCTGGCGGCGATGACCTCCATGAGCCTGGCACCGGCGTAAATGGCGTCGTCAAAACCGAAATAGCGGTCGGCGAAAAAGATGTGACCGCTCATTTCTCCCGCAAGCATGGCGTTGGTCTCCTTCATCTTGGCCTTGATCGGCGAATGGCCCGTCTGCCACATAATGGGCCTGCCGCCACGATTCGCGATATCATCATACATGCGTTGCGAACACTTGACCTCGGAGATGACCGTGGCGCCCGGGTGGCTTTCGAGCAAGCGGCGGGTCAGCAACAGTAACAACATATCTCCCCATACAATGCCTCCCCGCTCATCGATCACGCCAATGCGGTCGCCATCGCCGTCGAAACCGATGCCCAGGTCGGCGCCATGCGCTTTCACGGCACTGGTCAGGTCGCACATATTGGCCTCAATGGTGGGATCAGGGTGATGATTGGGAAAATTACCGTCCGGCTCGCAAAACAGTTCAATCACCTCACAGCCTAGCGCGCGGTATAAGGGGGCCGCGACGACTCCTGCCGGACCGTTGCCGGCGTCAATGACCACCTTCATCGGTCGCTGTAGTTTGATGTCATCAATCAGGTGCCGCCGGTATGCCGGCACAATGTCCTTCACTGTCGCGCAGCCTTGGGGTACGGACGCATGAGCATCAGTTTTCATCATTTGCCGCCGCAACGACTGAATATCATCCCCATGCAGGGATTCAAGGCCGCGCATGAACTTGAAGCCATTGTATTCGGCCGGGTTATGGCTGCCGGTAATCATGATACAGCCGGCGGCCTGCCAGTGGTGAACGGCGAAATAGGCCTGCGGCGTCGCACCCATGCCAATGTCGTAGACATCCACACCGGATGATATCAGGCCTGAGACGAGTCGCTCTTGCAACAGGGGGCCGGAAAGTCTGGCATCGCGGCTGACGATGACGGGCCGCTTATGATCAGTGCGAAGAAGGGCGGCGTATGCCCTGCCAAGTCGGTAGGCGAAGTCATTGCCAAGATCCTGCTCGGCGATACCACGTATGTCGTAAGCACGAAAAATGTGCGTAGGGACTTCGCTCATGTGCAGGTGCTGGCGGAACAGCCAGCCAGGCAAGAAATACGTTCAAGGGTAGACGAAAATATGCGTGCGCGATCAACAATCGGCCCTGTGCGCATGTCAGGATTTGGGAACTCGAAAGCAGGCATGCCAAAAACCCGAAAGTCAACCCAGGGGAAAGTTTTACCGACGCTCCGCGCGTACGGCCAGAGCTTGGACATAATTTGCCCCCGTATGCAAAATTTCCTTGACCTTTAGATGGATCGCCTCGCCCTCTCTCAGGGTCAGCGAAAAAGTCGTTCCTGCCATGATGCGGAGATCGGGAATCGAGATGGCCAGCCCACCCTTGCGTTTTTCAACCAGTAATGGCCAGTGGCGCGCCTCCTTGGGGTCGGCATAGCCGGACAGAGCGCCCTTGCCAAGATGCACATGTTTCTGAAAGAACTCGACGCCCAGGCGATGCTCGCCGGGTTTGATTTCCTTCATCCAGCGCACATAACCCAATCGCGGGGTATCCACCATTTGTGGTATCCAATGCAGGCCTACGATACAGTCGATCACCTCGGTTTTTGGCATCTCGAATGAAATGCGCTCCAGTTGCGCTCCCGTATCGGAAATGTCGATGAGCGACCATGCTTCAGCCAGCAGGCTGTCATGCGGGGCATATTCATATTCGCCGTAGTGCAGGAGTGAATAGGCCTGCACGATGGCCTTGTCCGCCCGCCATTCCAGCGCCGCCTTGGCGCCAGGCGATTCCTTGCGCGAGGCTGCGCGCTTGCGGTGGTGCAGGGCATCGAGAATGGCGCAGCCGCCGCGGATCGTGGCTTGCAGCTCTTCCTCGGTATGAAGATCATGCTTCTGCAGGTCAGGATTGCCCAGCACGGTTTCCATGCGGTTGACCGCCGTGACCAATCGGTCGAGAAATTTGTCCAGCGGAATAATGATTAGATCGCTGGGTGGATCAGCCGGCAATGATGAGGCCACAATCGGGGCATCGTGCGGCCGCGCTATGAATGTGAGCATGAGGCTGCTGTCGGGAATATCAGGGGCAGGGTCACCCCTTCGCCAGTGGATGGGCTTGAGCACGCCGATATGGTTTTCCAGTTCCTTCATGATCATTTTCTGCTCAGAGCTGGATTTGCTGAAAAAGTCGAGTTTCCGCACCATTTCATACAGCACTATGCAGCGATGGAGCCGTTCGCGCTCTCGCTCTGCGCTGTCCTCCAGCAATGGGGAGACACCCAGACCCAGGCGGGAAAGATCCATCACCTGGCGTACGGCAATGACAGCCTGAGGGCGGTGGTTTTTCAGGCCCTGGCGCAATACCTGCTCGGCCACTTCCAATGCATCGGCCACCATGCCAACCAGGATACGGTATAGCTTTGTTTGTGTTTTGGCTTCCTTCTGCACCATTTCCACCGCGATCTTGTGGGCATTGAGGACAGCGGCGGTGAGCTCCGAATCAAACAGCACCAGCTCGCGCTGGAAGCGCTGTAATACCTTAAGCCTGAAATGCAGGGGCAACAGGGGGTTTGAGTTGAGTCTGGCAAGATAGCTTTTCATGCTGCGGCGCAGTTCCTCGGCCTCATGCGACGAAGAGCTTGTGACATAGCTGGCTAAACGCTTTTCAATATCGACGAAGGGTAAGGTTACGGCATCGGTAAGTAATTCGGCCTTGCCCAGATTCAATTTTTGCGGGTGTAGTCTGAGATTGGTGTCCAGTTCGAAAGATACCGTTTCAACCAATTTTTTGGCGTCGGAAGGAGAAGGTCCCGTCATAGAATTCGCCTCTGGTCATTCATGCCTGGCATGTCCGCGCTTCCAGATGGACCGATTCGCTCGGGAAAGGCCGTTTCGTAGACGGTATGCCGCCTTATTTTCATCGGTGAATTATGACTCAGGATGAGCGCGAAACAATACTTAGTCGCCTGTCAGCAGTCTGTCGATGAGCTGCCCTACGCTGGGGATGCGGCCATTGGCGTAAAACGGATCGTTGGCGAATTTGTATGCCGCATGGCCGGCAAACATCAGATGCCCGTCCGGATCAGCGCCATGGGCGATTTCCTGCAAGGTCTTTTGGATGCAGAAGCTTCTCGGGTCGGCCTTCCTGCCCGTCGTGCCCTGCTCGTTGCACGCCCAGTTGCTGAACCGGCACTGCGACAGGCAGCCCATGCAGTCAATCTGCTCCTGGCGAATTTCAGCCGCCTTGTCTTGCGTGACGAAAACGAGGGTGGATTCGGGCGTGGTCAACACCTTGCCAAAACCCTCGGCGATCCATGCTTCAGCGCGCTGTTTGTCATGCGGGGTGACATAGACGATGCGCTGGCGCACGCCGAAGCGGAATTCAGCCGTGTGGTCGCCAGTCGGTTCCGGCACATAGGCGACCTGCCGCTCGCTGCGCTGCTGCAATTCATGCAGGAATGCATTGTTGACGGCCGAGGAATAAAAGCCAGTCGGGCTGAAATGATTCAGAAAGACATCGCCTTCCTTCAGCGTAAGCAGCTTTGATTTCCATGCATCGGAAATGGGACTTTCCTGGGTGAGCAGCGGGCGCGTGCCAAACTGGAAGGCAATCGGTCCAATATCGGGATTGTCGAGCCAGTCCTGCCACTCGCGCAAATACCAGACGCCACCAGCCATGAAGATCGGCGTCTCCCGCAAGCCAAATTCGTTCATCAGCGCGCGAATTGCTGCCACGCGAGGGTAGGGGTCGCCTGGCTTGTTGGGGTCCTCACTGTTGGATAAGCCGTTGTGGCCGCCAGCCAGCCACGGGTCTTCATAGACCACGCCGCCCAGCCATTCCCTGTGTTTATGATAGGAGCGTTTCCACAGAGCCTTGAAAGCGCGCGCCGAAGAGACAATTGGATAATAATATAAGCCATACTGGGCGGCGATGGGGGCGATGCGGAAAGGCATGCCCGCGCCGCAGGTGACACCATGCACGAGATCTTTAGCTTCTGATAACACACCATGCAGCACTTGCTCGGCAGCGGCCATCTCCCACAACACGTTCATATGAATGCGGCCGTTGCGGCCGGCGATGTCGTGGGCGGCCCTGGCCTGGCTGATGCCGCCTTCGATGGAGTAGGCGATCAGTTCCTCATGACGTTCACGCCGCGTTTGACCGCGATAGACCAGTGGGATGATTTCGCCGTTGGCGTCGAGCTTGTCGGCATTGACGGCGGAAAAGGTGCCGACGCCTCCCGCTGCCGCCCACGCGCCCGAGCTGATACCGTTGGATACGGCCACGCCCTTGCCTCCCTCAACTAGCGGCGGAACTTCTCCCCCCGAGATCAGCACAGGCTTAAGTTGTTTCAAGGTCTCACCCACCCGGTTTCAATAGTCTGAAATATGCCTGAAATATGCCATGCAAAGTCATTGCGGGCAGCGGATCTAAGGCGTTCATACGGCACATGCTAACCCTTAATGCAAGCCGTTCACAAGTCAGAACCGTGCAATATTTCCCTGATGGATCAAGCGAGAAGCCGATGGGCGTTGCATTCCGGCCAAATCATCGCCGCGAATCACGCACGCTCGCTCTTTGCCTCCAGGCAAGGGCACTTGCCGTTATCGGCATGGGGCTTACAATGCGGCGTTTCATTTAGGCGGAGGATATTCATGCGGTTACTGGGCGAGGCATTGACGTTTGATGACGTGTTGTTGGTGCCTGCTGCCAGCAACGTCCTACCCAAGGATGCCGACGTGGGCGCCCGTCTGACGCGAAAAATTCACTTAAACATCCCCATTATGTCATCGGCCATGGATACGGTAACCGAATCGCGCACGGCCATATGCCTGGCTCAGGAAGGCGGTATTGGCGTGCTGCACAAGAATATGCCCGTCGACGAGCAGGCGCACGAGGTGCGCAGGGTCAAGCGCTTCGAGGCCGGCGTGGTCAAGGAACCGATGACGGTGACGCCGCAAACCACGCTTGCCGACGTACGCGCGCTCAGCGCCGCGCAGAGTTATTCCGGCTTCCCCGTGCAGGACGTGGACGGCAAATTGTGCGGCATCATTACCAACCGCGACGTACGTTTCGAGGAGCGCGGTGATATTCCGGTTGGCGAGCGCATGACGCCGCGTGAACGCCTAGTCACGGTTGCCGAAGGCACCGACCTTGCCGCTTGCCGAAAGATTTTTCGTCAGCACCGCATCGAAAAGCTGCCAGTGGTGGACAAACAGTTCCGTCTGGTCGGCATGGTCACCGTGCGCGATATGGAAAAGGCAAAGGCCTTTCCGCATGCTGCCCGCGACGATCATGGCCGCCTGCTGGTCGCCGCCGCCATTGGCGTGGGCGATGCCGAGTTGCAACGCTTCGAGGGTCTGTTGACCGAGGGCGTGGATGCCGTGGTGGTGGATACGGCGCACGGGCATTCATCCGGCGTCATTGAGCAGGTGCGTCAGATCAAGCGCCTGCATGGCGATGACGTGCAGATCATTGCCGGCAACGTGGCCACCGCGAATGCGGTGCGCGATCTTATCGAGGCTGGCTCCGACGCCATTAAGGTTGGCATTGGGCCGGGCTCAATCTGCACCACGCGTGTAGTCAGCGGCGTCGGCGTTCCACAGGTGACGGCCATCGCCGAGTGCGCCGCGCAAGCCAATGGCAGCGGCGTGTCCATTATTGCTGATGGCGGCGTTCGTTTTTCCGGCGACGTGGCCAAGGCCTTTGCCGCCGGCGCATCGGTGGTGATGATTGGTTCGATGTTCGCTGGCACGGATGAGGCGCCGGGTGAGACCATTCTCTATCAGGGTAGAACCTACAAGGCTTACCGCGGCATGGGTTCGCTGGGAGCCATGAAAAAGGGCAGCAAGGACCGCTATTTCCAATCCGAGGTCGATGAGCCGTTGAAACTGGTGCCCGAGGGCATTGAGGGGCGCGTGCCCTACCGCGGCCCGCTGTCGGCCATCCTGCATCAGCTGGTAGGCGGCCTGCGCGCCGCCATGGGTTATACGGGTTGCGCGACGATCCGTGAGATGAACGAAAAGGCTGAGTTCGTGCGCGCCACCACGGCCGGTATCAACGAGGGCCATGTGCACGACGTCACCATCACCGAGGAAGCGCCGAATTACCGCCTGGATATGTAGTCCACAGGCTAGGGAAGTGTTTATTGATTCAGCGCGCGCGGCCTATGGACGGGCTGCCAAAGCGGGAACGTCAGTGACCGGCTTGCAAGCAGAAACAAAACCTTGCCTTTGTTTCTGCGAACTGATTTTTGGCAGGATGCCAATAACTCAGCATCGACCTAGGAAAACAGAAGGACTCGCCAATTGGAACGCATACTGATTCTGGACTTTGGTTCGCAATACACGCAGCTCATCGCTCGCCGTATCCGTGAAGCGCATGTGTATTGCGAGATTCATCCATGCACGGTGTCTGCCGAATTCATCCGTGATTTCGGGGCTAAAGGCATCGTCCTTTCCGGCGGACCGGCCAGTGTTCTGGCCGAGGATGCGCCGGGCGTGGACGCTTCGGTGTTCGGGCTGGGCGTGCCTGTGCTGGGCGTGTGCTACGGCATGCAGTTGATGACCCATATGCTGGGCGGCGAAGTGGGTCAGGCACATCATCGCGAGTTCGGCCGGGCGCAGTTGAGTGTTGATGACGCTCATGGCCTGTTTGCACCGGTGGCGGGCGAAGGCCAGGTCGAGGTATGGATGAGCCATGGTGATCGTATCGAGACGCCGCCATCCGGTTTCGTCACCATCGCCCATACGGCCAATGCGCCGCATGCGGCCATGGCCAACCATGATCGCCGCTTCTACGGCATCCAGTTTCACCCCGAGGTGGCGCATACGCCGCAGGGCTCGGAAATCCTGTCGCATTTCGCCCGTGCGATCTGCGCCTGTTCCGGTTCCTGGACCATGGGCTCTTACATTGAAACCGCCAAGCGGCAAATCCGCGAACAGGTGGGCGATGGCAAGGTGCTTTGCGCCCTCTCCGGAGGCGTGGACTCTTCGGTGGCGGCGGTGCTCATCCATGAAGCTATCGGCGATCAGCTTACCTGCGTGTTCGTTAACAACGGCCTGCTTCGCCTGGGCGAGGCTGAAAAGGTGCAACAGATCTTCCGCGACCAGTTCAAAATTAGGCTTGATTATGTCGAGGCTGAGGAGCGTTTTTTGAGGCTGTTGTCCGGCATCGTCGACCCGGAGGAGAAGCGCAAGCACATAGGCCGAGAGTTTATTGCTATTTTCGAGGAAGAGGCCGGCAAGATCGGCAAGGTCGATTTCCTCGCTCAGGGCACGCTTTATCCGGATGTGATCGAGTCGGTGTCGTTCAAGGGGCCTTCCGCGGTGATCAAGAGTCATCACAATGTAGGTGGCCTGCCCGAGTGCATGAAAATGCAGCTGGTGGAGCCTTTGCGTGAGCTGTTCAAGGACGAGGTGCGTGAGCTTGGCCGCGAGCTGGGCATTCCCGAGGATATTATCAGCCGCCAGCCATTTCCAGGGCCAGGTCTTGCAATACGGTGCCTGGGTGCGGTCACAAGAGATTACCTAGATATGCTGCGCTTGGCTGACGCAATTGTGCTGCAGGAGATCAAGTCGGCCGGTTTGTACCGCAAGATATGGCAGAGCTTTGCCGTGTTTCTGCCGGTGCAGTCTGTAGGCGTTATGGGTGATGAGCGCACCTATGAGAACTGCATAGCGTTCAGGGCGGTGGAGTCCGTCGATGGAATGACGGCTGATTTTGCCCATCTGCCGCATGATTTGCTGGCCAAGATTGCCAATCGCATCATTAACGAGGTACGCGGCGTCAACCGCGTGGTCTACGACATCACCTCCAAACCACCGGGGACAATCGAATGGGAATGAATATGAACTTGCCTGTGAAAACCGCATTGCTACTGGCCTTGTGCGCCATGCTGCCAGCTTGTAGCCAGCAGTATGATGAGCATGGCAAAACCCCAAATGAGATTGCTGCGGAGAACCGCGAGGACGGCAAGGTCTTTTTGGCTGCCAACAGTGAAAGGCCGGATGTTATCGAGACCGGTAGCGGCTTGCAGTACCAGGTGTTGCGCGCAGGAGATGGCCCTAAGCCCACGGCGCGCAATACGGTCAAGGTGCATTACCTCGGAACACTGATTGACGGCACCAAGTTCGACTCGTCCTATGATCGTGGCGAGCCTGCCGTGTTTCCGCTGAATCGTGTCATCAGCGGCTGGACTGAAGGATTGCAGTTGATGAGTGTGGGTAGCAAATACCGCTTGTTTCTGCCTTCGAACCTGGCCTACGGCAGCAAGGGCGCTGGCGATTTGATAGGTCCGAATGCGACGCTGATTTTTGAAGTCGAACTGCTGGGTATCGAGAATTAGCGGGGAATTAAGGTATGTTTGATCGTTTAACGGAAAAACTGGGAGGAATCGCCGAGCGGCTGCGGGGTGCTGCGCGCGTTTCCGAGGCCGATCTCGACAAGACGCTACGCGAAATGCGTATCGCCTTGCTCGAGGCGGACGTGGCGCTGCCGGTAGCGCGGCAGCTCATAACCCATGTGCGTGAGCGCGCACTGGGCGCTGACGTGGCCAAGAGCCTCAACCCCGGCCAGGTTATCGTTAAAATCCTGCATGACGAGCTGGCCAATACCCTTGGCGGCGAACGGCGTGAACTTGATCTTTCCCGGATCCCTTCGGTCATTCTGTTATGTGGTCTTCAAGGCGCGGGCAAAACAACCACGGCCGGCAAGCTGGCGAAGATGCTGGCGGCTCAGGGTAAAAAAGTGGCGCTGACCAGTGTGGATGCTACCCGGCCAGCGGCGCGTGAACAGTTGCAGGTGCTGGCTGGCCAAGTGGATGTGCCGTACGTATCGGGCGATGGTAGCAAAGCTCCAATCATGGCCGCCTCGGCACTTGATCAGGCGCGCACGGCGGGCTTGCACGTGCTCATTCTCGATACCGCTGGCCGCCAGGTGGTGGACGAAGCATTGATGGCCGAGATCGAGGCGGTTGGCAACGCCGTTAATGCGGCCGAGCGGCTGTTGGTAATCGACGCCATGACCGGCCAAACGGCGCTTGAGGTGGCCGAGCGTTTCCATGGTGCGGTCGAGCTATCTGGCTGTATTCTGACCAAGGCCGATGCCGATGCGCGCGGCGGGGCGGCGCTTTCGGTAGCGCAGGTTACCGGTGTGCCGCTACGTTTTGCCGGCACGGGCGAAAAACTGGATGCCTTCGAGGTGTTCGATCCGGCACGCATGGCTGGCCGCATCCTCGGCCAGGGTGATGTCGTGGGCCTGGTGGAGAAGGTCCAGGCCCATGTCGATCAGGAGACAGCGGAAAAGCTGGCCAAAAAGGCCAAGAAGGGCCAGTTCGACCTCATGGATTTCGCTGCCCAGCTTGATCAGATGCAAAAAATGGGAGGCATGGGCGAGATGCTGAAGATGATGCCGGGCATGCGCCTGCCCGAGGATGCCATGGATCAGGTCGATGAAAAGCCCATGCGCCGTATGCAGGCCATCATTTATTCGATGACCTCCCGAGAGCGGCAATATACCAAACTCATCAACGGCAGCCGCAAGCGCCGCATCGCCGCCGGTTCCGGCACCAGCGTGCAGGAGGTTAACCAGCTTCTCAAGCAGTTCGCCCAGATGCAGAAGATGATGAAGAAGATGAAGGGCTCCAAAGGCAAACGGATGATGGCGCAACTGGCTGGCAAGCTTGGCGGTATGGGGGGAGGCATGCCCGGCATGCCAAAGATGTAATCAGTATTTTCTTTAACTGCGATGGGTCATTTTCAAACGGGCGCTCTTACATCCATTTGGTAAGTTAATATGTGGAAAGCAGCAGTCGAATATGCTAGACTGGTTATCACTTCTATCTTTAGTTCCTGAGCGGCGTTCGCGCTGGAAGGAAAAGAATTACGGCATTGTGTCGTAACAGGAGGTGGTTCATGAAGAAGTTCCTAGCGGGTTTACTGATCATTCCATTTCTGATCGTGGCTATGATATCCGTCGCACAGGCCGACGGATCGGCCACCAGCACTATGGCGAATATAGCCATGCATCTGAACCATTATCCGTCCGATAGCGAGAAGAAGACCCTTGAGCGGATTGTCATGGATGATCATGCGACGGCGGGTGAAAAGGCGCTGGCCGGGGCGTTGATGCGGATGCAACATCAGATTGGCGGGGCCGATGTGAAGAAGTTGCGGGCATTGAAGGCGGACGACCATGCCAGTGACGATGAGAAAACCTTGGCCGGTGTGCTGCTTGGCCTGAACCATCAAGCCACGGCGATGGACAAGAAGCGACTGCAAACGCTGAGCGACTGAGGGCGGCAAGCGTTCCACTTGCTCTACGTTATGTGACTGATTTGCTGACTAGCGTTAGGTTTCCCCATCATTCGGAGGGAACATGCCATATTTCAGCATTCAAACCAATGTGGACATCCCGCAGCAGGAGCATGCCGATTTTCTGCAGAAGGCATCGACAACGGTCGCTACCGTACTTGGCAAGCCGGAGAGCTATGTCATGGTCAGCCTGGAGGCCGGCCAGCAGATGATGTTTGCCGGCAACGATGCGCCGTTGGCCTATCTGCAAATGCGAAGCCTTGGTCTACCCGCCGAGGCGACGAGTAAATTGTCAGCAACCTTGTGCGGCTTCATCGAGGATGAGCTGGGCATTGCCCCCGGCCGTGTCTACATCGAATTCGCCGGCCCCGAACGGTATATGTGGGGCTGGGACGGTGGCACGTTTTAGGGCGCTGGCATTCAACTTTGAATGGGCGCATTCATGTAATTATCGCCAGTCCCGGTTGGGCCTTGCGTTTTTGAGTAGAAAAAATCCTCTTCCATGCCTTGCCCCATACCCCTCGCGCGATTATAGTGCGCCGCCTGATTTTCGGAGGTAATGATTTATGGCAACAGTGATTCGCTTACAGAGAGGCGGCAGGAAGAAGCGCCCGTTTTATTCCGTGGTGGTGATGGATTCACGCGACCGCCGCGACGGAGCGTTCATCGAGAAGCTTGGCTATTTCGATCCCTGCAAGCATCCGGAAGTGATCGAACTCGATCAGGAACGGGCGAAGCACTGGATCAGCCAGGGCGCTATGGCCAGCGGCCGCGTGGTCAGCCTGCTCAAAGCCGCCGCCGAGGGTCCGGCGCGCGTCGAGAGACTGGAAAAGGAAGCTGCCACAAAGAGGGCTGCTGAAGAGGCAAAGAAGCAGGCCGAGGCCAAGGTCGCGGCTGATGCCAAGAAGGCCGAAGAGGCTGCTGCGGCCAAAGAGGCCGAAGCAGCAGCTGCCAAGGCAGCAGCCGCCGAGGCTGAGGCTGCGGAAGCGCCTGCCGAAGAAGCTGCCGCGGAGGCAGCGCCTGAAGAGGCTGCTGCGACCGAGGAGGCTGAGGCTGCGGAAGCGCCTGCCGAAGAAGCTTCGGGCAAGAAGGCCGAGGAAAAGACTGACGCCTGAACGTTTGCTAGAAGTGGGCACCGTCCAGGCCGTGCATGGCCTGAAGGGTGCGCTAAGCATTTATTCCCATACCCGGCCTGCCATTGGTGTCGCCGGGTATTCTTTTTGGTGGCTGGGCGATTCGGCAGATCATGCCAAGCGCTACAAGGTGTTTCGTTGCTGGCAACACGGCAAGCGGATTCTGGCCAGGCTCGAGGGCGTGAGCGATTGCGATACGGCGGCGTCCCTGAAAGGGGAGAAGGTCTGGGTGCCCGCCGCCGATATCGAGATTTCCGAAGACGAATATTTGTGGGAAAATCTGATTGGCTGCGTGGTGCGGGATATGGCATCGGAGCGCATCTTGGGCACGGTGACCGCCCTGGAAGAATACGGCGCTCAGGATATTCTCACCGTGCGCACGGCGGATGACGCTGATCAGCCGGGCGAATGGCTACTGCCGTTTGTCGATGATGTGGTGCTCGGTGTGGATGTCCATGAACGGTGCATAACGGTGCGCCTGCCCGAAGGAATGGATGCATGTTTCACGCCCAGCTCCTGACGCTTTTCCCCGAATTCTTTGACGCGCCGCTGGCGTGTTCGATTCCCAGGCGAGCCATCGAGGCAGGCATCGCGAGCGTGGACTGCGTGCAGATTCGTGATTTTGCCACCGACAAGCACCGTCGCGTCGATGATAATCCTTACGGCGGTGGACCGGGGATGGTGATGAAGCCCGAGCCGGTGGTCGCGGCGATCCGTCATGCGCGGAAGACGCAAGCGGAAACGTTAGTCGTGTTGCTCACGCCGTCCGGCGACCGCTTTGACCAGACTACGGCGCGCAAGTATGCCGGGCTGCCTGGCATCACGCTTGTATGCGGCAGGTACGAAGGCATCGATGAACGCGTGACGGAGCATGTCGATGCGCAACTGTCCGTTGGCGAGTTCGTGCTTTCCGGCGGCGAGCCTGCGGCAATGTGCGTGCTCGACGCCGTGATTCGCCTGTTACCGGGAGCGCTGGGAGACGCCGACTCGGCGCAACAAGACTCGCATGGCGAGGATGGTCTGCTCGACTGGCCGCACTATACGCGGCCGGAGGAATTTGAGGGCAGGCGCGTGCCGGACGTGCTGCTTTCCGGCAACCACGCCGCCATCGAGGCCTGGCGTCGTGATCAGGCGCGGACAAGATCAGAACAACGAAAGAAGGCACAGATGCACGGAGACACAGAGAGGGGATGAATGTTTGATTCTCACAGTCTCTGTGTTTCCGTGGTAGGTTTTGTATGATTTCTGTCGCCTTGGTGCATCATCCGGTGCTTAACCGTCTGGGGGAATCCACCACCACCGCCGTCACCTCCATGGACGTGCATGATTTTTCCCGTACATGCGCGATGTATGATGCCTCACCTGTCTATATCGTGCATCCGGCGCCGGGCATGCACGCGATGGTGAGCGATATATGCGGCTACTGGCTTGATGGCGAGGGTGGCAAGCGCAATCCCGGCCGCAAGCAATCGCTGCAAAATCTCCGCCTGGCCTACTGCCTGGAGGAGGTCATCGACCAGACTAGCGCTAATCTCTGGTACACTTCCGCCAGCCCGCCCGCAGCATCCACGACGCCAATCGAAGAAGTGGCGCGCATGGAAGGGCCACAGCTGATCGTTTTCGGCACCGGTTGGGGGCTTAATCATCATCATTTGCCAACGCCAACTGGATGGTTGTCAGCCATCGAAGGTATCGGTAAAGTGCGCCACCTTTCCGTCCGGGCGGCCTTGGCCATCTATCTGGACAGGCTAAGACGTTAAGTTTGGAGGCGACACATGCGTGCATTGGATGCGGTGACCCAGGATCAGTTGCGTGATGACATCCCCGATTTCCGCGAGGGCGACTCGGTGCGTGTGAACGTGCGCGTGGTCGACTACAAGGAAGGCAAGGGCGGCAAGGTAGATCGCCGCGAACGCATTCAGGCCTATGAAGGCCTGGTGATCGCCCGCCACAACAACGGTATTTCCAGCACCTTTACCGTGCGCAAGGTTTCCAGTGGCGTGGGTGTTGAGCGTATTTTTCCGTTTCATTCGCCCATGGTTGAGTCCGTCAAGGTGGTCAGCCGCGGCATGGTTCGCCGCGCTAAGCTCTTCTATCTGCGCAAGCTGTCCGGTAAGGCCGCGCGTATCCGCGAGAGGCGCTACTAGAGCCGCCCCCAGTTAGACCAAAAGGAGTCGAGGAGGGCTCCTTTTGGTCTTTTGAGTTCTCACGTTGGTAATCGTCTGCGTACATTGAATGCCCGTTACGCCTGCGCGATCAGCCTGCGCCACACATTGGCTGGTGACGCCACCGCCGCTATTCGTCATAATCACCGGCACCTAAAATAAACTGAATCGTTGATATCAAGACCGGCTGTAGCGCCGGTTTTGTCTATTCATTATTATGGTTTTTGGAGGATGAGATGACGGGCCGCGAGGATTTTTTTAACGCTCCATTGCAGGATGACGCGGTGCTGGCCGCCATCAAGGCCGAACTGGGCCGGCAGCAGCACACGCTGGAACTGATCGCCAGTGAAAACATTGTTTCGAAAGCTGTGCTCGAAGCGCAGGGCTCGGTGCTCACCAATAAATACGCCGAGGGCTATCCCGGTCGGCGCTATTATGGCGGATGCGAGCATGTGGACGTGGCCGAACGCCTGGCGCAGCAGCGCGCCGCGGAGCTGTTCGGCGTGAAGCATGTGAATGTGCAACCGCATTCGGGATCGCAGGCCAATATGGCCGTGTACATGGCCGTGCTCGATCCCGGTGACACCATCATGGGCATGGATTTATCCCATGGTGGCCATCTGACGCACGGCTCCCCGGTCAACTTCTCAGGCCGTTTGTATAACGTTGTGGCCTACGGCGTGCGCGAATCCGATGAACTGCTCGATTACGATGCCATGCAGGCTTTGGCTAACGAGCATCGGCCAAAGATGATCATTGGAGGTGCTTCGGCCTATGAACGCGACATCGACTGGGCGCGCATGCGCCAGATCGCCGACTCGATAGGGGCGTATCTTGTCGTAGACATGGCGCACTATGCTGGCCTGATCGCGGCGGGCGAGTACCCAACGCCGGTCGGCCATGCGCACGTGATCACCACCACCACGCATAAAACGCTCAGAGGCCCCAGAGGCGGCATGATCCTCACCGACGACGATGATCTGGCCAAAAAGATCAACAGCCGCATTTTCCCCGGTATCCAGGGCGGGCCGCTGATGCATGTGATCGCCGCCAAAGCCGTGGCCTTTGGCGAGGCCTTGAGCGATGACTACAAGGCGGACATGGCGCAGGTGATCAAGAATGCACGCGCCATGGCGGCCGTTTTAAGCGCCGGCGGCCTGCGCGTCGTTACCGGCGGTACGGATTGCCATATGTTCCGCGTCGATGTGCGCCCGCAGGGGCTCACCGGCAAGGTGGCCGAAGCTGCCCTGGAGGCGGCGGGCATCACGGTGAACAAGAACACCATTCCCTTCGATCCGGAATCGCCGTTCGTCACCAGCGGCATTCGCATTGGCACGGCGGCGATCACCAGCCGCGGCCTGGGCGAGGCGGAAGCGGAGGCCGTGGCTGGCTTCATCCTGCGCGTGTTAGCCGATGTGGAAAACGAGGCGGTGCAAGCGGAAGTGCACAGCGAGGTCGGCGAACTTACCGATCAATTCCCCATCTACCAGAGTAGCTAGGGATTTTACTTGCAGTGCCCCTTTTGCCGCTGTCCTGATACCCGCGTGATCGACTCGCGTGTGGTGGAGGACGGGGCGGCGGTGCGCCGCCGCCGCGAATGCGAGGCCTGCGCCAAGCGCTTTACCACCACCGAACATGCTCAGTTGCGGCTGCCACTGGTGGTGAAGAAGGACGGTGCGCGCCAGACCTTCGATATCGAAAAAATCAGGGGTGGCCTGCAAAAAGCGCTGGAAAAACGGCCTGTGACTGCCGAGCAACTCGAACAGGCAGTTGAGTCGGTGCTGGCCAATGTGCGCGAGTTGGGCGAGGCGGAGGTGCCGGGGGTCAGCATCGGCGATTTCGTCATGAACGAATTGCAGAAACTGGATGGCGTGGCCTATGTGCGCTTTGCCTCGGTCTACCGCGAATTCAAGGATGTGGATGAATTTCTGGCAGCAGTCAAAAGCGCCATGGACAAAGGGAAATAGAAGTTAAAGTTTATGTCCTCTTCCGGTTTTGACAGTTGGTTCGCTGATTATCTTAGTCAGTCCCAAGAAGAGGTTAAGCGCCTTCTGGGCGACAAGGCTGCTGTCAGGTTTCTTATCGCGTGGTCGTTACTCGAAACAAGCTGTTTTCATGGGTTTGCAAAGGGGAGTGAGCTAAAGAGACATTGTCGCCGCATCGTCGAAAAGGAAGGTTTTAGCCCTCAACCTCTTATGCCAATCGTTAAGCACTTTCACGATAGATATCAAGACAACAAGCGTTACTTAAATTTGATGCATGGCAATCGTCACCCAGACATGAAGCCACTTCTGGACCGCTCTGTCGATTCGCTATCGGACATAGAGCAGGTGTATTTTGTTGTCTCGGTCGTGTATCGATACCGAAACAATATCTTCCACGGCTCGAAAGGTGTGACAACCTGGCTAGCATACAAACCCCAAATCAATCGTTGCACGCAGGTCATGCAAGCTCTGATTTCACACACTGCTCAAGTTTGGTAAAGCATCAATAACGCCACCTAATGGGAGTGCGGACTCACTAACTGTTCCAAGGGCCAGCACTCTTCTATTGCCCTTAACTACTATCAAAAATACCATGCAGCGCTTTAATCAAACGTATTGACGCGATTAATCGAGGAAGGGACAGCCATGACAGTGAACATAGCGGTGTTGCCGGGCGACGGTATTGGGCCGGAGATTGTGCGCGAGGCCTTGCGCGTGCTGGAGGTGCTCAACCGGGACTTTGGCCTGGGAGCGCAGTGGCAGGAGGCGTACATCGGCGGGGCCGGATACGACCACGAAGGCGATCCTCTGCCGGCCGCGACCCTCGACCTGTCCAGGGCCAGCGACGCCGTGCTTCTGGGCGCGGTCGGCGGGCCGAAGTGGGAGCCGCTGGATAAGCCGCTGCGGCCCGAGGCCGGTCTGCTGCGCATTCGTTCGGAACTGGGCCTGTTCGCCAATTACCGCCCGGCCAAGGTGCACAGCCAACTGATTGATTCCTCCACCCTCAAGCCCGAAGTGATTGAGGGCGTCGATATCCTGGTGGTGCGCGAGCTGGTGTCCGGCATCTATTTCGGCCAGCCGCGCGGCATCGAAGACATACCCGGTGGCGGCAAGCGCGGCTTCAACACCCTGAATTACACCACCGACGAGATCGAGCGCATCGCCCGCAAGGGCTTCGAGGCCGCGCGTCTGCGCTCTGGCCGCGTCTGTTCGGTGGACAAGGCCAATGTGCTCGAATCGACCGAGTTCTGGCGGCAGGTGGTGGTTGACTTGCACGCACGCGAATACGTTGATGTCGAACTAAGCCATATGTACGTCGACAACGCCGCCATGCAGCTAATTCGCGATCCCAGGCAATTCGATGTGATCGTTACCACCAACATGTTCGGTGACATTCTCTCGGATGAGGCCTCGATGCTCACCGGCTCCATCGGCATGCTGCCCTCGGCCTCCATTGGCGAGGAGTTTGCGATGTATGAGCCCATCCATGGCTCCGCACCCGATATCGCCGGCGAGGATAAGGCCAATCCGTTGGCGACGATTCTTTCGGTGGCCATGATGCTGCGCTACTCGCTTGCGTGCGCCGATCTGGCCGATAAGGTTGAGGCCGCCGTGGAACAAACCCTTGATGATGGCGTCCGTACGGCCGATCTTGCGGCCGGCGGCGCATCGGTTTCCTGCTCCGGCATGGGCGTGGCCGTGTGTGAGCGCCTGGAGGCGCTGGCATGAGTGAAGCATTCCTGCCGCAAAAGGCCGGTTACCGCGTGGCGGTGGTGGGCGCTACCGGCGCAGTTGGCGAAATCATGCTGGAAATCCTGGCGGAACGTAACTTTCCCATCAGCGATATCGTACCCGTGGCGTCCAGCCGTAGCGCCGGTTCGCGCGTCGAGTTCAACGGGCGCGACTATGTGGTGCAAGACCTTGAGAAGTTTGACCCAGAAGGCATTGATATCGCACTGTTTTCGGCAGGCGGCGGCACTTCCAGAGAGCACGCGCCGCGCTTTGCCGAGGCGGGTTGTTACGTCATCGACAATTCCAGCGCCTGGCGCATGGATCCGGATGTCTGCCTTGTAGTGCCGGAAGTCAACGCCCATGCGCTGGAAATGGCCAGACACAACCGCATTATCGCCAATCCAAATTGCTCCACCATCCAGCTGGTGGTGGCGCTCAAGCCGCTACACAGCGCCGTGCCCATCCAGCGCGTGGTAGTGTCCACCTATCAGGCCGTGAGCGGCGCTGGTGGCCGCGCCATCAAGGAATTGGCCGACCAGACCCGCAAGCTGTTGGCTGGCCAGGAGGTGACGGCCGAGGCCCTACCAGCGCGAATCGCATTTAATGTGATCCCGCACATAGATGTGTTCATGGAGGACGGTTACACACGCGAAGAACGCAAGATGATCGAGGAAACTTGCAAGATCATGGAGGCTGATATCGCCGTCACCGCGACCACCGTGCGCGTACCCGTGTTTTACGGCCATTCGGAATCGGTGAATGTCACCTTTTCCGGCCACATGGATGCGGTGGAAGCACGCCGGATTCTGGCCGATGCCGAAGGGGTTGCTGTTGTGGACGACCCTGAGGGCGAGGACTACCCTATGCCGAGCGAGGCGGCGGGATCGGATGCCGTTTGGGTGGGGAGAATTCGTGATGACAATTCATGTCCTGATTCGTTGCACTTGTGGATAGTGGCTGATAATTTGCGAAAAGGCGCGGCGCTAAATGCCGTCCAGATCGCGGAAAATTTAATTTCATCGTGAAAGTGGCGATAGAACGAACATATTAAGAACATCGAGGAAGCGGAATTCAGGAGGCTTGATGTGACGATGCAATTATCGTTTGGGAAATTAATCCGATGGAGATTTGGACTGCTGGCGCTTTCCGTGCTGATGCTGGTTCAGCCAATGCAGGTGCGGGCCGTGGCCTTGGGCTCCGTCGAGGTGGCCAGCCACCTGAGCGAGCCGTTCTACGCCGAAGTTCCTGTATTTATTGATGAAAGCGAGTCGCTTTCCAATATCACCGTTGAAATAGCCAGTCCAGCCGATTACCGGATTTTGGAGATTTACCGCGACCCCGGCCTCAACGCCCTGTCGATCGATCTGGAGCGCGATAGCCGTGGCGCGCGCGTCGAGATCAGCTCCCAGTCCATGCTGACCCTGCCGTTTTTCAATCTGGTGCTGAAGGTCAATTCAGGCGAGGGCTCCACCCATTTCAAGAAATATCCGGTCTTCCTGGAAATGCCCAAGGCGAAGGTCGCAACCGGCAAGCCACCCGTGGCGGTGGTGACGAAACCTGAAGCCGAGGCGGCCCCGACGGCTGCGGTCGCTCCATCTGTTGAGACGCCCTTGATGGAAGCGGAAGCCATGGAAGTAGAAGCGGCCGGTGAACCTGCAGAAGGTGCAAAGCCCTTTAGTGCCCACGATGGCTGGGCGAGGATTGATCGCTACGGCCCTATGGTCTATGGCGATACCATCACCACGGTGGCCAAACGCCTGCGTGTCGATGATCGCTACAGCCTGCATCAGGTGATGGTAGCGGTATATGAGAAAAACAAGAGCAAATTCTCCCAGGGCAATATCAACCTGATCAACGCCGGTACCCATCTGGATGTTCCCAGGGCCGCTGAAGTTGAGGCTGTCTCGCTGGCGCAGGCCGAATCCGTGCTGGCCGACCATAATCGACGCTGGGCGGAGCTAAAAGAACAGCCGCGCTACGCCGCCGTGGCCGAGGCGCAGCGCACGCGTTACAGCAAACGGGTTCGCGTTGGTGAAGCAGCCGCTGGCACCGCCGACACACCTGTTGGCAAAGAAGCCGAGCCAGTAGCCGAGACCGCGGGCGTGCAACCTGTCGCACCTGTTTCGGCGCCTTCGCAAGAGCAGGGGGGAGCTGAAGCCCGGATGGCAGATGCCAGGCAGACTGAGGCGCTGAGCGCCCTGCAAACGCAAAATGAGGCCTTGCAGCAAAAGCTGGCCGCAGCCGAGGACAAGATTGCGGCCATGGCCGCACAGCCGGCCGAAGCCGGACTGCTGGCAGCCGAGGAAAGGATCAAGAAGCTTGAAATGCGCCTGGCGCGCCTGCAGCAGGATCTGGACAAGGCTCGCCAGGGCGAGCAGGCCATAAGCCAGCCGAAAATCATGACCTATGCGCTGGGCGGCTTGATTTTCGTCCTGCTTGCCGTGATCGGTTATCTGATGCGCCGCGAGCCCCCGCATCCCGCGGCTCCAGAGTCCGTGGCCGTTGTCGAGCCGTCTCTGGCGCAAGAAGCCGAGACCGTGACGCCAGATCAGGCATCGGCCGAAGCCATGGCCGTGGCAGCAGCTGAAGCAGCGGCTCAGTCCATGGATGAGCCAACCTCCGTCACCGAGGAAATAACGGGGATCGACCAGCTAGATTCGGAAACGCTGGGGGAAGACCTGCCCGACCTTAGCGAACTCGACACCGCTGATATGGAAGCCTTCGAAGGCACGATCAGCGACAAGGAGCCCGAAGCCAATGCTGATTATCTGGCCGAAGCCGATGTGTACCTGCGCTACGGCATGGAGGAAGAAGCCGAGCACAACCTGCGCATGGCTATCAAACAGAATCCGGAGAACGCCGACGCGCATTGCAAGCTGTTCCGCCTGATTTCCGGCCGCCAGGATCGGGAAGGGCTTGAGGCCGTCATCGAATCAGGCAGGCAGATGCTGTCAGGCGATGGGCTGAACCAGTTTGAGCGCGAGATGGAAGAGGCCGAGGATTTCACCGATACGCTGGAGGAGCCGGCTATATCGAAGGAAGACAAGGACTATGATCTTGATGCCACGGTGATCCTGGATGTCGATGATATTGGGCCGCGTCCGCTCGAGAGCGTGAAGCCGGAAGAGTTTGAGGATACCTTGTCTGGCTTGCAGGCCGGTGAGAACGGCGATAGCGCGGATGCCATCGTCGAGGACGTGAGCAAAACAAGTATTGATATCTCGTCGTTTGATCAAAAAGGCTCATCGGAAACGGTCGTGGCGCCAGTAGAGGGAGCAGAGCCCGAAGCCGGCGATGACGATGCCGAGGTGAAACTGGAAGCGGAGGACATTTCTTCTGGAGCGCCGGAACTCGAGATGCTGGATGAACCGGTGGTGCTCGACCTGGAGGAGGGCGAAGCTGCCGAGGGCGAGGAAAAGACCGAGCTTGATGCCGGCGGAGAAGTGACCGCGAGCGCCGAGGATCTAACTGTTTCCAAAGCCGCCGCAGAAGCGGAGGCCGGCCCTGAGGATGAAACGATTAGCGAGGCCGAAGCGCTGAAAAGCATTCCGGACGGTCTGACCTCGGAGTTGACCCTTAGCGATGTTGACATGGGATCAACGGGTGAGCAGGAAGTGCAGGTTGAGCCTTCCGCGTTGGATGCGGATCAAACGGTGAAAATTGATCTGTCGTCGATGGCTGGCGAACAGATTCCCGAGCTTGAGACGGAGGCAATGGAGGCAACGGCGGATGAAGGTGGCGATGAAGCTGCCGGAGTCGAACAGGAATTCACCAGCACCATTGCCGCGACACTGGGCGAGCTGCACTCAGGCGAGATAAAGGTTGGCGGGGAGGATGCCGCCGCGGTGGATCTCGGCATCGACGATACACAAGTCGAAACCGTCAAGGCTGAAACGATCGATGCCGCCAGTGAGACGGCCAAGGCTCCTGAAGGAGACCAGAAAAAGGCCGGCGTGATCGACATGTCGGGCCATGATCTTGGCGGGACCGATATTGAACGGGAGCTGGACACTCTCATTCTTGAGCTGGAGGCCGGGTCTGAAGTTGGCGGCGGCGGCGGTGAGGAAGTCACCGAGGTGTCGGCGGCGAGGCTGGTAATCGATACGGGACGCAGCCTGCTCGAATCGGAGTCCATTGATGAAGCTGAAGAAACATTTAACCGAGCCCTGGACGGTGGTGAAACTCGCGGAGCGGCCCTTTTGGGGCTGGCGGAAATCGCCCAGCGGCGTGGCGATGAGGGCAAGGCATCGGAATTACTATCCCAGGCTGAGTCGATCATTGGAGACGAGGATCGCCCGGTCTATGACAGGATTCTCGGCCAGCAGAGCAGCTAGCCAAGGCCTGTACGGGGATCACCCTGCCGGATGATTGCATCCGGCCTTGGCCAGCAGGGTAGTAGGATTACCCTGGGCGTTTGCAGCCGCATCAAGCTTGGCTTGTCGTGAACATCTTTCAATCCAGCACGCCCCTGGGGCGGCTTCTTTTCGGCGTCGGTGTGTTCGGCGCGGCTATCATGGTGCGGCAGTTCTTGCCGGCGCTCCTGTTGCTGTTGATCTCTCTGGTGGTTTTGCGCTTAGCGACCGGATCATGGGATGCCTGCCGCAATGCCTGGCGGGTTCTGCGCTGGCTGCTTGCGCCCATTGTGCTGCTACACTTCATTTTTACGCCGGGAACCATCATTGTTCCGCAACTAGGCGGTCCCAGCTATGAGGCCGTGAATGCCGCACTATGGCTTTCGATTCGCCTGAGTCTTATGTTCGTGGCGGCCATGGTTTTTTCGCGCATGCTGCAGCCGAGGGAATGGGCTCAGGCCTTGCTGGCCATGCCTTGGGCCGGCCAACGCCTGTATCCGTATGTTCGGCTTCTATTTCCCATGCGTGCCAGCCTGGAGCGGCTTGTCCGAAGCTATTATCGGCACTGGCGCATTCGCCGCCGGAGGTTCTCCGCCGCTGATCTGGCTGCCCTGTTTTCCGGCCTGTTTACCCAGGTGATGGAGTGGAGCAGGCGGCAGGGCGGCATGCTGTGGTTGCGCTGGGGGATTCAGGAAAGAGGCGGTTTTGACGCCGCCATGGATGGCAAGAGTTGGCTGCTGGCGTTGTCTGGAGGGTTGTGGTGTCTGCTGGCGGCATGGGTGCTTTAAAGCGCCGTGTGGCGCTGATCGTCGAGTACGACGGACATGGGCTCTGCGGCTGGCAACGCCAGGAAAATGGCCCGTCCGTTCAGGAAAAGCTCGAGGACGCGCTGGAGAAGGTCGAGGGCCAGGCCGTGAAAACGCTCGCCAGCGGCCGCACCGATACCGGCGTTCATGCCGAGGCGCAGGTGGCGCATGTGGATGTCAATGCAGCACGTGCCGAGCGTTCCCTGCGCGCCTATACGCATGGCCTGAACAGGCATTTGCCGGATGGGATTTGCGTGTTGGCGGCTCGCTTCGTGGATGATGACTTTCACGCCCGATTTGACTGCACTGAGCGCGCCTACCGTTATCAGATATGGAGCCGGGAAACGCCACCGGCCTTGCAACGATGGCGGCACTGGTGGATGCCACGGGCCCTGGATGTAGAAGCCATGCGGCAAGCTTCCGCCCATCTCCTGGGACGCCATGATTTCACCACGTTTCGCGCCAGCGGTTGTCAGGCTGGCACGCCGGTGCGCGAGGTCCGCGCCATCGACATAGAGAGGCGGGGATGGGTCATCAGCATCCATATCCGGGCCGATGCCTATTTGTATCACATGGTGCGCAACGTCGTTGGTGGCCTGGTCTGGGCGGGCCTGGGGAAATACTCGCCGGATGCGTTCAGGCAGCTGCTCGAAGCGCGCGACCGAAGGCTGCTAGTCGCGCCCATGGCGCCCGCGCATGGCTTGTATTTCGTTGATGCCGTGTATCCGGCATTCAGTTCACAGGCCGAGATCGCGCCCGTGTCGGGCGGAACAACGGCGCCTTAAATAGATTTCATCGGCGTCATGCCGGTGACCGTTTCGGCCTTGATCTTTTCCTGAAACAGTTGGTTGTCGGCCTGGCGCAGCCTGCGGCTTACCTCACGTCCCATGTTCATGAACAGGATGACAAACTGCTCCAGGTCGTTCTTATAAATCTCATGCAGGCTGGAGACGGATATTTCGACTGCCTCGCAATCCTCCACAGCGCGAATCGAGGCGCTACGTGGGCACATATCCATGAGCGCCATTTCACCGAAGCAATCGCCTCTGTGCAGGCCATGCAGCAAGAACTTCTGGCTTTCCCAGCTCTTCAGGATCACGGCTTTTCCCTTGCGCAGAACAAACATGGAATTCGCCTTGTCGTCCTCGCGGAAGAAATACTCTCTTTTTTTCACGCTGACCACCGAGGCCTGGTCGAGCAGAAACTTCAGCGTATCCTGAGATACGCCACCAAAAATCGCCATGTTTTGCAGTAGTGCAAGGTTGTCCGACATAGTTCCTCCGCCTGAAAGGTGGGCAAAAAAGTATGGCCCAGCCGTTTAATGCCATTCCTTCAAATCGGGAGTATGCTGATAAATCCGCCTGGAAGGAATAAGAGCTCCCACGTATTCATATCGCTATCGCCAAGCCATGCTGAAACCATACCGTTTCACCGGCTGTGATGGGCGTCCATGTTTCGTTGTCAGTTAGCGGTTGCGTGGCGATCACGGCGACGACGTCATCGGGCGTGGTTACCTCGCGAAAGTCGATGCTGACATCCTGGTCGATCAGGTGAGCCGGGCCGAAGGGGGCCTTTCTGACAATATAGTGCAGATCCGTTGAACAATGGGCCATCAGCCATTCTCCGTTGGACAGCAGGTAATTGAAGGTACCATGCGAGCTGATTTCGTCGGTGATCTCCCTGATCGTATGGGCCAGTTCACCGAGATCGGGCTCGCCCTGTGGAAAGCGACGGTACAGTGTTTCCAGGATCAGGCAGAAGGCGCATTCGCTGTCGGTGACGCCGACCGGCAGGAACCGGTGCAAGGTCGCGGGACTGAAATCCTTGAGATTGCCATTGTGGGCAAACAGCCAGTTTTTACCCCACATCTCGCGCAGGAAAGGGTGGGTGTTTTCCAGCACTATTTCGCCAACAGTCGCCTTGCGGATGTGGGCGATGCCGTTAAGGATGTGGATGGGGTACTGGCGCAGCAATTCGGCCACGGGCGAGTCAATGGCGGCCCTAGTGTCGAGAAACAGGCGGCAGCCTACACCTTCAAAGAAACCGATGCCCCAGCCGTCGCTGTGATGATCGGTGATGCCGCTACGGGCTCGGAAGCCCTCGAAAGAGAACATCATGTCGGTGGGAACATTGCAGTTCATGCCCAGTAGCTGGCACATGCAAATACCTCTTTTACAGCGTTATCGGAGCTTTCAGAGCAGGCTAGATCACGACCGCCGTGCCGGAGACGCTGACCATCAGCATGCCGTTGTCCTGCCCTAGCACCTCATAGTCGATGTCGATGCCGACCACGGCGTTGGCGCCCAACTCGGTCGCTGCCTGCTCCATGTCGGCAAAGGCGGCCTCACGCGCCTTGCGCAATTCACCCTCATAGGCGCCGGCGCGGCCACCGACGATATTGCGGATGCCGGCGAACATGTCCTTGAAGATATTGGCGCCAAGGATGGCCTCGCCAGCGATGACGCCCTTGTATTCCTTGATGGTTTTTCCCTCAATGCCCGGTGTCGTCGTGATGATCATCTTCTCCTCCTGATAGTTCGGTGATATGTCCAAGCATAGCCTGCATTGCAGAGGGGTGTTAGATGCTGCCAGACAGATAGGCTCGCCTTTTCTCTTCGGGGAAGCGTTCGATGGCATAACGCAGCATGGTGCGCGGCATGTGCCGGTAATGCTCACGAAGAAACTTCTCCTCAGCCTGGCAGTCGCGCTTGCCAACTTCGCGCAGCATCCAGCCCACGGCCTTGTGAATGAGATCATGGTTGTCATTTATAAGCATGGTGGCGATCATCAGCGTGCCATCGAAGCTGTCCTGCCCGATGAAGTAAGAAGTGGCCATGATGGCGATGCGCCGCTCCCACAGGCTGTCAGATCGTGCAAGTCGATACAGGGGGGCGGTGTCCCTGCCGTCGAGATATGCCCCGACGATATGTCCCGCCGATGAATCGATGAGATCCCAATTGTTGATGTATTCCGTATTGGCAAGATAGAGGCCAAATATTTCCTCTTGCTCCGCTGCTGATCCCTTATTGAACTTCAGCACCAGAATGAACAGCGCCAGCAGCCGCTCCTCGTGCATGGGCGAGTGCAGCAGTTGCAGCACATTGGCCATGGCGATGCCGTGATACTGACGGGACAGCCTGCGTATTTCCGGCACGCGGATGCCGTGGAAGCGGTCGCCCTCACCGTATTCACCCGGTCCGGTCTTGAAATAGCGCTGCAACAGCGCCGCCCGCTCCGGATCGGCCAGTTGCTCAAGCGCTATGTGGATTTCGTCCAGCATACCTTAGTCCAGTGTGGGGAGATGCAGTCATCGGTGAGGTTATTCGATTCGCCTCCAATCAAAACCTGGAAATAGGGCGGCCCGAAGGCCGCCCCTAAGAAGCAACGGAGTTCGGCTTACGTCCTGCGGCGTACCAGCACGATACCTGCAATCAACAGCGGCAGGATGGCCAACATCCATAGTGATTGTTTCCCTGCAGGAATCAGAAAACCACAGCCGTCTGATAAGACTGGTAGGAAACCGTCTGGCGGGGGCAAGTCCAACCTGAGAATGGGTCGTTCGGAAGCCGTGAGCCCATCGCTTGAAGAAGAGAATTTTATTGCGCTACCTGCCGCTGGGCCGGTAATTCGGAAGCCATCGTTGGGGGAAGTACCGTCAACCCAGCCCTGCACCTGCGCCGTAACGTCAAACTTGACCCATTCACATGCAGGTCCTGCTACCTCACCCGT